>Ga0070725_10000275_pt1 | contig 39599 bp, 36 predicted proteins | sample tdDd002_FD_69781 | JGI IMG/M metagenome (GOLD analysis project Ga0070725, IMG submission 69781) | Marine sediment microbial communities from the Atlantic coast under amendment with organic carbon and nitrate - tdDd00.2 | ecosystem: Environmental > Aquatic > Marine > Coastal > Sediment | place... | reverse complement strand
GAAGACAAATTTGCTGCATTAGAGTCCGCTGGGGTTAAAACGGTTAAGAGCTTAGCCGATATCGGTAAAGCGCTGCGCGAAGTAACTGGTTGGTAACACTCGTTCAAAAACAACAAAACCGATGCACCCGCATCGGTTTTTTTTTGCAAATGGAACCGTGGTGCTTAGAGCGGCACTTTTTTGAACTGAGTTAAAATAAAGATGGCCGCCGCGCTCAGTACTACAGAAGGGCCTGCCGGGGTATCAAAATGCCAGGAACAATAGAGGCCGCTTAATACTGAGAGCACACCAATTAGCGATGCCAAAAAGGCCATCTGCTCAGGCGTTCTAGCAAAGCGACGTGCACTTGCGGCTGGAATGATCATCAAGGAGGTGATCAATAACGCGCCGACAAACTTCATCCCAACGGCAATCACAACCCCCACCAACAGCATCAATATAAGTCGCATCAATTCGGTGTTAATTCCTTCAATGCTTGCCAGTTCTTCGCTGACACTACTTGAGAGTAGTGGATGCCAAAAGATAAACAGCATCACTAAAATAAATGCGCCGCCTAGGAAGATAAAAGTCAGATCGTCCGGTGAAACGGCGAGCAAGTCACCGAACAGATAGCCCATGAGATCGATTCTGACGTCGTCAAAAAAGCTGATGGCGACCATCCCCATCGAAAGGGAACTGTGAGCCAAAATCCCTAATAAAGTATCGGTGGCGACCAGTTGTTGCCGTTGTAAAGTAACTAACACGAACGCCAGTCCGACACAGCAAATGACCAAAGCTAGATAGAGATTGATATCTAACAAAAAGCCCAGTGACAAACCCAATAATGAGGCGTGGGCGAGGGTGTCACCAAAATAGGCCATTTTACGCCAAACGACAAAAGAGCCTAACGGGCCGGTAATGAGCGCAATTGCGATGCCTGCAAGTATAGAAGGAAGGAGAAAATCAATCATGTTTGCAGTGCCCGTGTTTATGATCGTTACAGGTTTGCGCGTCACCAGAGACGGGTTGTCCGGCTAAATCATGGTGGTGCTGATGGTTATGTTGGTAAAACGCCAAAGACTCGTTCGAGCGCTGACCGAAAAGCGCGATATACGAAGGGTGCGCACTGACCATTTCGGGGGCACCAGAACAGCAAATATGGTGCTGCAGGCAAACCACATGATCCGTTTTTGCCATCACCAAGTGGAGATCATGAGAAACCATTAATACCGCACAGTTAAAGCGGTGACGTAAATGATCGATTAACTCATACAGGTCGATTTGCCCTTGCACATCGACGCCTTGAGCGGGTTCATCGAGCACCAGCAAATCTGGACGGTGCAATAATGCCCTTGCGAGCAGCACACGCTGTGTTTCACCACCAGATAAACGGTGCATATTATTGTTCGCGAGATGGCTAGCTCCCACTAGACGAAGCGCGTCTTCACGCTCTTGATTACTGTATCTCCCGGCAAGCTTTAAGAAGCGTTCAACACTTAAAGGTAAGGTGTCATTAAGGCGCAGTTTTTGTGGGACATAACCGATCTTAGGTTTTCCATCTAAGGTAATGGTGCCGCTAAATTGTTTATTGAGGCCTAAGATAACCTTGACTAAGGTGGACTTTCCCGCCCCGTTTGGGCCAATTAATGTGGTAATTTGGCCTTTGTATAATTCTAAGTCAATGTTCGATATGGCGGGGTTTCCACCGAACTCGACAGTGACAGATTGTAAAGAAACAAGCGGTTTCATGGTAAACCTGTGTTGCATTGTTGATATGTTATAAAGTAACATTTACCCCTTAGTTAGCCAAGAAACTTCGAATACCGAGGGAAAAATGTCACGTTTAGGTTTTTTATTTATCGCTCTAGCAGCGTTGCCTACAGCCGCCAACGCCACCAAGGTGCTGAGCTCTGTCAAACCGATCCAATTGATCGCGAACGAAATCACCCAAGGTATAAGCGAAAGCGATGTATTGATGTCAACCAATACATCCCCGCATGATTATGCCCTAAAACCATCCGATGTTAAAAAACTTCGTTCTGCGGATCTGGTTGTTTGGGTTGGCCCTGATCTTGAAAACTTCCTTCAGGGTATGCTGTCGGATCATAAAGGCTCACTCATGTTAAGCGGCCAAGAAGGCGTGACAATGAGAAAATATGGTGGCTGTGGTTGTGATGGCCATGATCATCACGATCACCATGATGACGCGCATCAAGCACATGACGACCACGATCACAGCGGTCATGAGCACGAAAGCCATGATAGCCACGATCATCACGCGAACACCCACCAAGACCATGACAGTCACGACCATGACGCCCATGACGATCACGGGCATAGCCATGGCTCTCACGACCCGCATATCTGGCTTGGTCCAAAGCAAGCAGAGCAAATCGCTGAGGCTGTTGCGCACAAGTTGGTAGAAATTGATCCTGCTAATGCAGCGGCATACCAAAATAATCTGATTAAATTTCGCGATAACCTTTCATTAACGGTTTCTGAGTTAACAGAAACTCTTGCTCCCGTTAAGGAAAAGGGCTATTACGTATTCCACGATGCCTATGGATATTATGAAAAGTTCTTTGAATTAAATAACTTAGGTCACTTTACGGTCAGCCCTGACCGTAAGCCTGGGGCAAAAACATTAAACAAAATTCGTAAAAAGCTTGAATCAAACGCGGCTTATTGCGTATTCTCTGAGCCTCAATTTACCCCGGCAGTGGTTAATTCGGTGACTCGTGGTACTGATGTAAATCGCGGTGAGTTAGATCCTTTAGCGATAGATGTTACAGTCCAGTCGGGGGCGTATTTTGACTTTTTGAAGTCACTTGGTTCCCAATTCAAGACATGTTTATCTGAATGAAAAATATCCTAGTCGCTGCCAATTCATGGCAGCGCCTCTCTAAAAAACATCGCCTATCGATTTTAGGCCTCATGATGTTAACTTTGGTCGCCCTATTGTGGCGACCGTCTAGTATTGATTTACCGCGAGATACACGTAAACCTCTCGACATCTCTTCCTCACAGAAAACGGTACTCTCGGATCAAAATAGCGAACCCCTAGGCGAGCAAATTGACTCGGACTCCCCTGAGTTTTCAGCGCCAAAAGATGAGTTAGAGCAAGAGCTGAGTAATGAACAACAAACCCATAGCCATGTTATTGCCAAAGGGGAATTGCTCGGAAGCATATTTGAACAGTATGGGCTGATGCAAAATGACATGTACGCACTGATTGGTACCAATAAATCAATCGAGCGTATTAACCCGGGTATGACGTTAGAGTGGAGCCTTGGCGAAGGTGGAAAAATAACTCAGCTTCGTTTAGAAAGAAACATAAAAACAGCGGATCTCTATACTTGGCAAGATGGTCGTTACCACTACCAGCAGGTAGAAACGAGTGGCAACTTTAAACCCGTTTTTTTATCTGGCCGTATTAACGGTAGCTTTTATAATTCTGCCATTGCAGCAGGCCTGACGCCGGGCCAAATTCAAACGATCGCGAAAGCGATGCAATGGAAATTTGATCTAGGCCGCCAAGCGCGCAGAGGTGATCGTTTTGCGGTTCAAATCGAGCGCGAGTTTATCGACGGTAAAGCGGTCGGCAAGGGCGAATTAAAAGCGCTGCTCTACACAACCGGAAGTAAAGAGTACGCCGCCATCCGTTTTGAAGATAGCCGCTTTTATGATGAGAATGGGCAAAGTTTAGCAAGAGCGTTTGATAGGCTACCGACATCAAAACGCTACCGAATTAGCTCACCATTTAATCCTAACCGACGTCACCCTGTTACGGGACGGTTTGCTCCTCATAACGGGACGGATTATGCCACTCCTATTGGTACACCCGTGTATGCGACGGGTGATGGGGTTGTGGTGAAGGCGCAGAAGCATGCCCTAGCGGGGAATTACATTGTTATTAAGCACGGCCGCGAATACATGACGCGTTACCTGCACCTGCACCGAATTTTGGTTAAAAAAGGCGATCGTATCAGCCGTGGGCAAAAAATTGCACTCAGCGGCAATACTGGCCGTTCTACAGGGCCTCACCTTCATTACGAACTAATCAAAAATGCACGCCCGGTTAACTCGGTGAAAGTGCCACTTCCTCAAGCCTCCCCAGTACCGCGGAGCAAGCGCAATGAGTTTACCTCTAACGCGCAAAGTGTCTTGTCCGTTTTACGTGATCAGATCTAGATAAATTTAAGGTGTATCTTGATACACCTTTTTTATTATCGCCATTTCGTATACCTTTAAAGAGATATTTTTTAATAAAAATTAATTCGGCAAGCGTACGGCTTGCCGAAATTGCTGCCAAGGAAAGACACATTGAACTCGCCGTTTTTACGTTGCGTGGTGCTTTTTTTCATTCATTGCACCGCTTTTGCGTCTGAAAACTCTTCCGTCTTTTACCCTCTGCCATTTCAGCAGCAAGGGCAGTTTATTATTGCTAAACAGCTTTTCTCAGGCCCGGCGGGTGGGTTGTGGATCCATGATGTACATGGTCAGCTGCGCTTTTTTGATGGTCAACACGTCCTACCTCGAGCCGGCAGTGTCTTTGAGCGTCCAGTCGAAGATGTCGCGTACTTGAACAACTATTTTTGGTATGCGCAAGGCAATCAAGTTTATCGCTTTAAACCAACAGGTTCGTCGGAGCTTATGCTGAGCCTTGGTTTAGGTCGCAACATAGAAAAAGTAGGGGCAAGTGGTCGCTACCTTTGGATGGCTGGTAAAGAGCATTTTTATACCTATGATACCCGCTCGGCCGAGTTTAAAGAGTACCCGCTCACGTTTGTGTATCAGCGCACTGCAGATAAAGAGGTCGTCATTAACCAGGCGCTGTTTCTTTATAGCAAGTGGGTGCTGGCGACCTCTTCAGGCACTTATTTAAGCAATGGGGCGGCTTTTGAACACATTAAGGCCTCTGGGCAAGCATATGTCGAAAGCATTCATTTTTCGCCTAAGCGCAGAGAGTTAGTGATAGGTACGCTTAAAGGTGCCAAAGTCATTAATATCGACCATCCCGGCCAAGTGCGCTCTATTGAAGCCGACCATGTTCTTACCATCGAAGAGACCGACGTCGCTTATTGGCTAGGGACAGAAAACGGCATCTACGCCTATCGATTTTTGGATAATGACGTCACCCATATTGGGGCCAACTATCAAGATGATTACGCATTACCTGGCAATCATATTTACGATTTACTGAACGATGGACAGGGCGGAATATGGGTTTCAACCAATAAAGGCATCAACTATTTCTCGCTGTTTAGCCGTTTATTTGATCGAGTCAGGTTTGGCTTTTTAGATTCTTCGCTGGGCTTAGGCAATATCCGCCAGGTCTTGAGTCTTGGCGAGCAACAATACTGGATTGCGACCGACCAAGGGTTATATCAGTTTGAACCCGCCAAAATGGCGAATCCTAAGCAAGTGGTTTCGGGCTCGGTCAACGATGTCGTTCGGCAGGGAAACAAACTTTGGATCGCAATGGATACGGGCTTGTATCAATACTATATTGAGCAAGGTCAATTGAAGCGAAATCGCTTCCCTAGCCAATTACAACAAAGACGGATAAACCAGTTGACCATAGACCAGGCTGGCGCTCTATGGGTTGCAACCGATAGTGGCTTATTGCGCTACGCTCCCCGTCAATCCATTACCGAAAACCTTGGCTATGATTGGGTGACCGATAAATATAGTACCAGCAAGATAACCCACTTATATAGCAGTCAGGACGGGACCGTATGGATAGGGACTGACCACGGCTCATATGCTTACCGCAATGGCGAAATTCGATTAGAGCAAACCAGTCGAGAGAATGCAGGGCAAATACTGGATATGGTGCGGGCCCAAAATGGCAACATCTGGACCATTAGCAGCTATGGTTTGTCGCGCTATGATGTTGAAACGCAAAAAGTGATCGAGATACCTTTATATGAAACGGATATTAAGCCTCTTTGTGTGGTTTCAACCGATAAAGGTATTTGGCTTTCGACCTCCAAAGGTTTGAGCTTTTACAGCGTCAAAGGCGAACTGAACCGTCATTTTGGTGCACCATTTGGTTTAGTGAATAATGAGTTTTTACCTGGGGTATGTGGGGTAGACCCAGATCTGTCGCAGTTGATCTTTGGCTCGAAACTGGGGGTGATTTACGCCTCTGAAACCGAGCTCTTGGCCGCTGAACTGCCAAGTAGTCAGGTGCGGGTTGGGCAAGTACAGCTGGATATGAAAACCGTTGGGTTCGCGCCGGACAGTAAGGGCCACTACGTTTTCCCCCATGGGCGCGCGATTACGGTGGCCATTGGTGTTTTGCCTGACTTTGATATTTGGAGCCTAGAGTATCGTTTACTTGGGTCAGCGAACGAGGCATGGACGAAATTTAGGGGCTCACAGCTTACCATTGATTATCTGCTGCCTGGGGATTATGAGCTCGAAATTCGGACTGATAGTGTGACCAAACGGGGGGAAGAACCGGCACGATTTGAATTTACCGTGCAAGCGCCTTGGTTTATGTCTGGCTGGTTTGTGTTGCTGGCGAGCATGTCAGTTCTTATTGTAATTGGGCTGTTCTTCTATTGGCGTTCTCGGCAGATTTGGGGGCTAAATAGAAAGCTAAAAGATAAGGTTGAGCTAAGAACCAGTCAACTCAAGCACCAAAGTGACGCGTTACTTTATAGTAATGTACAGTTGAAAAAACAGCTCAATACCCGTCAGAGCTTTGTTGATGTGTTAGCCCTCGATGCATTCACCCAATTATCCCAGTTGTCGATCGTAAAATCAGACGCTCCGGATAAGCACTACTTCCAGCATGCGCTGATTAAACTTCAACAAATTATGCATTTAAAAACTCGAAGTACAGAAAAGCAGACGGTCTTTGAGCTTAATAATGTTTGTGATGCGGTTTTATTGGCAATGCAAGATGACATTACTCGCCATGGCGCTAGCCTCGAATTTGTATCAATGGTTGAAGCTGAGCATATAGAAGTATGCGGTTTTAATTTAGATTTGGTATTGCATGGCATTTTGTATAATGCGCTACGCCGTTGTAAGAAAGGGGATTCAATACGACTTTGCCTTGCCACAGGAACCGAGGGGGCAGGCTTTGTGGTGACAGACAGCGGAAGAGGCTTTGCCAAGCAAGAAATACTGGCCTTCAGTTGCATTGATAAATCTGAGCTAAGTGGTCATTCATACGCGTTAAACGATTATAGCCTTGCGGCGATCCGTCAATTTGTCGCCTTTGGTGGCGGAGAGTGTCGGATATTTAAAAACGCCAAGCAGGAGAATGAAGTTGAAGTGCTGTGGCCAATGGGGGATTCCAACCTTGCTTATCAAACTCAAAATATCGCTCCGTCAGGAGTGACCGTTATCGAACGAAAAGCCCCAGTTGAAGAACCGCAAGACCCTTGGCTTATCAAGGTACAAGACATTGTCGATGCCCATTTCCATGATGCTGAGTTTGGTACTGCGCAGATGGCAAAGCTGCTGTTTACTTCCGAGAGAAGCCTGCAGCGCAAGTTCAAAAGCCACACCGGCAAGACTTTCAAAGAGTACTTAAATGAAGTTCGCTTAGAACAAGCTTGCCAATTGCTTATATCAGGTCACAAGGTATCTGATGTTGCTTTTGATAGTGGTTTTAATGATCCTTCCTATTTTAGTCAGCGTTTTAAGCACCACTACGGGATCTCGCCGAGTAAGTTTATTGAGTCGACGAGTGACAGTGTATAGGAGTAACGGCAACGCTACCGTTTGTCTGCTTAAGGGGTGAATTAACCTTAATGGCACTCCAAGTCCCCGCAGCCAAGCCTGCAGTCAGATATGCAGGTATCGCCTCGTATAAGCCAAGCACCGTCATAACTCGACTTTATCCTAGCTGATTCGGGCTGCGCTCAATTTCTCGTCGCTAGGCACGTGTAGAATTTCACCGTGAAGGTTTGCTTTGGTCGTATCAAGAAAAGGCGCTTAGTGAGTAGAGCTGTGGGTAAAAGATAACGTTGGGCTAAAAGTTGGGGTGATTAAAAGGAAGAAAAAAAAGTCGTGGTATAGCCGGGGGGACCATACCACGGGTGTCAATGACACCTTCGCTTGCTGCCGGAGTGATATGGACAGTGCCATATCACCTCTGGAATTCGTATGAGAGGAGAGCTCCTCTCGATGGAATTAACTATACCTGCATCGACTTATTTTCCTTATTGAATTAACGACACGTTACCATAAGAAATCCGACAAAATTCGCATTTATCTCTAATTGATTGATTATTCGTGATTTTATTTCCTTTCTCTCTCGCGTTTATCGCTTGGCTATATTGGTGGCGTCCGCGATTTATGAGTTGGCTTTAGAGTTTTTGACGAATTTAACGAAGATGAATTAACGTTTTTGACGTTGTAATGGCCGCACAAAAAGTGTGCTTTTCTGCCAAAGATTGATTAAGAGCAATATTTTGTTACATCAAGTCTGATATGTTGGTAGTATAAATAATAATTCTTCTCATTTTCACTACGCTTGCAGGAATAATATGAAACTATCCGAGCTGAAAGATGGCGAACTAGCCCATGTAGTGAGTTTTTCAACACTCACTGCTGATACAAGAAAAAAACTCATGGTTATGGGCGTATTGCCAAATACTGAATTAAAAGTGGTACGCCGCGCGCCGATGGGTGACCCGCTGCAAGTAGCCGTGCGTGGAGTCTCTATTGCTATTCGTAACCAGATTGCCAGCCAGATAGAAGTGAAGTAGAACAATGATGAACTATCAATTATTAACCATTGGTAATCCTAACAGTGGTAAAACAACTTTCTTCAATAGTTTAACTGGCGCTAAGCAACAAGTTGGTAACTGGGCAGGCGTGACCGTTGAAAAGAAAACCGGTCATTTTGAACATGCTGGTGACCGCTTTGAGCTAACCGATCTTCCTGGCATCTACTCATTAGATAGTGGCAATGACGCCAATAGTATCGATGAGTCGATTGCATCGCGCGCTGCGCTTTCTTATCCTGCTGATCTTATCGTTAACGTCGTTGATGCCACCTGTTTGGAGCGTAGTCTCTATACCACTTTGCAACTGCGTGAGCTTGGCCGACCAATGATTTTGGTGCTCAATAAAATGGATGCACTTAAACAAGAACGTCAGCTGATTGATATCAGAGGGTTAGAGAAAACACTGGGTTGCCCTGTGTTTGCACTCTCTGCGAATGACGGTGAGGAGATCGCCGACTTTCGTACTAAATTGCACAAAATGTTAGTCCAAGGGGTCGTGAACCAGCCATTTACTCTTGAATACAATCAAGAGTTTGAGAGTGCTATTTCTGATTTGAGTGTTTTTTGGCGCGATGAATCAAACACTGGCCGAGCAATGGCCATTCGCGCACTAGAGTCAGATGCTTTGGTGGTCAACGGCCTTGATAATGAGCAACGAAATGAACTGAACCTAACCCGCGCCAAGCTTGAGCTTGATATCGACTTGCACGTTGCGGACGTGAAATTTACTTTTCTGCATCAGTTGTGTAAGCGAGTTCGTCGTAGTGAGGGTAAATCTAGTTACAGTTTTACCGAGAAAGCTGACAGCGTGATCCTCAATAAGTGGGTTGGCATTCCGTTTTTCTTCTTCGTGATGTACTTGATGTTTATGTTCTCAATTAACATCGGTAGTGCTTTCATCGATTTCTTTGATATCGGTGTGGGTGCACTGCTTGTCGATGGCGGTCACTATTTATTTGATGATCACCTACCAGTTTGGCTTGTGACGCTATTGGCCAATGGTGTGGGTGGCGGTATTCAAACTGTTGCGACCTTTATTCCGGTTATCGCATGTCTATACCTATTTTTAACCTTACTGGAAAGCTCTGGCTATATGGCGCGTGCTGCATTCGTACTGGATAAAGTTATGCAGAAAATAGGCCTGCCGGGTAAAGCGTTTGTACCATTAGTCTTAGGCTTTGGTTGTAACGTACCTTCCATTATGGCAACGCGTACTCTAGATCAAGAGCGCGAACGTAAACTGGCCGCCGCAATGGCACCGTTTATGTCTTGTGGAGCACGTTTACCGGTTTATGCTCTGTTTGCCGCGGCGTTTTTCCCTGGCGCTGGTCAAAATGTGGTATTTGCTCTATACCTGCTGGGTATTTTGGCGGCAGTGGGCACGGGCTTAATGCTAAAACGTACCTTGTATCCTGGTAATAGCGAAAGTTTGATCATGGAGATGCCAAACTATGAGGTACCAACACTGCGCAATGTGATGATCAAAACATGGCAGAAACTTAAGCGTTTCGTTCTGGGCGCGGGCAAGACCATTGTTGTGGTTGTGACGATTTTGAGCTTTTTAAACTCGTTAGGTACCGATGGTACATTTGGTAACGAAGACAGCGAAAACTCGGTGCTATCAAGAGCGGCGCAAGTTGTCACCCCTGTCTTTGCTCCAATTGGTGTTGAGCAAGATAACTGGCCAGCGACCGTGGGTATTATCACGGGTATCTTTGCCAAAGAAGCCGTTGTCGGTACGCTGAACAGCCTTTATACCTCAGCGGAAGCAGAGGAAGCGGAATACGACTTAAAAGCGAGCTTAGAAGAAGCGGTAATGAGCATTCCTGAAAACCTATTGGGTTTATCGTTTAGCGATCCACTGGGTATCGAAGTGGGCGATTTAACCGATGCCAATAGCGTTGCCGAAGAGCAGGAAGTGGATGTTACGATCTTTGGTAACTTGAAAAGCCACTTTGTCTCTGGTCATGCCGCTTTTGCTTATTTGATTTTCATTCTACTTTACACGCCTTGTGTGGCGGCAATGGGGGCCTATGTGCGCGAGTTCGGTCAAAAGTTCGCTGCCTTTATCGCGACTTGGACAATGTTACTGGCGTACGCAAGTGCCGCGCTTTATTATCAAGTGGCGCACTTTGCTTCTCACCCTGTATCAAGTGCCATTTGGGTTGCCGTCATCGCGGTCATGTTTATGTTAACTTATATTGGCATGAAAAAGCAGGGCCAGAAAAGCCTTGAGCAAGAGGTGGCATTGTAATGATTTTGACCAAGTTAGGTAAGTACTTACAAGAGCATCATACGGTTCGTCGTGACGTTCTATGTAAGACCTTTTCCATTAGTGAGGATGGTGTCGATGCCATGCTGGACGTGTGGGTACGCAAAGGGCGCGTATCTCGCTTGGTGGATGAAAAGCGTGATCAAGTCCGTTATCACTGGCTTAAGAAAGACGAAATTCAGCTGACCGTGATTGCTTAACTAGGTCTTAAATTAAAAAATGGCGCCTAATGCAGGCGCCATTTTTGTTTCTACCTTTTGGTTATGCTGTTGCGATAAAGCTTGGTTCTTGCGTTAGCGCTTGTTGTATCGTGGTCAATAGGGCCTGTTGTTCTTGCTCTTCTCGCCATTCACCTTGGGTGTTTCCCCATACCGGGCCGGGCCAGGCAATGTCATCTTTGAAGCGAGCAATATGATGAATATGCAGCTGAGGCACCATATTACCAAGCGCGCCGAGATTGAGTTTATCTGGGGCAAAGCAGTTTTCTAGCACGCGTGAAACCGCTTGGGACTCCAGCAGAAACTGTTGTTGCTGTTCCATTGGTAGATGGTGCAGTTCTTTAAGTTGGGCCTTTTTCGGTACCAAGATCACCCAAGGCACCGCGTTATCTTTATGTAGCAGTGCCAAGCAGAGCGGAAATTCGCCAATCAAATCGGTGTCTTTTTGTAATTGAGGGTGAAGTGTAAATTCCATAAGCGCCAACAGTTTGTTTTAAATTGGCTTTGTTATACCATAACTGGCTAACGACTTAGAGAAATATGATGGTCAAATGAGCGACAACATTCAAAAACAGCTTTATAACCCGAAGTTCCAATGGAGTTTCTTACATCCTAAATATTGGCCAACTTGGTTGGGCATCGGTTTTGCGATTATTCTGGCGTTTGTCCCATATCGATTAAGAGACCGTTTTGCGGCCAAGATTTCTCGCTTTTTTGCCCGTCGAGAATCAGGCGCCTTGCGCCGAGCGAAGAAAAATATCGAACTTTGTTACCCAGAAAAAAGCGAGGCAGAACGTCAAACCTTGCTAGAAAAGACTTACGAAACCGCGGCACAATTCTTCCTAGGTTATGCCGAGTTGACGGTACGCAGTAAAAAGTACAATCAAAACCGAGGTGAAGTGTTTGGCCGTGAGCATCTGTTTCCACTGCTCGAAAATGGCGAAAAGGTGATAGCCTTAGTCCCTCACTGCTGGGCGATTGATTACACCGGTATGTACTTTTCGTCGTTTGGTCACGATGTCGTGATCATGATCCGTCCACAGAAGAACCCAATCGGCGACTGGCTGATGAACGTGCAGCGGATGCGTTATGGTGGTCGTATTGTACCGCGAGATTCGGGCATCAAACCTTATCTACGCTCCATTAAAGACGGCTACATGGCGTATTATCTTCCTGATGAAGATCACGGCGCGCAGAATTCGGTCTTTGTGCCATTTTTCGGCACCGAGAAAGCGACCCTGAAAGGATTTGGCAAGCTGGCGAAGTTAAGCCGCGCAAAAGTGGTGCCAATGATCCCAGCTTACAATGCAGAGAAAGGTAAGTTTGAGTTGTTTATTCTTCCCGCGCTGGAAAATTTCCCGACCGGAGATGAAGAGCAAGACGCTCGAATGATGAACCAAGCACTCGAAGAGTTGTTGAGAGACCGCCCCGAGCAATATATGTGGATCTTAAACTTGCTCCGCACTCGCCCAGACGGCAGCACATTGTACTAACCAAGATGAAACGGCCGTTATCGGCCGTTTTTTTCCATTATTGCTGTGATGTGGTCGAATAACCACTGGGTAAACGGCGCGTGACGGTCACGCAGGTGGCAGCACAGTGCGGCCTCACGGCGAAAGGTATCTTTATACAGCTCGCTAGGGAGCGGAAGGGCGCGTAGTCGTTGATCGAGCAACGGACGGTTCTTCTCTGACATCACGCCGATACAATTGCTTTGACAAATCAGTTCAAGCATTAAACTGGAGTCACTACAGCGAACGCTGATTTTTTTATCGATCTTATATTTTTTGAGCAGCATTTCGACTTTGGACGCTTCTATATAGCCAGGGATGACACTGACACAAAGCGGGTAATCAAGTACACCGGCTAATTGCGAGGTTTTTAGGGGGTGATCTGCGCGGGTGACCAGCATAAATCGGTCATCGGGTAGCGGCTTTTGCACCACGTTTTTATTGGTTTCCATCGGTAAGTAACTCACGCCCCAGTAACCACGATTATGCTCCAAACTGTGGATGCTGCGATCGCTCCAAGGATGGCAAGAGACGGTCAGTTTCGGCGCTTGCGCGGTGAGGGTCGCCAGCAGTGGCGCTGCGAGCGGCGCCATCAACGTCGATGGCAACATCAAGGTGATCTCCCCTTGCATTTGGCTGATGTGCCATTGCTTATCATCGGTATAGAGCTCATCAATCTGATCGAGTAAGGCTGGAATTTTCTCGACTAACGCTTCACACTTTTCGGTGGGCTCCAGCTGGTTTTTATTGCGCACGAACAGCTCATCGCCAAACTGCTCGCGCAGTTTCTTGAGCATAATACTGACCGTTGGCTGGCTAATATTGAGCTTTTTGGCGGCCGCGACCGTTTGACGTGTTTGGTGCAAAATAACCAGCAGCTGAAGTAGATTGTAGTCTTTGTTCATTGAGGGGGCTTCAATCATTTAACAGCTGGCCAGTTTAGCTTAGAACAGTTGATAATACTGTGGTGAATAACCATTTTTCATCGCATCGGCCATCTTCAATAGCCTAGGTAACGCATAGCGAAAAAACATTCGGTAGCCATCGCACAGCGCGTTGACCGGTTCGTCTTGCTCAGTCTTGTCGGTGCGATTTTTCGGGCAACCGCCATTGCAAAGGGGCTTAAAGTCGCAGTCGTGGCAACGCTGGCACAGTGATGCTTGTTTGTTTTCGCCAAAGTAGCGCTGTTGCTCGCTGCTGACCATCTCGGCAAGCTTGGTGTTTGATACCTCGCCGAGATTAAAAGCTGGGTAGCCAAAATGATCGCAACTGTATATTTGACCGTCCGACTCCATCATTAACTGTTGGCCACAAGTTTTTGCGTGGTGACACATTTGGTTGGCCTGGCCCATTAATAGCATTAAACAGTTTTCAAAAAACTGCACGTAAACCTGAGTGATGTCTTCTTGGCACCACTCATCAAATAGATCACATAAAAATCGTCCCCACTGCTCGCCAGTTAGCGACCAGTTAAAATCCGAACGCCTATCCAACTCATGGTCAATACAAGGTTGAAATTGCATGTAGTGACTGCCGTTTTCTTTCAAAAACTGATAGATGGCTTTGCCTTGTTGATAAGAGCGGTTGTTAATTACCGTTAGGGTATTAAATTCGACCTTATTTTTTTTAAGCGCCTCAATGCCGCGCAAGGTTCGCTCAAAGCTCGACAGGCCTTTTTTATCGATACGGGCGATGTTGTGCACAAGGTGAGGGCCATCGATGCTCACCCCGACCATAAAATTATGTTGGGCAAAAAATTCTGCCCAGCGCTGATTGATCAAGGTGCCATTAGTCTGGATGGTGTTGGCAACGGTTTTGCCATTGGCCCACTGCTTTTGCATGATCATGGCTTGTTGATAAAAATCGATGCCGCGCAGCATCGGCTCACCACCGTGCCAAATAAAGTCGACCACTGGGCTGTGCTCAGGTTGAGATTGGATATGATTGCGGATGGTGTGGTTGAGCAGTTTTAAGTCCATATTAGGGTTGCCCGCGTCATCATGACAGAGGTAGTAGCAATAACTGCAATCAAGATTGCAGCTTGCGCCGGCAGGTTTAATAAATAGGCTATATGGCAGTATGGACATGGGGCTCTCTCTTTTGTTCGCTAGCAACGATTGCAGATGTTAATAGCGCCGCACTGCAGTGTGGCGCAAGGCCGGCAAAGGTTAATTAATGGTGTTGTTTCCCATTCCAACGCCTGTGCCTTTTTGCACCGGAGGGTAGGCTTTGAGCGACTGTTGGTATTGGCCGATCGCTTGATAGAACTCAGGCAGCACCCAAGACTTTTGCTTCATCCAGTGGTACCACCCCGTGGTATCTGGTGAGCGCTCGTATGGGTCAGCTTTAATGTTCACTAATACGCCAAATGGCCACGCTTTCGCAGGCTCAGTCCAAGTGGTTTTGGTGCGTAGGTGCACTTTCCACTGATCGACGCGGATCGCGTTGAGGTCGGTCTCGTTGTAGAAGAAAAATTCGTGACGGTTACTTTCGCCCCCGTTGGCCAGCATATCCATTTGGTTATAGCCATCAAGATGGGCAACACGCTTCACCCCTTCTATCTCTTTGCCTTTGAGCATCTGCTGCTTGATGTTCGGTTCGCCCGCTGCCGCCATTAAGGTTGGCAGCCAGTCTTCTGCTGACATTAAACCATCCACATACGTGCCTTGCGGCAGTTTTTCTGGCCAACTTACCAACATTGGCACCCGGAAGCCGCCATCCCACGTGGTGCCTTTTTGGCCGCGGAACGACGCGGCGCCGGCATCTGGCCAGTGGTCGGCGTTTACTCCGTTATCAGAGGTAAACAGGATGATGGTGTTGTCGATCTCACCTAAAGACTCGAGTTTATCGAGCAGTACGCCGACTTGATCATCGAGCTCCATCAGCGCGTCGTAATATGTGGAGGTCTGACTAGCACCCTCGTACTCTTTACGCACATGCGTGATGGTGTGCATTCGCGAAGGGTTAAACCACATAAAGTAAGGCTGGTCGTCGTTTGTCGATTCGTGTTTATCTAGCCAATCAGAAGCGAAACCGAGGAACTCTTGGTCGATCTTCTTCATTCGCTCTTTGCCGAGCGCGCCTTTGTCGGTGATGGTTTGCTTACCGACTACGCCAAAGCGCGGGTCGTCGGTGTTATCAAACTTATTACTGGCCACAGAGTGGATTACGTTGCGCGGAATTCCGGTAAAGTTAGGATCTTTGGGGAATTCTGGTTGCTCTGGCATCTCCATGACGTTTAGGTGATAAAGAAAACCAAAGTATTCATCAAAGCCGTGTACGGTAGGCAAGTGACTGTTGTTATCACCAAGATGAGATTTGCCCACATGGACGGTGGCGTAGCCTTTTTGCTTTAAAAGTTCGGCAAGCGTTGGCGTTTCTTTTTTCAGCCCCAATTTTGAACCCGGCTGCCCAACCGATGTTAAACCAGAGCGATAAGGGTATTGGCCGGTGATAAAGGCGGCGCGCCCCGCAGTGGAGCTGCTTTGGGCATAATAGTCGCTGACCATTACGCCACGCTCAGCGATGCGGTCTATATTGGGTGTTTTAATCGCACCTAAGCCACGGTGGTAGGCGGAGATATCCATCGGGGCGACATCGTCAAGCATGATAGTGACGATATTGGGCGCTTTCGCGAGCGCCGGAGCGGCCGCCAGCGTCGCAGATGCGGCGATAGACAGCGTTAGTGCACTCTTTACAAATTGATTAGGACGTTTCATTGATTTTCTCCGTTAAAGGACGGAGCTAGCTTAATAAAAGCGCCCGTAAAAAGGGCCAATAGCGGCTATTAGGATTTCCAATAGCGCGCTATTAAGTTGGTTAATAATGGTTATTAGTCAATTGCATCGACAAGGCGTTTATTCTGGACAGGTTCCCTATTTCAATGAGGTCTGTTATGAATAAAAAAGTCCTGACGGCATGTATCCTTGTGTCGTTTACTGCACTCCCTATTACGGCAGTTGCGAACCCAGCCAGTGATCCCCAGTTTAATCCGGAAGAGGAGCTAGCGTATCACTTAGGGGTTCAAGCCGTTATCTACGGCGCGGGACCTTTGACGGTTGCTGCCGTTCGCCAGACGACGACGTCGGTGGAAGCTCCGATGGATAACGCGATGGCTCCTCTAAACCAAATGGGCAAAACACGCGTGTTGTCGGGGCCGCAAGACCGAATTGTACCAACGGTAAATAACGATACCTTGTACTCACAGGCGCACTATGATTTGGACGTGGCAGGCCCTATGGTTATCGAGATCCCTAAGACCGATGAACGTTATTATATTGTTCAATTGCTGGACGCTTATTCAGATTCAATTATGGATTTGCACCCAAAAAATGCGGGCGAGCAAGGCTCAAAGTTCCTATTGGTAAACCGAGACTGGCAAGGAGAGGTGCCGGAAGGTATTGATGGGGTCATTGAGTCGAGAACGCCAATGGTCTGGCTTATTCAGCGCACCGGAGTGTCCGGAGAGGGGGATATGCAGTCGGCGCTGAAAGTCCATGATGGCTTTATGAGCTACCCACTTGCCGAGCTTGGTAAAGCGCGCGGCCCAGTTGTGCTGGAGCAGTCGTCAGGTCGAATCCCTCCCATGGCGAAACCGCAAGGTTTAGAATGGTATGCATTTATTGACCAAGAGCTACGTAAAAATCCAATTGTAGAAGACGCGGCCATTGTTGAGCAGTTTAGTTATATTGGTATCGGTGGAGAAACGCCGTTTGACCCAGACACACTGAGCGAGGCACAAAAAAGAGGCTTGATGCGCGCATTGGCTTCCTCGTCACAAATCATCCACTATGCGGGGCGCAGTGTAGGGGCCAGCAATAATGGTTGGTCGATGATGTATGAAGGGGGACGATACGGTAATGACTACCTTAGCAGAGCGAGCATCAACTTGCGCGCGGCAGGGCTGAATGTACCTGAGCGAGCGCTGTATCCTAATCGTTATACCGATTCAAGAGGGGAGCAGCTATCCGGTGAGTACCAATATCGAATGACCATGCCCGCGGATGCGCCCGCCGAAGCGTTTTGGTCTCTGACTATGTATGACGCACAAAACCTTTATATGGTAGAAAATGAAATCGACCGTTATTCGCTATCGACCAATCGCCCTGATGAGCTCAAATACAACGCCGATGGAACATTAACGGTATGCATTCAAAATGCGCAGCCCCATGAGGCCAACTGTAATTGGTTGCCTGCACCTAAGGATGATTTTTATCTGCACATGCGCCTCTACGAGCCAAGCGAAGCGGTGCTGAACAACAGCTATCCACTGCCTCAAGTCGAGCGTTTGCTCAATTAAAAAAAACGCCTCGCTGTTGCGAGGCGTTGTTCTATCAAGCTTAAGTAATTACATGCGCTCTAGGGTATCAATACCCAGTAGAGACAGACCTTGTTTGATGGTCTTCGCGGTAAGCGCTGCCAGTTTCAGGCGGCTTTGCTTAACGCTTTCATCTTCTGCAATTAGAATTGGGCACGCTTCGTAGAAGCTAGAGAACTGACCCGCTAGCTCGAACAGGTAGCTACACATGATGTGCGGTTGACCTTCACGCGCAACGCCTTGCACCGCTTCTTCGAATTGAAGCAGTTTAGCGATGATTGCTTTTTCTTTTTCGTCAGTGATCGTAATCTCGCCTGCCACTTCATCCATTGCAACGCCAGCTTTAGCGAAGATAGATGCCGCGCGAGTGTAAGCGTATTGCATGTAAGGCGCTGTGTTGCCTTCAAACGCAAGCATGTTGTCCCAGTCAAACACGTAGTCTGTGGTACGGTGTTTAGAAAGGTCGGCGTACTTAACCGCAGCCATAGCCACAGTGTTCGCAATCGTTGCTTTTTCTTCTGCATCAAGAGTCGGGTTTTTCGACTCGATCAGCTTAGCTGCGCGCTCTTCTGCTTCATCCAGAAGATCAGCAAGACGAACCGTACCACCAGCACGAGTTTTGAAAGGTTTGCCATCTTTACCTAGCATCATGCCAAACGCGTGGTGCTCAAGAGACACAGTTTCAGGGATGTACTCCGCTTTACGAACGATAGTCCAAGCTTGCATTAGGTGCTGGTGCTGACGCGAATCGATGAAGTAAAGCACGCGGTCTGCGCCCAGAGTTTCATAGCGGTACTTAGCACAGGCGATATCGGTGGTGGTGTATAGGAAGCCACCATCACGTTTTTGCACGATAACGCCCATCGGGTCGCCATCTTTGTTTTTGTATTCGTCTAGGTAAACAACCTGCGCGCCATCATCTTCAACCGCAAGTTTCTTCGCGTTAAGATCGGCGACGATTTCAGGAAGCATGTGGTTGTACATGCTTTCGCCCATGACGTCTTCGCGCGTAAGCGAGACGTTTAAGCGGTCGTAGTTGCGTTGGTTTTGCACCATAGTAACGTCAACCAGCTTTTTCCACATTTCGGCGCAGTATTCGTCGCCGCTTTGTAGCTTCACTACATAGCCACGTGCTTTTGCGGCAAACGCTTCGTCTTCATCGTAAAGCTTTTTAGATTCGCGGTAGAAACCCTCAAGATCCGAAAGTTCCATTGAAACTTCACCAGCGCTTTCTTGAACACGCTCTAGGTTGGCGATAAGCATGCCGAACTGAGTACCCCAGTCGCCAATGTGGTTAGCACGGATAACTTTGTGGCCTAAGAACTCAAGAGTACGAACAACCGCGTCACCGATGATGGTTGAACGTAAGTGGCCTACGTGCATTTCTTTCGCAACGTTTGGCGCAGAGTAGTCAGCAACAATAGTTTGTGTTTCAGCTTTAGCCACACCAAGGCGAGAGTCAGCAAGTGCTGCATCGGCTTGTTTGGCTAGGAAGGCTTCATCTAGGAAGATGTTAAGGAAACCAGGGCCTGCGATTTCAACTTTAGCCGCGATACCATCAAGGTTTAGAACGTCCAATACTTTCTGAGCAAATTCTCGAGGGTTTGTACCTAGTCGCTTTGCAACGCCCATAACGCCATTCGCTTGGTAGTCACCAAACTGTGGTTTTGCAGATTGTCGTACTGCCGCAGGAGAGCCTGCAGGTGCGCCAGCGGCTTCTAGAGCCTGAGATACTTTGTCATTAATCAGTGCTTGGATATTCACACGCGTTTCCTTCAATTCCGAGAATAGGATTGCTATTCATTTACTCGGTGATTTTCCGAGTGGGGGAGATGTCTGTTTGAGTTCACAAAAATGGCTTTAATCATATCAATTTTATAGCCATTGGAGTAGTCGTCAGAGAAAAATATATGCTAGGTTTTTGCGGTTATTATGACTAGCCATGCACAAGAGTAACTCAAATGCGGGTAAATATTAGGCTTAGTAGCAGATAAGTGTGATTAAGGTGGCTAAAATAGCATCTAAATTGGTAGATTGTGCTACAAAGCAGCCCAAACGCTGCCTTGTAGCGACTTAAATAGCAGATTGTTACTTAAAACTTAAGCTCTGCGCCTAAGTAGTAACCGCCGAGCTTGATGTTCTGCTTAGTTGTGGTGTCACCGCTTTGGGTGGTTTCAAAGGTGTGATCCATAATGCGGTAGCCCGCTTTAAGGCCTAAATCGAGTGGGCCCATTTCAATGATCCACTTCGCGCCCGCTTCACCGTCAAAGGTTTTAGTGCCATCGTAGTTACTGGTCGAGATGGTGCTGTAAATTGCGATAGGCAGCGCAGGAATGTTGATCTCAACATCACCGTAAAGCGCAGGTTGCCAAGTATCAAAGTGCTGCGAGCCAACTTTACCGTCTCGGAACTGCTGCATGTTTAAACCCAGATCGAGGCCAATCAGATTGGAATCAAGCAGGTGGTAGTAGGCGATGTAATCGACTTGCTTGAATGAGGTGTCTAGGTTGCTGCTAGCGGCGTTGGTATAACGAATTTTCGCATTTGGGATCAGCGGAACAAAGTGTTCGAAGCCGACATAGAAAGATGATTGGTTTTGGCTATCGTCAGCTTTAACATCATCAACCTTGGTATTAGCAACCCAGTGATCGTAGCCACCCTTAATCTCAAATACATCACCCGGGGCGGCAAATGCAGAAAAAGAGCATACGGTAGAAAGAGCAATCCCTGCCATTGTGAGCGATTTATTGAAGCGCATGTAAATAACCTTTGGTGTTAAAATAAAAAAACAGCGTGCAATATAGCAGCCTCATCGCTCGTTAAGTCCGAGAAATGTCAGGTTTGATATTAAATTATTTTTATGTCCACTTTAATATGGCACTAGGTGCTTAAAGGGGGCTTGGATTGCATATAACGCGAAATGCTGGCTACTTTTTCTTTTCACTTACTTCATTCCCAAGCTGTACGAATTTTCCTGCTCTGCTACCATCTCACCCTTACCAACAAAGAGGTGTCTATGATCAGCCAATTGCAACAAGCCAAGCTCTCGCCAACCCAAATGCATCAGTCGCTAGCGACATTTATTGCCAAGATTTGCACCTTGAGCGATAAGCTTGGCCTAGACTTAACTGCTTATCAGGCCGATCACCTTGCATTGCGTATTAATCACGTTGAGTTAGCAAAAGCAGCTCATCAAGCTTGGTTAGAATACGGCAAAGAGATTTCGCGTGCGCAGATAAACGGTAGGCCGATAATCGTGATAGCGTTTGATACGCCGTTAGTGGCCATGGATTGGAGCATTGAATGCCTAGAGTTGCCTTATCCGGCAGAAGGAAAGCTTTACCCAAATCAAGACTGGGAGCATGTAGAGTTTGTAGTGCCTTCTACGGCGCAAACCGCTGACGATTATTTTGCCGATATTAAACGAGCCTTTCCCGAGCTAGAAGAAGCGCTCGCGCAAAACCCACAGGTAAAGGTGAAGTTATCAAGTCCGAAGGGCGAGGGCGAACGGTTAAACAATCCGACCGTGGCGTTTAAGCATCAAGGGGTGTGTATTAAGCTCCATCCACATTCGCTAAAAGCGATTGTGGAATCGGAGCAGGGGTAAAGCGATAAAAGCGATAAGAGAAGATTACAGAATTCGCGGTGCTCACTAGAGACTATAAGAGCGCAGAGCTGTTGCTTTTGCTCTTATAGTAGCGAAGCGGTCTCGTTTCTAGTAGGGAGCCCGCGACCGCCCTAGTCTCTGCTCTATCTGTATTCTCAGGGCAAAGCCCGTCTCTGTACTCTTGCTCCTCCTTACAAAATCACCGTCTTATTGCCATAAACAAACACATGATCGTTAACGACTTTGTTGAGCGCTTTACTCAGCACGTTTTTTTCAACATCACGACCGGCTTGGGCCATGTCGGTGGCGCTGAAGTTGTGGTCAACGGGGATCACGTCTTGCTTGATGATTGGGCCTTCATCTAAATCATTGGTAACAAAATGCGCGGTGGCACCGATGATTTTCACGCCGCGATCGTAGGCTTGCTGGTAAGGTTTTGCGCCGATGAATGCCGGTAAAAAGCTGTGGTGAATATTGATGATTTTATGGTGATACTTTTCTACAAAACTTGGGGTCAGTACTCGCATGTATTTGGCTAGCACCAAGTAATCGGCTTGGTAACTGTCGATCACCTCAAGCATCTTGGCCTCGTGCTCTTCTCGGCTTAGGCCTTCATGAGAAACGCAGTGATAAGGGATATCGAAACGCTCGGTTAGGCTTTGTAGCTTGTCGTAGTTACCCACCACTGCCGCAATTTCCACATCTAAACTGCCATCGTAGTTTTTCATCAAGATATCGCCTAAGCAGTGCGATTCTTTGGTGACAAGAATCACCACACGTTTGCGCTCTGATCCAACGAGGCGGCGGCGAGTGCCTTCTGGCAGCGCTTGGTCTAGGTCGAGTAAAAAGGTTTCATCGTTGAAGTAACCTTCAAGCTCGGTGCGCATAAAAAAGTGGCCGCTGCCGTTATCTACGTACTCATTGTTGTGAATAATATTCAGTTGGTGCTTATAACAAATGTTAGTAATTTTGGCGATAAGACCAGGGGCATCATTGCAGTGCGTAAGTAGTGTTTTCTTTTCCATTTCTTGGTACATCCTTGTATTTTATCGGGCTCTCAGGCCCTTTAATTTTTTTGTTGTCTGAATAAAAATCTTTGAGACGCAGACGGGCTTTATAAAAAGCGAAACGCGCGGTGGCACGCATTCTATCAGCTATAATTAATCTATATTGGCTTTGGTTTCAACAAAATCAGCACTTGTGTCGTGAGCTTGTTGATTTTTTCTCTCCAGAACAGTGAAAGGTGGGGCTATGGATAAAGAACTTCTTGCTCGTAGGTTATATTCAGAACGTGTGAGCGCTTTAATGGGAGACCACAGCATTGATGAAGAGTTGCTGATTGAACTTTGGGAAAGTAAAGCGACCCCTGCAGAAGCAGCAAAAGCATTAATGAGTGTCGACGAAGCCTTCGAAGGGCCTGCTTGGTTACAGCGTTATTTACATAGAAACAAATAGACTGAAGTAAATCGTTAGCAAACCAGCGTTCATTCACCAAATTATCAGTACCAGTCGGCGTTGTAATCAATAATGGGTATTACTTGATTCACCCGATTGGTATTAAGGCATAGCGCATTAAACCTTTAGAGTTATGCTGCAAAACCTGCCATAATCCCTCCTTTCGATCTAAGCCCCCACTTTATTTCATAATCGCAATAAATATCCTATGACCGCAAAAAGCATCATTGAGAAAACGTTTTCCGCCCAAGGTGCGCTCGGCAAGGCGATTGCTGGGTTTCAACCTCGTCAAGCGCAGCTGGATATGGCCGAAGCGGTGGCGAGCGCCATTAAAGACCAAACTCAATTGGTTGTTGAAGCGGGCACAGGAACGGGCAAAACTTTCGCTTACCTTGTTCCGGCGTTGATGAGCAATAAAAAAACCATTATCAGTACGGGTTCGAAAAACCTACAAGAGCAGCTCTTTCATCGAGATTTGCCTTTAATGGTCGATGCGTTGGGTTTTTATGGTCAAGTGGCTTTGCTTAAAGGGCGCTCAAATTACTTATGCTTAGACAGATTAAGCCGGCAGATGGTCGAAAGCCATACTCTGCAAGCCGACCCGACCTTACTCGCGCAACTGGTTAAAGTGCGTGGCTGGGCCTCCGAAACCAAGAGCGGCGACTTGGGCGATTGTGATGACATTGCCGAAGATAGCCCAGTTATTCCTACCATTACCTCTAGCAATGATAATTGTCTGGGTAAAGAGTGCCCAAGCTATCAAGATTGCTTTGTATTAAAAGCGCGTAAAAAGGCGATGGATGCCGATGTGGTGGTGGTTAACCATCATCTGTTTTTGGCCGATCTCGCGATTAAAGAGACCGGGTTTGGTGAGCTTATCCCAGAGGCGGATGTGTTTATTTTTGATGAAGCGCATCAACTGCCCGACATCGCCAGCCAGTATTTTGGCTCTTCGACATCGAGCCGCCAACTGCAAGAGCTCGCCAAAGACATTGAAATCGGCTATCGCACCGAAGCGAAAGACATGCGCCAATTGCAAAAAGTGGCGGACAGATTAGTTCAAACCGCCATGGAGATGCGGATTATTCTCGGAGAGCCCGGTTTTCGAGGTAACTGGCGCGAAGCCATCAAATCACCCTCAGTGGCCGCCGAGATGGTGCGATTGCAAGATGTGCTCGAGCTTGCCATCGAAGTGCTCAAAGTAGCGCTAGGGCGAAGCCAGTTGCTTGATGCTGCCTTTGAGCGGGCCAACGCACTTAAAGCGCGGATTGAGCGTATTTGTGATGTGGACATTACCGGTTATTCCTACTGGTTTGAGTGCACGCCTCGTCACTTTACTTTGCATATCACGCCATTATCGGTGGCGGATAAGTTTCGTGAACAGATAGCGTTAAAACAAGGGGCTTGGGTGTTCACTTCTGCCACCCTTGCGGTTCAGGATGACTTTAGCCACTTTACCCATCGCTTAGGCTTAGAGCCAGGCCAGCAGTTTTCTCTGCCGAGCCCTTTTGATTATCAGAGCCAAGCGCGGTTGTGTGTGCCGCGCTATTTACCCGAGCCAAATAGCCCGGGTATGGCCGATAAACTGGCGACCATGCTAGGGCCGATTATTGAGAATAATAACGGCCGCTGCTTTTTTCTTTGCACATCTCACGCCATGATGCGCGAACTTGCCGAGCGGTTTAGAAACGACTTAACCGTACCTGTACTCATGCAAGGTGAAACCAGCAAGCAAAAACTGTTGGCTGAATTTATGGAACTGGGCAATGCCTTGCTGGTGGCAACAGGCGCGTTTTGGGAAGGGATAGACGTTAGAGGCGATGCCCTTAGCTGTGTTATTATCGACAAATTACCGTTTACCGCCCCAGATGATCCGCTGTTAAAAGCGCGTATAGAAGATTGTCGTTTGAGTGGCGGTGAGCCCTTTGCTCAGGTACAACTGCCTGATGCGGTGATCACATTAAAACAAGGGGTGGGCCGTTTGATCCGCGATAAACGCGATCAAGGGGCATTGATTATCTGTGATAATCGCTTAGTCACCCGAGATTATGGGGCGGTGTTTTTGCAAAGCTTACCACCGATCCCGCGTACCCGAGATCTAGGCCAAGTAACCTCGTTCCTTGGTGCTACTTCTTCAACATCTACAACCAATAATGATTGAGGCGTTAATGAACGCAAAAATTCTTGCATTAGATACCGCAACAGAGAACTGCTCTGTTGCTCTACTGGTCGATGGCCAACTTTACGCACGCAGTGAAGTTGCTCCTCGTGATCACACTAAAAAAATTCTGCCGATGGTAGACGAAGTGTTAAACGAGGCGGGAATTCGTCTACAAGATCTGGATGCGTTGGCGTTTGGCCGTGGCCCTGGCAGCTTTACTGGTGTTCGTATTGGCATTGGAATTGCACAAGGTTTAGCATTCGGTGCAGATTTGCCAATGATTGGTATCTCAACGCTGGAAGCGATGGCGCAGGCCACATATCGTAAACATGGCCAAAGCCAAGTCGCGTGTGCGATTGACGCACGCATGAGTGAAGTGTACTGGGGCCGCTACCTTCGTCAAGAAAATGGCGAATGGTTAGCCAAAGAGCCAGAGTGCGTGATCCCACCCCAAGACTTGGCTTCGCACATACAAGCTGATGAAAGCGTCTGGCTTACCGCGGGTACTGGTTGGGGTGCCTATCAAGAGCCAATGGCAAATCTAGCGCTGAATACGCAAGCGAGCGAGGTATTGTACCCAGAAGCGCAAGACATGGCATTTTTAGCTCAGTTTGAACTGGCAGAAGGCAATACCGTCAGCGCCGAAGAAGCAAGTCCAGTTTATTTACGTGATACCGTGGCGTGGAAAAAACTGCCGGGCCGCGAATAGCACTAGGCTAATCTAAGTGAGATAGGGCACGTATGGTTTCAATTAATGGCTTACCCCCCGCGCGCATTGGTAACACCAATAAAGCGCAGAAAAGGGATAAGGTCAAAAACAGCCAAAACCAAACGGCGGTAGGGCAGCCAACCAAGGTTGCCAACGCGGTTGCTCAGACTATCCGACAAGTGGATGAGTCTGAGCTTCATCGTGCCCAAATTCAATACGATCTTCCTGAAGGACGTTCACGCCGAGCCATGGAAGAGTACATGGATGTGATGAACCAAGCCAAAAGGGAAGAGTTGGCTCAGTTGATGGGTGTCGACATCTACATTTAACCTTACCCTTCTGATATATTGAGAATAATTCTTAACGGGAGTCTCTTTCCATGCGTCGTTATCTATTCGTCTTACTTACCCTATTTGTGCTTGGCGGCTGCTCGTCTTTGCCTGAAAACCTCACGGCCAAGTCGCCAAACCTTATCACCGATTTTTCACTTTGGACGTCGCAAGTGGACACTTATCAAGATGATGTTCGTCTTGGTGGGGTGATTGCTAAAGTCAGTAACCTCGAGTCGCAAACGCGTTTGGAAGTGGTGAATATGCCTATCAATGATGTGGCGAAGCCAGATATTAGCACCGATGCAAAAGGGCGCTTTGTGGTTTATGTTGACGGTTTTCTTGATCCTGTGACCTACGCTCAAGGCCGATTGATCTCTGTGGTGGGCAAGGCAAAAGGCGTCGAACAAGCCAAGGTGGGTGAATCTAAACACAACATGCCGGTTATGCACGCCTACGGTGAACACTTGTGGCGCATTGAAGAGTGGGTTGCGATTGATAGAAGTGGATCATTTTTAGATGATTGCCACGGGCTATATTGCAGTGAAGACCGCTTAGGCCCAAGTCGTGGCAGAGTGATCAAAGAAGTGAAATAGCTTAAGGTAACTTAATGAGAGCCTCTTCTTACCCCTTTGGCACCGGCAAGCACATTGCCACTGTTGAATATGGTGACCCAGTAACGGCCGTGACAACGGTCGTTTTTATTCATGGCTGGCTAGATAACGCCGCTAGCTTTTATAGCTTGATGGAAAAACTGCACCAGCGAGCGCCAGAGCTCCATTTACTGGCGCTGGATCTGCCCGGTCACGGCCACTCAAGCCATAAAGATCCTGACAACTTTTACCCTTTTCATGACTACATAGACGATTTATATCGACTTTTGCTTAATTTATCAGCATCTAAGACCGTTTTGGTGGGTCATTCACTTGGTGCATTGATTGCAAGTTGCTATAGTGCCGCCTTTCCTGAGAAAGTTGCAGCACTGGTACAAATCGAGGGCGCTGGCCCACTGGCTGAAGATGGTCATAAAGCCACCACTCGTTTACGCCAAGGAATAAAAAGCCGAGCTCGAATGCGCAAAAAAGTCGTGCGGGATTTGGCAAACATGGAGCAAGCTCTGACACTAAGAAGCATATCGAGTGGCTTAGCCGCTGAGATCATTCGGCCGATTGTCGAGCGAGATACTCGCTATAACCAGAAAACGCAGGCTTGGCAGTGGCGACACGACCCTAAGCTTAAGTGTGATTCTTTATATCGAATGACTCAACTGCAAGCTGCAACCTTGCTTGGTGATGTTCAATGTCCCCACCAGATCATTCTTGGTGACCAAGGTTTCAAATACCTAAAAACACAAACTAACAATAGTGCAACATCTTACACGGTTAAGGGTGGGCACCACTGTCATCTGGACTCGCCGCAGGCAGTTGCAGAGACAATTCTAGATTTAGTTAACAAAATTTAAACAAGTGTTTGATTGATCCGTGCTCAGCACTTGCGGCTATGTTGTAATAGAAAACTACTTATCGATTCAACAGTCAGCCATTATTTGAGGAGTTTATTCGTGGATAAAGTTTGGCTAGAGCGCTACCCAAGTGATGTGCCAGAAACCATTGACCCAGATGTTTACCCATCGTTGGTCGAAATGTTTGAGCAGTCAGTCAATAAATTTGCCGACCAACCCGCCTTTATGAACATGGGCTCGGTGATGACGTTCCGTAAACTCGAAGAGCGTAGCCGAGCCTTCGCTGCTTATTTGCAAAATGACCTAAAACTCAAAAAAGGCGATCGCGTAGCGATCATGATGCCAAACCTGCTGCAATACCCGATTGCCCTGTTTGGTATTTTGCGTGCAGGCCTTATCGCGGTAAACGTCAACCCGCTGTACACCCCGCGTGAGTTAGAGCATCAGCTAAATGATGCAGACGCCAAAGCTATCGTGATCGTGTCTAACTTTGCCAATACCTTAGAGCAAGTGGTCGATAAAACCCCTATCAAACACGTAGTGTTAACCAGCCTTGGCCAAATGCTACCGCGCGCCAAAGGCACCCTAGTGGACTTTGTGGTGAAGTACGTTAAGCGCATGGTACCAAAGTACGATCTGCCTAATGCGATTTCATTTCGCAAAGCGCTGCATAAGGGCCGCCGCTTACAGTACGTTAAGCCATTTATGTCCGGCGATGATATTGCCTTTTTGCAATACACTGGTGGTACAACTGGCGTTGCCAAAGGGGCGGTATTGACCCACCGCAATATGATTGCCAACGTGATGCAAGCAAAGGGCGCTTATATTCCAATGCTCACCGAAGGGCGTGAGTTGGTGGTTACAGCGTTGCCGCTGTACCATATTTTTGCCCTGACGGTAAACTGCCTGCTGTTTATTGAAATCGGTGGCCGTAACTTACTTATCACCAACCCGCGTGATATTCCTGGCTTTATCAAAGAACTGCAAAAGTACCCGTTCACGGCGATCACTGGTGTGAACACGCTATTCAATGCCTTGGTGAATAACGAAGACTTTAAAGAGCTTGATTTTAGCAATTTACACATTGCCGTCGGTGGTGGTATGTCAGTGCAAAAAGCGGTGGCAGAAAAGTGGAAACAGATCACCGGTGGTTTTTTACTGGAAGGTTACGGCCTAACCGAGTGTGCGCCATTGGTGGCGGCTAACCCGCATGATTCTTCGGAGTATAATGGCGCGATTGGTTTGCCTGTTCCGTCGACAGAAGCACGTATCGTGGATGATGAAGGTAATATTCTGCCGAACACCCCTGAGTATACTGGTGAGCTACAAGTTCGTGGCCCGCAAGTGATGCAGGGCTATTGGCAGCGTCCTGAAGCGACCAAAGAAGTCATTGATCAAGACGGCTGGCTTTCAACCGGCGATATCGTGAAGTTCGACGAGCAAGGCTTTTTGCATATCGTTGACCGTAAAAAAGACATGATCTTGGTATCGGGCTTCAACGTGTATCCGAACGAAATTGAAGAAGTGGTTTCGCTGCACGGCAAAGTACTGGAAGTGGCCGCGATTGGCGAACCGCATGAAGTCTCGGGTGAAATCGTCAAAGTTTATGTGGTGAAACGCGACCCAAGCCTGACCAAAGATGAGGTGATTGCCCATTGTCGTGAGCACATGACAGGTTACAAGATACCGAAGAAAGTCGAGTTTAAAGAAGAGCTGCCAAAGAGTAACGTTGGTAAGATTTTACGTCGTCTGCTACGCGAAGAAAATGACGCGAATAGAGCAGCGAAGTCAAACTCCTAAGAAAAATACCAGTAACAATGCTAAAATGCTGACAATAGTCAGCATTTTTTTTAGCCATTGAATGCTGTTTTGTCCTTTTTAAACCTAGAGATGCCAGTGAATTATCAAATCATTGCCAACCAAACAGAGTTAGAGCGCGTGTGTCAGCTTGCAAGAGATGTCGACACCGTTATGCTGGATACTGAGTTTGTTCGCACCCGTACTTTTTATCCTCAACTTGGGCTTATCCAACTGTTTGATGGAGAAAACCTATCACTGATCGACCCGAGCGAAATCGATGATATGAGTGCGTTTATCGCACTGTTAACAGACACAGCGGTGGTAAAAGTCCTGCATGCTTGTGGTGAAGACCTCGAAGTGTTTGCCCATTCGTTCGGTGCTATGCCGACACCTATGATGGACACTCAAGTTATGGCTGCATTTTTAGGTCATGGCCTTTCGACCGGTTTTGCCGCGCTTGCTAAAGAGTACTTAGGTTTAGATCTCGATAAAAGTGAAGCCCGAACCGATTGGTTAGCGCGCCCGCTGACCGCAAAGCAGCTTGAGTATGCGGCTGCGGATGTGTTCTACCTAGAGCCGATTTACCAGAAATTAGAGCAGGCGGTGCAAGAAGCAGGCTGGTGGCAAGCAGCGGAGCAAGAGTCTGAACTCATTGCCAGTAAGCGGGTGGTACGTCACCAACCAGAACGCGCCTATCTCGATGTAAAAGGTGCTTGGCAACTGCACCCGAAGCAGCTAGCAACCCTACAAATTTTGGCTAAGTGGCGCTTAGAAGAAGCAATAAAGCGTGACTTGGCGCTGAACTTTGTTTTTCGCGAGCAAAACATACTCACTTGCGCCCGTCTTAGCATCAAGAGCTTAAAGCAGATGGAACAAGAGGGCTTTGATCACCGTGAAATTCGCCGTCATGGCAATCGAGTGATCGCGATGGTGAAACAAGGGCAGCAAGTCGCTGAAGAGGCGTGGCCCGATAAAATCGAACGTTTGATGGATCAGCCCCGTTACAAGCAGCTATTTAAAGCCTTAAAAGATGAAGTGAAGCGCGTTTCTCACACTTCAGGCTTAGCGACGGAGTTTTTAGCGTCGAAAAAGCAGCTTAACCAAATGATCACTTGGGTATGGAAAAAAGACCGTGACCCAGGCGCGCTGCCTGATGCCATGCAAGGTTGGCGTAAGGAGCTATTGGGCGATAAGTTAGATAAACTTTTTTAACCAGCTAAGCTCAACCGATAAAAAAAGCTCTGAACGAATCGTCAGAGCTTTTTTATAACCCGAGAACAGCAGTTTATTTCTCTTCGTCCGGAAGCTTAACGTTCAGCTCCAGCACCGATAAGTCGCCGTCACTTTGTTCCAGCGACACTTCTACCATGTCTTCTTGTACTTCTACATACTTCTTTAGCACTTCAAGAATATCTTGTTTAAGCTGAGGTAGGTAAGTTGGAGAGCCTGCTCCTTCTTTTCTACGCTCCGCAACAATGATTTGCAGGCGCTCTTTAGCAACATTCGCGGATGTTTTCTTTTGTGGTCGGAAAAACTCCAGCAATGACATAAATTAGCCCCCAAATAGACGTTGAAAGATGCCTTTTTTCTGTTCAGTCAGAAAGCGAAAATCCAGTTCTTGGCCAAGTAAACGCTCAACTGCGTCATCGTAAGCCATGCCTGCGTCGGTTTCTTCGTCAAAAATAACCGGTACGCCTTTGTTTGAGGCGTTCAATACCGCTTGGCTTTCTGGGATAACACCAAGTAGGGAGATATGCAGGATTTCTTCTACGTCTTCTACACTCAGCATTTCACCAGAGGTCACGCGGCTTGGGTTGTAGCGAGTTAGCAGCAAATGCTGTTTTACTGGCTCTAGGCCCAGTTCAGAGCGGCGGCTCTTTGAGTCTAAGATACCCAAAATACGGTCTGAGTCGCGTACCGACGACACCTCTGGGTTGGTGGTGACGATGGCTTCATCGGCAAAGTAGAGCGCCATTAGTGCGCCTTGCTCGATACCAGCCGGTGAATCACAGATAATGAACTCAAAGCCCATTTCATCTAGCTCGTTAAATACGCGTTCAACGCCATCTTTCGATAGTGCGTCTTTATCGCGGGTTTGCGAAGCGGGTAAAATGAATAAGTTAGGGGTGCGTTTATCTTTGATAAGCGCTTGGTTTAACGTTGCTTCACCGTTGATCACGTTAACAAAATCGTAAACCACGCGGCGTTCGCAGCCCATGATCAAATCAAGATTACGCAGACCGATATCAAAGTCGATCACGGCGGTTTTTTTGCCTTTTAGAGCAAGGCCCGAGGCAATAGCAGCACTCGAGGTTGTTTTACCTACGCCACCTTTGCCTGATGTAACAACAATAATGCGTGCCATCATAAGTTCCTTATTATTTTAAATACTGAGTATATCGATATGTAGCTGGTCTTCGACCATGCTAAACATGATCTTTTTCTGCCAATACTCGCTTGCAATTTGATCGCTGAGCCAATAGTTTCCAGCAATGGAAATCAGCTCAGCTTGTAAATCGTGACAAATAATCTTGGCTTCTTTTTGTCCGTTTGCACCCGCAATAGCGCGGCCCCGCAGGGTGCCATGAATGTGGATACTGCCGTCGGCAATTACTTCTGCGCCCGCACTCACGTGACTTAAGATCACCAAATCGCCATCTTTGGCATAGATTTGTTGCCCTGAGCGAACTGGCGTACGTACCACTTTTACCGGCGCCATTTTGGCAGGCTCTCGTGCTGGAGACTTACTCGCCGACATCAGCGCAAAGCCAGCCTCGGTGGCTTGTGTTTGGCTACGTCGGTCTTTGCAGCCAGAAATGCCAACTGGGATCATCCCCGCATTATGGATGCCGGATTTAAGAGTGTGAAAGTCAATATCACCGGTGACGTTCTCGACATTAACCACCACCGGAGCATTAGCAAAAAACGCGGGAGCTTGCTCAACCTTTTGATTGAGAAACGCGACGCACTCTTCGATTTGGTTTCCAGAGAGGTGGAGAACAGATAAGGTGAAACTGCTTCCTTTTAAATCTGTTGTTGTGGTCATCTTACTTCTTTGAACGTTATGCTATTGCGATAGCCAAGAGATACCAGCATGTTATATTCCTTAACTGGGCTCATCAAGCAATCTTATTGCTAAATCGGTGCTTTGGCCCCAAAATCTCATAAAGTTTGCAAAAAGTTCACTTTTAGGGTGAACAAATCAATTAAAAATAGGTTACTTATGTTGTGCTCTATCTATAAAAGCAGCAAAAAAGAAGGGACGTACCTGTACGTGCCAAAAAAAGACGATTTCTCGGATGTACCAGAATCATTAAAAAAGGTGTTTGGGAAACCAATTTTCGTTATGGTAGTCAGACTAGAAGGCCGCCAGTTGGCTCAGGTCGATGTAGAGAAAGTGAAACAATCATTAAAGGATGACGGCTTCTTTTTGCAAGTGCCGCCGCCACCAGAAAATTTACTCGAAAAGTACAAAGAACAGAAAGCGGCTCGTTCGTAGCCGCCTTGTTCAAGGAGAGGTAGATTGAGAAAAATAATTACAACAATTATCGGGCTAGGATTATCCACATCGGTGATGGCGAAACAGCCATTTGAGGATTATGTTGCAGAGTTAAAAACGCAGGCCAGAGAGCAAGGGATCTCGGAGTCGATTATTCAAAGCGCTTTTGCCGATGTGACGTATAAACCGCGAGCGGTGAAAGCGGATCGTAATCAACCAGAAAAACGCTTAACGTTGGATGAATACATTCCGCGTGCGGTGCCAGACTGGAAGGTCAAGCAAGCAAAAGATCTGTACCGGAAACACTACACCGAACTGAAGCAGATTGGCGAGGAGTACGGCGTACAGCCGCGCTTTATTGTCGCGCTTTGGGGGGTGGAGAGTAACTTTGGTAAGTTCACGGGCGGTTACAGCGTGATCGATGCATTGACGACCTTAGCTTATGACGGACGCCGAGAAGCCTTTTTCCGCAAAGAAACCATGGCGGCGTTAACCATCCTAGACCAAGGTCATATTAGCCCTAAAGCGATGAAAGGGTCTTGGGCGGGGGCGATGGGGCAGTGCCAGTTTATGCCAAGCTCCTTTATTGCGTATGCCGCTGATGGCAACGGAGATGGCAAAAAAGACATTTGGAACACCAAAGCCGATGTGTTTGCCTCGACTGCTAATTATTTAAGTCAGTCTGGCTGGGACGACACTTACACTTGGGGACGACAAGTGAAAGTGCCGAAAGGGCTAGATAGTAAGTTACAAGGTCGCCAAGCTGACAAAGCGAAAACCTTGGCCGAGTGGCGTGCTTTAGGCGTGACGCGTTTTAATGGTCAGCCTCTGCCTGCGCCGAATACCGACATTGATGCTTGGTTGATCATGCCTGACGACGAAAATGGTCGCTCATATTTGATTTATAATAACTATCAAGTATTGATGAAGTGGAACCGCTCATACTATTTCGCCATAGCGGTGAGCCATTTGGCCGATAGAATTAAGTTTGATGGATGATCCTCTTCTTGGCTAAAGACAAGGGCTCATGCTGAGCCCTTTGTGTTTTTTTCGGCCCCACTTTTTAAACCAGTTTAAGGAGCCATAGTGCTAACCGAACGCGCCAGCCAGATGGTGATTTTTTATACCTTGATCCAACACGGAAGCTTCACCGCTGCGGCAAAACAGCTTGAGGTGTCGGTTTCGCATGTCAGCAAGCAAATAGCGCAATTAGAGTCCTCACTGAATGCCAAACTGGTGCAGCGCACCACTCGAACCGTGTCGGCGACCCCCGCCGGAGAGCAGTTTTTCCAGTGTTGCGGGGCGCTTATGGAAGCGATAGAAACCGGACAAAACTTAATCGATGATCAGCGCGATGAGGTTGCAGGGCCGCTAAGAATTGGGATCGCCCAGTCTTTTGGAACGCTGCATGTTATTCCACTTATAGAAGAGTTGCGTCTGCAGTACCCGCTATTGCAAGTTGAAGTCAGTCTGTTTGATGACTACGTGGACATGGTCGAAATTGGTCTAGATCTTTGGATCACCAACTTAGAGCAACTGCCCGATGGTTATGTGGCGCAGCGTCTTACCGATACTCGCTTTGTTTTAGCCGCCGCGCCGAGCTATTTAGCCAAACACGGCACCCCCTATAAGCCTCAAGACCTCATTGGACACAATTGTTTGATCTACCATAGCCGTCAACGAGATTACAGTGCTTGGAGCTTTAGCAATCAAGACGAAGAGCTTTGGGTCAATGTAACGGGCAATTACCAAGTGGATCTTGCTGAAGCGGTTCGTAACGCAGCGATATCCGGGTGGGGGGTGGCTTATCTTGCGACTTACCTACTTAAAGATGAGTTTCGCAAAGGTGAGCTTATTGAGCTGTTGCCCGAGTGGCAGCCGAGCCAAAAGATGGCCTTTTACGCGGTTTACCCCAGCCGCAAGCACAGGCCTAGGAAGTTGGCCGTAGTGATCGACTTCCTTAAACAGAATCTAGGAGCGCAATCTTTTTAACCGGACTGGTGTAAGGCCAACTCATGCAAAGTTATCGTTTGGCTAAACGTTAACGCAAACGATTGTTTCCTGTGTGCGAAATATTTTTTCCATATAGAAATAATAACGTGATCTAAATCTTGTTATTCTGCAAAATCAATGAGTTATGCGTGGTGTTTATTTCGCCATGCATAACTGTTGCAAAGTGTTAACAACCTCGACTTGCACTTCTTATTTCTGCTCTTACAATGCGCGCCTTCACTATTTTATTCTTTATAGAAGACGCTCCATGACATCTATACTAGGCATTTTCGCCATTTTGTTTACCGCTTGGTTGCTTTCAACCAACCGTAAAAATATTCCGTTACGCACGGTGAGTTTGGCTTTCGCACTGCAAATTGCATTTGCGTTCTTAGTTCTATATTTGCCAGCTGGAAAAAATGCACTAAACAGTGTTACTGGCGCGGTATCTGGCTTAATTGATTATGGTCAGTTCGGGATTGGTTTCCTATTTGGTAGCTTAGCTGATGGCAGCAATGGTTTTGTATTTGCTATTAATGTACTTGGCGTAATCATCTTTTTCTCGGCTCTTATTTCTGCGCTTTACCACATTGGCCTAATGCCAAAAGTGATCAACTTGATCGGTGGTGCACTGCAAAAACTACTGGGCACAGGTCGCGCTGAATCGCTCTCTGCAACGGCGAACATCTTCGTTGGTATGATCGAAGCGCCGCTGGTGGTGAAGCCTTACCTAAAACAGATGAGTGACTCTCAGTTTTTCGCGGTAATGACCTGTGGTCTTGCTTCGGTTGCTGGCGGTACGTTAGTGGGTTATGCGTCACTGGGTGTGGATCTTAACTTCCTGATTGCTGCGGCCTTTATGTCTGCGCCAGCGGGCCTTTTGATGGCTAAAATCTTAGTTCCGCCAAGCGACGATGACGTGCAAATTAACGATTTAGACAAAGTAGAAATCCCTCGCGCCGCTAACGTGGTGGAAGCGATGGCCGATGGCGCGATGTCTGGTGTGCGTATCGCGGTCGCGGTTGGTGCCACTTTGCTAGCATTTGTGAGCATCATTGCACTGCTTGATGGCCTATTGGGTCAAGTGGGTTCATGGATAGGTATTGAGCTAAGCTTTAGCCTTGTGATGGGTTACCTTTTTGCTCCTGTGGCGTGGCTACTTGGTATTCCATGGAACGAAGCGATTGTTGCTGGCTCTCTTATCGGTAACAAAGTGGTGGTAAACGAGTTTGTAGCCTTTATTCAACTCATGGATGTTAAAGACCAACTTAGCGCCCATTCTCAAGCGATTGTGACGTTTGCTCTATGTGGCTTTGCCAACATCTCGACCATGGCGATGCTGATTGGTGGTTTGGGCAGCATTGTGCCTGAGCGCCGTACCTACATCTCAAAAAATGGTGCGAAAGCGATCACCGCTGGCGTACTGGCAAACTTGATGAGCGCAGCGATTGCTGGCGTGATCTTGTCGATGTAATAAAAAAGCGATGGCTCAGAAACGACCTCTGAGCCTTAAGCGACAGAACACTGGCGTGTTATACCAGTTACTTGGTTCAAAGTGCTGGTATAAAAAAAGGCTCACCGAATTCGGTGAGCCTTTTTTACGTTGAGTGGTTTTAACCGAGCGATTATTTATCGCTGTGGTACTGCTCACAAGCGAGCATGGTGTTTTCAATTAAGCTTGCCACTGTCATTGGCCCAACACCACCAGGAACCGGCGTGATGAAGCTGGCTTTGGTTTTCGCGACGTCGTATTCCACATCACCAATCAGTTTGCCAGAATCGAGACGGTTAATACCGACATCGATCACCACCGCGCCTTCTTTGATCCAAGCGCCCGGAATAAAGTTAGGTTTACCAACGGCAACCACAATCAAGTCCGCTTGGCGAACGTGATGCTCTAAGTCTTTGGTAAAGCGGTGACAGGTGGTGGTGGTACAGCCTGCTAACAGCAGTTCCATGGTCATCGGGCGGCCGACGATATTAGACGCGCCCACCACAACCGCGTGTTTGCCATGCAGTTCGATATTGTAACGATCAAGTAGGGTGATAATGCCTTTTGGTGTACAAGAGCGCAGTTTCGGCATGCGCTGACAGAGGCGACCAACGTTGTAAGGGTGGAAGCCATCAACGTCTTTTTCTGGGTGAATACGTTCTAATACTTGAGTGTCGTCAATTCCGGCAGGAAGAGGCAGTTGAACTAAAATTCCATCGATGGTGTCATCTTGGTTAAGTTCGTCAACGAGTGCCAATAACGTTTCTTGAGTCGTGTCCCCTGGTAGGTCGAAAGACTTAGAGATAAAGCCAACTTCTTCACAAGCGCGGCGCTTGCTTCCGACATAAACCTGAGAGGCCGGGTCTTGCCCAACCAATACGACTGCAAGCCCAGGTGCTCGTAAACCCATCTCCGTACGGGCCTTTACGCGTGCCGCTACTTCAGAGCGAACGGTTTGTGAAATCAACTTTCCATCGATATTTTGAGCAGTCATGATATTCCTTGAACTAATGAGGGCCAACATTGGCAAGCATTGTCGCAAAAAAGTGTCACAATATCCATTGAGCAATCGTTTAGCTAAATAATTAATGGCGCAAAAGGCATCGGCCTGCGCTTTTTTTGCTCATTCAGATCAGAATGTTAGATAAAGCCGTTGACCTGAGGGTTTCAACTCGTATAATCCTTTCCCTGTAGCGCGCCCTTAGCTCAGCTGGATAGAGCACGTCCCTTCTAAGGATGTGGTCGAAGGTTCGAATCCTTCAGGGCGTGCCATTTATTTAGAAAGCCCCGATAACTCTGTGAGTTGTTGGGGCTTTTGCGTTTCTGAAGCGATAAACATCGCTGCCCAGCTGAATTTAGCGCAGTTGGCTATCTTTACTCGCTCTGCGGTTAAAGCCCGATGCGCTTTTTAGCCGAGCATCTTCTAATTCCTGACACTCAACACATAACTCGACTCCTGGGCGGATTGCTCGCCGAGCGTGGGGAATAAGTTCGCCGCATTCTAAGCAGTATTCTGTGTCGTTATGGTTTTGGTGTAGGTGGGAGCGAGCGCGGTTGATTGCATCAATAACGGTGGCATCGATTTGATCTTGAATGCCACCATCTTTTGTAAATCCATTAGCCATAATGGTCTCCAAATATCATTAATGACGAGGAGAGCATTATCGATTATCAACCGAGGTTTGATAATGCTCGAATTACAAAAATGATTATTACCATTTGGTAATAATGTGTGCAGGAGTTGGTTCGTTTAAGCCGTGTGGCTGACAATGTAGACCTAGCGGTTAAACTGCAGCCGAAAATCTCTGGGTGTCATTCCTTTTACACTCTTGAACTGGCGGTTGAAGTTAGACAGGTTAGTAAACCCTGACTGCTCCGCCACTAGTGCAATAGGGGCTTGGGAGTTAACCAGCAACTCACACGCTTTACCAATGCGAAAGCTTTTCAGGTGCTCTGAAAAGCTCTCATTAAAATGACGCTCAAACAGTCGATAGGCCGAGCTTTCGCTCATGTGCAGCGCTTGGCAAACATCGTGGATTTTTATTGAACGGTGAAAGTGCTTCTCAATGAAGCGCCGTGCGGATTCTACCCGTTTGTGCTGCTCGTCATCCTGAGCGCTTTGCCCTAGGGCGTAGCCGCTGGAAGACATCTCGTTCGCTGTATTATCGTCAGCTAAAACAGAAAGCGCCTCAAGTAGGTGCATGATCTGATGGTGAGGAGCGCGCTCGCTGAGGTTTTTTAATAGTGCGTAGATGCGCTCAGCGCTTTGAGGGCTAAACTGCAGCCCGTGACCTGAGCGGCGAAGTAAGCTTTTAAGAATGTGTAGCTCGGGTGCGGCGGCAATAAGTTGTTCTACCCACGCATGGGTAAACCAAAAAATGAGCGAGTAGAGTGGTTTACTCTTTGAGCCAAGACTCGATCCAACCAGCATATGGGGAAGGCCTGGCCCGTATAGCACCAATGAGTTGTGCTCTATCGGGCCAATAAAGTCACCGACAAAACAGTTACCATTAAATACTCCATCTGGGTCGCGATAAAGGACCAACTCATATTCACTATGGTAGTGCCATGGGCACTGGAATTGCGGCTTGGCAACATGACAGTTGTACTCCTTTACCAACCAGTTGAAGTTATTTGAATTACTCACGCTCTCTATGTGTGGCTTCATCGCTTGCTCCCTTTGCCTCTTCCTGTGTTGCTGCTCCAATGTATATTATTCCGTCATCAATGTGTGATCAATTGATTGAAAAGTATCATTTGACGACGGATTTCTACCAATTCTCACAGCAGATATTGATTAGAATGATGGCATCTTAATGGGTGTGGCCACGCTTAGTTAAAGAAAAAGTCATTTTTAAACTGGTTATAGGAGGCGGTGATGTTAGCAAACAGAACAGCCATGCTTTTTATTTTTACCACATTTTCAACTGGGCTTTGTGGTTCATTTTTCTATCCCTTATCGAGTGTGTTTTTAGTCGAATCTCTTGGTGCGACGCCTTATATGCTAAGTGCTTATATGGTGCTCGCGGTGGTGAGTTCGGTG
>Ga0070725_10000264_pt1 | contig 40777 bp, 40 predicted proteins | sample tdDd002_FD_69781 | JGI IMG/M metagenome (GOLD analysis project Ga0070725, IMG submission 69781) | Marine sediment microbial communities from the Atlantic coast under amendment with organic carbon and nitrate - tdDd00.2 | ecosystem: Environmental > Aquatic > Marine > Coastal > Sediment | place... | reverse complement strand
TTTCGCTTCATTACCAACAGCCAGTACCTTACCCTCTTCACTTTGAATAGCCACTACTGATGGTTCTCTTACTACAATACCTTGACCTTTAATATTCACAAGGGTATTTGCAGTCCCTAAATCTATCCCCATGTCCTTACTAAAAAATTTCATAAAAAATAACAAAAAACTATCTCCTTTCATACCGTCAATTCTTGACCGTCATACTCTTTAAATTATAACGTAAAACATAGGGAAAATATACACTTAAAGCTCAGAATGTTCCTTAAAACTATAGTAAGAATCTTTCCCTATGATAATATGGTCAATTACTTCTATACCAACTATCTTACCAACTTCAATCAATCGCTCAGTAATTTGATGATCTTCCTTGCTTGGATCCGGATGACCACTCGGATGATTATGAGCCAATATCATCGATTTGGCGTTTTTCTTTATGGCATAATGAAACACCTCTCTTGGATGAACAATCGAAGCGTTTAAAGACCCTGTTGAAATATCCTCAACAGCAATGATTTGATTTTTCGTATCTAATAATAGCGTAAAGAATTTCTCTTTTTTCAAATAGGCAACACGTGTTCGAAGGTGTTCAAATGCATCATCTGGACACGTTATGCGCTCTTTGGCATATTGAAAATCTATTACTCTTTTACCGATTTCTATCCCCGCCATCAACTGGCACGCCTTGGACGTCCCAATGCCTTTGATGGTTGTTAATTCCTCGATGGTCATTGTACCTAATGCACCGAGACCACGACTATCATGATATAACACATCTTTCGCAATGTCCAGTGCACTATGATTCGCTCTGCCTGTTCTTATTAATATAGCCAACAATTCCTGATTAGACAGATGTTCCACACCATGTTTTACTAGTTTTTCCCTTGGCTGTTCCGTTTCGGGTAATTCTTTAATCAATCCATACCCCATCATTATTCACTCCTCTTTATTAAGCGAAGGAATAATCGAAATGCCTCTCTAATACGTCAACAATCTTACTGATAGGAAATCCAACGACATTCAAATAGTCACCATCAATTTTTTCCACCATCAATGCACCTTTACCTTGAATGCCATAGGCACCAGCTTTATCAAAAGGTTCACCACTTTCGATATACCAGTCCACAAAAGAATCATCGAAGGGTTTAAACGTTACATTGGTGACAACATAATCAACGATTTTCATATGTTGCCCTGCTTTAATAATGCTAAAAGCCGTCATCACCTGATGGGTCTTTCCACTTAATTGCCTTAGCATTTCCTTTGCATGATTGGCATCTGATGGTTTCCCTAAAATATTATCCTCGGAAACAACAATTGTATCTGCAGAAATTATTAATTCGCCATTATCAAATTTTTTTGCTGCAGAGAGACCTTTTTGTAGGGCAATGCTCATAACCACTTGATCCGGACGCTCCCAAGCATTTACGATTTCAGGGCAATCGCTCGAAACCAATTCATAGGGAAAGTCCATCGTTTCTAAAATTTCACGTCTTCTTGGCGATTTGGACGCTAGATATAATGTTCTCATATGGCCACCTACAACTTTCTGTAAGCGAATAGCGCTAAAACAAGCCCTATGATACTCGCCAAGTTAATCGACATTTTTAAACCAATAGTAAATTGGATGACACTTAAGTCAACCGTTACAGGTGCAAACCCTATCTCTTTTCCATAGGTCAATATCTCAAATGACTGACCTAAAATATCACCAATAAGTCCACCAATCACCAAGCCTACCAGCAAGACAATCAATAGCACAACCGACTCTTTACTTTTACCTCTCATAAGCACCTCTATTTTACCATATTTTTACAATTATTAAAACTTTTCTTTCAAAGTCCTCTTTTATTCTACTATGTTTTCCTAGATTATTCTAGTATAATGAACTCTTGTGAAGGGAGTGTGAACAATGAAAAAAAGACTGCTATTAAGTATCGCTATCGGAATTATGATCATGGGATTTTTGGGTGACCAATACTTGAAGCGAAGTTATCAAATATCAATGATTGAATACATAAAAGTTATACAACCATTTACTAAAGAAGAAACAGAACGTCTCAACTCTATGGCGAACCTTATATATGGATCTGATTCCAATTCTCCACCCTTGCGATATATTGATCCCGAAACCCATCAATACAAAGGTCTAGTTGTAGATTATCTCGATGCACTTTCACTTGAATTAGGGGTTTCTATTGAATTCACACCGATGGTCTGGAAAGATGCATTAAAGGCACTTTCAGATGGCACCATTGATATATGTGATATGAATCCATCAAAGGAACGATCTTTATACTATGATTTCTCAACCCCATTCTATGCACAGCGGGGCGTCATATTAACAAGAGCCGATTCCCCGGTTCAAACTGAAGCTGATTTGAAGGGACATCGTCTATCAGGGACTGATGGCGATTACGCTTTTGAATACTTACAGGAGAACCATCCAGACTCCATCATCATTACAGCCAGTGATTTGGAAGAGGCAATCACCCTGCTCCTAAGCGGTAATGTGGATGCGGTGATCGGAGATGAATCTGTAATTTCTTATTTTATCGATCACGAGAATTATTCAGATAGATTGTATATAAGCAACAACTCACTGTATGTTCAAGATGCGGTCATCGCAGTCAAAAAAGGCAACGATGAACTTCTATCAGCCATTAATAAGGGCATTGCCCGGTTGAATACTAAAAATACGATGGAAAAGATCTACCACAAATGGTATGGTGAACAACCTTTAGTCACGAAAGACTTACAGCAAGTCAAATGGCAATTCTTCTTACAATTGTCAGTTGTATTGTTGTTGCTGAGTTTCACTATTTTCTATTACTGGAATAGAGAACTGACCCGGGAAGTCAACAAGAGAACGAAAGCCCTTAATGCGTCGACTCAGGTCCTTGAAGCGACATTCAACGGACTGCAGGAATTTCTGATTGTTCTTGATGAGCATAAAAATCTAATTGAATTCAACAACAGTTTTCAAGAATTTATGCAACAACCTAAGAAAGCCTTGAAAAATACAGCTTATGACACGATTCCATTAGTGGTCGATACGCCAATTTTCAAAAGCAACATTGATAATGCCTATACTGAAATTAGCGGATTCCAACAGAATTTTCACTATATGAGCAGAGAATATAAAGCAATCAGTTACCCGCTTTCTTCTGATCGCAAAAGCTTTAAACTGCTCTTGCTCATCGATGATATTACTGATTCTGTTATCCAGCAGCAACAATTGCTACAGTCTAGAAAGATGGTGGCGGTTGGTCAATTAGCGGCGGGTGTAGCTCATGAAATCCGCAATCCAATAGGCCTTATCAGAAATCATTCATTTTTGCTGAAACGCCAATTGAAATCAACAATGACCGCAGACGTCGAAGAGTCTTTGACCATTATGGATGCCTCGGTTGACCGAGTGAATAGCATCATCAACAATCTGCTGAATTTCTCAAAACAAAACGGTCACCAAAAGACGACAATCTTTTTAAAAGAGTTCACTGAAGAACTCCTTGATTTGAACAAAAAATCGATTGAGCAAAAAAATGCCCACTTGATGTTAAGATGTCCAGATCAATTATCAGCAGAGGTTTATGTTGAGTCCATGAAGCATATTATTATCAACTTAGTGACCAACGGCCTTGAAGCAATAGAAAACGGTGGTACACTGACATTACAATTCGATCAGGCACCAAGTGGTTTTACAATGATCTTCTCGGATGATGGCCATGGTATACCGAAGGATATACTGCCAACTATTTTTGATCCTTTTTTTACCACAAAAGCGCCCGATAAAGGGACTGGTCTTGGATTATATATTGTTTATAACGAAGTAAAGAAAATGAATGGTTCTATTACGGTAGAAAGCGAGGCATCAGAAGGAACAGCATTTACTCTGTTTATACCTTCTGAAAATCCACATCAGGAAAAGGAGGCAATTGATGAACAAACAACACTTTAAACTACTTATCGTCGATGATGACACAAACTATACAAACGTTTTAAAAAAAATACTTTCAACAGAAAATTATTCGATACAAACTGCCAACAGTGCTGAAAATGCCCTCTTCAAAGTACAATTGTCACATTATGACTTAGTGCTGACAGACTTGATGATGGGCGGCATGAACGGTATCGCCTTATTGGAGCAAATAAAGAAGGAATCTCCCCTGACGGAGGTTATTTTAATCACTGGGTATGGGACTGTTGAAAACGCTGTCGAAGCCATGCGCAAAGGCGCATACTCCTATTTCATCAAAGGGAATGATCCCGACGAACTTTTGATGACCATCGAAAAAGTAGAAAACAGCATCATACTTAAAAAACAAAATGCTGCACTAAAAAATACAGTCAATGCGATTGGTATCACATTGACCTCACAAAACCAGCGATTTCTAGAGACTATCGAACTGGCTAAAAAAGCTGCTTTCAGCAATGCCAGCATATTGCTTTTAGGCGAATCTGGTGTTGGCAAAGAAGTCTTTGCCCGATTCATCCATCAAAACAGTCCAAGACAATCTGAACCATTTATACCGGTCAATTGTCATTCCTTTCAAGAGACAATGCTGGAATCGGAACTTTTTGGGCATAAAAAAGGCGCTTTTACCGGCGCTCAGGAAAACCGCATCGGACGGTTTGAAGCTGCAGATGGCGGCACCCTATTTTTAGACGAAATAGCAGATACACCATTAAATACACAGACCAAATTACTAAGAGCCATCGAAAATAAAACGGTAGAACGCATCGGTTCTAACGAAGGAATCTACTGTGATTTCAGGCTGATTTCAGCGACTAACAAATCCCTGGAATCTTTAATCGAAACCAAAGAATTCCGTGAGGATTTTTACTATAGAATCAGTACCATCGTCATCGATATTCCACCTCTAAGAGACCGAAAAGAAGACATCCCACAATTGGTCAACCAGTTCATTCACGACTTGTTCAATGAAATGAAACGGCCCTATAAAGGAATGGATCCCGAAGTCCACGAGCAACTAATGGCTTATGATTATCCCGGGAATGTTCGAGAGCTTAAAAATATCATCGAGAGACTTGCCGTGCTATCTGTAGACGGATGGATCTCTAAAGAGGACATCAACTTTACTTCCAGAAAAAGAGTCAACAAAAATATGACTCTTAAAGACTATCGCGGACAATTGGAGAAGGAATTCATCCAATCAATCCTTGAAGAAAACAACTACAACATGACTCAGTCAGCGGAGCAGTTGGGCATCAGCAGACGACAGCTTTTCAATAAAGTAACGGAATACAACTTAAGAAGTGAGTAATTTTTTTCTAGGGAGTGGGCAATTTTTTGCCCACTTTTTTTGTGCACAATTCATTAAATTCTTTGTTAATTCAAAAACAATCCAGTGTTTGTAGTCAATAATCAGACTTTTTTAATCTATTTTGTATTTTTTTGCACTTTGGCATCAAGGTTGCACTATATATAAGTGGTTTATGAGGACTTATTTATGAGTAACTATTGGGAGGTTATTATGAGAAAAGAAACAAAAGATTTTATTGTCGTTGGTGCAGCATTATTTGCAATGTTCTTCGGCGCAGGCAACTTGATTTTCCCACCAGCATTAGGAATGCTGTCAGGTGATCAATGGTTATTATGTATATTAGGATTTGCTCTTACTGGCGTTGGATTACCGATTTTAGGTGTTGTAACCATCGCAAAGGTAGGTGGCTCATTAAAAGATTTTGCTGGACGTGTCAGTCCAACATTTGCTAAAATTTTAGGCGCAGTAATCGTCCTGGCGATAGGACCTTTATTAGCGATTCCCCGTACAGGTGCAACAGTATTCGAAATTGGTGTGTCTCCATTATTTCCGACAATTCCACCATTAGCAGTTTCTATTGTTTATTTTGCAATCACGTTATTTTTTGTCATTAAACCCTCTTCGATCATTGACAAGATCGGTAAAATTCTGACACCAATATTACTGCTGATTGTGGGCATCATTATTTTCCAAGGTGTCACATCACCGATTGGCGCACCTGTACCTACTGGTATTACCTTAGCTTTTTCTGATGGATTCGTCGGCGGCTATCAAACAATGGATGCCTTAGCATCAGTTGTTTTAGGTGGACTTATTCTATTTAGTTTAAAAGACAAAGGCTATACTGATCAAAAGAGTCTTGTGAAACTTACAGCTAAAGCAGGGATTCTTGCAGGAAGTGCGTTATTATTTGTTTATGGTGGTTTACTTTACTTAGGTGCTACAGGAAGTGGTGTTTTAGCTGCTGGATTGTCTAAAACTGAATTAATCATCGCACTGACAAGCAACCTACTGGGTATCTACGGACAAATTGCACTTTGTCTTGCTGTATCAGTTGCATGTCTAACAACTTCAGTTGGCCTTACAGCTGTGGTTGGTAACTTCTTCGAAGAACTGTCAAACGGTAAATTAAGTTATAGAACAATCGTTATTGCGACAACACTTTTCAGTATTGTCATGTCGGTTATTGGCGTTGAACAAATCGTTAAATTATCAGTGCCATTACTTGTACTGGTATACCCTGTTACAATTATTCTTATTGCACTTAACTTGTTTGGCCAACACATCAAAAGCAATGGTGTATTCAAAGGAATGGTTGCAGGTGCACTCTTTATCAGTATCTTCGATGCACTCGGTGCAATGTCGATCAATATTGAAGCTGCAACAACTGTCATCGCACAATTACCATTTGCATCATCAGGATTTGCATGGATTTGCCCATCACTTTTATGCGGATTCGTTGGACACTTGGTATCCAAAGTATTGAAGTCAAACGACGGAACATTAGAAAATATTCCTCAAGGATAATTCCTTGACAACGTTTTCTTGCTCTGATATGATTTAATTAAATTAAGTGAATATTTCGGCGTGTTACTGTTAAATCAGGCATAAACCAATCAAACCTTATACTGTTGATTTGTTTATGCCTTTTATTTTTGAAATTTTATTGGAGGATTCATGCAGGAAAATTACCATATTCTCAGAGTGATGAACAACAATGTTCTTCTGACGAAAGACCTTGAAAACAATACTGAGGCTGTTCTTATAGGAAAAGGCATCGGCTTTGGAAAAAAGAAAGATCAGAATACATTCATCGATCCGAAGACAATAGAGAAATCATTTTATACCTATGATAAAAAACTGAAAAATGATTATCTGGATTTACTCAACAGCTATAGCGACGTGCTTATGGGGGTATGTGCCGAAATCATTTCAATGGCTGAAGCCACACTTGGACAACTCAGTGAACGTATTTTCATCGTGTTGACAGACCATATCAGTTTTGCAATAGAACGCATCCAAGATGGCATGGAAATCGACAATCCTTTCGTTCATGAAATCGAAATGCTGTATCCCGAGGAATTCAAAATTGGTCAGCGTGCAAAGAAAATGTTGCTTGATGCCACAGGTATTTCTATTCCTACTGGTGAAATTGGTTTTATCGCCCTTCACTTACAGGCAGCAAAAGAACATAGAGATGTAAAGGTCACCGTTAAAAACACACAACTGATTAAAGAAATTGTTGTAACAATAGAAAATGCTTTGAATTATGAAATTCCCGTTGGGACACTCACTCACACAAGATTGTTGACGCACATCAAAGGCTGCATCGAACGGATTGAAAAAGAGCGTTATATCAGCAATCCACTCGCAGAGACAATCAAAGAGGAAATCAACGAATCCTATAATATAGCGTTGAACATTCAAAAACGGATGGAGAAAAGCTTAAAAAAAGAAATCCCTGAAGATGAAATGGTTTATTTGGCCATACACATCGACCGCATCAGAAGAATAAAAGAATATGATTAAACTGAACAATAAATTTTACCGCGTGTAACTATTCAATTAGGCATGAGCGAGTCGTTTATAAAACGATTCCTCATGCTTTTCTTTTTTGTAAAATTCATTACTTACAGGATTAAGACCTCTAAAGTGGACTTATACTTACAAAACATTCAGAGGCTTGACCATAAATGATCATTCTAAAATGATCACAAACACAATTACTAGGAGGGAGTAAATTATGAATCAATCGTTCGGAAAACTTCAAAAAGTCGGTAAGGCACTGATGACGCCAGTTGCTGTATTACCAGTAGCGGCAATCTTACTTAGACTTGGTGTCCTTTGGGATATCCCAATTATCACAGCAGCAGGTGCAGCAATCTTTGACAACTTAGCATTATTATTTGCTATCGGTGTTGCGTTTGGACTCGCTAAAAACAATCAAGGTGCTGCAGGACTAGCAGGTGCTGTCGGTTATTTGGTTATAACTAAAGTTGCTACGACTATGAATGGCGACATCAACATGGGTGTACTTGCAGGGATGATTTCAGGTATTATGGCTGGTGCACTTTACAACAAGTTCTACAATATCTCATTACCTGATTGGTTAGGATTCTTTGGTGGCAAGAGATTTGTCCCAATCGTTACCTCGTTTGCCGCTCTTGCACTTGGTATTTTATTCGGTTACATTTGGCCACCTATCCAAAACGGATTAGACGGCGTTGGTAACTGGATGATCGGCGCTGGTGCCCTAGGCGTATTCTCATTCGGTTTCTTAAACAGACTGTTAATTCCATTTGGTTTACACCATGTATTGAACTCAATTGTATGGTTTGTATTTGGTGAATACGGTGGCGCAACAGGTGACCTTGGTCGTTTCTTTGCAGGAGATCCGAATGCAGGAATCTTCATGGCTGGTTTTTATCCAGTAATGATGTTTGGTCTTCCAGCGGCAGCTCTTGCTATTTATACAACAGCTAAAAAAGAAAATAGACCTGCCATTGCAGGAATGCTATTTTCGGTAGCCTTTACTTCGTTCTTAACCGGTATCACAGAACCGATTGAATTCATGTTCATGTTCCTGGCTCCTGTATTATATGTTGCCCATGCTATCTTAACAGGTGTCTCGATGGCAGTCGTTCAAGGCCTTGGCATCTTACATGGTTTTGGATTCTCAGCAGGTTTTATTGATTACACAATCAACTGGGGTCTGGCAACAAAGCCAGTAATGCTTATTCCTGTAGGCTTGGCATTTGGTGCTGTATACTACTTCCTATTTGTTTTCATCATCAACAAACTGAACCTTCCGACACCTGGACGTTTAGATGATGAAAGTGGCGATGACAGTATCATCAGCGAGTTAGGTGTAACAGGCGTAGCAGCCGAATACATCAAAGCCCTTGGCGGTGCTCACAACATCGAAGATGTTGATTCATGTATCACACGATTAAGATTAACACTTAAAGACAACACATCTGTTTCTGACGACGCACTGAAAGCACTTGGTGCATCTGGTGTTATTCGTCCGAACAATAAGAATATCCAAGTAATTGTTGGAACTAAAGCAAACAACATTGCTGAAGAAATGAAAGAAGCCCTATAGTTTTATAAAACACTTATGATGAGTTGGGGAAGCATCTGCTTCCCCAGCCCATCACCTAAATGCACTAATCTTCACTTAAGCAAATCCAACTGTTTCTGGCGTGTTTAAGTGAGAATTAATGTATAATAATAGCATACATTAACAAGTTGACTAAACAATCATTATATAAAGAAGGTGTAAAAATGAATGTCTATATAAACGGACGTATCCTAATGGAAAATCATATATTGGAGGGTCATGTGCTCATTGCCGATAATACAATTCGCGACATCATCCCAGCGACTAGCTACAAACAAAGTCCAGAGGATCATGTCATTGATCTAAAGGGACATTTTTTAGGCCCGGGATTTGTTGACGTCCACATCCACGGCGCCAGCGGATTCGACACAATGGATGGGACAACAGAAGCCTTCCACGAAATCTCAAAGATACTACCCCACACCGGTGTCACTTCATATTTGGCTGCAACAATGACCATGGCAAAATCAGCGATCCATCAATCTTTGAACTGTGCACAGACAATTATTGAAAACGACAATCAGAAAGGTGCAAGGCTTATTGGGATCCATGCCGAGGGCCCTTTCGTTTCAGAAAAATATAAAGGTGCTCAAAATCCTGAATTTATCGAAGCGCCATCCTACGAATTTTATCAACCTTACTACGATATCATCAAGTTGATTACGATCGCTCCAGAAGAGGATGCAGATTACAAATTTGCAAACACGCTTCACACGCACCATGAAGGTGTCGTGCTTTCTATCGGACATTCAAGTGCAACTTACGATACTGCTATAGAAGCCTTTAAAAATGGCTATAGACATGTTACACACTTGTTTAACGCTATGACAGGGTTACACCACAGAGAGCCTGGCATTGTAGGTGCTGCATTGACTGAGGATTTTTATACTGAGATTATCGCCGACAACGTCCATGTGCGACCAGAGCTATACAAATTGGTGCTAAAAGCCAAAGGTAAAGATCGCATCATTCTCATAACCGATGCCATGTGTGCCGCCCACTTAAGCCCAGGTCAATATGAGTTAGGTGGTCAAGCGGTTATTGTCGACAAAGAATCGGCACGATTGACCTCAGGGGTATTGGCTGGCAGTGTTCTCTCTATGAACACAGCCATTAAAAATTTCTATGACCATACAGATTTAAGTGTTTACGAAGCCATTAATTTGGCCTCTAAGAACCCTGCCGAAGAACTTGGTCTATACGACCGTATCGGTAGTATTGCAGTGAATAAAGATGCTGATTTCGTTGTTCTAGACGATGATTTCATCATCTATGAAACATATTGTAAAGGGCAACTCGCCTACTCAAAGGAGGAATCAAATGCAACTTAATATTGTTCAGACTTATGATGAATTAAGTGCACTAGCCGCATCCATCGTCATCAGTCAACTAATATTAAAACCGGATAGTGTGTTGGGACTTGCTACAGGATCCACACCAGAAGGCCTCTATCAACAGCTCATCAAAAAGCATCATGATGGCATCTTCTCTTTCAAGGATGCTACCAGCTTTAATCTAGATGAATATGTTGGATTGGAACCGACAAATTCAAATAGCTATCGTTATTACATGGAAGAACATCTTTTCAGCGATATCGATCTCCCCAAGGAGCGTATCTACATTCCATACGGAAATGCAGTCTCTCCTGAGGAAGAGTGTAAACGCTATGAGGATAGGATCCAGTCTGCTGGAGGTATCGACATTCAAATACTTGGTATAGGTCGTAATGGTCACATTGGCTTTAATGAACCGGATGTCGACTTTAAAGTTGGCACCCACGTAGTTGAACTAGACGACAAGACAATACAAGACAATGCACGTTTTTTTGACAACATAGACGATGTACCAAAACAAGCAATTAGCATGGGCATAAAAACGATCATGTCCTCTAAAAAGATTATTTTGCTTGCTTCTGGTACAACAAAAGCTGAAATTTTATACGAAACTGTTTATGGGAAAATCACCCCGTCTGTCCCCGCTTCTATATTGCAACTTCACAAAGATGTCACCATTATATGCGATGAAGAAGCTGGAGTCTTGCTGAAGAAAAGAATAACGGAGGAAACAAATGCTTAATATTTTCAAAAAAAATACTGAAAAAAAATTACTGGCACCTTGTGATGGTCAAGTTGTAAGTATCGATAAAGTGCCGGATCCCGTATTCGCACAAAAAATGGTTGGCGATGGGTTTGCGATCATCCCTTCTTCCAACGATATCCTAAGCCCTGTAGACGGTGAGATCATTCAGGTATTCCCTACCTTTCATGCCATTTGTCTAAAGTCGGTGGATGGATTGGAAATCATCGTACATGTCGGCATTGATACCGTTGAACTAAAAGGTGAAGGCTTTACATGTCATACAGAAGTTGGTGCGACAGTTAAAGCTGGCGACAAATTGTTGACTTTCACACCGGAAGTTTTGGAAGCTCACGGAAAGAATCCAATTACACCTGTCGTTATTACGAATCAGGAAATTTTAAAGAGCATTACTGTTTTATCAGGTACTGTTGCTGCTAAAGATGTTGCAGTAACAATTTCATTATAATAATTTAAAACTGGAGGAACTTATGAAAGAAATTAAAATCAACAATCCTACTGGTCTTCACGCTAGACCAGCTTCACAACTTGTTATGGAGTGCAAGAAATTCGAATCGGAGATCACATTGTTAAGAGGCGAGCAATCAGCTAACGCAAAAAGCATTATGAGTATCATGGCAATGGCCATTACAGGCGGCGACATGATTGAAATTTCTGCAGATGGTCCAGACGCAGATGCTGCAGTAGATGCAATTGCATCATTCCTTGAAGCATTGGAAGACTAGGAGGTTTTTATGATATTAACTGGTATTGGCGCTTCGGAGGGCTATGGTATTGGTAAAGCATATATCGTAAAAGAATTCATCCCCCCTACGACGCGGACAATTGAGGATTCTTCAGCTGAAGTTGAACGATTTAAAACAGCTGTCGAAACAGCAAATACTGAACTTGAACGCATATATAACGACAAAAAAGAAACACTAGGCGAAGAAAGCGCATCCATCTTCCAGGCGCATATCGCCATGTTGAATGACCCCGAACTAAACAGTGGTGTTATCAACCATATTGAGTCATCAAATGAATGTGCCGAATACGCAACGAAAATAATCTGCGGTCAGTACTACGATATGTTTTCAGCCATGGAGGACGATTACTTCAGAGAACGTGCGCTGGATATTAAAGACATAGGCTTAAGACTGATGAAGTTATTGACTGGGGTTACAACCGGTCTGGAATTCAACACTTCAGAACCAGTCATTGTCATCGCCAAAGATCTTACACCATCAGACACAGCAAGCTTAAAAGCAGATACGACTGCAGGCATTGTGACAGAAATCGGTGGCGCTACTTCCCATAGTGCTATTATTGCTAGAACACTAGGCATTCCTGCTGTCATGGGTCTTAAAGATGCTACAGATATTGTTACCCAAAATGATTTAGTCACTATAAACGGCTACACAGGTGAAATTGAAAACGAATTAACCAAAGAAGCCATAGCATCAATGGAAAAAAACATCGAAAAAGCAGATGCAGAAAAAGCACTGTTACAGATATACAAAGACATGCCATCCAGAACAAAAGATGGTTTTGAAATAGAAATTTCATCAAACATCGCCAGCACAGACGATGTAGAATTTGTTACAGCAAATGGATCGGATGGTGTTGGATTATTCAGAAGTGAGTTCATCTATATGAACCGACAGGCACCACCAACTGAAGAAGAACAATATGCTATCTACAAAGACGTTGTAAAAGGTCTCGAGGGCAAACCAGTCATCATCAGAACACTGGATGCTGGTGGTGATAAGGAAATCCCTTACCTAGATATTCCTAAGGAAATGAATCCCTTCTTAGGCTATCGTGCCATTCGCTACTGTCTAGACCACACTGATTTATTCAAAGCACAGATTCGTGCCTTATTAAAAGCCAGTGTCCATGGAAAACTAAGAATTATGTTTCCAATGATTTCATCACTAGATGAATTACTGGATGCAAAAGCGGTGGTAGAAACATGTAAAGATGAGCTGACGGCTGAAGATGTCCCATTCGACACTAACGTTGAAATAGGTATTATGATAGAAATTCCTTCTGCAGCAATTATTTCTGATATCCTTGCCAAAGAAGTTGATTTCTTTAGCATTGGTACAAACGACCTCATTCAATACTCTGTTGCAGTGGATCGTATGAACGAACAGATCAAACATCTCTACTCGCCTTACCACCCTGCCCTTATTCGATTGATCAAGACGGTTATCGATAATGGCCACGCCAACGGCATTTGGGTCGGTATGTGTGGTGCTGTTGCAGGCAACGAAAAGATGATTCCACTTCTACTACATTTAGGTTTAGATGAATTTAGTATGAGTCCATCAGCTGTGTTAAAAGCAAGAAAAATAATCAGTGGCTTAGCAAAAGAAGATGATGCCTTTGTACAAGATGTATTAAGTGCAACCACAGCTGAAGCTGTTGAAAAAGTTTTGTCACGATAGATTATGGAGTGATTACATGATATTAGAAGTATGTACAGATACCCTTGCATCAAGTACCATTGCCGAACGTGCCGGTGCCGACAGAATTGAACTTTGCGCCGATTTATGCGTTGGTGGAACAACACCCAGTGCAGGGTTGATAAAGCAAGTAAAGGAACAAGTGGCTATTCCCATAGCGGTAATGATTCGACCAAGAGCAGGCGACTTTTGCTACTCGGATGCTGAGCTCCAAACAATGAAGGCGGATATCCTCTTTGCAAAAGAGTGTGGCGCTGAAAGTGTTGTTTTCGGTGTGTTGACTCCGGAAGGTCATATAGATAAAACGTCTATGGCGGAACTGATTGAACTTTCACGTCCCATGGAAGTCGCTTGTCACAGAGCGTTCGATATGACAAAAGACGCCTATCACTCGTTAGAAACGCTTATCGAACTTGGTGTAGACAGGCTCTTAACTGGTGGTTTTGCTAATAAAGCACCTGAAGGTATTCAAACAATCAAGTCATTGGTTGAACATTCGAACGGGAAAATAGCCATTATGCCAGGCAGTGGCATCAACGTTGAAAATCTTCCCCATTTTATCGAAGTAACTGGCGCCACAGAATACCATCTTTCAGGTAAACATGCTATTGAAAGCTTGATGATTTACCGCAAAGAAGGGATTTCTATGGGTGCTGCTTCTAACAACGAGTACTTGATTGAACAAGCAGATTACTGTAAAATCCATGAAATAGCGGCCTTATTAAAAGACTCTTAACAATAAAGACCTTTGCGCACTTCTTTAAGTATGCAAAGGTCTTTTCAAATAATCACCTATTCGTATACAGAAGAGGATGGCACCTCTTTTTCTTTTGCCATCAGTTTTTCCATAAAAATCTTTGCTTTCTCTAAATCCCCATCGAGGTTAACCGCATTTTTGTCACATGAAGCGACACAGTTAAAACAGTGAATACATTTTATCGCCTTCGAGAGTTGTATTCCCCTTTCTTCAGTTTGTCCCAGATGCCCCACTGGACATGCATTTACACACTTCGAACAGCTGATGCAACTTGTTCTATCAATATAAATGGTAGGATATCTCTTCTCATGCCATTTCTTCTCTTGAAATATTGTGTTTGCCTTAAGAAAATCCCATCGACTTTTGTAAGCATATTCCTTTCTGTTATCCCCAGTATCGCGAATAGAATGTATCTGCACTCTGTCTATGAAAAGCTCAACAATTCTCTCTATCTCTTCGACCTTAGAACAATCAAATTCATTATCTAAGAAAGCTCTTGTCATACGATGACTCATGGTGACTTTCGCCCCCAAAACATTCCTTCTACCACTTCGTTTGATGAGTCTACCGGCTTCCTCCAACGCAATACCCGAATCTATCCCACCGTAAGTAACATATACAGCAGTCTTTTTCCCCCATTTTTCATCTGGTGGTGGCAAAATGCTTACTAGATCTTTCATATGATATTGGAAATGGTTTGCATATACCGGACTTCCCAAAATCAACATTTCGTGAGGTTCTACAACATCTTGTAACAACTTCAACTTTTCAGTTGTTTCAAAATATCCCGACAAATTGCTTAATTCAATATGTTGTACCTTCTCCCCCCTTTTTATTAACGATGATTTAATCTTCCTACCTAAACTTTCAGTATTCCCCGTTGGACTAAATGTTATCACTAATACCTTCATACGCAACCTCTTTTCTTTAAACAAATTTATTCAACACATTAAAGGACACCCGGTCTTTATTAGGTCAAAATTTAAGACTACTGTTTTATCAGCCAGCCTTAAAAAGAGAACTCACTCCAGTGATATGATATTTTAGCAGTTTTTTTAATTGGTCTTTTCTCTTCTCCTCTTCTAACTCTTCTTGAGCAATCTTAACCATACCTTCAATAAAATTGCATGATATCACTTCTATGACAAAATCATCGTCGTGATTACTCATCGAATGCTTAATATGCTTCTCCAGTACCGCTGCCATTTCAGCTTTGCTATCTCCAAACGGACTGCCCTTACCACTATTCATCAATAATATATACTCTTCTCGATAGGATAAGATATATTGGAAAAGACCTTCTGACAAATTATCTATAAACTCTTCGCTCCCAAATGGTGCATCTGAAAACAAATGCCTCTCAAATATCTCTTCAAACTGAAATATATTAGCCCGTATGTTTTGGGTCAACAACATAAATAACTGTTCTTTACTTTTAAAGTAATTATAGATATTACTCTTACTAACGCCTGCTTTTTCAGCGATCCCTCTCAAAGAAGTCTTCTCATACCCCTTTTCCAAAAAAAGCTTTTTTGCAGCACACTCAATATCCTCTTTAACTTCCTCTTTCAAAATCTGCAAACACGACCACCTGTCCTTTAATAGAAAATATCACAATACCAATTCAGTGTCAATTACTTTATTAATTGACATCCCCAAGTTTATCAAATGGGAAGGTTCTAAAAACCACTTTACCAATCATCCTATCCTCAGTCACTAGCCCTACACTGGCATCTCTGCTATCAGTGCTGTGACTTCTGTTGTCGCCCATTAAGAAATATTGACCCTCTGGTATTTCATCAATGTTTACATAGCCCGTTGTAGGTGAGCCAATATAAGGCTCCAGTTGAAGTTCACCATTGATAAATACCTGTTCCTCTTCAATACGTACAGAATCCCCAGGTACAGCAATAACTCTCTTGATCAGATTTTTATTGACTTCACCAGTAGACATTATTTTTTGAACTGGATTCAGCTTCTTTTTATCACTTTCAGTTAACATTAGAGTTGATTCGAAAGAGACGATTTCGCCTCGAGAATAGTCCTTGTCATGTTTTAGAATCAAGATGTCTTTTTCCACAAGCGTCGGATTCATCGATATACTATAAACCATGGTCGGTGAGTAAAACACGTTAATTACCAACACGACTACCAGTGCTATGACAAACGCTTTTATCCATTCAAAAATTTCTTTTTCTAATTTATTCATATTTTCTTATGCCTCCACATTGTAATTGAGTATCCATTGTATCATTTAAATTCTACACCTCCATGCAATTACTTACAATAAGCAGCACCATTCTTAATATCCTTGTAATCAACTTGAAATGATTTCGAAACGCAAAAAAAGCCAGCTGCATAACAGCTGACTCAATTATATTTTACTGACCAATTTGAATGTCTTTGTCCGTGAATCGTAACACTTCAATATTTTTTAAAGTGTCGATTCCATCACGCCCCTTTGTATCTTTGACGATGCCATTGGCAATTTCGTACTCCTCACTGGTTCCTGTGAATTGCACGGTATCGATACCAGCTCCGCCGTCCAGTTCGTTGTTGCCTGCATTGCCCATCAAGATATTGTCACGTTCATTTCCTAGTATGCCACTGTTTAGGTTGCCTGTTAGTCGAACATTGTCAATATACTGTGACTTATGTGTATAAGACAGGGCGTCCATGTATGTCAATGAAAACGTGCCATCAAACGCCGGTGCAATTCTATCCATGTAGGTAAAGTTTGATGGTAAAAAGCTTTCTAAAGCAGCATATCCGACAGGGTCTTTTGCCTTGATCGCCGCCCTATTCTTTGCAGTATAAATCCCCCACATGCCACCATCGTTTTCTTTGAAGGCTTCCCATAAACCATAGTACGAGTCTACAACAGATACAATGTACTCTTGCTCTAGGCTACCTTCTTGACTGAGTTCTACTAACCACTCTTTGGACTCAAGACCCCATAGACCAATTTTACCCCAATCACTTTTTTTCGTTGGCAATGCATTTTTCATTGCCTTTTCAATAGTCTGCTGTAGTTCAGGAAGCGCACCTGCTTGTGATGAGGTCCCGATACCATAATCATGGACCATGTGAAGTATCTCCTCATAACTTGCATCTCTGTGCTCATAGTTGTTATTGATGTACCACGCATCGCCAGTGACAGGCACTTCCATTTGATAAAGTGGTTGGCCACTAAATACGGATTCCTTTAGTTCACCATCCCCGTCTGCCCCATTTGGCATCATGAGCACCGCACCTTCATCAGCCATTTTATTTGCCGCCTTTGTCATATCATACTCTTTGTGGTTTGTTAGATAAAACGCCAATATGTTGTAAGCTTTCAGCAACTGCTCATCACTTACCTTATCCTGTGCCAAAATATTGATTGGCTTTCCATTTGGTGCGAGATACTGAACATATTTATCAAATACACCTTTATATTTATTACTGATTGTTTGAACGTCTCTTTTGATGTCGTTTAACTCAACATACTTATTATAATTCTGGTTTTCAAAAGTTTCATTCTTGCCTTGTCCATTTTCGTTGACTGCTTGCGACATCACTTCACTTGTCGATTCCGTTGCAACCGTAGCACTCGGTGAACATCCTACGATCATTGTTGCCGCCAATAGCAACCCTATTATTTTTTTCATAATTCTTACCTCTCTTTTTCATTTGATAAGTTTATGATAAATAATCGGTGTATCCATCGTGTATCTATTTTATCTTTTTTAGCGAAAAATAAAATACAACTGCATTTTCTTCGTTGTACACACCATAGTCGCTTCCGTGATGTTCCAGTATATTGCGTACAATAGACAAGCCAAGTCCATTGCCACCATGCTCTTTATTTCTTGATTTTTCCCTTCTATAATACTTGTCCCACACTTTGGTCATATCATCCTCATCGAATGTTACACCTGTATTCTGAAGGTAAATATACACCTTATCCTCTACATCTTTCATCGACAAACGGATGGTTCCCCCTGCTGGTGTATACTTGATTGCATTACTCATCAGATTATCGAACACCAGTTGAATTTTCCGTCCATCCCCTTCTACCTGACGATCAACTATTGTCTCCTCAAGCGTCAAGTTTTCATCCTGTATTTGATCTAAGAACTTCCCTGTCTTACACAAGACCGTTAACGAATTACGTTCACTTAAATTATAGACACTATGATTTTCACTTTCACATAGCAGCAACGTTTCTTTGGTCAGCTCGTTCAATCGATCGACCTCTTCTTCTATGGTTGCAATATAATAAGATTTATTTTCATCACTCACTGCCATCATTTCTAGAAAACCCGACATAATACCAAGTGGTGTCTTGAACTCATGAGACAGATTCGCAAGCAGCTCTCGCATACGCTTTTCACTCGCTGCTTTTTCCTCTGCATCCTTCTTAAGAAGCGCCATATTGCAGGACATGCTATCGGATATGCTTTTTAAACTATTTGAAAGTTCTTCTAACTCATCACCGGTTTTTACTTTTTCATGAGTCGAAAAATCCAAAGTCGCAATACGCTTAGCTTCATTAATCAACCGTTTTATCGGTTTTGTGATCCATTTGGAGTAAATAGATGTCAACAAAATCAATAGGCCCATCTGCATTATAAATAAGTAGCCATAGTATTTATTGATGACAACAAAGGTCTGGGATAAATCCTCCATCGTGTAAAGGGAGAATACCCGCATGCCGTCTGATAGCTGTTGTATTTGAATCGTGAGAATCAAGCCAGTCTCAACTTCAAAAAAATCAAAAGAACTTTCACCCTCTATAGGATCGTTTAATGCATAAGACACTTCTCTTAGCAATTTACTGCTTTGATCGCTGAATATGCCTGAGTCCTTCTTAATGAAGTGCAGATCCGTCACAATACCTTCAATTGTTTGATAGCCTGTTACCAGTTCGTTATTCATCTGGCCATCAAGAATCATTACGTTGTGACCTTTTAATAAACCACCTGTCACAGAAACGGTATTCCCAAGTGCAAACTCGTTATAAGCTGAAACGATATGTCCCTCTTCGTCAACCCGATCCCCTAAAAGGACTTTATAGCTTTTGTCCGATGTTTCGACGCTTACATAATTTAGCGATTCAAAGAATGCATCATTCACAATCTGATTCTCATTATCCAACAAGAGTACTGGCGCTGTTTCATCCTCTGCATAGTCGATTGTCAGTTCGTTGATGCCATTGGCATCCCCAATGCTTTCTTCAATTTCTTCTGTTAATGCTTCAAATGCACTCTCCATCTCCCCTGTTTTGATTATGCGGTAAATATCATCCATAAAATACATTTGAACCACCAATTGGATACTCAACGTAATGAGTAAAATCACCATCGTTGATATAAAGACTTTTGTTACAATACTTTTCCTCATCCTACACCTCTATCTTGTAGCCATGACCAATAACCGTCTTGATATGTTGACTAAAATCGCCAAGCTTATTTCTCAATTTCTTGATATGATTGTCGACAACCCGTGTGCCACCGTCAAAATCTATCCCCCATACCGATTCCAATATCTGATCTCTTGAGAGTGCGATTTTATTGTTTTCCAACAAGTATTCCAGCAATTCATATTCTTTTGGCGCTAACGTGACTTGCTGATCCAAAACAAAGACATCCCGACTTTGAGTATTGATTTTAAGTTGATGGTATTGAACGAATCCTGTACTCGTTTTTCCTAATATCCTATTTATTTTAGCCATTAAAATATTGATTTTAAACGGTTTGGTGATGTAATCATCTACGCCTGCTCCATAGCCTTCTATATGTTCATTTTCACCTTCAACGGCTGTTAACATAATAATAGGGACCGTTGAACTTTTTCTGATTTCGGTGCAGGTCTCAAAGCCGTTCATCCCTGGCATCATCAAATCCAACAAAATTAATGAGACCTCTTGATTACTAAGAACCTGCAATGCCTCTATGCCATTATTCGCCTCAATAACCTCAAAGCCTTCTTGCTTTAAAAAAAAGCTCATAAATTCCCTAATTTTCTGTTCATCATCCACAATCATTATTTTTTTCATTATATTCTCCCCAAATTGTAGTGTCACCTGATTAAAGTATACACAATAGATATATCCATTGTATATCCAATAGGACAATAAAAAAACCAGCCATAATCGGCTGGTCTTAATGTCTAAGCTTCTATATGATTTATCTATGCCTTAATTGCCCAGCGCATCTTTGTTGACTTTGCACGGCTGTTATTAAAACATTCCTCAGCTGATGGACGGATGATATCCGAAGCAATTTCACTGTAAACACCTTCACGGTACAGTCGCTTAAATGATTTCTTAACAAGTCTATCCTCGCCTGAATGGAATGAAAGAATGGCTACCCTTCCACCTGGCGCAAGAACATCCGGTAGCTTTTCTAAAAATTCATATAAGACTTCGAATTCTTCGTTAACGTCTATTCTTAATGCTTGGAATGATCGCTGACAAGATTTCTTGATTGCTTCTTTCCTATCTTTCTCCGGAATAAACTGTAATGCCTTTTCAATAACTTGTTGGAGTTCTGTCGTTGTAGTGATTTCTCTTCTCTTCTTCAACGTAGCTACGATTGCTTTCGAAATTTCCAAAGCATAAGGTTCATCAGCGTTTTCAATCAGCATGCCTTCTATTTCAAGCTGTGTCATTTCCTTTAATCTTTCAGCTGCAGATACACCCTTTTTAGGATTTAACCTTAAATCCAGCGGTCCTTCTGTTTTATAAGAAAATCCTCTATCCGGATTGTCGATTTGCATCGAGGATACCCCTAAATCGGCCAATACAAAATTAAGTGGACCTGATTCCGGCAGCACCTGGTCGATGTTGGCAAAATTAAGCTGTTTGATTGTCAGAATTTCTGGACCAAAGCCTTGTTTTGCCAGTCGTTCTCTTGTCTTAGGCAATTCGATAGGATCAATGTCCAGCGAGTATAGATGTCCTTCCCCTTTGAGACATTTCAACATATGAGAAGAATGTCCACCATAGCCTAAGGTCGCATCCAAACCGACCTGACCTGGTTTGATTTGAAGAAAATCCAGTATTTCATCTACACAAATCGAAATGTGCATTCCTGCTGGTGTACTCCCCTTTTGTATAACTTTAGAAACTGTATCTCCATATTTTTCCGGATTATGCTCTTTGTATTTTTCTTTATAGTTTTTCGGGTGTGTTCCTTTATAGCGCACACGTCTTTTATGTTTTTTCTCCTGATTTTCCATTGTTACCCTCCATCAATTAAGAATTAGCCCTGCTTACCGTTCTAAGACGACCTTTTATCGGCTTCTTTTGAAGTGCTTTTAAAACCATCGGTCCTTTGTCATTTAGAATTTCAACAAAAGTCGAAACGTCAGTGATACTTATATTACCAATATCATCTTGCGTTACACCCTCTATGTTACACAGTGCACCTACTACATCACCAGCGCGCATCTTCGTTTTCTTGCCCGCATTGATGTGTAACTTCATGATGTCACGATGTAATTCCTGATGCTTCTCTTTTTTAAGCTGGGGTCTTTTATTCAATCGCTCGTTAAAAGCACCACGATTGGCTTCAACAGCTTCAGGCGTTGGTAATTCAGAGATCTTAAGTTCTACTTCCGCCAGCGCTTCAATACTTTTTAGTAGATAAGCGTCTGACGCAACCAGTGAAATGGCTTTACCCAATTTATCTTTTCTACCGGTTCTTCCTATTCTATGGATATAGACTTCCGAATCCTCAGGCAAATCATAATTCACAACTAATGAAATATCATCCACATCGATTCCTCTTGCAGCTACATCTGTAGCAACCAAGTATCTAAAATATCCTTTTTTGAATTTTGCCATAATCTGTGTTCGGTCATCCTGTTCCATACCACCATGCAGTCGTTGACAAGAGTACCCTTTTGCTTCCAACGTTTCATAAACAGTATCAACTTGGAGACGCGTATTACAAAAGATTATACAAGACTCAGGATTTTCGACAACAGTCAAATCCAGCAGTGCATCTATTTTCGTTTCCTTGGACACATTATATCTCAATTGTTCAATACGATGATGGGTTGTTTTTTTCTCAATTTCTATTATCTCAGGATTACTCATATAATGATGACAGATCTCTGAAAGATCTTCTGGAAATGTCGCAGATAACATAGTCATTGTATAGCCAAGTGGCAAGGCCATCAAAATCTCATTAAGCTGGTCCACAAAGCCCATGTTCAACATTTCATCTGCCTCATCTAAAACAAGATACTTGATTTGAGATAAGTCCAAGGTTTCCCTCTTTATATGGTCAAGTACACGCCCTGGCGTACCTGTCACAATATGTGTCTTTTGCTTTAAATCTTTTATCTGTGACTTTATCGGTGTTTTACCATATACGGCTACAACCTTCATTCGTTTAAATCTGCCGATATTAAACATTTCTTCTCTAACTTGTTGGGCCAACTCTCTGGTCGGTGTCAGCACAAGAACCTGAGGTGCATTTTCATCCCAATCGATTGCATCGATTACCGGAATCGCAAATGCTGCCGTTTTCCCACTGCCGGTTTCTGATTTTATGATTAAATCGCAATCCCTTTGAAGAACGGGAATTGATTGCTTTTGTACTTCTGTGGGCTCATCATAACCCATCAGCGTCAGCGCACGCTGTACTGGTTCGCTTAAATTGTAGTCTTTAAATTTATTTTTATTCATAATAGTCTCTTTCTCTCTTTATTCAAGTCTTGATTATATCATATTTTGCTTGCGTTACCTAAAACAATCGACTTCTTTCGCAATAAAAGAATGGCCAACAATTCTATGAATTGCTGGCCATCGTTTGTGGCCTATTGCCACTTGATTTACATTATTTACTTTGGGGGAGTTTATAATGTGTATTAGGGGTTTATTGGAAACTTTGTGTTTCCTTCGTTTGTATGTACTTAGTATAACCGCCAATTATAAACAAACTATTAACTGAATAAAAAGATTCTATAAACCTTTTATAAATGCTTTAACAATATCTTTATCAAATTGGGTGTCACTGCACCGAATGAGTTCTGCAATTGCTTCCTCTTTGCTTTTTGCCTGCTGATAAATCCGTCCCGAAGTCATGACATCATATACATCGCACACCGCAATGACCTTAGCAAATAGTGGAATTTCATCTCCCTTGAGACCAAGTGGGTAGCCTTTACCATCAACCCGCTCATGGTGGTAATATACACCATCTGATATCAGATCTGAATTAATGATATTCTTGACAATTTTATAACCCGCTTCAGTATGGGTTTTAATAATCTCGAATTCTTCTACTGTCAATGGACCGTTCTTCAACAAGATACTGTCAGGAATACCGATTTTACCTATATCATGAACCCGCGCAAGTAATGATATATCTTCAGCATCACTGGTTCTATGATGTCCTAAATTGTGGAGTGTTCTTACTGCATGGTGTGCCATACGCATACTGTGCTCATGTGTTTCGACACTCCTTGCATTTAAAGTATCCAAAATTGTCTCTAAGGTCTTGCTTTTTCTTGAATTACGCTCCCCTAGTTTTCTCCTGTACATCAGATTTTCGGCTGTATTGAAGGCATCATCATATGAAACGACACGTTCATCCACATAGTGGGATCCCAAAGATACACTTATGTCCACATTCATCTTTGTACTTTCTATTTGGAGTACTTCGTTTATTTTTTTAAAGGATGCTTCGTGATAGGTCTCGTCCAATACCTTTGAAAGTACAAGAAATTCATCCCCACCCATCCGAGCAATTACGTCGTCTGGATAAAATTGTTTTAATGTCAGTGCAACAGTTTTTATTGCATAATCGCCCTTGATATGACCAAAGGCATCGTTGATTAATTTTAAACCGTCTAAATCGGCGATAACCAACATATATTTTGTAGGTAATTTTTTCTCTTTTATAATTGTTTCTATATAATTTCTATTATACAGATCCGTTAACAAATCATGATTTGCTAAATGTTTAATCGCTTTGTCCTGTTTAACTCTTTCGGTCACATCAACTAAAAAGCCACCGTCGATTTTTACAGAACCATCCGCATAACGTTCCTCTACTTCAGAAGCATGTTCACAATAAATGAGTTCACCTGTTTTGATATTTCGATGTTTGACAATTACACCTTCTAAAGACTCAATTTCTCCAGAGGCAATTTGTCGAACTTTGGCTAAATAGGCTTGTTCCAACACGAGACCTTCCTTATCATCAGAATACAAAGTCTCATGATAACTACTCCTGGTAATCAATCCCTCGCCTGCACTTTCAAGACCCAATTTAGAAATGAACAATTCATTGCCATAAAAGTACTTCACCATATCAAATTCTGTATTGTCTTGAAACCACACCATGACTTTACCTGACTTGATTGCCAATTTATCTGCCCTAATAAGACGTTTAGCCGCTTTATTTAATGCTTGGCTAGCCTTTTCCTGTTCTTTCTCATCTCCATTGTATAACTCTTCATAGAGCTTGATTTTTTCTTGCAGGTGATTATTTTCCCGTTGCAGCGCTATTAATTTCTCTTCACGATCTGTAATGTCAAATATCGCACAGGTGATTTCCTGTCCCTCTTTACCGATACTGACATTACACCACTGAATATTTCCTTCTTCACCTGCTACAGGCACCAACTGCTCAATAAATGTCACAGATCCATTTAGAAAATCAATCACAGCGTTCTTAAATGTTTCAAGCTGGGCAAACACCTCAGGATTGGACATAACTATTTTCTTATTTTTTTTATAATAGATATTATCTGTTCTTTTGCCTGTATCATATTTAAATATTTTAATTCCACCAAGATAATTAACATACAGTTGATTAAAAAAATGATCAATATCAATAGTTGGCATCTTTACCTCCATAATTTAGTCCGTTTTAATTTATACCCTGTATAAGCTCTCTATAACAAAACTTCATAGGGACTGACTACTTCAGAAGTGAACGAAAAAAATAGCCGACTGCGTATCAGCCGGCTGTTATAGTGAATTTCTTCACTTAAATACATTATTTACTTTGGGGGAGTTATAATGTGTTTGGGGGTTATCCAGGAATGTTACTTCCTGTTCGTTTGTATGACCTTAGTATAATAGAGAAATGTGAACAGAATATAAACGAACTAAATGGAATTTGTAAAGGTTTGTTACAATTGTATTTTACCTTCTTGTCCAACCTATAAATAAAGCCTATAATATAAGAAAAACCAACCATTTTATAATATTTTTCCAACCAACAGAAGAGGTGACTTATGTCCAGCAAACACAATAAACAATTATCGTTAGAATGGAAACCCGATCGCGCATCAAAAGTATCACTTGTTAAACAAATAGTCGGTTACGTAAAACATCAGGTATTGAAAGGCGACTGGTTATGTGGTGATATTCTGCCGCCACAAAGAACACTTGCAAAAACCTTTGAAGTAAACAGAAGTACTGTTGTTGCAGCACTTACTGAACTGTCGCTAGAAGGTGTTATTGAATCTACCGTCGGCAAAGGCACTGTAATCGCCAACAACTCATGGTCTTTTCTATTTTCTTCACCGACGCCAGATTGGGGCAATTACATAGATCAAGGCTTCCATAAATCCAATTTACCCACTATCCAAGCCATTAACGAGTATGAATTCATTGAAGATATCATTCGATTGAGCACTGGAGAAATATCATCTTCACTGATGCCTCACGAGGCATTTTCCACAGTATTATCCAAGCTGGCAAAGAATCCAAAACCTTATTGTTATATGGAGCCACTTGGTTTATACGACCTACGTTTAGCACTGTGTAATTACTTAAAATACCTTGGTCTGGATATCACACCAAAGGAAATTCTCATAGTCTCAGGATCCTTACAAGCACTACAATTAATCTCTTTGAGTCTTTTAGGTAATGAGTCGAAGGTATTTGTCGAATCCCACTCCTATGCGAAATCTTTAAATGTATTTGATTTTTCAGGTGTAGAAATGCATGCGGTACCCGTTGACAAGAATGGCGCCATCCCATGGATGATCAATACAAGCAGCATTGATGGGCCTTCTATACTTTATACAATTCCTACTTTCCACAATCCTACGGGCATCACAATGAATCTAAACCGTCGACAAGAAGTACTGGATTGGTGTAAGAATCATAACTTCCCCATTATTGAAGACGATGCATATGGAGAGTTATATTTTGACACGCCACCACCTGCACCAATCAAGACATTGGATGATTCCGGAAACGTCCTTTATTTAGGAAGTGTCTCCAAGTCAATAGCCCCCGGCTTTAGGATTGGTTGGATTGTGGGACCGGAGTCTATCATTGAGCGTCTTGGAGATATAAAAATGCAAACAGATTATGGTGCAAGTACCTTATCTCAATGGTTTATGACTTATTTTATCAACGATGGGCATTACGAGAATCATCTAACCGTTTTACGTCAGACGCTAAAGGAACGCTGTCAATTAATGCTCAGAATTCTTGAAGATCATTTTTCTGATATTGCCTCGTGGAATACACCGGCTGGAGGGTTTTACATTTGGCTTAAATTTAAACAGCCAATTTCTACGAAAAAGTTATTTGACCGCGCCTTGGGAGAAAAAGTATTAATAAATCCTGGCTATATCTATGGCTTTAATGAAAATTATTATGTAAGACTGTCTTATTGTTATGAGTCAGCAGACACCATGGAAAAAGGATTGCGTGCGCTTTCTGTTATTGCACATCAGTTGATGGAAGAATTATAAAAAGAATGGCATAAAAATGCCGGCTGCGTATCAGCCGGCTAATCGTTTGCGGTATAAACCGCTTTACATCATTATTTACTTTGGGGGAGTTATAATGTGTTTGGGGGTTATCCAGGAATGTTACTTCCTGTTCGTTTGTATGTATATATAATACCCTCTAATCATGAACAGAATATGAACGAACTGCATGGAATTTGTAAAGCTTTGTTACAATTTATTTCAACACTGCCAAACAATAATTCACATTTTCAAATGCTTCGACTTTAGACGTTGGACGTTTGTCGTTAAAAGTCTTGAAATACCTACTCGTCATGTCTTCTGACTTTAAGTGTTCATAAATTAAGAAGCCTGCATTCTCAAGTAACTGCTCAAGATGACGATAACTATACCCCACCATCATTTGTTCACCCGTTGCAGCTGCAAGGGCTAATTGCTTTTTTACACGCACTTCGGCATGCTCAGTAAAGTATAATTCATCAGGATAATCAAATACAATGGAACTGCCTTTTGGTAACAGTTCACTAAGGACTAGCAACAAGTTCTCGAAATTTTGCTCTGTCAAATAATATACCACGCCAAGCAAGCTACAATATGTTTTTTCCTTCACATTAAATGCTGGTAACAGCTCAAGAACACTCATCCACTCCTTCTTGTTGAAATCAGCCCCTACATAGTGTACATTTCCAGGTGTCTCCAGCCCCGATTCTTCGATTCTATTAATTTTGTCGACTTGCGTCAATGGATGATCCACTTCAAATACTTCTATCCCTTCTGCCCATTTTGGCTGTCGCAATGAAAAAGTGTCATAGCCAGCACCCAACAACAAATACTGGTTTGTTCCTGTCAGGACAGCGTTTTTTAATAGGTCTTCTGCATAAGCCGCTCGACCTATTGGGGTTGGCGATAGTTGATAATCCATTACCCATTTCAATGCTTCTTCTGCATCTCCTACAAAGCCTGGATCGAAAAATCCAACCCCCTGGGCCATGTGATGGCACATACCACCATACTCTTCTTGGGTCAACAACTTCTCGATGATATGATCATCAAATACTTTCACTTCATTGGTTTTTGCATGATAGCCACGTGCAAATGCACTGACGAGTGCAGTCATACTTTTCTTATCCATATTAATCACCTCAACAGCATGGTATAACTTATCTTCGTTGGATACAAGACTTGACTTTTTGAATGGAATATGGTAATATATGTATAGAGTTAATCAAAAAATATTAAAAAACCAGCTTGAGAAAGCTGGTTTTTTTTATCTAACTATTTTTTTTACCGATTGGCAACTTTACTTTAGAATAACTAAGCGTCCCTTTAACTGGACAAGCATCAATACACTTCATACAGTTAATACACTGACCATTCCGTACATGCGCATGCGCCGACACTTCTATATTCATAGGACAAATGATATCACATTTTTTACAATTAACGCATTTGCTCTCCTCTCTCTTTATAGAGAAAACTCTGACCATACTGACAATACCGTATTTTGCAGCTTCTGTGCATAAATAGTTACAAAATGCTCTTTCGAAAAACAGCGACAACACCAAATAAAAAACCATAATACCCACTGCTGCTGTCGTTGCAACTGTAGATGCGCCTTCCATTACCGTGCCTAGGAAAGTAGCATAACCATTAAGCGGCGTCAATACCGTATCCAGCACACCAATAATTAGAATAACAAATAGTACATATCTTAAATACTTCATATACCGTTGAATACGTCTTGGCATTTTATATTTTTTCTTAGATATTTTATACCCCACGTCCCCTAACACTTCCTGAATTGCACCATAAGGACAAACCCAACCACAAAAGAAATTACCGAAAATAAGCGACGCTGGAAACAGAACCATAATCACCATTCGTACATTCATATAAAGTCCTGCCACTAGCAATCCAACAAAGACAAGTTGCGATATCCTCCGAGCTATTTGTACTTTTTTATTATTTGACCTTTTTTTCTTTTCCATGTTATTCTCCTCTCTTTGCAAATCCATAACAAAAGATTTTACATAAGTAAGTGGAATCACTAAATCCTTTATTACAATAATCACTATAAACCATACTTTTAACCATCCCATTACATATTTCTAAAGAATTTATAAAGAATTACAAAAAATAAAAAAGTCCTCAATGTTGAGGACCTTACTTCATCTATTCATTATGTCATTATTTGCTTACAAAAACTCCTTCAATGCCAAACGTACCTTGCCATCATGTCCCGTTACGCTATCTGCATGTAACATAGAACTAAGGACCGCTTCTTCGACTGCACTGACCATTGCTTGAAAAACATTTTCCAATTTTTCTTCCTTCAACTGACGCATTTCTAGAATCACATCTTCGCTGTTATGCTGGTGTGCTGTTGTAAATCCAATGACAATCTCGCCGCTTCCATGACCGATATAAGAGCCTAGTCGTGCCAGTCCAACACTCGCCCGTTTACAGACACGTTTTAATTGGCGGTCCGATACAGGTAAATCCGTTGCCAATACAATGATAATAGACCCTTTATCCAAAGATATATCTTCATCCATTGAAGCCCTATGCGCCTCATACTTTTTGGTCCCCATGATGATTTGTCCAAGTGGCTTCCCATCGACAACTAGATCATGTAAACGCCCATGATTGGTCTGAACAAGTACACCAAGTGTATAATCCTCTCCTGCAAGTTCCACTATTCTGGACGCACTGCCGACGCCACCTTTTAGCTGATGACACGATGTCCCTTTACCGCAACCCACATCTCCCATGGCAAAGTCGACACTTGCTGATTCAATCGCTTCTATTACATGGGATTGTTTTACGGCTCTTACTTGAATATCATTAAGATAGCTGTCGTTACATTCTGCGACCACAGGGTTAAAGGACTTAAGAACTACATCTTCCGAACGGCATTTCTCAACCATATACTCAACAAGACCATCCTGAACCAAGCCAACGTTTAATGTATTGGTAAGTGCAATAGGACTTTCCAAAGTTCCAAGCTCTTCAATCTGAGTCAATCCCGTTGTTTTACCAAAACCATTGATTACATGGCAAGCTGCCGTCAATTTATGGTTGAAAACATTCTCATTGCTGGGCATCACCACTGTAACCCCTGTTTTATGTTGTTCTGTATCAATCGTCACATGCCCAACCGTAACCCCAGGAACATCTGTAATTTTATTATATTGTCCTTTTTTCATATCATTCTCCTCTAATCCATTTATACTCATTAAAATGCCTTATTTCGATGTCTTCTTAATATGAAAGCCATACTCATTGTCGCCACCCTTGACCACTACGACTTCTCCAGTGGTGATCATCCATCGGATGCGTCTTCGTATCCACCAGTCTGTCACTTTTAGTCCTTCGCGTCCTAGAACGTCTCCGATGATTCTACCCATTTTAGTAGGTTCGGTCGGCAAATGACGTCTAATGAATCCATCATAAAAATCCTCCGACACACTTCGCAGCTCACCATTTATGGATGCTCTAAGACCGCTATTCTCCACTTCAAGTTGCTTCCAGTAGAGCCCATTACTTTTCAGTATTACAGGTGACACATGCGTTTCATATTTAACAAAGTCATAAAATTTACCTGGATGCACTTCCCCCCATGATTTATAATGGATGACGCCATCAGGTCCTTTTTCCACGCATTTAGGCAATTTGACTGCAACAACTTCACAGTCAAATTTCTGCAAAATCGAACAGACAAAATAATAGCCACATAAGGCACTAGGCGTATCACTGTACCACAATCGAAACTTTTCGCCCTGTGATGCTTTTTCCTTTAACAATGCCAACTGCTGAACCGCTCTCGACCAGAATTCATTAAATGCTTCATCAGGATCCTCAATCATCCCAATCGGACCCATGGTCATGTCCTTCAGCACTGCCTTGCGCTCATCTGATTCAACACCACCCACTAAAGCACCGATATCAAGCCAAAACAATATGCCAATTACATCTGCACTGCTACCACCTAAAGCTTCACCTTCATACATTTCCCTTCGAACATCTTCAGATGGTTTGCTCCCTATATATCCAACAGCACCCTTCATCCACTGTTTGCTATCATAATTCTTCGCAACCTTCATAGAGCCTAATACACTGTCACTAAAAACCACTTCAATCATCGGTCCACCACCTTACATATTTATTATAACCGTTTATGTATAAATCACATATAACCATTTTTATATAAGTCACAATTCAACCATATAGGCTTCTTCTATTCATCCCATAAAAATGGACTATCGACTTAGCTGCCATTATTAATGCATTTTCATATCAAGGGTTGCTGTGGTTAGGCAGGCGGGCCTTAAAGGTCTGTTGATGGAGGTCACGTGCTCATTTTATGAAGCAAAGGTAACGCCAACAACTGTCTGAGCACGCACTATGTGCGAGTTTTGTTGGCACTTTGCTTCATAAAATGAGTGCGATGAGCCCCACAGCAGATTTTTTAGACCGTTTGCCTAACCGCAACAGCTTCATTGGATATGAAAATACGCATTAAAAAAGGGCCCTCAAGTCGAGAGCCCTTCCATTTTTTTATCTCATTTCAATTGCATCTTTAGGACATTTCTCTTCACAAACGCCACAACCGATACATTTTTCAGGATCTACTTTGTGTAATCCCTTTAATTCACCTTCAATAGCATCTACTGGACACTTCTTAGCACAGATCGTACAACCGATACATTTATCTTCGATAACTACCGCTGTCTTTCTTGTACTTAAATCTCCGTAAATTGCTTTTGTAGGACATTTTTCTACACAAACCATACAGTTTGTACACTTGTCGTAGTCAATGCTTGCAATGTTGTTTTCAACATGGATTGCATCGAATGGACAAGCACGTTCACACATACCACAAGCGATACATGCAACGCCACAGTTTTTCTTAACGTGACCGCCTCTTTCCTTATTCATACAATCTACAATTGTAAATTGAGAGTAAGGTACATATCCGATAACGTTCTTTGGACATGCATCAAGACATTTACCACAAGCTGTACATTTGTCTGGATCTACAACTGCAAGACCAGTTGACTCATCAATATAGATTGCATCAAAAGGACATACTCTTTCACAAGTACCAAGACCCATACAACCTGCTGAACAAGTTTTTGGTCCACCTAATGTTACCATAGCAGCTCTACAATCTGTAAATCCATCGTACTCAAATTTATTTTGGCAGTTGTCTTTTGTACCATTACATAGTACACGAGCAACTTGCTTTACTGTATCTCCAGCTTCTAAGCCCATGATTTGAGCAATTGACTGTACACAGTCAGCTCCTCCTACTGGACAACCTGTAATTGGCGCTTCGCCAGCAACTACTGCTACAGCAAAACCATCACACCCTGGGTAACCACAGCCACCACAGTTTGCTCCTGGAACCGCTTCTCTAACAGCCGTTACTCTAGGATCAACCTCAACTGCAAATTTTTGAGAAGCATAGGCAAGTCCGGCACCAAATAATAATCCCATTGCACCAAGGCTACCCCCGGCAACTAGAATACTGTTCATATCCATAACCTAACATCCTTTCTTCTAAACTAAACCTGCAAATCCTAAGAATGCAATTGACATTAAAGAAGCTGTAACTAGTGCTACAGGGAACCCTTGGAAAGGACCTGGAACATCAGCAACTTCTAACTTTTCTCTTAACCCTGCAAATAAAACAATTGCAAGAGAGAAACCTACTGCCGCACCAATAGAATGTACGATTGTTTGAATTAAATTGTACTCATATTGAATATTTAATAACGCAAGACCAAGTACCGCACAGTTTGTTGTGATTAGTGGTAAGAATACCCCTAAAGCTTGATAAAGCGTTGGACTGAACTTTTGTAATACAATTTCAACGAACTGTACTAGAGAAGCGATTACTAAAATAAACGCTACTGTTTGTAAGTATTGAATATTGAATTGATCAAGAATCAGTTTTTGAACAAAATATGTGATAATACCCGCTAAAGTCATAACGAATGTTACCGCCATACCCATTCCAAATGCAGTTTCAACTTTTTTAGAAACCCCAAGGAATGGACAAATACCTAAGAATCTTGAAAGTACGAAGTTATTTACTAAAATCGAACTTACAAGGATTACAAATAAACCACCTGCATTCATCGTCTATCCCCCTTAAGCTTTCTTAGCGTTCATTACGTTCATACCTGCAAGCAATAATCCTAACGCCAAGAATGCTCCTGGAGGAAGAATCATAATTAATGCTGGCTTGTAAGCCGCACCAAATACAGAGAACCCAAATACACTACCTGCACCAAATAATTCTCTAACAGCACCAAGGATTGTTAAAGCCAAAGTAAAACCAAGACCCATTCCTAGACCGTCTAAAAGAGAATTTACAACACCGTTCTTAAAAGCAAAAGCCTCAGCTCTCGCTAAAATTACACAGTTTACTACGATTAGTGGAATGAAAAGACCAAGCGCACTGAATAACGCAGGTACATAACCTTCCATCATCATACCAACAATCGTTACAAATGAAGCGATAACTACGATAAAAGCAGGAATTCTGATTTTATCTGGAATAAACTTACGCATTAACGAAATAACCACGTTAGCAGCTGTTAATACGGCAGTTGTCGCCATGCCCATACCCAAACCATTAACCGCAGAGGTTGTAACAGCTAGTGTTGGACACATACCAAGCATTTGTACGAAAACTGGATTGTCTTTAATTAACCCGTTTGTAAAATTCTTAATGTTCACAACGCACCTCCACTTAATTAGTTAATGCTTTAAAAGCATCAATCGAATCATTTACACCATCAGTAACCGCTTGTGACGAAATTGTTGCACCAGCGATTGCTTTAATTGCTGTATCAGTTTTTTCAGTTTTAGAAACAGTAACCATATCTGCTACCATGCCACCGTATTGTCCGTAGAAGCTTTCTTCTGTAACAATACCGCCAAGACCAGGTGTTTCAGTATGACTACCAACTCTAACGCCTGTTAATTTTCCATCTACGCCAACACCAGTAATTACTTCAACTGGGCCACCGAAACCAACTGGTGCAGTCTTGATTACATAACCAATATCTGCGCCGCCAGCTTTACCAACGAATACTTCAAGTACCGCTGGATGTTCTCCTTGAAGCGCTGTAAATGCTGCTTCATCAAGTTGAACAAATTCGTCAGCTGATGCTAAAACTTCTTGACGTGCTGCTTGAGAAGCTGCATCTCTTTGTGCTTGGATAGGACCTTTTGTCATTTCATTTGTTACAGCAAGTAAACTTGCCGACACTAAACAAATTAGAAGTAACTTAGCACCTAACTTCATAATTTCTTTCATTATTTAGCACCTCCAAATACACGAGGTTGAGTATATCTTTCAATAAGTGGAGCCGCAACGTTCATTAATAGGATCGAGTACGAAACCCCTTCAGGGTATCCACCAAAGATTCTAATAATAGTCGTTAAAAGACCACAACCAATAGCAAAATAAACTTGTCCCCTAGCAGTGATTGGCGATGACGCGTAGTCAGTTGCCATGAAAAATGCACCAAGCATTAATCCACCAAGGAATAAATTGTATACTGCCATGTATAAATCAAAACCGTTTAACAAGAATGTCATTACAAGAACTGTTCCAATATAGTAAGCTGGAATTCTGTAGTTGATAACTTTCTTGTACATTAAGTAAAGACCACCTGCAATAAGTAATGCTGCAGACGTTTCACCGATACAACCACCAGTCTGCCCAATCATAACATCTGTTAAAGATGGTAATTGTACAGATAAGTTTTCTCCAATGATACCAAGTGGTGTTGGAGATGATACTGCGTCAGCACCAGGTTTAACCCATGATGTCATTTCTACAGGCCATGAAGCCATTAACATTGCTCTTGCACCTAGTGCAGGGTTCATAAAGTTATGACCTAGACCACCAAATACATGCTTAACAATAGCGATAGCGAAAATACTACCGATGATTGGTAACCAAAGTGGTGCAGTAGATGGAATGTTTAACGCTACCAATAACCCAGTTACAACTGCAGCTGAATTATCAGTCATTGTTGCCTTTTGATTTCTTAATTTTAAAATGCCTGTCTCAGTCGCTACAGCAGAAATAACCGCTGCTAGTACCAATAAAGCTGCATTCATACCAAAAATATAAATACCATAAAGTGTCGCAGGTAGTAATGCGATCACCACATCTCTCATAATGTTTTTAACTGAATCATTTGAGCGAATATGAGGAGATGAGGATACTCTAAATTTTGTTTCCATATAAACCTCCCCTATTTACCTTTTCTTCTTGCTGCTAAAACTTCTCTCTTAGCAACTCTAATAGAATGTAGTAATGGACGCTTCGACGGACATACGAACGAACACGATCCACACTCGATACAGTCTAAGATGTTGTTTGCTTCTGCTTGTTCAAACATATCTTTTAATGCGTAAGCACTTAATAAAGCCGGTTGAACAAAGGCCGGACAGATTTCAACACACTTACCACACTTAATGCAATTTACAGCTTCTGGAAGTTTCGCTTCTTTTTCGTCAAAGCAAAGAATACCTGAAGTTGTCTTCGTTGATGGAATATCAAGACGATCCGTCGCCATACCCATCATTGGTCCACCAAGAATAATTTTACCTGGTGTCACTTTAAATCCATCGCACTGCTCTACGATTTCATTTAAGAATGTACCATTTTTGATTAATAAGTTTTGAGGTTTTGCAATCGCGCCACCTGTAATTGTACAAATTCTATCAACCAATGGCATACCAGTCTTAATAACTCTCGCTACAGCTGCTGCCGTCGCTACGTTATTTACAACTGCACCTGCATCCATAGGAAGGCCACCTGACGGTACCTCTCTCTGAGTACAAGCATAAATCAATTGCTTTTCAGCACCCTGTGGATACTTTGTATGTAGACCCACAACTTCAATATCACCGTATGCTTTTGCAGCTTCTTGCATTGTTGCAATTGCATCAGGCTTATTGTTTTCAATTCCGACATACCCTTTTGTTACACCTAAAGACTTCATGATTGCTCTTAAGCCATCTACAACTTCTTCTGGTGTTTCAAGCATTAACCGATGATCGGCTGTTAAGTAAGGTTCACACTCAGCACCATTCAAAATAACAACATCAATTGTTTTTTCTGGTGGTGGAGATAATTTGACGAACGTTGGAAAACCAGCGCCACCCATTCCTACAATTCCAGCTTCTTTGATAATTGACAGAATCTCTTCTTTCGATAAAGATTCTATGTCCCCCTTCGGCTTGACACTTTCGTGTAACGTATTTTGTCCGTCGTTTTCAATAACAACACACATATCCGCTCCACCAAGCGTCGGTTTACTTACAACCTCTTTAACAGTACCAGATACAGAACTGTGAACAGGTGCGCAAACAAAAGAAGTGGTCTCTCCGATCTTTTGACCAACTTTAACTGTATCGCCTTTTTGAACAAGTGCTTCACATGGAGCACCAATGTGTTGTCTCAAAGGAATCGCTACAATTGATGGTTCAACAGCTTTAACAATCGCTAACTCTTCAGTCGATTTTTTAGCATGCGGAGGATGAATACCACCTCTAAATGACAGTAAACCCATAAAATTCACCCCTTTATAGTTAAAATAGTTAAGTTTTATTTGCTTAAACACTAATAATTCTCAACTGATTGTTTTGGTAAAGAATTATTAGCATTTAAGACTTCGAATCTTAATTAGTATATCATAATACTGTATACAGAATGACATAAAAATTAACACCCTTTAATATTTTACTATAATCTTACCAATAGTCAATGAAAAAATGCAGGGACACATTGAAAATACTTAATTAGTGAGCGTCCCGCTGTTAAAAAAATAACAGAGTGAAAACCTTTTCATCCCATAAAATCTAACTTCATAAAAATGGAAAAATTCCGATAATTATTAAGAGAATGTTTTAAATGCTTGTTTTTATGAATAGTTCTAGGCAATCTATGGTATAAATAGAAGAGTAGTATTTGTTGACATTACTGATATTAACAGACATGGAGAGATAATTATGAGAATGGTTCCAACTAATTGTGCAAAATTAGGTACATCCCTTGCACAGGATATATATAACGAGAGAGGTTCGATATTACTTAAAAAAGGTGTTGAGCTGACAGAAACACTAATTTCAAAAATTGAAGAAAATGGTGTTTATACAATCTATATCGATGATGGCTACAGTAACAAAGTCATCGAAGAAATTATTCGGCCCGAACTTAAAATGAAAGCGGTAGAGTCGATCAAATCAACTTTTGCCTCCATCCAAAAAATGAACAAACAGGCCATGAACAAAGAAAATATTCATTTCAAGGAAAAATTACAATTATTAAGTATGGGTAAGTACTTAGGCTCCTTAAAGAATATTTCCGAACGTATTATTCACGAGTTATCAAACAATCACACCTTGATGGTAAACCTGGTTGATATCAAAAATATTGATAATTATACTTATGAACATAGTTTAAACGTTGCAATTCTATCAACCATCCTTGGTTTAGAATTGAAACTTACAAAAAATGAACTCTACAAATTATTTATGGGTGCACTACTACACGACATCGGCAAGGCTTTTATACCGAGTGAGGTTGTCATGAAAAAAGGTACCCTAAACGAAGAGGAAACTGAAATGATGATGGCGCATGCACAACTGGGGTATGACTATTTAAAAGAATCCTATGGACTTGATGCCACATCAAAAATCATTGCATTACAACATCATGAGAAAATTGATGGTACTGGTTACCCTCAACATGCTGAAGGAAAGCAAATTCACAAGTTTGCTAAAATTGTTGCAATTGCAGATGTATATGACGAAATGACCTCAGATACATCCTATTCACGAGCGATTCCACCCAACGAAGCTATCGAGTTTATCATGGCAAGTGCCGGTACACATTTTGATTTTGAATTAACCGCAATATTCTCGAGAAAAATCATTCCTTATCCTGAAGGGACAATCGTTAATTTAAGTGACAAACGTATTGGCATTATCAGTGCAGTCGTCCCTGATTTTCCACTGCGACCGAAGGTTAAGATTTTTGAAAAAGGCGTCCCGGTAGATCAGTTTAAAGAAGTGGATTTATTGGAAACCACAAATTTAACAATCTTAGGTGTCCGTTATGAAGATCCAAGCGATTAAATATATGACGCAAAAAAGGTATTCCGAATCCGGAATACCTTTTCTTATATAAGAAACAATTCTATTTTATCACTTGTTGAAGTACTTCAAGTATCTTATCTGCCTGAAATGGTTTAACGACGAAATTTTTGGCACCTGCCTTTATCGCTTCAATAACCATACTTTCCTGGCCCATGGCACTACACATGATAATACGGGCATCTGGAAACTCTGACACAATCATTTGTGTCCCTTCAATACCAGTTGTACCCGGCATTGTTATATCCATCGTCACAACATCAGGGCGTAGTTCTTTATATTTCTCATAAGCCTCTTTGCCATCGGACGCCTCACCCACAACCTCGTAACCATTTTTATTCAATATATCGGTTAACATTTTCCGCATAAAAAGCGCATCATCTACTATTAATACTCTCGCTGACATTCTCTCTCTCCTTCTAGTAATACGGTTTTGACAATTTCTTGATTCGCAATGAATTCATCACTCCGTCTAACAGTACAATAACAGCTATGGCGACTGCAATCATTTGTAATATTCTTTTCATAGGATCCCCTCCTATTAGAACTGATACCCTATAGCTTTTCCTCTTAATCAAAAAATACTCACTAGAGACATACAGCCCATTAACATAATCATACCAAGCACTATATTTTTGAACTTCTCCTCGCGAATCCCTTCTCCAATGCGAATGCCAAGCAAAGCACCAACAATGATAACACCCATACCAATCCCTGATAATTTCATTACCTCAGTTGAGAGCAATCCTTTTGCCAAGAAAGACGGTATTGTAAAAATATTCAACGCTAAAAAGAACGCTGATATGTTCTTCTTAAAATCGTTTTTAGATGTGCCTTCATTTACAAGCATCAGTACAACTGGGGGTCCACTAAGGGAAACACTCCCATTTAGCACGCCACTTAGAAAGCCCGTCACCGCATAAGTTAATTGCTTACTTTTAAATTCAACATGTAGGCCTTTGTACATGACGATCGAAGATAGAATAATAAGGATACCGACACCCGCTTTTAGATAGACTTCATCAACAACCGTCAGTAATTGAACACCTAAAGGCGTTGAGGCAATTCCAATGACCAACATCACCAAAATCCTTTTGAGATGTAACTGACCTTCCAATCTGAAAAAAATTATTAAATTTAAGCCTAAGGAACAAACCACCAGTATTGGCACTATTATTTTAAGTGGCATAAACAGCGCCAGAATAGGCATGGCTATCAATGAAAATCCAAAACCGGTCATTCCTTGAATAAGAGATGCGGCAAAGATGATGACACTATATAAAATCATAACGATTCCTCCAAAGTTAGTCTAAAAACATAAAAGAGTATGCTTCGTTAAAAAGCATACTCTTTTTGTACTAGATATACAACCATTCAAATCGTTTTAAACTATGGCATTAACAGTTCTTGTCCTGGCATAATCAAATGTGCATCTTCAAGACCATTGATTTCTGCAGCTTCTTGCCATGTGATACCATATTTCTTTGCAATCTTCCATAGGAAGTCGCCTGATTTTACTTTATATGTTTTCATTTTCAATTTGCCGTTTTTCGTTAACTCAAAAATATTGATTGCATCGACATTTTTTGTACGACCATCTTCTGAAGTTGGAATAACAACTTCTCCAGAAGTGATTAACGGGAAAATCTTACCTGTAATCTTTTGATCCAAGTCAAATCCAATAACCGACCAGTTGTTGTCTACTGTAGGATTCAATTGGCCCAACTTGACATCTTGTGTGTATTTAATAATCAGATCGCGAATTCTACCAGCATCTTGCATTTCCTCATATGACGAATAGTATTGATCTTCTGAAGTTACAAGACCTAAACTAATCAACGTTCCAAAACGGTAGTTGTTGACTGCCAGTTTATAAACCTTGTCCATCTCAACTGGACTACCGTCAATTGTAGCATCTACAATTCTAGAACCCGCTTCTTTAGCCACATCGATTTTATAATCAACACCTGAGAACATGTCATAGTTGTATCCTCTTATTTCAGGATTAAAGCTTAATGTTACATCACCAGATTCAACAGTGTTGTAATAGCTCGCTGACCATTCCATGTACTTCACTAAGTTTTCGCCTGTAATATTAACACCCATCAAAGTATTCGGATATTTGTAGATAAAGGCTACATCCTTCTTCTTAAAATCGCCAGCC
>Ga0070725_10000261_pt1 | contig 41443 bp, 36 predicted proteins | sample tdDd002_FD_69781 | JGI IMG/M metagenome (GOLD analysis project Ga0070725, IMG submission 69781) | Marine sediment microbial communities from the Atlantic coast under amendment with organic carbon and nitrate - tdDd00.2 | ecosystem: Environmental > Aquatic > Marine > Coastal > Sediment | place... | reverse complement strand
GCCATTTCAGCCATCATCGGCCAAAATCTAGGCGCCGGTAACGAATCAAGAGCCCGAGCGGCTGTAAAGACAAGTTCCTTGTTATCAACAGTATTTTTGATTATTGCAGGGGGGATACTCATTGCACTATCAGAAAACGTGGTCCGAATATTCTCAACTGATCCAGAGGTTATTGTCCAAGGCACGCATTACATGCGATTGATCACTGTAACCTTGCCACTGGTAGGATTTTTCCAAATATTCATCGGCACCTTCCAAGGGGCAGGCCATACGAAAACAGCCATGTTTTTGATGATTTCAAGACTTTGGCTCTTAAGAATCCCGATGCTTTATCTTTTCAAAAACTTCTCCCACTTCCGTCCAGACTCTGTATGGACAGCCATGATATTAAGCAATGTCATCATTTGCATCTTGGGCTTTCTGTTCTTAAGGTTTTCAGATTGGACGAGGTTACAAGAGAAAAAGTCTACACTGGCGCGGTCAGCTAATATATAAGTTACAAACGCCCTCTTTGGGGTGTCACTACACTTTGTTAGAGGGCGTTTTTTATAGTATTTTACATGTATATGTGAGTGATAAGGTTCACCGCACCATACTAAACTTAAACTTTTCTATCTAAATTAATTATTTTTTTCTATCTTTTTACTGTTTCTCGCGAAAACAACTCCGTATTCCATTGCACCATCCACAGGACAAGCACCCATACACTCAAAGCAATTCACACATTGAGGCGATCTAAGTTTATCCGCTTTCGAGATAGCGATCTGCATCGGGCAGGCTCTATCACATTTTCCACAGTTAACGCATACATCATCATTTCTCTTGATCGTAAATGGTCTGACAAGGCTCATGACACCGTATCGACCGCCTTCAGGACAGATATACCGGCAGTACATTCTGTCGTACTTGATGGAAAGAACAAAGAAAAAAACAATCGAAAGCAAAGCTGCTACCGTTGGAATCCTACCACTAATAAGTCCAATAAACGCACCTCTTGCTTCCAGGCCCATCAGATTCATTACGAACTCTGACATAAAGACAAGTGTTGCAATTGCTAATACATAGCGCATATATACCGCTACTTTATGAACACTTGTTGCAATTTTTCTGTTTTTGATTCCAAGTTTTTTTCCGATTCTTAATCCTATGTCCTGGATGAATCCGAAGGGGCATGCCCAACCGCAATAGAATACGCCACATAGCACAGTTGTTAGCACTATGAGTGCCTTAATTACCGAAAGCTGCATCAACAGTGCAGTTACCGTAAGTGCGACAAATAAAAGTTGTGTCGCAAGTCTTGCTATCTGTATTTTTTTCATGTTACCCTCCTATGTTAAGGAACATCAGCAACTTGTTATTGGAATCCTGATTTCAAACTGCACCCCATCAGTCAATGATATTGCGCTTACAGTTCCATTATGTCCTTCTACTACCTGTCGAACGATGGAAAGTCCAAGTCCAAATTGTCCTTCAAGATCCTTTCTGTATGGATCAAACAATGTCGATGGGTCTTCTATTTCAAACCGCGGTCCGTCATTTGATATTTTAATTGTCCCATACTTATCTTCACAAGTTAGCATAATATAAATCCTTTTATCTGCAAATCTTATCTGATTCTCACAAATGTTTTCCAGTGCGATAAGCAAAGCATCGCTGTCTCCAAACACTTCAACTTCTTCAAGGTCGACGATCCACTGAATATCGTTTCTGACAACCCTGAACCTTTCTGTTAAGCTTCGTAGCATCCTATCCATGCGGATTTCACTCCATCTATCCTCGTAGCCCAAAGTATGGCCAAGGGTATTAATGTGCATAAGTTGCTTCACTCGTCTTTCAAGTTTTGCTGCTTCCTCCCTAATGATTTCAGATGTATCCTGCTCTGATTCTGTATTTACACCATCTATTTGTGCTTGGGCATAACCTTTGATAATCATAATTGGTGTCTTCAGATCATGAGATGCAGCCTGAAGGAATCTTCTATCCCTTTCCTCAGCCTGTTTTAATGCATCTTTCATCCTATCAAGCGCTCTTGCGAGCATGCCGACCTCATCATTTTCAGTAACCGGTGTCCGAGCACTCCAATTACGCTTTGCAACATCTTCAGCAAACATCTCCAGTTCAAGAATTGGATTCACAATTGCACCTGAAAATCGATAAGCAACCGGAATGATTACAACAATCATAATCACTGCCAATGCATAATTAATCAAAGGGAATCCTCCCTTCTGATCTGCTAGGTAGTATATCATTGTATAATTGGATTTATTGTTTCTGTCAAAGTAATAGAAATAGGTCAGATTGTCTTCATGGATTTTTCCAAAATCATCTAAACTTGAGCCAACCAGTTCAGCCATTTTATAAATCACTTCTTCGTCCCGCATAATAAACAATCTTTCTGTAAATGCGTCAAGCTTCAGATTGACACCATCGTTCTTCTGGATAACAGAAAAATGAGCAACCCAAATGCTACTTTGAATGAGCGCCTCATCTTCCAAGGAGTCTTTACTACGATCTCCCGAATGAGGTATTTGCTTTTTAAGTCGGGCAACTTCCTTCAACTGATTATACATAAAGCTGTCATAGGCATACTTCCCTGCAATCCCTGTCACTACTAGAACCATTAATATGATTGCAGTAAAGGCAATGACCAGATTCATCGTCAGCTTTCTCTTTATGGAACGGAAAGGTTTTATTGTCATCACTCCATTTTCAAGCGGTATCCATAACCGTAAACCGCTTCAATATTTAATCCGGGTAACTTCTTCCGAAGTCTCCTAAGGGTGTCATCTACAACGCGCTCAGAACCATAATAATCATGACCCCATACAGCATCAATGATCTGCGATCGACTCAGTGCAGCATTTTTCTGCTCTATCAAATAGCAGAGTGTTTCAAACTCCTTCACAGTTAAGCTGATTTCAGTGCTGTCTTTTAAAACAATCCGTCTTTCATAGCTGACTGCATATATTCCAGCAACTACGTCTTTAATCTGCTCTATTGCAGGCTTCTTAATTTTAAGAAGCCGATTCACTCTAAGTACAAGTTCCCTAGGAAAAAATGGCTTTGGGAGATAATCGTCGCTTCCCATTTCAAGACCAACCACTCTGTCGAGTTCAGCACTTCTTGCTGACATAAATAATACCGGAACGTCAGGATACTTAGACTTTATGACCTTGATTAGGCTGTAGCCATCCATACCCGGTAGCATTATGTCCAAAATCCAAAGGTTTGGAGCCTCGTCAATAGCTTGCTCAGCACTCAATCCATCTCCAAATGCCGTCACCACATAACCTTCTTTTTTAAGATATGTTACCAGCAGTTTCCTTAGCTTTTCTTCATCTTCTACAAGATAAACTCGCTTCACCTTACTCTCCTCTACTTTTGCTTAATGCCTCCTCAGTGCCTTCAATCATACCAAGAGACGTATATGTTGCCCCACTGACAGTGTCAACATCAGCACTTTGCGCGTCAATAATGCTCTTAGGAATCATACGATTTGCTCTGTCAAACCACTTTCTATCATCTCTGTGCGATATGACTTCAACACGTGTAATTTCTCCCGATTCTACTTCAACTTCCATTGTTATAGATCCTTTATACCCTATACCTTCACCTTGGAAAATCCCATCCTGATAGATGCTTGTAACATCCATTGAACTATTCGTCATTTCGGCTTCTATAGTTTCGGCTTCTGTAGTATCCGCTTCAACTGTTTCCGAATTTGTATCCTCTATGACTAGAGTTTCTTCAGTGATCAGAGTCACCACCCTACCACCAACTTCTTCCAACTCCACTTTCTCTAGTTCTGTGTTATGTTCTGTCATAGCCTCTGCGGTCTTTAAACTCAAGGGGATTTGATTCGGCAGAATACTTACAAGACCTACGCAAACCATCATAATTCCAAGACCCTTAAACAAACCCTCAATGCTCAAATCAAGATTTCTTGCAACCGAACTTTTATCCGCAGATTGACCGACTAAATAATACACAGCAGCTACTACTACAAACAGCGCTACAAAAATCAATTTTGTTGTCATATTCATCACTCCTTCTTTTAAGAGTATACAAAGTCTCTTTGTGAAATATATGTTTAAATAACGGAAAAGTAATGTGATTATACAAGTCCAATAATAACTCTAATAGAATTACAATTCCTTACTTTATAAATAAAAAAACCAAACAAAACCAGTGATAAATCATGGTTTGTTTGGTAAGTTGGATTAATTCAATCATCTGTTAACGACTTCAATACTTCATTTTACTTCGTTCACAATATCATTAAAACGAATACTCTGTTGGGGGGGTGCCTGAGAAATCAGCAATAGCAGCTTTTACATCCTCAAGATAAAAAATCTCAAAAATTGGATTCTCTGCTGTTTGGTATACTGATTTCACAATTGCACTATGTTCAACAATGGCCTTCTTAACATCAATATCATTTGAAAATGCAGCTTTACCACTCAATCTAATCCACTCAAATTTTGGATTGGATATTGAAATTTCAACATATGGACATTCCTTTAATTGGCTATATATATCTTTTTGATTGCTTGTACAAAAATATAATTTGCCATTTCGCTCAAGCATGAACTGAAAAGGGCGCACCTTGGGTTTTCCGTCCAAGCCTATTGTTGACAAATATTGTACTGGATTCTCATTCAACATTTTAATAACTTCATTCATTGTTAGTCCTCCTCATGTGTGTTTCATCATTATAATATGTTTATTATAATTGAAGTATCCACCCCATAAGAATACAAGAATGAAACTAAAATTAGTAAAAATGACACCATAATAAAAAGTACTACTTCCAAATCCAACTCTTCTTTATTGTAATTCTGTCAACGAATGCTTTAGAAAACTGTGTGATTACTTCCTTGTCACCATTAGACTTTATTAAAGGATTATACCTGTTGGTAGCTTCTAATTCAAAAGTGCTTTTTTGCTTATGCATCTTAAATTCGTAGGAACAGTTGTTACAACTAATATGATCACCATCTTTTTTCTCAGCACCATAAGAAATAATAGGACCACACACAGGGCAGGAAAGCATCTCTTTCTCATAGTCAAAATGACCGATGACATTATCGAAACTTCCTGCTTCTGCTAATTCGATGTACTTCTCACCTAATGCTCGATCAAATTGAAGTCCCAATCCTTCCTCTATTTGATTAATTGCTTCATTTTTTTCCATTGCCGAACGATAAGGTCTTTCACTTGTCATAGCATCAAATGCATCTGCAAGCCCAACTATTTTCGAGTATAATGTGTGTTTTTGAGCGCTTAATCCTTCAGGATACCCTCTACCATCAATACGTTCATGATGATTATAGATAGTATCTACCACTAATGACGACAATGGATGCGGTTCAATCAACAATTTTCCTGTTTGGGTATGGGCTTTCATAATTTCAAATTCATAATCGTCTAAACGCCCTTTTTTATTAAGAATACTATCAGGTGTACTCACTTTCCCTAAGTCATGTACCAATCCACATAATTGTGCTTTCAATATGTCTTCTTTTTTTAAGCCAACCTTTTCAGCCAATAATTTCGAATACTCACTCACTCGCCATATATGACCACCTGTATAAGAATCTCTTGCTTCTACCACTGATGATAAATTCAATAATGTCATCAGCAAATTTTTATCCACGATTATCTTTGCCACTTTTATACACCTCAATTTCTCTCTTGCCGCTCTCTAAATTCCTTAGGAGATATTCCTTCATATCTCTTGAAAAAATTGGTCATGTTAGATACCTCTTCAAACCCGAATAAGTCTGCAATCTCATAATTCAGAAGATCACCTTGACATAAATAACGCTTAATTTCTAGTAGCAATCTATTGATTATATATTGCTTCGCTGATAATCCCACAATTTCTCTAGTTGCCTGATTTATAGTTTTTGAGGACAATTTCATCATTTTGGAATATTCAGCCACTGTTTTGTGACATTTATAATTCTCCTCAATTAAGCTTCTAAACTCACTGAAGTTCACATATGCTCTTGAGTTAGATAAACTTTCTTTTGATAACTTAGGAAACTGAATTGATAGAATGAAGCTTTGAAATAAGGTGTATATTAATCTATAACTGGTAGAATTATTGAATTGACTGTATTCTTTATAGATTAATTCAATCAAAATCCTATTTGTACTTTCCAGTGATGCATCTTCTGAAACTATAGGCGAACCATAAGAGCGATTAATTAATTCTAGAAAAACATCACTGTCTACACCTTTGGTACTGTAGAAAAACGGCTCATTGATGTGAATAACATATCCCTTAACTTCTGGATTGATATGAAAGCGATGCACCTGATTTTTTTCCACAATTATTACATCACCCGATTGATATAAATACTTATGGAAATCAATACTGTGATATCCCTGACCTTCAAATATATAAAGAATCACCCAAAAATTTATTCTATTGTTACGCTCAATGCTTTGTCGTGGTCTTGTGGCATAAAAATCTTGTAGACTTGTGATTTCAAAATCTAAAGTTTCTTTCTTGGTATACTTGTAATAAACCTTCTCTATAACGGTCACATATATCACCTTAATCTTAAATTTATTCCTCAAATCTTTCCGACCTAATGAAAGAGCTATCCTACTTTAATCGTAAGACAGCTCCTTTACTAATCATCTATGGGCAGTATATATTTTTGCACATATTCAGATGTCATGAGACTTAAACACCCTCCATAAGTTAAATCAAAGGCTATTGCATCACCTATATGGTAATTCATTTCACATTGAGTTACATCTAGAATCAAATGGTCGCTACTCGCCCCAAGAATTTCAATACCTTTGTCGCATGGTATCAGATCCGATGGGCAAATATCTTGTTTTCCAATTGCACAGATACATCGAGTAATTTCACCTTTGTCTTCGAATACAGGTTTATTGCCAAATGCGTCTAAACCGATTTCACCAACCGGTACGGATGGTTTTTTCTTGACCTCAATCACTTCACAAACCAATCGAAATGTATTTTGCTTTAAGCTATTTATGGGTTCATCATTAAGGCCAATGCCCATAAGGACAGATGCTCCAAGTCTCAAGTGATTTATCCCTTTCGGCAACGTCCCTTCGTTGATTAGCAAGCTCAATGTCCCTGAATTTCCTCCAGATACAACCTTCATATCTAAATCATATGCAGTATTCAATCGCTCTTTTAATGCAACAAGTTTTTCCAGTGCTTCTTGAGTCGGCATCACACCACCATAACACGATAAATTTGTTCCTATTCCAATCAGTTGAATGCCAGGCAGTTCACGAGCTTGATCAACTGTCACTTGAATATCTTTTTCGTAGTAGATACCCTCTCTCAAGTCGCCTAAGTCAATCATGATGATAACCTTATGAACTGTCTGACGCTTCAACGCGGACTCACTTAGAAGTCGCATCATTTCAAAATCCGATACTAACGATACATCGCATAGTTCAATCACTTGATCGACCTGACTTGCCATCGGAAGCCGAAGCATCATTTTAGGTGTATCTAAAGACACATATCTTTTAATATTTTCAATCCTTGCATCAGCAAGCATTTCAATTCCCGAATTTGCTAAGATTGCCGCAAGCTCCGGATGTCCACAGACCAATTTTGTCACTGCAGCAATCCGAATGCCATGATAATCGCATAGTTCAACAATTTTTCTGACGTTTTCCTCAATTTTCTGAAGATCGATTTCAATCCGCGGAAAATTATACGCTTCATTAATCATTAGTTATATCCAATTAGAACTGCGATAACCATGAAAACCGATCCTAAAGCCATCAAAACTAATTGAAGCCTAATCATAAATTTGGCCCACGTACTCCATTTCAATCTTGCAACTCCAAGCACACCCATCAACACTGCAGATGTTGGAACAATCATGTTTGTAAAACCATCACCTAGCTGGAATGCCAATACCGCAACCTGTCTAGTAACACCAACCAAGTCCGCAAGCGGCGCCATAATCGGCATTGTCAAAGCAGCCTGTCCAGATCCTGAAACGACAAAGAAGTTGAAAACGGATTGGAATACATACATGAACCAAGCCGACACTACAGCAGGCATACTTCCTAAGCCCGAAGCGATCCAGTTAAGAACCGTATTCAAAACAGACGGTGTGCCTGCATCCGTACCGCCAAGTACAAGTACAATTCCCTTAGCCATACCAACAACTAAAGCCGCACCAAGAAGGTCTTTTGCTCCATCACCGAAACTCGTCGCTATATCATTCACTCTCATGTCACCCAATTTAAATACAACACCTATAATACCTGATACCAGACCCATAATAAAAAACTGAGTTGCAATTTCAGGTAAATAATAAGCATGTCGTACAACACCGTATACGATCCATGAAATTCCTAAAAATATAGTCAGTAAAACCAGCTTATGCCCAATACTAAAGTGAATATGCATTTCCCTTTTCTCTTCAAGATCATCTCGGAAATACGCATCCGTTTCATAAGCTAAAGAGCTCTTAGGATCATTCTTGACTTTCTTCGCATAAGTATACGTAAACATAATACCAAGCAGGGTGAAGAAGACCCACATAACCAATCTGAAACCTGCACCGGACATCACTGGTACATCCGATACCCCTTGTGCGATAGCCACTGTAAATGGATTCATCCACGAAGATGCAAATCCTATTTGAGCTGAAACATAACATACAAGAAGACCTGTTATTGAATCATACCCTAACGCAACAATGATTGGAATCATAACCATTGAAAATGCGATTGATTCTTCAGCCATCCCAAAGATTGCACCCCCCAGTGAAAACAGAACAAAAATCACCGGAATAAAGTATTTTTCATTCCCCTTGGTCCTCTTGATGAGTTCAAACATACCTGCCTCTACTGCACTTGTTCTCAGTATGATTCCGAATGCACCACCAATAACCAGAATGAAAGCAACAACACCAACTGCCGATCCCCATTTATCACCGCTGACCAAACCTTCAAACATGTAATTCGTTAATCCCATGCCACCATAAGGTTCAAACATGCTGATTCCATTTCTAATGGCTTGTCCCGACTCGTCCATTTCGAAATGGAAGCTCCCTGCAACAGGTACTGTTTTGGTTTTTTCCACTCCACTATACATGTAACTCATCTCTTCCATATCAAATGATCCCACAGGAACAAGATAAGTTAAAAGAGCTGCTAATAAGATTACAAAAAAGATAATGACGTAAGTGTCTGGCATCTGCCATGCTTGCGGCTTATTTCCCCCGCCCTTCTGTTTCATCGTTTTACTTCGTGACATAATTATTCCTCCCTTAAAAAACTTTGTCACTCTATAATATTGCAACTCCCGTGCCAACTTTACAAATTGTTAATAAACCACTAAATATGCACCTGCTAACAATTTTAGTTTTCCAACCACCAAGAAAGTGGTGCTATGTGGTTAATGCACACCACCAATTAACACCACTTTTAACCACATATTTCGATAGTCTATTTATGAATCAACGACTCACCTGCATCTGTTAACGAAGAACCGAAACGCCCCACCTTTTTCTGAACAAATCCTTCTTTCTCCAACTTGTTCAATCTGCCACGCACCTGGTTTTCAGTCATTCCAACCCCTGCTTCATAGCTCCGCGCCGACAACTGTTTTCTTCCAATCCCCGGATTATCATCAATCATATTCAATAGAAAGCGTTCAAATCTATCTATCTTATATGAAAGCTCTTTATCAGCCAGTTCGGGGGCTGAGTCCAATTGTTGTCTTTCGTTAAAGAAGGCTTTCTGCGGTAAATCATTTACTGTTATGAATTGATTGGATTTAATCGCTAGCATATAGGTGACTGTATTTTTTAACTCTCGTACGTTCCCAAGCCAATCATGTTTTCTCAATTCCTCATATACTTCACCGCTAACTTGAACATCCTCTATCGTCGATGTACTTATAAGCTGATCTAGGAGTAGGGGGATATCCTCTCTCCTCTCTCGTAAGGGTGGCAGATAAACGTACCCCATCTTCAGCCTGAAGTAAAGGTCTTCCCGAAACTTCTTTTCTTCGACCATTTTGGCTAAATTCTTATTTGTTGCAGCAATGACACGAACATTTACCGGTCGGATTTTATTCCCACCAATCCGCATGATTTCTTTCTCCTCAAGAACCCTTAACAGCCTTGACTGAACCTTCAGTGAAATATCGCCAATTTCATCCAAGAAAATTGTTCCACTATCGGCCTGCTCAAAAAAGCCTTCTTTGCCACCTTTTTTCGCTCCAGTAAAGGCACCATCCTCATAACCAAAGAGCTCACTTTCAACAAGATCCTCCGGCAATGCACTAAAATTAATCGCTAGAAATGGGGCATTTTGGCGTCCTGAAGTGTTGTGAATCGCACTCGCAAACATTTCTTTTCCTGTCCCGCTCTCCCCTTCAATTAAAATAGTCATATCTGTTTGAGCCAATTTTCCGGCAATCCTTTTTGATTCTGTTATTCGATTGCTTACACCAATAATGTCATCCATCGTATACTTTGCAATATAGCCACTGTTGATAATCTTCTTTCGCATGGCTCCGTTGGAAAACGCCTCTGGATGACTTGCTGTAAAGGTTGCAATCGTAACCCCCTTCCATGGAGCTTGTGTTTTGTGAATAATAACGTCTTCACCTTCCAATGTCATTACTTTATTTTCGAGTCTTTTCTTATCCATTAAATACTCCAGCAGTTTTTGATTAAAAATCACTTGATTCAACTTCAGCCCTACCGTTGCAGAAGAGCGCGGCTTAAGGATACGTTTCAGATTTTCATTGAAGACTGTAATCTTACCCGCTTGATCATAGGCCAAAAGGCCTTCTTCCAATCCCTCAATCACATTCCTAAGGTTTTCGCGCAATTCTGAAACTCTATTTTTTGACGCGGATAGCCTTTGAGCTATACCGATTATTTTCTGAAGGTATTTTTTTGAAAACATGCCGCCTTTATCGTCAATGACTCCAAAGGCTACGAGAATTTTCGCTATGGTTGTAAAATCAAAGATCCTCGTGCCAATATCTATAACAGTCTCCAGTTCTTCTGGTACAAGTCCCAACTCTCCCGGTGTAATTCCTATAGTCGCGTCTGTATCAATTGTTTCTACGCCCGGATAATAAGGAATATATTGAATATGACTGACACCCAGGGCATTTAATATTTCAATACTGTCAATGGTTGATTCTTTAGAATCGTTAATGAATAATACCTTCGTTTTGTCCGGTATTTCAACAATCTTATCCAAATGATCTGTATTAACGGTACGCTTCCCTAAAACGATATTCTTGCCCTCAAAGGAGTGACCTGCCATCAATAATTCACGATATTGAAGCTCACTTGAAAAGATATAGAGATCCGCCTCTATCATATCCTCAAGACCATGCTCAACCGAGTACCCTACAACTTCGATATCATCATCAAGGTATTCATTAAGTTGGTTAACCAGTGCATCCCGAGTCACTTCAGACGTCGTTAGCAATACTGCACGTTTTTTATCCATAATTCCTCCATATGCCACTACTAAGGCCTATTCAAAGGTATCTCCAATCACGGGCACTCCATCTTTGCACATGATATTGCCCCTTGAAATAACGGTTTGAATTTCGTAATTCCTTTTATCAACAAGGACGATATCTCCATCCATCCCCTGCTTGATTTGTCCTTTATTCTTCAGTTTTAAAATGTTTGCAGGATTTTCTGTAATTACACGAATAGCATCCTCAACATTCACATCCAATTCCACAATAGCCTCTTTAACAGATTCATATAAGGAAGATGCCTTTCCAATTAACAATCCTTCCAATTTCCCGTTCTCGTCAAAAGAAGGCAAACTCCCCTGAGCATCTGATGAAAATGTTATATGGTTCTTTGATACCCCTTTATCCAAGGAAATCTTCAATGCTTCGGCAGCTTTTACTTCACCATGTGCAATAAAATATGGCGTGGTGCTTGTCGTAAAATCAATATAGCCACCTTTTTTTGCGAAATCAACCGCACAATCAAACAGTTCTGGATAAGCATTGACATGAGTTGGGTAAAACTGAGTAATTGGCAATTCTGTTTCTTCTACAATCTCTTTGATCATTTCCAGCCTATCTTTGCCGCTGCCAAGGTGTAAATGGACAACACCAGCTTTTCCAGAAAGCAAGCCACCCACTCGTGTATCAGCAGCCAGTTTCATGACATCTTCCTTACTCGGTTGAGAGGATCGGTGGTCTGAAATTGCGACCTCGCCAACACCAATGATTTCATCTACCATCATGATATCTTTTATGATTTCACCGGTCAACGTTCGAATAGGCACCTGATAAGAGCCTGTATAAACATAGGCTGATACGCCCTCTTCCTTAAGACCTTTTGCCTTCGCAACAAGATTCACTATATTTCTTCCGACACCATCCGTCCCTAAACATCCCACGACTGTTGTTACACCCGCAAGGGTTAAGTCTGTCATTTTGACTTCAGGTGTTCTTGTTTTAAAACCACCCTCTCCGCCACCGCCACAAATATGCACATGTGAATCAATAAAACCAGGAAACGCAATCAAGTGATCACATTCCAAAACAGTCACATCCGCCAACTGGGCATACTCATCAAGATCTTTAGACACCAAGACAATCTTCTCACCACTCACCAACACATCATTTTTCCCCAAATACTCAGGTCCATAAACCTCGCAATTTTTCAATAACAACATAATTATTTCCTCCATTTTTAATATTTATAACTAATAGCAACATCAGCTGCTATCCCAGACACGACTCTCCTCTTTATTGTTTTGAAAGAACAGTCGCTAAAATTTCCGTTGGATCGATATAGGGTACTGCACAGTCAATACCTTCTGCAATTAAAGGCAATTCCGTACACCCCAGTATAATACCGTCAACACCTTCTCGTTGGCCCGTTTGAAGAACGCTCACAAATAGGTCGCGATCGACGTCATGACCACTTTTATAGTCATAGATTGCTTTCATCACTATTTCACGTTGACCAAGAGATGGGGTAATCAGTTCAATGGCTTTTTCCTTAAAAAAGCCTTCATATAAATGGCTTTGATAAGTGCCCTCAGTCGCTAGAAGCAATACCTTTTTATGCCCTTGTCGATAGCAGCTCTCTGCAGTTTCCCGGATCATATGAACAAACTCAACCGATGGATTCAGTGATTTAGCATAGGTATTCAACTCGCTATAATAATAATGTGCTGTATTACACGGCATTGCCAGTACTTGTGCACCACCGTCAACCAAACGTTTGACCGCCTGCTTCATTTCAGGCCTTGGATCTTGTCCGCCTCCCAAAATATGAGCGCTTCTGTCAGGAATATCGGTATTGTTGTCAATCATCAAATGAATATGTTCCTGATCCTTTTCCGCCTCTGTACGTTCAATTATTTTTTGGAATAAATCAACTGTTGCCATTGGCCCCATACCGCCAATAATCCCTACAATAGTCATGTTACTCATAAGCACCTCTCATAAAAACCTTTCTTTCTTTGTTCAACATAAATAATTACTCCTTTTGAAATAGAATAAGTAGTCTACCCTTTACCTCTCTATAACAAGCAATAATGATGCCAATTATTATGGACAAAAAAAACTCCGAAGTAGACATCTAATTAAATTAGATGTCTACTTCGGAGGTATCATATCAACTTCCAACCGTCTTTTTATTCAAGTATTAACTTATTTCACTACTCTAAAACCAAAATGGTCATTGCCCGCATGTATATAGGCACCATGATCCCAAACACCTTCATCATTTAGGTTCATAGCCGGCCCCTTAACATCTTCTGTAAGGGTTACAGCCATTGTTGCACTAAAATAATTGAATGAGCCGCCAATTAATGATTTCTTGTATTGATTATCAGTTCCATCTGTTCCATTCTGATCAATTTTAGGATCTCTCATCCCATCATCAACAAAGAATCTTGTAACCGTTCCAAATCCTTTAGCACCAGCTTCTGGCGGCGTATATTCAGCCCATTCCTTGGTCCATTCCCACACATTGCCCCCCAAATGGTAAATACCATATGGATTCGGCTCTAATGAATCAACTTCCTGTACGTGTCCCTTGTGAATATCTCCTGGCATAGCGCCACCAATCCATGAAGATGTCGTTGCATCAGTACCGTCACTCGTTGCATACGGGAAGTCTTGCCCGCCTCTTGCTGCATACACCCATTGATCTCTTGTTGGCAAATCATAACCATAGAAATCAGCAAATTCTTTTGCGCCATAGTATCTTATGAAGTTTGAAGGCCAGTTTTTTACTTCCTCTAATGTCGGCATGAGTTTGTCTATATCACCATTGCCATAGAAGCCACTCTTACCGTCATTTAACTCTGCCCAATCATCGATAGAATCAACAATCCCTGGGTATTTTGCTGTGTCAAAATACTGATGCCAATCTACGCTAATTGGATCTACAACATTGAACGTCTGTGAATTTTCATCAAACTCTATAAAACATCTGTTCAGAGGATTTTCCATTTCATCAAGAGCATAGACGCCATCATTATTGTGGTCTTTAACCACTCTTGAACCATTAAGATCAATCATACTGTAGCCATCTTTGGTCAATATATGATTACTCTCATTATCAAATACATACACATCTTTTTCAAAGGCTTCATTTAAAAAATCAACGTATTGCTGATTTGTTATTTCCGTGGCTGACATCTGGAAGGGTTTTGTTACACCATCTCCGTCTAAAGCTACAAATTCAATCGCTCCAGACTTTTCAGCAGTCTGAGTCACTTCCTTATCAGAAACCTCAACTGACACCTCATTACTTTTGCTACAACCTATACTCGTTATTGCTAATATAGCACAACATAATACTAAAATTTTCTTCATTATAATTCCTTTCCTTACCAACCAAATGTGGAAAATCCACATTCTGATTAACAGACCGTTGTGGTTTCATTTTTTACGGTATCATTCCTACACACTTTATTGGCAACATTCGGTAATAAGAGCCAATTCATTATCGCCGCCAAAAGAACTCCAATTAGAACATAAGTTGCTTTATACATCGAAACGGTGATTGGCGGAAATGATGCCAATGACAATGAGACAAAGGCACTAAAAACGTAAAATTCCGACATCTGTTTCTTCGGGATGTACGAAATCGCCAAAACTAGAGCCAGTAACGTAGCAAGAATGAGAACATATTTATGTGGTGCCAGCAAGGAACATGCAGAAAAAATTGCACACCCCACCGCCGTTGATTTTAAACGATCTGCGGCTCTATACTTAATCTGACTCCATATGGGCACCAAAGTGAAGCATGTTGCCTTTGCTATCCAATACCACTTAGGTAAATCTACATAACTCCACAAAGTAATCGAAACAGCTGTGGCAACCGATAATATGACTGCAAACCTTGAGGTTAAAGAATCAAATTCTAAGCTTTCCTTCACCTTGACACTGGCAGTTTTTATACTTTCAACAATGACCTTTTTATCATCTACAGCCTCTAGTTGAACATCCCTTTCGTCACTAGACCAAACGAAGTCGTGAAATACATAGGCTACAAGCATCCCAATAAATGCGGCAATTACGTACAACGGGAAAATTTTCAATGTAATCTCTGTAAATTGTACATATGTGAATATGATATAGTGGTAGGCATAGCCCAAAACATTGCTTTCGTCATTCAACATACAGACGATGATAAAAGGTACTATCATGTTCAATGCCAAAGATGTGACTGTATTGGTTGTGGCAAGAGAACCAAAAAAAGCCACCGTTAAAACGCCTAAGTACAATACTGGAAGTTTAAATGCTGACTTAAGCTTTATATCCTTATTTGGCATTAGGAAATAGAGTAACGACGCCAATGCCCCCGTTAATGAAACCGTAGGATTCCCGGTTACAAAATAACTAAGAATACAGGAAATCAAAAATAGCCCTGTCTGTTTTATTCCAAATCCAATATGTAATTTCTCAAATTCCTTGTGTAACCAATTATTTATTTTTTTCAATATATGCACCCCCAAAAATGAATTTAAATTCAACTTAGAATTCAATTATATATACTGGGTTCTAAGCTGTCAACAAAAACTGAATTCATCTTCATGTTTTCCTATACGTACCGCGTAAAATATTATAAAATAAAGAGAAGGGAGTGAACTAACATGAATGATATTAAAGAGCCTATTCAAAAAAGAGCTATCGAAAAAAGATTGCAACTCATTGAAGCCGCAAAAAGGGTTTTCAATGAAGTCGGCTATCACAATACACATATAAAGGACATAACTGTTGAAGCTGGAAGTTCTGTCGGCTTATTTTATAAGTACTTCGAAGACAAGAACGATATTTACTTAAAAGTATTAAACATACTTTTTGAAAAGGAAATGGACATAGCTACGGATTTTAAATACCGAATTATCCATGAAGATGATAAAAAACAGGTTATACGAGACTATATTGAAAATAGGCTCAAGTATACTGCCTATAGAAATATTGGAGAGGAATTTCATGTTTTATCAGAAACACATGAACCTATTAGAACCGTAAAAATCCATTATAGAGAGACATACTTAAATATCCTCAAAGAAGCGCTATCCGAATTATGGGAGAATCCAACTGAGGATTCCTTGGAAGTTGGCTCTAAACTCATCCGCTGTATAATTTATAGCAATATTATTGAAATTGACAATTTGAGAAATGATGCCTTGAAAAATGACTACATTGAAAACTTAACCGATATTCTACATAGAATTGTTTTTTAGAATTATGAAGTAATATAAAAAAATTGCCCTAGTCGCTTTACAGCGTTAGGGCAATCATTTTACTCACATAAATAATCTAGTATCAATACTTTTTAGTTTTTACTAAGTTGCCACTCCACTTATACGTTTAACAACGGTATTTCTGGCAATGATCAATCCAAGAACTTCAGTAATTAGCATTGTTGCCAATACCATTGACAAGGTCTGTTCAGACACTAATCCGTCTTTATATGCAAACGCTATAAAGGTCAATGAAATACCTGCTTGAGGCAACATGAGTTTACCGAGTAAATTAACGTCCTTCTTAGCGTCTTTCACCAATACGCTTCCTATTTTATATCCAATTCTACGGGAAGTTATTCTTGATGCTGTGTAGGCAACGGCAGCCACTAGGATAGTGTAATTAAATAGAAGCATCACATTTAACTTCATGCCTAAATCAACCATAAAGAACAGTATACAGACATTAATGATCTTTTGGAATCCACATTCCATCCCAACAAGTTTTTCTGGCATTGTTTTTACCATAAAGTTAATGAATGTTATCCCACCAACCGTTAAAGTAACCAATAAATCAATCGTTAACAGTTTAGAGCCCAACAATAACAAGATTGTGCATATTAACGTGTAAACCAACGGCGCCACTTTATCACGCGTCTTTCCTATTAGGAATGATAAAACAAAACCTGATGCAACGCCATAAACCAGTGAAGTCGCCATGATTATAAATGGGGTCGCGATGCTACCTGAGCCCTTGATTAGATTCTTCACAACACCAAAAGTCAATAAAACTAAGATCAGATTCATGAACATGTATGGCAACAATCCTGCTTTTATTTTCTCTTCTAAACCGTCCATCACTATAATAATCGAAGCTATAGATGCAGCACATCCAACGATTCCTACTATTACTGCTTCACTCACTGACATCCCTAATAAATGCATGGCACTGAAAATAACCACAAATGTGAACGCCAACTCAACAAGCGTTATGAGTATAGAACCTTTAAGGTTTGATTTCATCGCGCTTAATCTAACATCTTTTGTTAATAAAAATCCTATCGGCGCAAGTACTAATACATATATAATTTTATACAACGGAATTGAAGTTACCTTATCTGGGGTCAACCACTCGATGCCAAATTGCCTTCCTACCGTCCCAAGTACTATTCCGCCGATTAATATACCTGCAATCGTAGGCACCTTAGTGACATTGGCAAGTTTGGCAAACACGCCACCTACCACAACCATTAAAGCCATAACCACCAACAACAAAACATAATCCATTTACTTCCTCCTGTATATTACTATTCAAAATTGTAGCCATTAACAATCTTATCTCGACCAGTTGTTTGATCGTTGAAGTATTCACAGAACGATATCCCCATAAATCCACCTGATATATTGTATAAATTGCTGAATCCTAAATGTTGAAGTGCCAATACAGCATTGTAACTTCTTGCTCCACTTCTACAATATAGGAAGAGCGGCTTTTCTGTAGGGATTTCATCAGTTCTTTCTCTCAGCTCACTTAGTGGAATATTTATCGCTCCGTTCACATGACTTTGCTCATATTCAAGTTTTTCTCTTACATCGATTATGCAAGCACCGCATTCAACTAAACCTCTTACATCAGATGCATGCACTTGTTCAAATGAGCCATCTAGTAAGTTAGATGCTACATACCCTGCATAATTTGTGACATCCTTAGCCGTTCCAAACGGAGGTGCATAACACAACTCTAAGTCCCTTAAATCATCTACAGTTGCGCCTAGTTTAATCGCTGTAGCAATCACATCAATTCTCTTGTCTGCATTCCCTTTACCAATTGCTTGAGCGCCTATAATTCTTCCAGTAGGCACTTCATATATCAGCTTAAAATGAAGATTCTCAGCACCTGGCATAAGCCCAACCTTGTCTCCTGGAATGATTTTAACCACATCGTACTTAATATTCAGATTCAGTGCTTCAATCAATCCTTCGTTTAATCCCGTTGATGCACCATTGTAATCAAACACTTTGATGACAGACGATCCAATATATCCATTATTTAAAACAGATTTACCGTTGATATGGTCTGCCACGCCTCGAGCTTGCTTTTGAGCAGGTCCCGCTAAAGCCAATTTAGTATACGACTGTGTTAAAGCGTGATAAACTTCGATGGCATCACCTACAGCATAGATATCTGCATCATTTGTTCTATAATTTTGATCCGTCTTTATTGCGCCAGTTGCGCCCAATTTTAAGCCTGCATTGACAGCAAGATCCGTTTCTGGAGCTACACCAATTGCCATAACAACAGCATCAGCATCTATTTTCTTGCCTGACTCCAGGATAACGCTGTTGTTCTCAAAAGCGCTCACTTTGTCGCCAACAATTAGGTTCACACCCTTATCATGTAACTCTTTATGCAGAATTTGTACCATGTCATAATCAAAAGGTCTCATAATTTGAGGCATGGCTTCAATCAAACTTACATTGAAACCAGCTTCCTTCAAGTTTTCAGCAACTTCAACCCCAATAAATCCGCCTCCAATAACCGAAACATTCTTTGAGTCAATCGACTTTACGAATGTATTCAGCTTGTTGATATCAACAACATTCCTAACTGAAAATACATTTACATTTTCAATGCCTGGAATTGGCGGAACGATTGGCTTTGCCCCTGGTGATAGTATTAACTTGTCATATGATTCTACATATTCCTCACCAGTCAGTACGTTCTTGACTTTAATTTCTTTCTTCACTCTATCAATCGATACAACCTCATTGTTTACTCGAGCATCTATTTTATACATCTTTAGAAACTTTGCTGGACACATTAGAACCAAATCATCTGCACTTTCCACAACACCGCTTAAGTGATATGGCAAGCAGCAGTTTGAGAAGGATACATGTGGTCCTCTTTCAAACATGATGATCTGATCATCTTCACTATGTCTTCTCAATCTCGCAGCCGCTGATGCTCCGCCTGCAACGCCTCCAACAATTACAATCTTTTTACTCATTTCTTTTCCTCCATAAATTGCTTGGTATCTGCTTTCTACCTAATTAAAGAAGCCGTTTTTAGAATTACTGATGAAACAATTGTATGTGTATTCCTAAACAAACACCAAAAAGTGAATGTCGATTCAACTTCTGCGTTGATTATATATCCCTGTTATTAAATTGTCAATGAAAAGTTGAATCTTTATTCATGTTTTGTTTGTGTAACTTTGTTAAAGTAGGACATCTCCTTTCTTTTTAGCAAATTGGACATAAAAAAAGAGAGCCTGAATAATAGACTCCCTCACCAATTGTATTCCTTAAGGCAACTGATTTACTTTGAACCATCATCGTATTTATTGAAAAAATGAAGCGCAAGCCCCCACGAAGCTTGGTAGCCCTACCCAAAATGGCCACCAAGTAATGGACCGCTTCGAAAGATGTCCAATTTTTTGTGTGTTTATTAGCTATCGTGGTATCATTGCCCTTGATAAGCGACTCATTTGAACCGCCCCTGTTCAAATCGGAGCGCAGCAAGGGCAATGATACCACGATAGCGACTTTAATAAACACATAAAAAGAACCGCTCCTTCCGAAGCGGCCCATTACCTATTTATTGATGATCGTTCCTATATCCGTTCTAAAATGTGCCCGTTCAAATTGTATCTTCGATACGTTTGAGTAAGCTTTTGTTCTTGCCAATTCCAATGAATCTGCAATGCCCATGACACCTAAGACCCGGCCACCGTTGGTTTGTAGTTGACCGTCGACTGCTTTTGTTCCGCTATGAAATACTAGCATGTCTTCTGTAATTCCTGAAATAGCTTTGCCTTTTTCATAAGATTCAGGGTAGCCACCAGACGCCATCATGACACAAACTGCGTGTTGATCCGACCACTGCATGTCCACTGTCTCCAACTTGTTTTCCGACATGGCACCAAAGATGTCCACAAGGTCTGTTTCAAGTCTTGCCATGATCGACTGGGTTTCTGGATCACCAAAACGCACATTGAATTCAATCACTTTCACATCTGTTTTCTTGATCATGATACCGATGAAGATAATACCTTTATAGGACAAGCCATCTGCCTTTAGGCCACCTAGAAACGGCTTCAGAATTTCATCCTGTACAATGGTTTCGATTTCGTCGTTGAACAGAAGACTCGGCGAATACGTGCCCATGCCACCTGTGTTCAGTCCCAAATCACCATTAAAAGCACGTTTGTAATCCTGTGCACTTTCCATTGGTACAATGGTATGTTCATCAACAAAACAGAGTACTGATGCTTCTACGCCTGTCAGGAATTCTTCCAAGACGATTTTAGTCCCTGCACCATCGAATTTCTTTTCTACCATCATTTCCTTGAGTGCTTTCACTGCTTGATCTTTTGACTCAGCAATAATGACCCCTTTTCCTGCGGCAAGGCCATCGGCTTTAATAACCGTCGGGAACCCAAAACTGTCTACTTCAGCAAGGGCTGTTTCAACATCTGTAAACTCCTTATATGCTGCTGTCGGAATGTTATGGCGCATCATGAATTCTTTGGCAAAGGCCTTTGAACCTTCTAATTGTGCCGCTTCTTCATGAGGTCCGATAACTTTCAGGCCTGCTTTATGAAATAAATCGACGATGCCATCTACTAGAGGGGCTTCAGGCCCAACGATGGTCAAATCGATATTTTTTTCTTTTGCAAACGTTACAAGGGCTTCCCCTTCGTTTACTTGTAAGGGTACGATTGTTGCAAGATTTTCCATCCCGGCATTGCCTGGGGCAACAAATAACTCCGTTACTTTTGGACTTTGTTTCATTTTCCAGAGAATCGCATGTTCTCTACCACCACTACCGATTACTAATAGTTTCATGAACCTACCTCTCCTTCACTTTAGTGTTTGAAATGTCTCATACCTGTAAAGATCATTGCGATGCCATACTTGTTTGCTGCATCAATTGACTCCTGATCTCTAATAGAACCACCTGGTTGAACAATTGCAGTGATACCAGCTTTTGCAGCTGCTTCTACACAGTCCGCAAATGGGAAGAATGCATCCGATGCCATAACGCCACCTTTGATTTCTTCAAGTGACTGCTTGACACAGTTTTCAACTGCCCAAATTCTATTGGTTTGGCCCGGGCCAACACTTAATGTCTTTTTATTCTTTGCCAGTACGATACCGTTTGACTTTGAGTGTTTAACGACTTTCCATGCAAAGACCAAATCTTCTAGTTCAACCTTGTTTGGAATTCTTTCAGTCGCCACCGTATACTCGCCATTCATTAGCGCACTGTTGATGTCTTGTACCAGAATACCACCATTTACTTTTTTAATGTCTTTTTTTTCTGCTACTTGTTTTGTTAGGATGTTTTCAAGTTGCATCACGCGAATATTTTTCTTCTTCGTTAAGATCTCAAATGCGTCTTCATCAAAAGATGGTGCTATAACGATTTCTACGAAAATCTCGCTGATTTTTTCTGCTGTTTGCTTGTCAATTGTTCTGTTCGCCGCAACAATACCACCGAAAATTGATGTCGGGTCTGCTTCATAAGCCTTCATGTAGGCATGAAGAATGTCTATGCCTGTTCCTACACCACATGGATTTGTATGTTTAACCGCAACCACTGTCGGCTCATCAAATTCCTTCAATAACTCTAATGCACCATTGGCATCGTTGATGTTGTTGAAGGACAGTTCCTTGCCGTGTAGCTGTTTCGCATCTGCCAAACTGCCCTTTGTATCTGTCACTTCTTTATAGAATGCCGCACTTTGATGAGGATTCTCGCCATATCTTAGATCCTGAACCTTTTCATATGTCAACGTTAACGTTTCAGGATATTCTTTTTTGTTTAATTTTTGTCTCATGTATGTTGCAATCATCGTATCGTAATTTGATGTGTGTTCAAAGACTTTGTACGACAATTCCATTCTGAAGTCTACCGTTGTATCACCATTTGCCTCAACCATTTCTAAAACAGTCTGGTAATCTGAAGGATCAACAACAACCGTTACGTCGTTATAATTCTTAGCTGCCGACCGAATCATCGTCGGTCCGCCGATATCTATATTCTCAATGATATCTTCGTGGGTAGAGTCTGGGTTTAGAACAGTATTCTTAAAAGGATACAGATTGACAACCACCATATCAATAGGATCGATTTCCAATTCTGTCATTTGCGCTTGATGGCTTGCATTATCACGAATACCTAAAATTCCACCATGTACTTTGGGATGTAATGTCTTCACACGACCATCCAAACACTCTGGAAAACCAGTAACATCGTCAATACTCATAACAGACAATCCCGCTTCTTGTAACTTGGCTTTTGTGCCACCAGTTGAAATCAGTGTCACCCCTGCTGCTGCCAACCCTTTTGCAAATTCCACAATGCCAGTTTTATCCGACACACTCAATAATGCTCTTTTAATCAACTTCTGTTCCTCCTATTTTAAATTCCCCAAGCAAAGCTTTGCCGTTGTCTCCACCAACAATCTATGTTCAATTGCCAATACTTTTTTCTGTAAGGTCTCTGGTGTATCCTCTGCTGATACCGCAACTTTTTCCTGTGCAATGATTGCACCTGTGTCGGTGCCCTCATCGACATAATGGACCGTCGCTCCAGAAAATGCCTCTTTGTTTGCGATAACCGCCTCATGCACCTTCATCCCATAAAATCCGTCACCGCAGTAGGCAGGTATCAACGCTGGATGAACATTGATGATCCGATTTCTATAATGATCTATGGTTTCTGGCGACAGAATGTTTAAATACCCTGCCAGTACGATTAAATCTACTTCATAATTTTCCAAGACACGCATTAATTCAGTTTCCGCATCTGCAGTATCCGGGAAATTGCCTTTACCAATATACACTCCTGGTATGGCATGATTCGCCGCACGCTCTAGTCCGTAAGCAGCTTTCCTATTGGAAATGACCACCGCTACTTTCCCCTCAATCGTCCCAGACTCCGTTCCGTCGATAATCGCTTGTAGATTTGTACCGCCACCTGATATCAAAACACCTATACGCTTCATTTAAATAATACCTCTTTATCTCCATCGACTACATCACCGATCACAATCGCCTCTTCACCAGCTGCATTGATTGCTTCTATAATCGCTGTCGCTTCCTCTTCTGCTACAAATAGCATCATGCCGATGCCCATATTGAAGGTTCCGTACATTTCCTTTTCTTCAATATCGCCTGTCGCCATAATATAATCAAAGATCTTAGGCTTTGCCCAAGCTGATTTGTCCAACTTCACTGCCACACCTTCCGGTAAAGCACGTGGAATATTTTCATAGAATCCACCACCGGTTATGTGACAAATACCTTCTACAGTACCTGCCTTTAAAGCAGCTTCCACTTCTTTTGCATAAATCTTGGTTGGTCTAAGCAGTGCATCGCCTAATGTTTCGCCTAAATCCTCTACAAAGGCATCTACCGTCATACTCATTTTATCAAAGAATAATTTTCTGACAAGAGAGTAGCCATTTGAATGGATACCGCTTGACGGCAAGCCAATAATTTTATGTCCCGCTTTAATGCCACTACCATCGATCATATTCTTTCTGTCAACAACACCAACTGCAAAGCCAGCCATGTCGTATTCGCCATCTTTATAGAAACCTGGCATTTCTGCTGTTTCTCCACCAAGAAGGGCCATACCCGATTGACGACAGCCATCACATACGCCTTCAACGATTGAAGCCGCTTTTTCAGCTTGTAAGTGACCTGTTGCTAGGTAATCCAAGAAGAAAAGAGGTGTTGCACCAAGACATAAAATATCATTGGCACACATTGCCACAAGATCTACGCCGACAGTATTGTGCTTATCTGTTAAAAATGCAATCTTAAGTTTTGTACCGACGCCATCCGTGCCTGATACAAGCACAGGTTCTTCAAAGTTAGTGCCTAATTTGAACAACCCACCGAAGTTACCTAAATCCCCAATGACATTGTCATTGAATGTAGATTTAACGTGTTTTTTCATCATTTCAACTGCTTTGTAGCCTTCATGTACATCGACGCCTGCGTCTTTATAAGTTATTTTTGACATTTTTGACCTCCACCTAACATTTTTCGAATACGAATTTATTTGCCGACTTTGGTACTGCCATTGGATAATCACCACTGAAACACGCTGTACATAATCTGTCACCAGCAATACCAGTTGACGCCACAAGACCTTCAATACTGATATAGGCCAAACTGTCAGCGCCAATCATTTCACAAATTTCATCTACCGACTTAATCGCACCAACAAGTTGCTTTCTCGATGGTGTGTCAATACCGAAGTAACATGAATGCTTCACTGGCGGTGAGCTGACACGTAAGTGTACTTCTGCTGCACCGGCATCTTTTAGCATTTTTACGATACGACCACTTGTCGTTCCTCTAACGATTGAGTCATCAATCATGACAATACGTTTGCCTACAATGTTTTCCTTAAGGACGTTTAGTTTTAGACGAACCGCTAATTCTCTCATGCTTTGATCTGGTTGGATAAATGTTCTACCCATATATTTATTTTTAATCAGTCCCACACCATATGGAATACCTGATTCTTCTGCGTAACCAATAGCTGCTGCAATCCCTGAATCCGGAACCGCAATAACCATATCCGCTTCAACTGGATGATTCTTTGCAAGAGTTCTTCCAGCATTACGTCTTGTCATGTATACATTTGAGCCATCCATGTCACTGTCCGGTCTTGCAAAATATACATATTCGAATGAACAGTGTGCACATTTTTGTCCTGGGTTGAACATATGCGATTCCACACCGTCTTTATTGATAATCACCATTTCACCCGGTGCGATATCTCTAATGAATTCAGCGCCGATAACATCTAAAGCAACTGATTCAGATGCCAATACATAGCCGTCTGCAGTTTTCCCCATTACTAGTGGGCGAATACCATTTGGATCTCTAACACCAATCAGGTTGTCCCCACAAATAATCGTTAGTGCATAAGCGCCTCGAATACGTTCCATGGACTTGATAATTGCTTCTTTAAAGCCTAATGAATAATTTCTGGCAATCAAGTTGGCGATAACTTCACTATCAATCGATGTTTGGAAAATCGATCCCTGTTCCTCTAATTCATCTCTTAACATATTTGCGTTAACAAGATTCCCGTTATGAGCAAGGGCAATGCTGCCACCTTTGTAGTTCACGACAAGAGGTTGTGCGTTTGAGACATAACTTTCGCCAGTCGTCGAGTAGCGTACATGACCGATACCGATGTCGCCACCTTCTAATCGACCAAGCACTTCTTTTGTGAAGATTTCCTGAACAAGACCCATTTCTTTGTAGTATTTCATCTTGCCGTCGCGTAATAGTGCCATACCAGCACTTTCCTGACCTCTATGTTGTAAAGCAACCAAACCGAAACATAACCTTTGTGACATACTTTCATCTTTTGGCGCATAAATACCAACAACGCCACATTCGTCCTTCAACTTATCTAATTCGAACATGCTCAACCTCCTATTATAAGCAAGCTAAGATTCTGCCGGTCACACCGACAGAATCTCACTATCTACAGTCTATTCAGTACTTCTTGATACGCTGCTTCAACATCCCCTAAATCTCTTCTGAAGCGGTCCTTGTCTAATTTCTTGTTTGTTTCTGAATCCCATAGTCTACACGTATCCGGTGAAATTTCATCCGCTAAGATGACTTCGCCTTCGTAAATACCAAATTCTATTTTGAAATCCACTAACTTCATGTTTCTTTCAGCAAAGTACGCAATTAAAATTGTATTGATTTGCATTGCGTAGTCTTTGACCTTCGCCAATTGCTCTTCAGTTGCAAGTCCAATGGCAAATACATGTGAATCATTGATCATTGGATCGCCAAGATCATCATTCTTATAACTTAACTCTAACACAGGTTGCTTTAAAACAGTACCCTCTTCTAAACCAAGACGCTTTGCCAAAGAGCCAGCAGCGATATTTCTTGGAATCACTTCTAAAGGTAAAATTTCAACCGCTTTTACCAGCGTTTCTCTATCGTTTAACAATTCTATTAAATGTGTTGGAATGCCTTTTTCCTCAAGCATTTTGAAAATAATCGCAGACATTGTGTTGTTCACAACACCTTTATCAGCAATCGTACCCTTTTTTACACCGTTAAAAGCAGTTGCATCATCTTTGTATGATACGATGTATTCCTTTTCATTATCCGTCTTGAATACTCTCTTTGCTTTACCTTCGTATAACATTTCACGCTTTTCCATGAAGATCCTCCCTATTTGTAGTAGTTAACTCCTGATTTGAAAATACCAATATCAAATTGACCTGGTATGTTCTTCATGACATTTTTACCAACACGTTCGTTATGGCCCATTTTTCCTAAAATACGACCGTCAAGACTTGTAATTCCTTCAACAGCACTTAGCGAGCCGTTTGGATTGAATGCACCATCATTTGAAGCCACATCGTTATAGTCTACATATTGCGTCGCTATTTGACCGTTTTTCACAAGTTGTTCAAATTCTTCAGGCTGACACGCAAATCGACCTTCACCGTGAGACAATGGTGTATTATATACTTCGCCAACTGATGTTTCCATTAACCATGGTGATTTGTTTGAAGCGACCTTCACTCTAGCGATGCTCGATACGTGGCGGCCGATTTTGTTGTATGTTACTGTCGGTGCCTGTGCATCTAAATCTTTAATTTCACCGTATGGCAGTAGGCCAAGTTTGATCAATGCTTGGAATCCGTTACAAATTCCCAACATCAATCCATCTCTATTATTAAGCAAGTTCATTACTGCTTCTGTCATCTTAGGATTCTTAAATACCGAGGCAATAAATTTACCTGAACCGTCCGGCTCATCCCCTGCACTGAATCCACCTGGAATTGCAATGATTTGAGATTGATTGATCAGTTTGACCATATGGTCTACCGACTCCATGATGTCTTTACTATTTAAATTCTTGAATACTGCTATTTCAACATCTGCGCCTGCTTGTTCAAATACTCTCGCCGTATCGTATTCACAGTTGGTTCCTGGGAACGCTGGAATGAAGACACGCGGTTTTGCGATCTTAACAGCTGCACGTTTGATTGTTTGTGCGCTGTAGACAATATCTTTAACCGGTTCATCTAATGCTTCCGTCAGTGGGAAAACTTTGGCAAGTGGTGTTTCCCATGCTTTAATGGCTTCATCCACTCCGATTGTCAAGTCATCAACTTTTATGACTGCTTCTGCCGATGTCTCACCGACAACAAAAAAGTTTTTACCAAATGACTCTTGTTGCAACGCCGCAACACGTTCTGCAGCAACTTCCATTAAAATACTACCGTACGATTCTTCAAATAGGTCATTAAATGCCAACTGACCATTTAAGGCTGCTCCAATTTTGTTACCGAAGCTCATCTTGGATAAGGCACCTGCAACACCACCTTTACCGATAGCGTATGCCGAAAGGATTGTCTCATCTTGAATCCCTAAATGAATCATGTTGTAAGCCCGCTTCAACTCAGTAAAGTCAGGACAGTCAACAGCATCTCTATTATGTTTGAACAACACAAGTGTTGAATCTTTTTTCTTAAATTCCGGCGAAATGACATGATCCACCTTTACCGGTGCTACAGCAAATGAAATCACTGTTGGTGGTACGTTGATGTCTTTAAAGGTTCCTGACATCGAATCCTTCCCACCGATGGCCGCTAGGCCAAATTCGCTTAGTACTTTATTAACACCTAATAAACTACTAAATGGTTTACCCCATTTTTCAGGTGACGACCCAAGCTTTTCAAAATACTCTTGCATCGAGAATCTTGCTTTTCTGTAATCACCACCGATAGCAACAAGTCTTGCGATAGAATCTACAACACTGTACATACCACCGTGGAATGTCGACCACTTGCCTACTTCAGGATCATAACCAAATGTCATGATTGTACCGGTAGTCGTTTCACCATTTAGGACTGGTACTTTAGCGACCATACCCTGTGTTGGTGTTTTTCTGTAATGTCCACCAAATGGCGATAATACTGTTGCCGCCCCAATAGAACTGTCAAAGTTTTCAACAAGCCCTTGCTTCGAACAGACATTCAATCGACTTAAATTATCCAACCAAGTTTCTTTACAAGCCGTTTGATCAACACAGTCCTTATTCTTATTAAAGAAGTTTTTCTCTTCTTTAGCTGCCTTTACCTCTACAGCCGCCTTTGTTTTTACACCATTTGTTTCTATAAAATCTCTATCCAAGTCCAAGATTGTGTCGCCAGCCCAAGTCATTCTTAAATAACCTGAATCTGTTACTGTTGCAACTTCTACAGCTTCTAAGTTTTCATCTGCCGATAGTGCCTTAAACGCCTCAACGTCCTTTGCACCAACTACAACAGCCATACGCTCTTGAGATTCCGATATCGCCAGTTCCGTTCCGTCTAGTCCAGCATACTTCACTGGTACTTTATCTAAATTGATGTCAATGCTGTCTGCCAGTTCACCGATTGCAACCGACACACCACCAGCACCAAAGTCATTACATTTCTTGATTAGTACACTTAACGCTTCATTTCTAAAGAGACGTTGTAATTTTCTTTCAACTGGTGCATTTCCCTTTTGTACTTCTGCACCACATGTTAAAATACTGTCTTCATCTTGTTCCTTAGAAGAACCCGTTGCACCACCGCAACCATCTCTACCCGTTTCGCCACCGACGATTAGAATCGCGTCACCAGCTACAGGTTTTTCTCTTCTTACGTTTTTCTTTGGTGCTGCACCGATTACAGCGCCAACTTCCATTCTCTTTGCAAGGAAGCCTTCATCATATACTTCTTCTACAAGGCCTGTCGCAAGACCAATTTGATTTCCGTATGAACTAAAGCCTTTTGCAGCTTCTCTTGTAATTTTGATTTGTGGTAATTTTCCTGGAATCGTCTCTTCAACAGGTGTTCTAGGATCTCCTGATCCTGTAACACGCATCCCTTGATACACATAAACACGTCCTGAAAGCGGATCTCTGATAGCCCCGCCAAGGCACGTTGACGCCCCACCGAAAGGTTCGATTTCCGTTGGATGGTTATGTGTCTCATTCTTAAACATCACTAGGTAATCTTCGTCTACACCGTTCACATCCACTGGCACGTTGATACTACATGCATTGATTTCGTCAGATACGTCTAAATCTTCTAGATTACCTGCTTTTCTTTGCTTCTTGGCTGATATAACCGCCAAATCCATCAATGAGATGTCTCTGTCTGTTTCACCATATACAAAGGCTCTATCATCTAAGTAAGTTTGGTATGCATCTCTGATGACATTGCTGTATGGACCTTCTTCAATACCAACAGCCGTGATTTCACTGAAGAATGTCGTATGACGACAGTGATCTGACCAGTAAGTATCCAAAACTTTCAATTCCGTTATTGTTGGATTTCTTTTTTCAGAAATAAAGTATTTTTGAATGTGGGCAATGTCTTCTGCTGACATCGCAAAACCCAATTCCGCTCTATAGCTTTCTAATTCGTCTAATGTAAAATCTATAAATCCATCTACTCTCTTTACCTTTTCAGGTGCCGCCAAATGCTTGTCTAGAGAAAGTGGTTTGCCCAGTGGCACTTCGTGAGCTTCCACAGGATTGATCAAGTAGTTTTTGATTTTTTCTTTTTCTTCTATTGTTAATGTGCCTGTCATGATATAAATCAACGATGTATCGATTAAAGGTCTTTCTTTTAAGGTAATGATTTCAATACATTGACCTGCAGAGTCGCCTCTCTGGTCAAACTGTCCTGGTAGTAATTGTGTTCTAAAAGCAAATGCGCCTTCAACAATATCAACTGTTTCTTCTGTCACGATATCGACATTAGGCTCAGAAAATACTGAGTTTTTAGACTGTACATAATCCGCTTCCGTCAATCCTTCAACATCATACACATTAAGCATTCGAACACTTTCGATACCAGCAATATGTAATCCTTCTTTAATTTCTTTTAAAAGCTTTTTACTTTCTTCAGCAAATCTATCTTTTTTCTCAACAATTATTCTTTTTACCGAGCTCATTTTACCCTCCTATGAAAAACCATTTCCGCTGTTTTCGCTTTCATTTTAACACAGGATAAACTATAATAATAATTAATATTACTAATACGAATTATAAGGAGTGCTAATATGAATGTAAACTTTGAATTATACAAGATTTTCTATTATGCAGCTAAACATTTAAACTACTCGAATGCCGCTAAAGAACTGTATGTGAGCCAGTCGTCAATCAGCCAAAACATCAAGTCCCTCGAAGTGCAGTTAGGCTCAAAATTGTTTTATCGTGCAGGTAAAGGCGTCCACCTAACAGAAGAAGGAAAACTTTTATATAGTTATATCGAAAAAGCCTTTCACATTATCAAGGCTGGAGAAAAAAATATGGAAAGCCTAAACAGTTTGGAATCCGGTACCGTTCGAATCGGTGCCAGCGATACCATCTGTAAGTATTTCTTGTTTGATGCTTTGAAAGAGTTCCATGTCCTTTACCCAAAAGTAAACATCACCATCAACAACCGTCCGTCTTCAATCTCCCTAAACATGGTCAACAAAGGCTTGCTTGACGTAGGCATTATCAACATCAATCCCCACAAAAAAACAGCTGGGTATAACATCATTAAGTTCAAATCCTTTAGCAGTGTCTTCATCGCTTCAGAAGAACGGTTTGGACATTTAAAAGGGAAGGTATTATCCTTAGAGGAGTTGTCAGATTTACCGCTTATTTCCTTAGAGAAGGATTCGACAACAAGAAGAATTTTAGATGCTTTTTTAGAGGAACGACAACTAGGGATCTCCCCTGAATTTGAGTTCGGATCAATGGATTTGATACTGGAAATGACCAAACTCAATGTCGGTGTCGGTTTCGTTTCCGAGCCTGCTGCAAATAGTATTTTGGGAGATGGCATTTTCAAGCTACAGCTAAAGGAAACTTTACCAACCATCGATATCGGAATTGTATATAACAACAATATTCCTCAAACCATCGCAACGCGGACTTTTATTGAACTGCTTGAGTCCTATGGCGATGACAATAAATAAAAAATGGGCAGATGTCTGATGACATCTGCCCATTAGCTTTTCAATATTATTGATTAGTGACCACAACCGCCGCCACATGAGTTACAGTCTGCTGATTCACCTTGAGAAACTGGTGCAACGTAGTAGCCATTTCCTAAGAATTCTACTTTCATTTCGCCAACTTGCTCAAATAAATCTTTGTCCATAACAAATAAAACTTCGTTTGAATCGTCTTTTAAGTCCGTGTCCTTGATTCCATCAAGGGATAAGCCGAAGCTTGGACCTGATCAACCCATACCTGCTAAGTAAATTCTTACTGAACCAGGAAAATCTGGTTGCTGCTTTGCAACTTCTTTGATTGCATCTATCGTATCTTGATTAGTTAATACTTTCATGCCTCTTCCTCCTATAATCCTTTAATCATAAATATAACTTATAGTGTGCAACACACTATTCATTTCTTCTATAAAACGATTATACCACAAGATTTGAAAATTTTTCTCAAATTAGTCGTAACTTTTTTGTGAACAAGAAAACACCCCCTCTAAGAAGGGGTGTTTATCAGACTTTCAGCGTTTACTTTTTTTTTGAAACTCAGTAATTTTAGTGTTGACAGCCGCTGCAACCATCATTGTCACCATGTTTATGCGAGTCCTTTTCATGGCATGTGCCACATTTGGACTCTTTTTTACTCACTGGTTCCACAAAGAATCCGTTACCGATGAATTCTATAATCATATCACCAGTCTCTTCGTACATTTCAGCATCCATAATAAACTTCAAGTCCTGATACACATCGACTACGTCGTCTTCAAACACGTCATCCACTACGATGCCAAATTTATCGCCACCGCAACATGAACTTTCTTTATAAAATCTAATGTTTCTAGGAGCATCTCCATGCTCATCTAATATCCCTTGTAATTCTCTAATAGTTCCTTGATTTGTTTCTGTTTTCATTTTATTCTCCTATATTACTTCAGCAATTTATCAATCGCCTTGTCCAAAGCTTCAAATGCTTCTTCATCTCCACTTTCGATTGCTTCTATTAAACTGTGCTGCATATGATCTTTTAAAATGACTTTCCCGACGTTGTTCAGCGCTGAACGAACGGCAGCAATCTGAATCAAAATTTCTTCACAGGATTTTTCCTCTTCGACCATTCTTTTAATCGCCTGTGTATGACCGATAATACGCGACATACGATTGATGACTTTTTTTTGGTTGGGATGATTGTGTTTCTCCATATATACCTCTCTCCAACTTGTAATAGTCTCATCATAACACACCCATTCAAAGCATTCAATGCGATGACTCGCCCATAGAGATCTCGGGCAGTTTGATCTTTTTCCATTCACCTTTGCCATAATACCATAAGAGAAGACTTCCTCTAAAAACAATATCTGTCGCATAGGAAATCCATACACCCAGAAGCCCCCAGCCAAATCGAATGCCCAGCACATACACTCCAACTATTCGAATACCCCATATCCCTATAACCGTCAAATACATCGGAAAACGTGTCTCGCCAGCACCTTGAAGCGCTGACGAAATGACCACCGTACTACATAAAAACGGTTGGAAGAGTGCTATTAATTTGAGCACTGTACGCACTTTGCTGATAACGATTGGATCCTGGCTGTACTGCATTGCCAACCATTCACCACCAAAGAAAAATACCTGTGCAATGAGTATCATGAACAGCGATCCCATCAAAAATGCCGACCATCCATCTTGCACAGCCTTCTTATGGTCTTTTGCGCCAAGATGCTGACCAACCAACGTCGAAGCCGCTACCCCAAATCCCATAGCCGGTAAATAAGAGACGCTTTCGATTGTGCCCGCTATATTATGGCCAATATAATCAGCCGTTCCTATCTTTATGATCATCCACCCATAGAGCAATTGTCCAAAACGCATAAATAGCTTTTCGACTCCTGCAGGCATTCCAATGGATAAGATCCCCCTAGGGGCATTCCCCTTTAGCAATAGGTAATCCTTCCAACAGGATTCCACTCCGGGCTGATGCTGATCTCTAATCCATAAGTAGAGCAATAAACCTGCGGCAAACACACGTGACAGTGTCGTTGCAATGCCCGCTCCTAAAATGCCCAAACCGGGAATCGGCCCCCACCCAAAAATGAGTAGTACGTCTAATAGAATATTCAAGATATTCATCACAACCCCTACCTTAAGGGGTATCTTTGTATTACCAATGGCTCTAAAAAGATTTGAGACAACCATCAATAGAGATAATGCCACTGAAGGGACGGCCACTACTCTGAAGTATACCCGTGCAAGTGTAAGCATGCTGCCTCTTGCACCAAGAACCGTCAGTACCCCATCACTAAAAAGATAAAGGAACAAACCGAAACCAATGCCGACATAAAGGGACAGCGCAATGGCCTGCGTCCCAATATGGCTTACCTTTTGTTTTTCTCCTCCACCATACGCCCTAGCTGTCAATGCAACTGTTCCCGTTCCAATGGCTATGAAAAATGCGATAAGAACATTCATAAATAAATTGGTCATCCCGACAGCACCAATTGCTTCACCGGAAATTTTTGACACAAAATATGTATCCGTCATGCCCAACAGCACTTGCAAAAAATTTTCTATAATAACCGGAACCGCTAGCAACAATACCATTTTCAACGAATTAAAGTTAATCATAATAGCATCATCCTTTTCCACATCCCCCTGTAGGGGTTGTTTCTGTATATCTTTATTATACACGCGGCATTTACTTTGTAAACATAGGGATATATCCATACATAAGAAACGACGACCCTTTAGGTCGCCGTACTGAGCGTTTCTTATCTCATTTTTTTATAATGCAATTTCTTGACGAATACGATCATAGATTGCTGCTTTATACTCTGTCAAATCTTTGCTGTGAACTGTACGAATCAAGCTGTCTCTTTCAAAACAAACGCTTTTTCCATCAATGACAAATTCATAATGTAAGTCATCTTCACAAGTCAATGCGTATTCAAAATTAATACTTTGGCTCATTTCCTCAATCTCTTTATCCACCATACCGATTGCTTCTAAAAAATAAGCTGTTTTCTCTAGTCTATCCCTCATAATAGTTTCAAGTCTTTCCATAAACCCTCTCCCCTTTCAACGGTATTTGTTTCCTCTATTTTTTAGATACCCGTCAATAGTAGCTACAAACACACTGTTATTTTTGAAACAAATATTTTATTGTAACTCGATTGATAATATTTGTTCACGATTCCTTCACATCTATTGTTTATAGTATAATAGGATGAAACATTAATTACACAAACGGAGGAATAACATGCAATTTAAAAAGAAAATGGTCGTACTATTATCAACAGCACTACTGGCAACTGCGGTTACTGGTTGTACTGCAGCAACAACTACTTCAACAAGTGATGACGTGGCTGTTGCATCATTCACACAAGGTGCAGTCAATCAATCTGCTTTAAATGAGCAATTACTGATGAAATCAGGAATGCAGGTAATGCTTGATATGGTAGACAAGGCTATCCTTGACGAAGTTGTACCTGTAACTGATGAAATGACAGCTACAGTAGACAGCAACTTGGAAAACATTAAAGGCTATTACAAAGATGATTTTGAAAGTTCATTAAAAATCAACGGTTTCAAAGATGAAGCTGATTTCAAAGCATCATTATTATTAAACGAACAACGTAGTCAATATACATTAAGCTATATCTCATCTGAACTTATTACAGAAGAAGCGATTCAAGCATACTATGACAACTACTCTCCAAATGTTGAAGCAAGTCATATTTTGATTAAGCCAGAAAACGAAACAGATGCCGCATTAGCTGTCGCTAAAGCAAAGGCGATCGCACTGATTGATCGTATCAACGCTGGTGAAGATTTTGCTGAACTTGCAAAAGAATTCTCAGCAGATCCTGGTTCAGGCGCTAACGGCGGTGCACTTGGATCATTCGGAAAAGGCCAAATGGTAGCACCTTTTGAAGAAGCAGCATTTGCATTAGCTATTGGCGAAGTAACGGACGCACCAGTTCAATCACAGTTCGGCTTCCACATCATCAAGAAAACTGGTGGTGAAGAAAAATCGTCATTAGAAGAAATGAAGTCAGATATCGTAAAAGCATTATCGACGGAAGAATTACAAGCAGATCAAAACTTAACGTTTAATGCACTTGTAAAACTGAGAGCAGACAACGGCTTCAAGGTATCAAATCCAATCATTGCTGATCAATACAAACTTTTCACAGAACAATTGTCAGCACAATAATTTAAGTTAATCACAAAAGGTGCAAGCAACATCCTGAGGATGTGACTTGCACCTTTTTTATTTATGTCAGCACGTTCAGCTGCTCTCCATTTATAAATGCAACAACATTATCAATACACCCATCTGTCTTTATAATCAGTGCTTCTCTTGTATTGAATCCTATATGCGGTGTCAGTACCACATTATCTAATGTCTTTAATCCTTCAGTACTTGGATGGTCTACTTCAATGTCGTCAAGGCCAGCCCCTTCTATACCACCTGTTGATAACGCCTCTACCAATGCCTGTTGATCCACAAGTCCTCCACGGGCAGTGTTGATAAGAATGGCACTATTCTTCATCAGGCTGAATTCCTCGTTATTGATGTAGTTCTTCGTTTCGTCAGTTAGCGGTAAATGTAATGTGACGATATCGCTTTCTTTTAGCAACTTTTCCTTTGATACATATGTGATTTTTGATGCATCATCACTTCGTTCAGACGTCGTATGAACCAACACCTTCATATCAAATCCAGTTGCAATTTTTGCCACCTTCTGCCCGATAGCACCAAATCCAATGATTCCGATAGTTTTATGGGTTAATTCTCTTCCTAAAAACGGTTGCCAGCCATATCGGTTATGGACTTTGACATCAGTGTCCGCCAAAGATATTTTTCTGAACACATCAAGCATCAACCCTACTGATAGTTCTGCTACGGCATTTTTCGCATACCCGCGTACATTCGTTACGACAATATTTTGTTTTCTCGCACATGCAAGGTCTATTTGATCATACCCCGTCGACCACAAAGAAATTATTTTGACATTCTGTAACGATTCAAGAACCTGGGCATCGAAAGTTGTCCAACCTGTAATAATAATTTCTGCGTCCCCTACACGCTCAATGATTTCATCATTATTCTTAGAGACAGTCGCATACCGTGTTACCATCCCCAAGGATTTTAATCGCTTTAACTGGTCTTCGCTAATTGTCACCGCATCTAATATCACTATGTTCATCGTAGCGCCTCCTTTGTCTTACTCCTCTATTGTTCAATTATTATCCTTATTCGTCAAGGAAGTATGCATTATTGATACATTTTCTCAATTCAGGGTATCTATATATTATTAATGTATCACTTCCCACCTCGAAAGGAGGTGTGCCTATGCGCAATACAAAAAATAAAATCATTACCACCGTCGTGCTTTACACGTTAATCGCATCGTTAACAGTCGGCGGTTTTTCCCTTGTCTATATTAAAGAACAAATTAAAGACAATACCATCGAACACCTTTCAGAAAGTGTTAAGGTCTATGGCGAGGAAATGAACACCGTCATCACTCAAATAGAGACGGTAACAACAACACTTTCCAAAGCAATTGAAGGCACTCTTGATAAAACAAGATTAGATGAGTCCTATTACTATCATGAGTTATCGGAATCACTGGAGAAAATTGCAGCACCATTTAACGAAAATTCTTTTAATATAATGTCTATATATGCACGCTTTGATCCATTTAGATCCTACAGCACAGCGGGATTTTTTCATGCAGATACAGATGGCGACGGATTGTTAGAACGTCAAAAGCCTACAAATCTTTTAATATATGATCCTTCAGATGACGAGCATGTTGGATGGTTTTATAAACCGCTAAAAAGTAATCAACCATTGTGGTTAGACCCCTACTACAACGCAAATATCGGCATTGATATGCTATCATTTGTTGCACCCCTTGATATTGATGGCGACGTTATTGGTGTTGTCGGCGTTGATATTAATTTTGAGCAATTTAAAAAAATCGTCAAGGAAGGTCCTAATATCGGTCATGCCATTCTACTGAATCAGCAACATCAAATGCTTGTGACTGACGATGGCACAACATCAAGTGATTTGGAAATTCTGAAATCACTGCAATATAAGGACCCCAATGGAACATTTTCCTACACGACTGACTTAGGAGAACAAATCGCTGGCTATACAACTTTAGACAATCAATGGATTTTTTTGGTGACAGTCCCTAAGAAGGATGCTTTTGCGAATCTGAACAATACGATTAACTTTCTATTGCTGTTGATTATAGTGATTGTTATCGTCATGGCACTGGTCGCCGTCGTCATCGGTAAACGACTAAATAAAATGGTTCTTCGAAATACGGAATTAGAGGAAATGGTAAAAAGTAGAACCGCACAGCTCGAGCAAGTGAATGACCAATTAGAAACTTCATTGAAGGAGCTGAAAGACACCCAAAGCCAACTGATTGTATCGGAAAAACTGGCATTCCTAGGAGAATTGGTCGCTGGCGTTGCACATGAATTAAATACACCACTCGGCACAAGCATCACCCTCGTCTCATATATCGAGCTGAAAATTAAAGAGTTGAAAAGCGCTATTGAAAATGACACTCTAACAGAGCAACAACTTAACGATTACATTAAAACTCTGTTGGAAACAACTCATTCCAGCATGGTAAACCTTCAAAGAACTGCCACAATCATTGAAACCTTTAAACTGGTTTCCATCGACGAAAGCACTCTTAGCTTAAATGACGTTGACCTCAAAGTGCACGTTGAATCTATTACAAAAAAATACATCTTCAAAATAAAAAGCCATGAAATAAGAGTAATTGCAGACAGTTCTATTCATATTAGAACGTACCCTATAATATTAACGCAAGTACTAGAAATCTTAATTCTCAACAGTCTGGAGCACGGTTTTGCTGGTATAGAAGAAGGATTGATATCAATCGAACTCCTACGAAATGACACTGGCATAACACTTCATTTCACTGACAATGGCACAGGTATATCCGCAGATCGCCAAGATAAAATTTTTGATCCCTTCTATTCCACGACTCATATTACAGGATCTGTTGGACTTGGATTACACATTGTTCATAACTTAATCAGTCATACCTTAAAAGGATCGATACATCTTGATAAAAGCTATGAAGGTGGCGTGCGATATATCATTAAACTGCCATACTTGTAAATCATCAGCCACATGAAATCACAACAATAAAAGCCCGAACTTCTCTGTAGAAGTTCGGGCTTTGTATTTCGGGCTTTGTATTATTGATTATATCGTTAATCCTGAAGTACCGTAGAAAGCACATTTGAAAATTGCTTTAACATCTTCAGGTGAAGATTGTCTTGGATTTGTTAATGTACATGGATCCTCAAAGGCATTTTTACTCATGCGATCGAGCACTTCATTAAACTTTTCTTCCGTAATATTAACTTCTGTTACGTCCTGTAACGTTAATGGAATGCCTAATTTGTTGTTCGCCGCACGTAATGCATTAGGTAGATTCTCGATTTTCAATTCTTTTTCAAGCATGTCGACTTTGTTCGTCGCACTTCTGTTGTACTCAACGATGTAAGGCATTAGAATTGCATTGGCAAGACCATGTGTAATCCCGAATTCACCACCAATTTTATGTGCCAAACTATGAATTAATCCTAGAGACGCGTTGGTAAATGCCATACCCGCCAGTGCCGATGCGTTGTGCATCGCATCTCTTGCGCTCAAGTCATCAGCTTGAGTATATGCAACCGGTAAGTTTTTAAACACAAGATCGATCGCCTTAACTGCAAGTGGATCTGTATAAACACTTGCTGCAGTTGATACATATGCTTCAACCGCATGCGCCATAACATCCATTCCTGTATTTGCCGTAATATGCGCAGGCATTTTTGAAGGAATCTCAGGATCAAGCAATGCAATATCAGGTGTCATTTCTGTCGATACCAATGGGTATTTAATGTGATTTTCAGTATCTGTGATAACTGAGAATGCTGTGATTTCAGATGCTGTACCACTTGTTGAAGGCACTGCAATAAATTTAGCTTTCGTTCTTAACTTTGGAAATTTAAAATTCACTAGATCTTCAAACTTTGTTTCTGGATATTCATAATAAACCCACATAACTTTCGCTGCATCAAGAGCTGATCCACCACCAATAGCAATGATCCAATCTGGATTGAACTCAGCCATCTCTTTACCGCCACGAATAACCGTCTCGATTGATGGATTTGGTTCTACGCCGTCTACAACACTAACTTCCATACCCGCTTTTTCAAGTTCAGCCTTGGCCTTATCTATATAGCCGAAACGCTTCATTGAACTACCACCCGTTACAAGTGTCGCTCTCTTTCCCTCTAGCGTTGATAAATGTGTTAATGCATTTTCTCCAAAAATAATGTCCTTTGGCACTCTAAATCCTTGTAATCCCATAAGTAATCTCCTTTGTAATTTATTAACGATGCATATCATTCATAAATATGTTAAAATAATATCAGTCTTTTTGAAGTGACTAATAATGAAACTATCTAATAGTGCTTTTATTTATAATGACTACAAGATTTATTATAGAGATATTCACTTTTAAAAACTCACATTTTTTTGAAGAAATCATATAAATTTGAATTATTTTGTTTATTATTTAACAATTCGACTTATATAAATATGAAAGGACCCTTATGTTACATTCATTTGATCACACATTAGAAAAATACCACGGTTTCGAAACCGACTATGTAAAATTATTATATTATGATTTACCCGCTCATTACACCGGTACTTACCAAACCTTTGGCTATACGAGATTTTGCACGATTCTTGAAGGCGAAAAGCAAATTACCCTGAAAAACAGATCCTTCAATTATAACAAGACCCAATCGCTACTACTGCCATCCTACTCCAAAGTTTTTATGGAAATAGAGCAACCGACCAAGGCATTGGTATTTGAGCTGAACGACCGCCTTATCGAGTCTGTCATAGAAAAAGCGCACATTCAAACTAAACAAGAAATAGACTTCAATCCCCATAAAGAGGTACTGGTCAATAATTTTGAAGAGAACCTGCAATCGACATTGCAAGAGTTGTTACTCAATAGCAATTCGGCACACAAGGAACCCTTTCTTATCGATTTATATATGCAAAAGTTGATTTATGACCTTCTACACATTGAGACCACTAGCGATATCGTTATGAGTCAAAACATGAATCCGATGGATAAAGCGATTCAAATAATGAAAAGCAATATCGAGGCCCCTTTTTCTTCTAAGGCCTTGGCAGAGAATTTCAATATGAGTCTGTCTAATTTTAGCCATACATTCAAGAAATACATGGGTGTAGCCCCTAACAAATACATGCATCAACTAAAGATGGAACGCGCCAAGCTATTGTTAACCAATGCTTGTGTAACAGAAGTCGCCTTCGAGCTAGGGTACGAGAATCCCTCTTATTTCATCAGACTGTTTAAAGAATACTATAGCATCACCCCAAAACAATATCAACTGCGCCACATCAACGGTTAGTTTGATGTGAATTTTACAATTTATTGGAAAAAGTGTAGAGTAACATTAGACACCTGTTGGTCAAAGACTGATTGATGTACAATACTTATCTGTTTACTACATTAAATACGGGAAACGGATTCAGCAAACCATTGCCGATGATCCAGCAATCGAA
>Ga0070725_10000256_pt1 | contig 41557 bp, 38 predicted proteins | sample tdDd002_FD_69781 | JGI IMG/M metagenome (GOLD analysis project Ga0070725, IMG submission 69781) | Marine sediment microbial communities from the Atlantic coast under amendment with organic carbon and nitrate - tdDd00.2 | ecosystem: Environmental > Aquatic > Marine > Coastal > Sediment | place... | reverse complement strand
TTCAAACTCGAGCGCTTTCTTTCAGGGACAGGCAAGACAACACTAAGCGCTTTATTCCCTTTCATCAGTCACTTATACTGGTTTTTATTTGCAGCTTGGTGGCGAGAATGATTCACTCGGAACGTTTTTTTGAAAGCAACACAGGTAAGACGATCTACACCCAATCTTGGTTGCCGCTCAATGAGCAGCCGCAGGCGGTGGTGGTTATCGTTCATGGTCTAGGGGAACATTCTGGCCGCTATCAAAACCTACTTGATGCGCTAACGCCGTTAAGTGTCGCTGTGTATGGGCTGGATCATGTTGGTCATGGTCAGTCAGAAGGGCGGCGGGTGTTTATCGAAAAATTTGACCAATTTGTCGATAATCTCGATGCGTTGGTTGAGTATGCCAAAGAGCAACATCCTAACCTACCAGTCTACATTATTGGGCACAGCATGGGCGGGCTCATCTCGACCCGATATCTGATCGAGCATCAACAAAAGTTAGCAGGCGCGATTCTTTCTGCGCCCGCAATACAGCCTCCTGCGCAGATCTCGCCGCTGTTGATTACGCTGGGTAAGTATGTGGCGGCCCTCGCCCCAACGCTCCCTGTGGTCGCGCTCGATATCCAAGGGATCAGCAGAGATCCTAAGGTGATAGCAGGGTATTTGAGTGACGATTTGGTCCATTCGGGTAAGGTGACCGCTGGGCTGAGTCGCCAAATTCAGCTGGCGATGGATAATGTCTACCACAACGCCAGCAAAATTGAATTGCCAATCTTAGTGTTGCAAGGCAGTGATGATAGGCTGGTCAACCCCAAAGGGGCCCGATTTTTGGTCGAACAGGTGGCGTCGGCCGACAAAGGGTTGTACGAGTACCCAAGCCTGTATCACGAGCTATTTAATGAGCCAGAAAAAGCCAAAGTGCTTGGTGATGTTATAGAGTGGCTACAGGGGCAGCTCACCCCATAAATTAGTGGCTGTTGTGGTCACTTTTTGGCGTTTGATTAAAGTGGCGTTTATATTCCCGACTAAACTGAGAAGAGCTGCTGTAGCCAACTAGGCGGGCAGCATCGCTCACCCGTTTTCCTTCCAGGTGAATAAGCTCTTTAGCTTTGTTTAACCGCACTTTTTTAATGTATTGCAGCGGTGATTCTAAGGTGACAGAGCGAAAGGCTTGATGAAAAGCCGACACACTCATATTCGCTTCCTCGGCCAGCGATTGTACCGTTAAGGTTTCATGGTAGGTTTGATGGACTTTGTGCAGCGCCTTGGCTACCCTAGCGTAAGGCCCTTCGTGATGAGCGAGGTCAAACAATACATGCCCCTCTTCGCTGGTCAGAGCGCGGAAAATTAACTCTTCAAGCAAGGCTGAGCCTATCACTTGCGCTTCAATATCATCGCAAAGCGCTGCCATGAGGCGCTTACATGTATCGAGCATTTTCGGGTTCATTTTGACCGATTTAAGCCCGCAGGACTCCTGTTTCCTACTGCTACAGTGCTGGTAATTGAGCGCTTCTAGGCGAGTGACCAGTTTGTGTAATATGGCCGAGTCAATATTGACCGTAAGGCCTAGCATCGGCTTGCCCGGCTCTGGCGTTGCCTCGCACTCAAGTGGCATAGGCACCCCTACTACCAAGTAATCTTCTGGGCCATATTTTACTGGCGTGGCGCCAATGTGAATGTTTTTGGTTCCTTGGCCTAAGATAACAATGCCCGACTGATAAACGAAAGGCTGACGTTGATTGCCCTGGCTGCTGCGATAAAACCAGACACCGGGTACTTCGGTTTGTTTGATCCCCTCAAGTTGGTTGAGTTCTCGGATGTCGGCGTATTGCTGCATGAGTTGGCCAAGTGTTGTCATGGTTCTATCCTATCGTGGTTTGATTCTAAAATAGAATAAATGGAGAAATAGGCAAGTTTATTGGATGAATTAGTCTTTTTTATCCCACCTCATAGGACTAATATGCATATTACACACAGAGTGAGTGTTAGCCGTACTTTATAACAAAGAATATAACAAAGAGGTTGGAGCATGCAGTTTTCGTACGTAAACCCTACACAAATTCATTTTGGCCAAGGCCAAATCTCGACCATTAGCCATTCAATCGCAAACGATCAAAAAGTGCTGGTGATCTACGGCGGTGGTTCAATTAAACGCAATGGTGTTTACGACCAAGTGGCGGCTGCGCTAGAAGGGTTCGACTGGTTAGAGTTTTCTGGTGTGGAGCCAAACCCTACCAAAGAAACACTGGATAAAGCGGTAGCGATGGTTAAGCAAGAAAACATCGATTATATCCTCGCCGTGGGTGGTGGTTCGGTGGTTGATGGCTCGAAGTACGTAGCGGCAGCAGCAAAATACGCTGGTGATGGCTGGGATATTCTTATTGGCAAACACAAAGTAACCGAAGCCACGCCACTGGGCGCCATTTTGACCTTGCCTGCAACGGGCTCTGAATCGAACATGGGCGCGGTGATCACCAAAGCCGAAACTCAAGATAAACTGGCCTTTATGGCCCCTGCGGTTCAGCCTAAGTTTGCTGTACTTGATCCTGATGTAATGAAGTCGCTACCAGAGCGTCAATTGGTGAATGGTATTGTTGATGCGTGGGTGCACGTTTGTGAGCAGTACTTAACGCTACCAACGGATGCGATGGTGCAAGAAGGCTATGCCGAAGTGCTACTGCGTAATTTGAAAACGTTGGGTGAGCAATACCCGCAGCGCGATAATGACCAGTGGCGCGCGAACTTAATGTGGACGGCTAACCAAGCGCTGAATGGCTTGATTGGTACTGGTGTTCCTCAAGACTGGGCGACTCATATGCTCGGTCATGAATTGACCGCGATGTGGGGCGTCGATCATGCTCGCTCATTGGCGATTGTTCAACCCTCTCTGTTGCGTAACCAAATGGAACATAAGCGCGCCAAGCTTGAGCAAATGGGACGCAATGTATTTGGCTTAACCTCGGGCGCAGACTTAGCCGAACGTACAATCGAAGCCATTGAAGCTTTCTATCTATCACTGGATGTCGCGATTAAGCTGACCGATTACGGATCAGATAAATCTAGTGCGATTGATGCCGTAGTCGCGCAACTAGAACACCACGGTATGGTTGTGTTAGGTGAAAATCAGGCCATTGATTTAAAAGCGAGCCGTGAAATTTTAGAGCAGGCTTTTGCTTAGTTGTTATTCACACCAATGCCAATAAAAAACAGCGCTTAGGCGCTGTTTTTATTGCTTCTCAATATATAAAAACACTTCACCTACCTTAAAGCCCCATTTTGACATGTTGGTTTTGTTGAATAGGCGTTTTTCATCAATAAGAAACATCCAATCGTCTAACGTGACTTGATAGCTAGCGTCGCCAACCGGAATGGTCAAATCATATTGCCAATATAGAGCAGAGCCTTGTGTTTGCCCTTTAGCGATACCAATGACATCATCCGCTGTCCCTTGATATTGGTTTGTTGCGGTTTTCTCTAGTCGCCAGACTCGGGTTGATTTCTCGCCATCATCGAATTCGAACCACTCTTTAATTTGGCCTTGATTGCCTTGCCATGAGGCGAGCAGTTTAACTTCAAAGCGTCGTATCAAGTTACCAGAGCGGTCAAGCACCATACCATAAGCGGTTAATTCGCCATCAAAGAACTGCTCGAGTTTGAGTTCTGGTGTGGTGGTGCTGTGTTGCTCTAAACTGGCGCTGCCGCATGCGGTGAGAAGGATCAATAGTGACAATAATAACAGCGTTCTCATTGGTTTAGTCCTAGTAGCTGTAAACGAAGTTCTGGCTCCGTCGTCTGTTCTGATAACCAAATAGACAAGAAGGCTTGACCAAATTGTTTATCATCAATGCTGCCTAGCCGTTGGTTTTGAAAGAAGAAGTGACTCGCCCCCTCTTTTGACACTAGCACCGTCAAGGTGTCGCCCGGCTTAATGTCTGGCCAGAGGCTCGCCAGCGGTTCTGCCCAGCTTTGTATTTGCGAAGGGGAATAGCCTAAGTGTTGCCATTGCTTAATGGTGGCGTCTAGTAAGGCTTGGCGAGTGATTGACTGATAGTATTCAATTTTGAGGGCTTTGGCAGGGTGGTCCTCTTCTAATGGGGTGGAGGAGGAAGCGTTCGAGCCCGCGCGGTAAAACTGAGCTTGATAGATGGTCCAGAATAAATACTCCATTTCACCTTCGCCAATTTTAGTCAAATGGCTAATAGGCGAGGCAAAGAGGTTTGCGCTGAATAACAGTAGAGTTAGCCATTTGTACATACATCACCCCCTGCTTAGCATCGGTTGAGTTTGGTAGAGCCTACGTTTAAATATCACTAAGGTCGGCAGAAGTAGTGCCCAATTTAGCATCAGGATCACGACAGTATCCCGATTGGTTTGTAACGCTTCGATGGCTCCTGATTCAATCCCTCCCCAATAACTGCTTGTCCCGCCTATGGCTCCCAACAGAACGAGGGTGAGTATTGAGCGATTATCGAGCCAGCGCAGGCTGTGATTTAGGCTGATGATAAACATGATCCACAGCAAGGCTAACCAGGTTGGAAAAAAGCCCTCTCCGGCGTTAAAAATACCTAAGTCTAACAAGATCTTATCAACCATTAATCCGAGCGGAACTAATGCCAGTAGGCGTAAGTCCTTGCTGCGTGTCGGAGAGAGGGCGAAGTTCAGCAATATTGCTATTGGCATGACCCAATTTGCGTGGGTGGTAAAAAAAGCGGCGCAAATCCAGCAAGCCTGAAATAGTGCTAAATTAATAATCCAAAATCGTTTCATCTTTTTTCCCTCTAAAGCGTGGTTTTCTGGCTACCACATGATGGGTACTGATCACCCGCTCTATGAATGCGCCTTCGCAGTAGCAGAGATAGAACAGCCATAAACGTTTGAATTCTTCGCTGTAGCCAAGATCGATTAGTTCGGGCCAGTGGCGTTCAAAAGCGGTTTTCCAATCGTGCAGAGTGCGAGCGTAATGCAAACCAATGTCGTGCATTTCATCTACGACTAAGTCGGTGTGTTTTGCAATTTGCTCGGTCATGACGGCGACCGAGGGTAAGCACCCGCCGGGGAAAATGTATTTTTGAATGAAGTCGACGCCTTTGCGATAGCTGTCGTAGCGTCTATCTGCAATGGTGATGGATTGCACCAGCATCTTGCCGCTGGGTTTGAGTAGGCTTGAACACTTTTCAAAGAAGGTGGCTAGGTATTCGTGGCCGACGGCCTCTATCATTTCGATGGAAACCAGTTTGTCGTATTGGCCTTCGAGCTGGCGATAGTCTTGTTTAAGTAAGGTAATACGCTCATTAAGACCCAGGCGGTTTATTTGTTCACTCGCGTAACGATGCTGGGCATCAGAAATGGTGGTGGTGGTGACGTTGCAACCATAATGTTGGGCGATGTAAATCGCTAGTCCACCCCAGCCAGTCCCTATCTCAATGACATGGTCATCAGCATTGAGTTCGAGACGCTGACAAATGGTGTGCATTTTTAGTTGTTGGGCTTGTGCGAGCGAGTGAGCTTGTTCGCTGTATATCGCACAAGAGTACTGCATAGAAGTGTCTAAAAAACGGCGGTAAAGATCATTGCCTAGATCGTAGTGAGCGAGAATATTGCGTTTCGAACCTTGTTCAGTGTTGGCATTTTTTCGGCGCAGCAGCAGGTTTTTTAGCTTGGTTAGCCATTGCACCTTATTTTCTATTTTATCGAGCTCGGATTGGTTTCTGGCCATTACTTGAATGACCTTAGTGAGATCTGGGCTGTGCCATTTTCCGTCGACAAAGGCTTCGGCCGCGCCAATGCTGCCATTTTTGATCACATCTTGGTAGAAGGTGGCGTCGACCACCGTGAGTGTCGCTGATAGCTCGGCGTGCCTATCACCCAGTAGGTAATGTTGCTCGCTTTCGTAGATCTCAATACTCGCATTGTCTAGTTTACCCAATAGAGCAAAAACTAAATTGCGATAGCTTTTTATACAGTCAGGTTCTTGCTCGACGGTGAGGGTCGGTAAGGTTTGGACCTGTTTTGCTGCTTGTTCCATGTAAACCTCGCTTGAGAGTATCGTTATAATTTGAATGCCTTGTTTTACGCGTTGGGTTTTGTTTCCGGGTGACCGATAAAAGGGACACGTTTAACAAACAGTTTCAACGCCTGCCAATAGATACCAGCCACCACTTTAAGTGTCATCGTTGGTATCGCTCTTAGCGTGCTGGCTAGCTCTTTTGGGCTAAAATCGCGCTTGGTGAGCGCTAAGGTGGCGTCGAATACTTTGTCGTCCTGATGGCTTTCGATATGGACTAAGGTTCTTTTCTCTGGGGCCGTGATTGTCCAGTGGTACGTCATGTCCATTTGCATAAATGGCGAAACATGAAACGCTTTTTTTACCGTCATATCCCCTCCCATATCGACTAAGTAGTAGTGTCTTTCTCGCCACGGAGTGTTGCTGACTTCTGCCAACATGTATTGGCACTCTCCTGATGGTGAATAGCAAAAGTAACAATTGATAGGGCTAAAATAGAGCCCCAGACAGCGGGCCTGTGCTAGTAGCATTACGCGGTTGTTTATGCTCCATTGGCCCCCCAATTGTTTTACTTTTTGATAGATACGTTGCTTGAGCTCACCAGGTTCACTTTTCAGGTAATCTTTTTCATTAAATCGGATTGGATTGAACCAGCGCTTACCAAACAGCACGCTACGCTCGGTTAATTGAGATAGCTCATCGATATCTATGCCGAGCATGTAGATCGAATAGCTAAAGCTGTGGGGGATAGCGCCAAAGCGCCGGTGACGGACATTGCCCCAATAGATCCCGCTGCGTTCATGACTCATAGCGACAGACCAAAACGTTTGGTTACATCCAAAGCACTGCGCACACCATCTTCGTGGAAACCGTTGTACCAATAGGCGCCAACAAAATGGCAGTGATTCTTGCCACAAATGAGCTCGCGCTTATGTTGTGATTTCACGCTAGAAGCATTAAGAACCGGATGGTGGTAGACAAAACTTGCAATGACTTTATCGGGGTCAATCGCCTCGGTTTGGTTGAGGGTGACACAGAAGGTGCTGTCGCTTTGAATCCCTTGCAGAATGTTCATGTTGTAGGTGACGCATGAAGGACGCGATTGGTCGCCATCTAACATGTAGTTCCAACTCGCCCATGCCAGTTTTCGGTCAGGGAGCAGATTGGTGTCGGTATGCAGAACCACCTCGTTGCGGCTATAGGGGATGGTGGATAACACTTGGTGTTCTTGTTCGGTTGGCTCCGCTAAAAGGGCTAAGGCTTGATCGGAATGGCAGGCAAAAATGACCTCATCAAAGCTCTTGCGCTCGCCATCGTGCATTTGTATCTCGACGCCATCGTTGGTTCTTATTACCCAGTCAATCTTAGCGTTGGTTTGAATCGGCTTTGCTAGGGTTTTTTCAATGACTTGGACGTAAGCTCGAGAGCCACCTGGCACCACGTACCACTGAGGACGGTCAACGATATTCAGCAAGCCATGATGATAGAAAAACTGAATAAAAAATTTAAGCTCGAACTGTGCCATGCCCTCTAAGCTGGTGGACCAAATTGCCGCGCCCATAGGCAATATATAGTGTTCGCAGAAAAAGCGAGAAAAATCGTGTTGGCGTAAAAAATCCCCCAAAGTGGCACCTTGTTCGATGCGGTCGTTGTGATAGGCGTGTTTACACAGTCTATTGAACTTAATAATGTCGGCAATCAAGCGCCAAAACTTAGGCTTGAATAGGTTGCTGCGCTGAGCAAATAAGGCATTGATGCCATGGCCGTTATATTCAAATTTGCTCTGGCGGTTGTGAACACTAAAGCTCATTTCGGTGGCTTGACGCTCAATGCCTAATTGAAGCAACAAGCGATTAAAATGGGGGTAGGTCCTATCATTAAAAACGATAAACCCAGTATCAATGGCATACGGCTTGCCTTGGTGTTCAATGTCGACCGTTGCGGTATGCCCACCAACGTAGGGGTTCTTTTCAAAGACTGTGACATTGTGCTTTTGATTGAGCAAGTAAGCGCAAGTTAAACCTGAGATGCCAGAGCCAATAATGGCGATGTTTTTCATGAGGTAACCATCCTTGTTGCGAGTCGATTCCACAGTGATGAAGGGAGAAAGCGTAGGCACTTCATCACAAGAATAAATAGAGTGGGAAAGCTGATGTCGGCTTGGCCTTTTGCGATGCCTTGGATGATTTTTTTCGCGGCACTTTCTTGGCTGATGATCATTGGCATAGCAAAGTCATTTTTGTCGGTGAGCGGGGTTGAAACAAATCCAGGGTGAACCACGGTGACCGCAATATGGTGTTGGGCTAAGTGAATGGACAGGGTTTTGGCTAAGTAAGTTAGCGCGGCTTTCGATGCGCCATACGCTTCTGCTCTTGGTAGGGGGAGTAAGCCTGCACTGGAGCTGATTAACACGAGTCGGCCGCCGGGCTTAAGGTGTTTGAGCCAAGTTTGTAATCCGTAGCCAATAGAGATGAGGTTGATATTGATGACGCGTTCGAATTTTTCAGCGTCAAAATTCAAGGCATCTTTGATGTATTCGCAATCGCCCGCATTGAATATGAGCAGGTCAAGTGGCTCAAAGCTATCCTCCATATTTGGGTAGTTTTGATAGTCAGTTAAATCAAAACAGAATGTGGCGCTGAGCTTGTATTGCGTTTTGAGTTCATGGAGCTTGACTTCGTTTCTGCCGCATGCAATCACATCGTAGCCTTGGTGGACGTATTGTTCTGTCAGTGAACGGCCGATCCCTGACGTTGCGCCGGTGATTAGAATTCTCATGCGTTGCTTGCCCTCTGTTTGATGGTTTTGATCAGCCGGCCAAGCAGTGGCACATGCTCATAAATCATCGCTCCCACATCTAGGTAATCACGATGGAATACGACTTTGTTATCTCGCGCACGAAGCTGAGAGTGGCCGGTGACGGTGATGGGATTGGCGCTGTTTAAGCTTTTATGGCGGAAGTTCATCCGCCAGTACACCGCGGCTTCTTGGTTTGCCTCAAAGACATGGTCGATGATGAAATCGCACTGGAGGAGGTTTTGATAACTGGTTTGAAAGCTGCGTAGTAGGGCCGGGAAACCTTCTACTTTGTGTAGCGGATCGACAAAGGTAACATCGGGATGATAAACGCTTTCAAGCGTGGGGAGATTATCGGTTGAGAGCCCACTATACACATCGATAAATTGCTGTAACCATACTGAGCGCTGCATATTGTCACCTCTGATAGCGTTTATAAAAGTCTAATGCCTTTAAGCGAGCACATTTGTGTTCAACTATTGCTGGCCAGTACCAGGAAAGGTGTTGACTCTTGGCCAAATAGTCATGGGGAAAATGAATTTGGCTGGTCGGTACCTGTTCCAGTTCTGGTAGATAGCTACGAATGAAATCACCATTTGGATCAAATTTTTTACTTTGAGTGAGCGGATTAAATATTCGAAAGAAGGGCTGAGCATCGCACCCCGTACTGGCTGCCCATTGCCACCCACCGTTATTCGCACTTAAATCACCATCAATGAGTTGAGACATAAAAAACTGCTCGCCAAGACGCCAATCGATGAGCAAGTGTTTGGTTAAAAAGCTGGCAACCACCATCCTTAACCGGTTGTGCATCCACCCAGTTTGGGTCAGTTGTCTCATCGCCGCGTCGATGATCGGATAGCCAGTATGGCCTTCACACCACGCCTTAAAGTGTTGCGGGTTGCCTTGCCATTGCATGTTTTGGTATTTAGCTTGAAAGCTTTGACCTTTAGCTAAATCCGGATAGTGATACAGTAGGTGTTTGTAAAAATCGCGCCAAATCAACTCATTAAACCAACTGAAACTGGGGTGACTGCAATCGTCGATAAGCGCGGGGTACTTTTGCAATAACTGTAAGCTCAACCAGCGGGCGCTTATTGCACCGATGGCTAAGTAAGGAGAAAGGCCAGATGTCGCGTCGAGATAGGGAAAATCTCGCTTTTGGCCATACTGAGTGACTTTTTGCCCAAGAAAGTGTGGTATCACGTTGCTCATTGCGGTTTCGCTAAGTGGCCAGTGACAAGAGTCGCGAAGTGGGTAGTCAAAATCGACGCTAAACGGCGTTGAAGTATGTTGAGCCGGGCTGAACTCAGCTAACTCGCTAGGCTTGGCAACGCAGGTGATTCCCACTCGGTTTAACTGCTGTAACCAGGCTTGCTTAAATGGCGTAAATACCTTGAACATCTCTCCTTGCTTATTTAATACGCTGCCAACGGGTAAAATGGTATCGCATTGAAATAGCTGTAAATTGAGGAGTTGTTTGTTGAAACTTTGGTCACGTCTTGTTTCATTGAATTCAAGCTCTCGATTGGCCAATACGGTTCGATAACCTTTCGCACTGCACCACTGCTCAATAACTTTTACTTGTTCAGCATAGTCGCTGGCTTTTTTGTGAATAAGCGTGATACCTAGCGGGGCCAGTTGCCGTGCGAGTAGGGTTAAATGACGACCAATAAAATCCGCTTGGATTGGGGCCATATTGTGTTTATGCCACTGCTGGGGCGTCGAAATAAATAACGCCTCTGTCGCGCCTTGCGCTAAAGCGGCACAAAGAGCTGGGTTATCGTGCACTCTCAGATCGCGGCGAAACCAAAGTAATGCACTCAATAGCCATACCTCAATTTCAGTGTTTTTGGATGCGGGTTTAGGTAGGTTTGCTGCTCTAAATACGTATTAGGGTATTCAAGTAAATAGTGGTTAATCAAAGTTAGTGGCACCAGCAAAGGAGTGATGCCTTGGCGGTAGGCTTCTATTTGCTCGGTTAATTCTTGGCGCTTGGCTGAGGTAAGTTGCTTTTTAAAGTAGCCCTGTAGATGTTGTAAGGTGTTGGTATGACTACGTCGCGACGCCTTAACGCGCAGTGCGGCCATTAGTAAAGCAATATACTGCTCCGCGACTTCTGCTACCGGGGCTTCTAGCTTTGCGAGTAATTTCCCCATCTGTTTATAGCTTTCAATATGGTGGCTCATCACTAAGTATTTGTGCGCACTGTGAAAAGCAATAAGTTTATGGTGAGTGATGCCACTGGCTTTTAAATCCAACCATTTTTGGTAGGTGAAAATACGGGTAATAAAATTTTCTCGGATGACAGGATCGTTTAACCGTCCATTTTCTTCGCAAGGCAGCAATGGGTTTTGTTGCATGATTTGCTTGGCAAACATGCCAACGCCCGTCATTTCTGAACCCTGACCATGGTGATGGTAGACTTTAACCCTTTCCATCCCACAACTTGGGCTCTTCGCGCAGAAGATGAACCCTGCTAAGTCATGGCATCGCTTTGCATGAGACTGGCCAAATTGGGTTAGGGCATGGGTAACGTCGCTACTGCCATCGGGGCGAGAGACGGTGATCACCTCCCCGCGAGCAATTTGGCGAATGGTAGGGCGAGGGACGGGGAGGCCGATGGCCACTTCGGGGCACACTGGCTGGTATTCCACCCATTCGCCAAGCTCATCGACACAAAAAGTGGAGCGTTTGTGACTTTTATCGAATCGCACTGGTTGGCCAAGTACACATGCACTAATACCGATTTTAAGTTTTGTCCCCATTGTCTTGCCCTCATTGGATTGGTTGAGCCAGTTAATAGATGAGTTTTCCTAGCGGATTCAACAGTTGACTTACCCCCTGCGTAAAGTGCAGGGCATCACTGGATACGGTTAAACACACACAACCTTCGGTAGTGGTTGGGGTATGTGTATGAGTCTCATCTAGCCAAATGAAGTCGCCTTTTTGATAACGCCCGAATTCATCTTCAAAGCTGCCATCAAGCAATAACGTTAGTTCAAACCCTTTGTGGCTATGTTGTGGAACACTGCCCCCTTTATCGATATGCAGCAAACTCGTGCGCATTGCACTGTCTTCTAAATCAAGGCGCGCCCGTGAAATTTTTCCAATGCCTTGCCACTCTTTTAAACCAATCGATTTCATGGCCCTGGGTAGGGTGATCCGGGCGCCAGATATCTCAATTTCGGTAATGGTTTTCGGCCTCGGGATTACGTTATCGACCGGTTGGCTCATGATTGCGTTGAGCATATCGATTGAAGCGCTGTTGTCATCTCTATCGCTGAGGAAGTCGAATGCCTCTTGGTGTTTGAACGCCTCGGTCGCTGCAGCGTCGGTCAGTTGTTGGATCTGTGCCTGACATGTTTGACACATCTCCACGTGGCTTGAGACCACAATTGATACCGAGGCTGGCAGGGTGCCTGCGACGAACTCTTTTAGCACTGCTAGGCTTGGGTGATAATTAATCATGGTCTTGTTCCCCCATTTGCTGCTTGATTTTCGCAAGTGCTAATCGTAGTCGTGACTTTATGGTGCCAATTGGTACTCCAAGTTGCTCGGATAACTGTTCTTGAGATAACTCTTGAAAGTAGACCCCTTGAACGATGACTTTTTGTGCGAGCGGCAAATTATCCACGTACTTTCCTAACTGTTTGGTAAACAAGTGATCCTGGAAGGTGTCGTTTTCGATGTGAGGCGGTGGAGGCACTTCAAGTGGCCAGATATCATCCCCTAGATTTTGCTCGGCTTGGTTTTTGATTTTGCGCAGTTGATCGAATGAGGCGTTGCGCATCACAGTGTAAATCCAAGTGGTGGCCGCCCCCTTGTGTTGATTGTAAAGGGAAGCTTTGGTCCAAATGTTGGTCATGGTGTTTTGAACTAGCTCGTTTGCTTGCGCTTCATCACCAAATTGCTTTAAACCAAAGCGCTTTATCTTAGGAGCAAAAAACTCAAACAGCTTGGTAAAAGCGGTTTTGTCCTGTTTTTCTGCGACCATAGCAAGCCAGCGAGACAGCTCTGGGTAGCGCGTTGTCGGGTTTGATTGAGTAATGGGGCTTCCTCCCGCAATCGGTTTGAAACATATTTTGCTCTGTTGCATCTCACTACTCTCAAATGAAGACATAAAGCGTCATACGTAGTGGGATCTAAAAAGATCACTTTAATTTCAAAAAAAGTGTATCGAGCAAGCGATTAAGCTCGGGTAGGCCGAGCAAATGAATAAAGTTCTCCTTTTCTTCAAATGAGAGGGGCACAATTTCTAGAAGCCTTGCTCCGACCCACGCAGCCTCTCCAAAGTGGGTTTGTTTATATAACGCCCTGAGTGCGGAGTGTTGCTTAAAAATCTTGCGCAAGAGTGGCGCAAATTTGTTCTCTATACTTTCAGAGGTTCCTTCAATCATAGACCAATGTGCAATTGGATGGGTATCGGCGAGCAATAATGTGTTCGTGGATGCGCTTGATTTGGCTAATGGTGTGTCTCGTATGCTCAAGGACACCAAATGCTCACCGATGACGTCCACCGTGAGGATATTGTCAACTCCTTGGTTGAAGTCGATGATTTGCACTCGTGTCCCCCAATCGGGGAGCCCCGAACGCTGAGTGGAGTGGCTACTGGCGATAACAAAGCCGTCTCCATTAACGGCACTGGCAACCATGGAGAGGTATTTGGGCTCAAAAACACGTAATCGTTGCACTCCGCCAGGCAGGACAAACAACGGCAGCGGGAATACCGGTAAGGGGCTTGGGCAATCATTGACATCAGCGGTTGATCTCATACTGAGCATAGGCTCTCTCTTATATCAAGCGTTAGCAGTACTACGTTTGATGGCGCTGATGCGATCACATTGCGGCTGGTGCGAGCATCAAAGTGATCGCCATTACCGTATCTTGCAACGAATCGGTTAGTCGAATAATAACCGATGCATATGAGGTATATTGCTGTTATAAATAAGATAATTTAATCGCGAATAGGAAAGTGTGATGACAACTTTAATTGTGCTCGGTGTAATCGTAGCTTTAGGAGTGGTGTATGCCATTTCGATATACAACAAGCTGGTAACGCTAAGAAATCGCTTCAAAAACAGCTTCGCCCAAATCGAAGTTCAGCTTAAGCGCCGTTATGATCTGATCCCTAACTTGGTTGAAACCGCCAAAGGCTACATGAGCCATGAGAAAGAGACGTTTGAGCGCGTGATCCAAGCGCGAAACCAAGCCATGTCGGGCTTAAAAGCAGCCAAAGATCACCCAGACAGTGAAGAGGCTATTAAGCAACTTAACCAAGCTGAAGGCCAGCTTCAAGGCGCGCTGAGTGCTCTGAATGTGGTGGTGGAAGCCTACCCAGAGCTTAAAGCAAACGAAACCATGGCGGGCCTGCAAGAAGAGCTCACCAGCACCGAAAACAAAGTCGCGTTTGCGCGTCAGGCATTCAATGACTCGGTGACCGCTTACAACACCTACAAGCAAACCTTCCCACCGGTGTTTTTTGCCAATATGTTCAACTTCCAAGACGGTAAATTGCTCGAGTTTGCTGATAGCGAAGCCATTCAAGAGGCGCCGAAGGTGAGTTTCTAATGGACTTTTTCCAGCACCAAGAGCAGGCGAGGCAGCGCACTGGGCTGCTGGTATTGCTATTTGCCTTAGCGGTGGTGGCCATCAGTGCGGTGCTGAGTGGAGTTGTGGTAATGATCCATGCCTTCACCAGTAGTGGTGAGCCGCTGGCAACCGAAACCGTGCTCCGCTATTGCTTGGCCACCTTTGCAGGCGTGAGTGTCGTGGTACTGGGCGCGGTGACCATACGTTTAATCGACTTAAGTAATAGCGGTGGCGCGGCGGTGGCTGAAAAGCTCGGTGGGCGCTTGATCTCATCAAACACCAGTAACCGGCAGCACCGTCAGCTATTGAATGTGGTTGAAGAGATGGCGATCGCCTCTGGCATGCCTGTGCCTCCGGTTTACTTATTGGCCAACGAACAAGGGATCAACGCCTTTGCCGCCGGCCTGTCGTTAGATGATGCGGCGTTAGGCATTACCCAAGGCGCATTAGATGCCTTTACTCGTGAGGAGCTACAAGGGGTTATCGCCCATGAGTTTAGCCATGTGCTTAATGGCGATATGCGGCTCAATACGCGCCTGATGGGGATCTTATTTGGCATTACCTTCTTAGGTTATATTGGTTCGTTTCTATTTGATTCCACCAGTCATCGTAGCTATCGAGTGTCGAGCTCTTCAGACTCAAGCAAAGCGACCATTGCGCTGTTTTTGATTGGGCTAGCTTTTATGTTGCTCGGCTGGGCAGGCACTCTGTTTGGTTCGATGATCAAAGCGGCGATCTCTCGCCAACGGGAGTTTTTAGCCGATGCCAGCGCGGTGCAGTTTACGCGTAACGATCAAGGCATTGCGGGGGCGTTGAAAAAAATCGGCGCCCATAGCCAAGGCGCGATATTGTCTGCCAGTGAAGCGCAAGAAGCCAGTCATATGATGTTTGGTCAAAGCCAACTCAAAGGGCTAAACAACTTGTTTGCGACCCACCCACCGCTTGAAGAGCGAATTGCGCGAATCGAGCCAAATTGGGATGGGCAGTATATCGCCCCCTCTAAGCCTAAAGCACAACCCAGCCAACAGCGTAGCGAGACGCAACCTGAGCGGGTGGCACCGATAGAAATTCTTGGCAGCGTGCTCGCGGCAGGTGTGGCTACTCAGCAGATGGGCGCTTTTGGTCAGCAAGTGATTGCCGAGCTTCCAACCGAACTAACGGCGTTAGCGCGCGAGCCGTTTTCGGCGCGCTTTATTCCGGTGTTATTGATCTTTGATGGCAGCGAAGAGCAACACGCCATCATAGCGAGAAAAGTGCCGATGGGGCTGTGGGGTAAGATCTCCCCGTGGCTGGACTACACCGTCCCAAGCCATCTTAGGTTAACCCTGCTCGAACTCGCCATCCCAGCAATGAAATCACTCAGCCCTTCACAGGCCGAGGCGCTGATTTCACTGCAGCGCCAATTGGCGGATAGCGACAACGAATACTCCATCAAAGAGTGGTGTGTGATCAACTTAGTTGAAAAGATGATCTTGCCTTCGCTAGGCTCGGTAAAACAAGGGAAGTCACTGACGAAACTGGCAGAACGAGCGGAACTTGTGGTAAGTGAGCTTGCTTGGGTTTGCCATGAAGACGCTACGCAAGCGGCTAAGGCGTATACGCTTGCGGCAAAACATTTGTCGCTGGATAACCAAAGCCTTGGGGATCGACTAGGGCAGTGGGATACCACCAAAATAGCGCTTCAGTTGTTGGTGCAACTCAAGCCAATGGATAAGCAGCGCTTTTTAGAAGCATGCCGCTTGGCGATAGAGTCCGATGGTGAGATCACCACAGAGGAAGCTGAGCTATACCGAGTGATAGCTTGCTTCCTTGAAGTGCCTGTATCGCCTTTGGCTATTACACCCAAGCAGTAAACTGGGTTGAGATTAAAACAGCTCCACTTCTGGCGTACTTAAGTCGTCCGGCGGTTTTCGGTCGGGCTTATGGACAATGTCGGCGCTGTTCACTTTTTCAAGCATCGTTAGCAAGGTTTGCTGCACTTGGGTTAAGTCTGATTTCGCAAATTGCATTTTCTTAAAACTGGTTTCAAACAGTTCAATCAGCGATGATTCCTGTTCTAAGGTTAAGTCTAGGTAATGAAAGCTAGAATTGAGCCCTTGGATCGCGTCGTTGTAGTTGGCGGCAGAAAGTTGGTCGAACTTCTCAATGTTGGTCGAAACCTCACTAATGGACTCCGCGACATCCCCCACCACATCTTGTAGCATGCTTTGCCGTTGGATATCCAAATACTTAGCTTCTAGCCCCTCTACCATTAAGGCCAACACATCTCTTAGTTGCCCGACTAAACGCTCATCATCTTCTGGTAAGTTCTTAATTAAAAAAGCGGTGTGGGTATCGTTTAGCAGTAACCGATTACCGAATTGAAATACCCGCCCTTTGGTATGCAATAGGTCAAAAATGTTCCGCTCAATAGGCGGCACAGTTCCGGTTTTATTGTCGAAGTAATAGTCTTTATCGTCTCTAACAACCAGTGACGCGTGAAGGTCGAATGACTGCAGGGTTTGAAATAGCGTGTAGCTCAGTTGTTCGATGTAGTTACAACAAGACAGGCCGCGGAAAAACTGCAGCACCAAGCCATACTGGTTGGCTTCTTTCATAAATTCGAAAGAGGCTGTTTTGGCCTCTTCACACTCAACCCGTATTTCGGATTTCTCATCTAAAAACTGATTGATCACATTGAGTTTTGCCAGCAATTCTTGTGGTTTAAAGTCGCGGTTAAGCACATCGCTTGCACCGTAGGTGTAGGCTTCTAAGCGCTCCTCTAAGGTATCGATTTCTAACAGGCATATCACAGCAATTCTGCCATAGTCGGTGAGGTCTGAGAGGCTCTTATGGAAGTGCTTGGTCGACTCATTGTTAAGGTGTGAATCCAAAAGAACGATATCGGGCGCATAGGTTTCAAGTAGGTCTTGCGCTTGTTGAAACGTGACGGCGACTGCCTGTTGGTAGTGATTTTCCAGTGTTGTGGCGAAATCTCGAGTGAGTTTCTGATCAGAAGAGATGACCAGCAGTTTTTTTATAGAATCCATAATTTAACCTAGCTCTACTTTTATTCTACGTAGTTGTTTTTATTATGATTTAAAACATATGAAACAGAGTTGCTACTTTTAGTGTAGCAGTTAAATAGAAAAGCGCGCTGAGAAGGGGAAAAAGAATGATTTGTATTGCTTGTATGTTCAGGTGTTTGTCGCTTTATTTATCTTGTTTGTGGCTAATTATTGCCCAATGTTAGCAAAGTTGGATATTGCTCAACAACTGAGCAAATAGATTTGACGGGAGGCATTCTTTAGTGTTAGTTTGATGTCAAATAACTTGGCTTTAGTTCTATTTTTAAGGCAATTAATAATGAAAAAAACAATGATAGCACTTGCATTAGTAATGGGCATGACAACTACTGGTGCAACCGCGAAACTTATCCAACACACAGATCAAATCGCAGAAGTTCAGTTTAGTGGCACCAGCTATGAGCTTGGTAAACATGTTGGTGACGTAGCAAAAGAGCAGATCTTGGATGGTATTGAGCGTTTTAATGATACCTTAGGTGTGATGTTGCCTGGCTTAAGTGTTGCGTCTCTTGCTAAATCATTTGATGGAAATAACGTTTACACGAAACTCCAAAAATCCAGCCCAGATGCCGCCGCTTATATTCAAGGTTTGTCGGAAAGCCTTAATCGCGATCCAAACTTGTTGCTCGCGGTGGCGATGTCTGATGAGGCCATTTTAGAATCTCAACGTCAAGGTGGCTTAGGTTTCTTACAAACCGAAAAAGCAGGACACGATCCGAAAGCTCCTGCTAAATGTACCGCGCTAACAGTGGCAGCCAAAGGCGATAAAGCGTGGGCAATGGCAAACTTTGATTACATGGGGATCAACTATTCTGGCTTGATCATGCTTAAGCATACCGATGCTAGTGGTAAAACCCGTGTTATCCAAACTTGGGCGGGTTTAATCCCTTATGGGGGGGTAACCAAAGGCGCTCAAGTGATGGCCATGAATACTATGGCGGATGAAGGCACGCTACGTGAAAAAGCGGGCGGTGAGATCTTAAGTGATAGCGCAACACCGTCTTTCTACTTGAGTTGGGAAGTGATGAATGCGGAGTCATACAAAGATATTTACAATACTTTTAAGCATTACCCAGAGTACACAGCGTTTTTCACTTATACCGTAACGGCGGCTAACTCTCCCGCAATGAACATTGAGAACACCTATTCGGGTGAGGTTAACTACAGCATGGGTGACTGGAAAGCGCACGCGAACCACTCTATCTACCGCGATCCTGCTGAATTTGTTGACGATGGATTCGCAGCCCACACTCTAGCGCGCCAAGCGGCAACGGAAAAGTTTGCCCAAACAGCGGATGCAGATACGCCAGAAGAGAAAGTTCGTAATCTATTTGAAAGCAAGCCACTGTGGAAAGGCCGCGGCGATCTTATGGGCACCGTGACTTCAACCTACTACAAAGTGAATGGCAAAGAGGTCGATATCTACTTTAAGACCGATTCTGAGCACCCAGTGGTGCACATGACCAACTACTAAGCTTTTTATATACTAAGCTTTCAATCGTTATTGAAATGACAAAGGCCAGCAATCGCTGGCCTTTTTATTACCTAGTTACTCTCGGCGAGTTGGGCATTTTGTGTTGGCTGAAGATAGAGCATTTTACATGCGATCCACGCGGTAAGTGGGGCGACAATGACCAGCGATAAACTGCCGATAAGGGTGCGGGCAATTTCACTGGCCACCAACTTCATATTGAGGATCTGGATTAAGCTGGTTTCACGGCTGATAAACAGCATGAGCAGGGTGAGAAAACCACCAGAGTAGGCGAGTAACAAAGTGGTGGTCATGGTGCCAATCACGGCATTGCCGACTCGAAACCCCGAGCGTAGCAGCTCTGGCTGGGTGATGTGTGGGTTGGTTAGCTTTAGCTCTTCCATCGTTGCTGCCATTTCCATTGCGACATCCATGGCCGCGCCACTTGCGCCGATCAAGACTGCCGCATACAGCACATCGAGCATGTTTAAATGCATGCCAGTTTCAAACAGCAGTGATTGCGCCATAGGTTGTGACATGCCGTCGAGCTTGAGTAACTGACCACTTAGCATACATAGCCCAGCCGTCACCATTAATCCGACCATAGTGCCTGCGAGCGCTGCTTTGGCTTTGTAGCTCCAGCCTGCTACCGAGAAGATGATAAGGGCGCTCAAGGCAGCCAAGGTGATGGTGGTGATAATCAGCGGCGGCATTCCCGAGAGAAGCCCGGGGATAAGGATTTGCCAGATGATCACCACAGAGCCAGTAAAAGAGAGCAAGGCGCGCAAACCAATCTTTTTGGCATATAAAATAAGCCCAAATGTGAACAGAGCGAACAGGGCGGTGAGGTAGGGCGCTCGGTAGTGGGAAAGGGGCTTTACCTGAGAAATAGTGCCATTTGCTTGGTATTGCACCGCAACTAAGATCTTATCCCCCGCTTGATAAAACTCATCGAACTCCATCGCGCCCGTTAGCATGTTCGGTGCATTGTATAACTGGCTTCTCAATGTGTCGCTATCAAGCTGTACCACTAAGCTTTGTTCGCCAATTCGATTGCTGCCGATGATGGTTAGCTTGCTGTTGTCGGTCGCCATTACCCTTGCGAGCTGTTCTGGGTGATGGGTTGAAGATGGAGTTTGGTTATAGGCGTACAGGGCGGCTACCGCCAGAACCATAAAACTAAGAAAAATTCCGCGCATGGGAGAGCCTTTAAAAAGAACTGCGAAAGCCAGTGAGGGCTTTCGCAGGATTAGCTGGAGGGTTTAGTTAGCCTTGCTGGCCAATTTTGACTTGCATAATATCTGCGATGGTGTGGGCTATTTCGGTATTGTCTTTAAAGCCGCCCAGTTTTTCGGCTTGTACACCAATTGCTGAAAGCGGCAGTTGGGTTGCGGTGTGAGCGTAAGAAGTCCAGTAAACACCGGCGCGTTTTGAGGTAACATGAGCCACTGCAATCGCCACAGGGTCGTAACCACCGTAGTTTATTTTCGCGTTAGGATCGTGCTTATCAACGGCGGTCATGGCGGTTTCAATTAGGTTTTTTTCGCTCGCAGTAAGCTCATTTAAGCTAAACGTGTTGGCAATGTGCTTAAAGAAAGCAGAGCGGTCACCTTGGTAGACACCTTGCAGCTTATCCTCGATTGACTCTTTGGTGTTGCCTAGTTGATCAAGGGTCACAAAGTAGTTTTTACCAAAGCCCATGCCCATGCCGCCGGTTTCATGATCGCCCGCGACAATCACTAGCGTGTCCTCTGGGTGGTTGGAATAGAAAGCGACAGCCGCTTTTACCGCTTTATCGAACGCTAGGGTGTCGTAGACGGTGCCTGCAATATCATTGGCGTGAGCGGCGTGGTCAATACGGCCACCTTCCACCACCATAAAGAACCCATCTTGATTTCTTGACAGTAGATCTAGGCCTTTTTGAGTCATCTCTGCTAGTGAAGGGGTCGCGTTATCACGCATGCGGTCAACCTCGTAAGGGAGGTGGGATTGAGTAAACGCGGCGAAGACCTTCTCCCCTTGTTTTGGTTTGTAGCCTCTAAAGCTAGTGACCGACTCGGTGCCAACAAAGGTGCGATAGTCGTTTTTGGCAAGGCTCGCGACAAGGTCTTTGCCATCTTTGCGCTTAGAGTCTTTGCCTGCGACAAAGTGGCGGTAACCGCCCCCTGCAAAGTAGTCGATGTTAGAAGCTGCGTAGTCGTCGGCAATTTCATTTTCATTGTCGCGGCTAACATTTTTAGCAATAAAAGCTGCGGGTGTCGCATGAGTTAAACGCGTTGTGGTCACCAGCCCGGTTGCCATGCCTTTTTTCTGCGCGCCTTCTAGTAAAGAAGTGACTTTGGTGCCGTCTGGAAGTTGGCCTAAGGTGCCGTTATCGGTTTTGACCCCAGTCGCTAGGGCTGTTCCCGCCGCAGCGGAATCGGTGACCAGCGAGCTGGCGGAGTGAGTGGTATTAATCCCGGCGACGGGCAGCGTATTCATGACCAAACGGGCGTTTTTGTTGCCCGTTAGTTCTTGGTAGTAGTATTCCGCGACTTGGCGCTGGGCGGTCGCCATACCATCACCGATGAGGTAAATGACGTTTTTAGGAGCGTCAGCCGCAAGAGCAGAGCCGCTTAGCAAAATAGAGGTAGCCAGTACCGTTTTAGATAGGTTCGACATTGCTTTAAATTCCATGTGGTTATAATTGGTGAACGCGATGGAATTTAGATGGGGAAGATGACAGTTTGGTGACAGAAAAATGGTGATTGTATTGCAAACGACTACCAAATTGATATAAATCAATTTAATGTTAAACAGAAATAAAAAAGCGCTTAAACAATGAGTAAGCGCTTTTATCTAAATAGAGTTATGGCCTATTTGTATTTGAAACGGTAAGTCTCAAGAGGCAGGTTGCCAGGGTTGCCCGGAGAAACGTGGTAAGTAATGTACTCACCGTCAATTTCTACCACTTGCCACAGGTTTGATGTGGCAAGTTTTTCGTTAACCGGTTTGTTAATTGGGTATTTCTCAAAGGTTTGCTCCCACTTTTGCGCGGTCATTTGCTCTGGAGTTTTACCTTTGATGTCTTTTTTGATCAGTTCAAAACGTTTAACGCTATCTTTGTTGAGTTTCCAGTAGTGTTCAGGCAGTTTTGTCATGTCGACTTTACCTTGCTTAAGCTTGAACTCTTCCAAGTAGGAGCTAGATAGATCGTTGTTAGCTCGTGCGACGTTGGCGACAGCCATCCAGTTACCGCCGGTTTTAAACTCTGCGATATTGTTTTTCGATACTTCGAAAGTGCGCGTGCCATTTTTATCGGTTAGTGCATAGCCAAGGCCCGCTGCTGGGTGAAGCTCTTTAAGGAAGTCGATGGCTTTCTCTACGCTACCCGCTTGCAGAAGTTTACGGTAAACAAAGATCTGCGCTAGGCCGTTATCAACATCATGCTCAATTTGGAATTTTGAGTGTGGCGTAAAGGTATAGCCTTGAGTTGCGTTAATACCGTGACCAATCAAGGTGCCAGCGTAGGTAGTGGTAAGCAGTACATCACCATTTGGCAGTTCGTGCTTGATCAGCGCCTGGGTGCCTTCAAACTGGCGAACCCAGTCTAGGGTGTAGCCAACCGAGGCCTTACCATTCCCCCAAACAGAACCGTGTGAACAGTGGCCGTCAGCATGATCTTGCTGAGCTTTTTCCATCGCCATGATTGGGTCAACCCCAGTCATTTTCTCGATAACCCAGAAGGTTTCGTCAAAGTTTAGGTTGTATGCAAACACTTCATCGAAAGGTAAGCCAGCGCCATCGGCGATACCGCGGATTTCTTCTACCAGTTCAGGTGCTTGTGCTTTGGCTGTTTTCAGTAGCCCGGTCTGCTCCATGAAGAATTTTTGATATTCTGCATAGGTGGTTTTTAGGCCAAGGTTCTCTAGCAGCGGGGTGACCAAGTCGTATTTAAAACGATTCACGGCAGGGCGAATGACTTTACGTAGAGCTTTACCGTGCTGAAAACCGCGTTCGTAAGATGAGCCTTTAACTTCAACAGTGAAAAACTCAGATTGCGCATTACTCAGCTCGACTTGATGAGCAATTGGAGGAATTCCTGTTAAAGAATCCTGGGCGAAACTTGGTAATGCATTGAATGCGAGTCCTGCAGTCATTAGAGCTGCAATTACTGTTTTTTTCATGACTTCTCCACAAAGAATGTAAAAATAGTTTGATGTCATACAATTTAAGAGTACTGCTTTTTTTTGTCAATTATTTTTTATGCTATATAGCCATTTGATATAAAAAGTGTGATTTATATTTGCATGATGTTTTTTTTACATCGGCTTGCTATGCTAGCGATTCAAATGGAGAGCGACATGAAACCTGTGATTGAAAATGTTCTGCTGCAAATCGCCTTAGATCTCAGCTCCAACCTATCGAACGATAAACACTATCAGCGCTTGATTGATTCTTTGCATCAAGTTTTCCCCTGTGACGCCAGCGCGTTATTAGTGCTCGACCAAGAGGGATTCTTAAAGCCTGTTGCGGTGCAGGGGCTATCTTCTGCGGTGCTAGGCAGGCGCTTCTTTCCGAGCACCCACCCGCGCTTAGAGGCGATAGTGCACAGTAAGCATCCGGTGCGTTTTGAGGCCAACAGTGAGTTGCCCGATCCTTTTGATGGGTTACTGCTGACCGAATCGACTCACATTGATGTGCACGACTGCTTGGGCTGCAGCCTGTATGTCGAGAATAAATTGGTGGGTGTTTTAACCTTGGATGCGCTGGATGTGGGGGCGTTCGATAGCATCGAGATGATCCAATTAGAAACCTTTGCCGCTCTTGCTGCCGCCACGCTGCGCAACCGCGCCCAACTTGACGCACTGAAAGCAAAAAATCGCCAGCAGCAGAGCATTACCAAAACCCTGATCCAACAAGTTCGTAGCCAACATGGAGAGATCGTAGGGATCAGCCCGCAAATTAAGCGGTTAAGAACCAATATCAATATGGTGGCGCAATCAGACTATGCGGTATTGATCAGCGGTGAAACTGGCACAGGCAAAGAGTTGGTGGCGCATGGCGTGCATGCTCAGTCATCGCGCAGTGATAAACCGATGATTTACGTTAACTGCGCCGCGTTGCCGGAGTCATTGGCGGAAAGTGAGTTGTTTGGTCATGTTAAAGGGGCGTTTACTGGAGCCAACAGTCACCGTGCGGGTAAGTTTGAGCTTGCCGATGGTGGTACCATTTTTTTAGATGAAATAGGTGAGCTGCCGTTATTAATGCAAGCCAAGTTGCTGCGCGTGATCCAACAAGGGGAAGTGCAGCGAGTTGGTAGCGACAAAAATATCTTAGTCGATGTGCGGGTGATTGCCGCAACCAACCGCAACATGGATGAGGAGGTGTCGCAGGGCAATTTCCGGGCCGATCTTTTTCATCGTTTGAATGTTTTCCCAATTCGAGTGCCTCCTTTGCGGGATAGAGAAGGGGATATTCCAGTACTGGCTGGTCATTTACTAGACAAAGTGCGCACTCAATTTAATGTTCATAGCCTGCATTTGCACCCTAAGAGCTTAAATCATCTGGAGCAAGCGTACTGGCCGGGCAACGTGCGAGAGCTTGAACACACCTTAATGCGTGTGGCGCTTAAGAACATTCAACAGGGCGAGCATATGATCACAGTTGAACAGTTTGTTGATGAATCTTTACTTGGGCCTGATGTCAAAAAGACAACGGAATTTTTGCCAAAACAGAGCCAAAACATGCGCGAGCTAGTAGAAGTGTATCAAAAACAGTTAATTGAACACGCTTTGAGCGAATCGAACGGGGTTTGGGCTCAAGCGGCGAGTTTCCTTCAAGTTGACCGAGGAAATCTGTACCGCATGGGGAAAAAGCTCGGAATAACAAAAGCATAGAACTTTATCTTGGTGATGTCATTATTACATCTTCCTTGATGTGCTAATGACATCAATACGTTGGTATTAAAAATAAAAAGTTCATTACAATCAATGAGATAATAGTTGGCACGTCTCGTGCAGTCTCGCTAGCAAAATAAATACGTTTTTGGCATATCGACCAAAGACGACAATTAATCAATGGAGCGAGCAATGTTCTGTATTCAATGTGAACAAACTATTCAAACCCCAACCACTAAAGGCTGTTCTTTCACTCAAGGCATGTGTGGTAAAACCTCTGAGGTGTCAGACCTACAGGATGTATTAGTCTACATGCTGCAAGGCGTTTCATTTTGGGCAGAGCTAGGTCGTCAGCTTGATATCGTGGTTGATGAGATTGACCAGTGGGCACCAAAAGCCTTTTTCGCCACATTGACTAACGTTAACTTCGACCCAGCGCGCATTATTGAGTTTGTGCAACAAGCAAATCAATATAAGCAGCAGCTAGAGCAATCGGTGCGCGCTGCAGCGACGCTTTCTGACTTAACTATTCCTGCGCTATCTCCGGCGGCGCAATTTGAAATGCCAAGCGATCCTGAGCAACTGCTCGCGGTAGCACCACAAGCGGCGGTTAACCGCGGTCACGACGCGTTGCATGAAGATGTGATTGGTCTGCGTTTATTGTGTCTTTATGGCTTGAAAGGCGCTGCGGCTTACATGGAGCATGCTCGCGTACTGGGTCAAACTGATGGCGCTGTATTTGCCGAATACCACCAGATCATGTCTTGGCTTGGTACGGATCCAACCGATCTCGGTGAGCTATTAGATTGCTCAATGAAAATTGGCCTAATGAACTACCGCGTGATGGAGATGCTGGATGCTGGTGAAACCAGCACCTTTGGTCACCCAGAGCCATCTCAAGTGAACGTCAAACCCGTTGCTGGTAAATGTATTTTGGTGTCGGGTCACGACTTACACGACTTAGAAAAAATTCTGCAGCAAACCGAAGGCCAAGGCATCAACGTTTACACCAATGGTGAAATGCTGCCTGCGCACTCATACCCTGAGCTGAAAAAATACCCTCACTTAGTAGGTAACTACGGCAGCGCCTGGCAAAACCAGCAAAAAGAATTTGCTAACTTCCCTGGCGCGATCGTGATGACCTCGAACTGTTTGCTCAACCCGAACGTCGGTCAATATTCAGACCGCTTGTTCACTCGCAGCATCGTTGGCTGGCCGGGCGTTGCTCACATTGAAGGCGATGATTTTGGCGCGGTGATTAAGTGTGCACTAGAGCAAGATGGCTTCAAGCACGACGAAATTGAACACATGATCACCGTGGGCTTTGGCCGCAATGCATTGATGGCAGCAGCGCCCGCGGTAGTTGACCAAGTGAAGCAAGGCAACATTGGCCACTTCTTCCTAGTTGGCGGCTGTGATGGCGACAAATCTGAGCGTAGTTACTACACCGACTTCACCGCAGCTGCACCGGATAACAGCGTTATCTTGACCCTAGCGTGTGGTAAGTTCCGTTTCAACAAGAATGAGTTCGGTGACATCAACGGCATCCCACGTCTATTGGATGTTGGCCAATGTAACGATGCTTACTCAGCGATTCAACTGGCACTGGCGCTCGCGCAAGAGTTTGATTGCGACATTAACGAACTGCCACTAACATTAGTTCTATCTTGGTTCGAGCAAAAAGCAATTGTTATCCTACTAACGCTGTTCGCTTTGGGCGTGAAAGGTATTTACACTGGCCCAACGGCGCCTGCGTTCTTAACTGAGAACCTGCTTGCTATCATTGAAGAGAAGTTTGATATGCGCAGCATTACCAACGTTGAAGACGATCTAAATACTATCCTATCAGCGTAATAGTAACTCCTCTCTATGCCCCTCACTGTAGGGGCATAATTGTAAACCGCAGAATATAAGTGACATCCTATGACATTCCAATGGCCTGAAAACACACCGGTAACTATGGTGTGCCAAAAAAAATGGTTTGAAACCGAAGACGCGGTAAGCGTGCAAATCGCACCGGAAAATAACCCTAAAGGCTTTGATTTTAAGCCCGGCCAGTTTGTTTCGCTTGGCATTGAAATTGACGGCAAAATGGAATATCGCGCTTATTCTATTAGCTCCTTGCCAGGACAGACATCGCTGCAACTCACCATTAAAAGGGTGGAGCAGGGCGTCGTGTCTAACCATATTGTCGATGCGCTGCAAGTGGGTGATGAAGTTTCTGTGCTTAAGCCTGCTGGTAGCTTTAACTCGATTGATAACACACCAAAACGTAAAGTGGCATTAATTAGTGCAGGTTGCGGCATTACACCTGTGATGTCGATGGTGAAGCATTGGATGGCCGAACAGAGTGATGTCGATATCGATTTTGTTCACATGGCGAAAAGCCCCAAACAAACAATCTATTACGACGAACTGGAAAGGCTGGATCGCGAGTTTGACCAGTTTGACCTTAAGCTGCTGTTAAAGGACAGACAAGATAGCCGCCACCCACAAGGGCGCTTAGATAAAGCCTGGTTGCATGATTTGTGTGACGATATTTTAGACCGTACCGTTTATCTGTGCGGTCCTGTGCAGTTTATGCAAGATATGGAAACCAGCCTACAAGAGCTTGGTTTTGATATGGCGCACTTCTTTCAAGAAAGCTTTACCCCGATTGAAACATCCGATAACGCGACTGGTGTAGAACAGCAAGCCGCCAGTGCTCAAGTGAGTGTGCCTGCTTTTGGCGCCGAAGTAGAAGTTGAACACGGCGCAACGTTAGTCGATGCGCTTGAAGGTGCGGGGGTGCCGATCATAGCGGCTTGTCGCAGCGGCATTTGTGGATCGTGCAAATGTAAAGTGACCAAAGGCGAAGTGCAAAGCGCGAGCCAAGAGACACTCACCCCAGACGAGATCGAGCAAGGCTACGTGTTGGCCTGTTCGTCAACCGTTCAAAGCAGTATTGAAGTCGAGCTATAACCTAAGCTCACTCTAAGCCCCTATTGAAAGGACAGGCATCAGTTCACTCTGATGCCTGTCCTTTTATTTTATCTACTTTGAGCGGCTCAGTAAGTGGTTGGCTTACCCATCAACTCGTACGCGCAATAACGCAGGTAGCGTAGGCTAGACAGTGCGAGCGCGAGGCCCATCGCAAGATAGATAATAGCCAGATAGGGTTTAGGAAAGTCTGAGTGGCGCAGCAGCGAGCCCATGGTGATCATCACACCGATGATCAAATAGCTTTTCCATGGAATAAAGGCGAATAAGCACAGCTTCTTTTTAAGCGGCAACAAACGCTTAAGGTTCTTGTTGACGATTTTGGTGAAGCCAAAATGCTGCACGACTAAACCGATCACTGTCCCGATAGCAGCAAATAGTAAGGCGTGATTACTAGGCGATAACCAACCGATCGCCCAGGTAATGAGCATGATGCCCACTCCCGTCCAGCTAATTCCCGCCAGAAAAAGTAATACGGCTTTACTGGCCGCCGGTTTGTATTGTTGTAGTGCCGTCATAGTGAAGCTGAGGTTGTTAATAGAAATGTCACTCTAGCACTTTTGCTATCTAAAAACGCCGACACGTTAGCGAGTTTTAACATTTCAGTTATGAAAAGGTGCGCTATTGCCAAACGCTGTATGTGCCACGGCGAACCGTGGTTAAATGTTCTTATAGAGCCGCCCTTTACTTTGATTTACGTTGCCACTATTGCGCTCGATATGAGATGTGATTAGTATGTTAATTAATGTTCCTTATGTGTTAACTGTCTGTCCTATTTAGATAAAGGCTCAATATGAATACTCCGTCGAAGCTGTCTGCTACAACTGTCTTCCTGCATTGGTCTACGGCCGTACTGATCATTACGATGATCGCCATTGGTGTTTATATGGGAGGGTTACCACGTGGCCCTGAAAAGGGAGAAGTCATCGCTCTGCATAAATCTTTAGGTGTGATCGCACTACTTTTTGTGGTTAGCCGCTTGGTGTGGCGCATTAAAGAAGGCCCCTTGCCCCCGGTGGCGACGATGCCTCGCTGGCAAGAAATTATTGCGAAGTCGGTGCAGCATACTTTATTGCTGACCAGTGTGTTAATGCCCCTTTCCGGCATTATCATGAATATTGGCGGTGGCCGCGCGTTGACGGTGTTTGGGGTAGAGCTCATCGCCGCGGGTGATAAAATTGACTGGTTAGCGGGGATTGGCCACGAGCTACACCATTTGACCGCAGCGGTGCTAGGGGCGGCGTTGCTCCTGCACGTGCTAGGGGCGATTAAGCATCAAGTGATGGATAAAGACGGGACGGTTCGCCGCATGTTTGGCGCTCGGGTTAACTAGCTATTTACTATATGCCGCAACAGGTATTGAGTGTGGGGACCCGTACATTGTCCATCTTGTGCCCAAGCGTAGAGAGTTTAGCCCGTTTGCTAACTTAGGTATTCGCGGCTGCACTCTCGCACCAGTGAGAGGAGAGATTGCATGGTAGCGTCTGTTTCATAGCTGTAGTTGTAAAAAAGCGTTATGCGACTCGAAAGAGTTCTGGCTACCTCTTCTACAGGCAACGGCTTTACCATGCCGAGTTTTTCGTAGTGGCTGGCGTCGAGCACATTGAGAATGGTCCAGCCTCGGTTGGCAATGAGCCTAACAGCCAAGTCACTATTGCTGACCATGTGCAGCAAAGGCGATACCTGCATCGCTTTTTTCCCTGTCAGAATCACATCTTCGCTTACCCATTGGGGATAACGAGCCAGATCCCGTAATGTGACATTATTGAGCTTCGCCAGTTGTGAATCGGGGTGCGCGTAGGCGCTAAGTTGGTACGCACCAATATTGATGATACCTACTTTTTGTGAAGGAAGAAGGCCAGAGAGTGTCGGCATCAAAGCGAGGTGGGCTTGGTTGTTTTCCAGTGCCTCCAAGGCATCATCTCGGTTACGGTGCAGCCAGTGAACCAGCAGTGACGGAAAGGCCTTTGCGATTCTTGCGTCCAGTAAGGTGAGAAATGCGGAGGGCACTTCGACGTCGTAGCAGATCTTAATTTCCATCAGCGTCATTTGATAGGCGGTTGCTGCAATGTGCTGGAAGTCGTTTGCCTGCTTAGATAAATGGTTGGCTCTGGGGTAAAGGTAGTGCGCGATCGGAGTTGGCATAGCCTTTTTACCCTGGATCTCAAACAAGGATTTTCCGATCTCATCTTCTAGCGCCAAGATCAGCTCTCTGATGGTGGTCCTGTCTTTGCCCGTAGCGCGCCCAGCGGCACTATAGCTGCCCGTTTCGACAACTGCCCGAAATGCATTGACCTGTTCAAGTGTGATCATCTTGCGCGCCCTTTTGAACGTGTATTCCGTTCATTATGCATGTGAGATGGAGGTAATAAAAGTCTATAGTCATTGCGAATTCAATGCGTGAGAATCAAAATGATGAAAAAGACAGTGTTAGCGACATTTTTCCTAGTGTCTGGGCTTGCCCATGGCGCGATGGAAACGGTACCTGCAACGAACGATGCTCAGGTCACCTTAATGAACTGGAGTGAGCAGCCTTATAATCATTGGGCATTTCGCAATATTGGTATCCAGCCCAGCGTAATGGTGCCAAGAGGTGGTGACATCAGTGCTCTTCCCACAGCGCTTGATGCGCGAATTCCTAAGCTCGCTTTTACATACCAAAATAAGCCGTACACAGTGCGTAGTGCAATGGTTGGGGATTCCACCGATGGTTATATTGTTATTCAAAACGGAAAGATACTGGCCGAAGAGTACTTTAACGGTTTCACCGAGCGTGATCATCACTTATGGGCTTCGAGCACAAAGTCGATGGTTGGACAGGCGATGGGGCTGCTAATCGAGCAAGGCAAAGTCTCGGAAGACGCCAAAGTTAGCACCTATATTCCAGAGTTAAAAAACACGTACTTCGGCGCGCGCACAGTCCGAGACGTGCTCAATATGGTGTCGGCCCTTGACTATTCGGAAGATTATGAAAACTTCGAGCCGGGGGCGGTTAGTACTGAGTATTTCCGTCGTTTAGGATTTATTCCTGCTTTCGATCTCATGGCGGCGGATCCAAAGACAGACAATACGCCGCGAAGCATTTTGGAGTATCTTCCACAGTTTGGACCAAATGATAACCTAGCGCCGGGTGATCGTTTTGAGTACCACTCACCTAATGTCGATGTGGCAGGCTGGATAATTGCTCGGGCAAGCGGGCAGCCGCTGCAAACGTTCATTGCAGAAAACATTTGGAGTAAGCTAAGCACTGAGCATGATGCCTTCTTTATGACCGATGTGGGCTATGTTGCGGTAGCTACAGGAGGTTTTAACACGACGCTGCGGGATTTTGCTCGGGTTGGGTTGGCGATAGTCAATAACGGGCAGTACAACGGCAATCAAGTGTTTGCTGAAAAGTGGCTTAAAGACACCTTTGCCCTTACGGATAAAGAGCGTGAGCAGATGAACAAAAGCGTTTATAAAGACCCTCAGTCGCCAGTATATGATGAGTGGCTGGAAGGCTATAAAAATTACCTCTGGATCCACGATAGCGAGAAAGGGATCGCGACATTTAGAGGAGTATTTGGTCAGCACCTGTATGTCAATCAGGATAAAAATCTGGTAATCGCGACTTTTTCTTCAGCGAAAAGTGCCTCGAATGCCGCCCGCGATACCAACAAACCTCGCTTGGCTTCCTTTGAAGCGATTGCAGAGCAGTTCTAAAAATAATCAAAGGGGCGTTATCGCCCCTTTTGTCGGATCTATTCTACAGTAGCGTGTATGGCGCAGTTCCAAGGCGATGGCACTAGCGACGTATCGTTCAACAGTTCTTAGACTTCAAGGCCCGAGTCACGTGCGCGCAGAGTTTTTCGGCTAACTGATGACTAGCAAGGTTGCGTTTCACCTGTGATTCATTCATTTCACCTCGCTCTATCACGCCAAGCCACTCTTGTATCATTGCTTCAAAGCCTTTGCTGGCCAGCATAGGTGTCCAGTCTTTGAGCTGCAGTTTTTTCTCTTCCCCTTGATGATATTTAACCCCAGTGACAAACGAGTCGAATTGATAGCTTTCGTTGTCAAATCGCGCCGTAACGGTTTCATTGGTGATACCAAAGTGCCTGTCCATCGAAGCGCTCAGTATGGTGCCGCCGTGCTGCCATTGCACGTCTAATCGAGCCAGTTCATCACCTTGCATTTGCCATCGAATGTCGCACTCCTCTAGGTTGGCTTTCGCATTGAGGTTGATACTGTCGAGAGGATGAATAAAGTCATCAAAGATAAACGTGCGGATCTCGCCTGCGAGGTTGTGGCGGTTTTTCTGCCAATGCAGTGCGCGCAACTGCTCGTTACTGCCTAGCTCTGTATTGTGGCCTAAGTGATGATTATACAGCGGGATATGCCTGCGGTTAAAACCGACATAAAGTGGCTGATGATAGCGGTAGGCCATTTCATACAGCGCTTCGCACGCACTAGCGCTATCGGCAAGCGGTTTATCGACAAAGACCGGAATGCCCTGTTTTAGAAAAAATGTGGCAATTTGTGGGTGAATCGCTGTCGCGGCGTGGATCATTACTGCATCCACATGGTGATTGAGTAAGTTAGGGTAATGGCAGCAGGTTTCTTTGATGCGATATTGCTTAGCGATGACAGTAAGCGTGGCCTCATTACGGGTACAAAGTACCAGCTCGACGCCTGCGATCTGGCTAATAACGGGCAAATACGCTTTTTGGGCGATATCGCCTAAACCAATGATACCGATTTTCATAAATGACCTCAGTGAGTTACGGCTTTTGCTGGGGAATATTTGTTTAGATTAGCAGAAAGGGAGTATTTGTTAATTAGAAGGAGTGTATTGCTTGATAGCGGATGTAGGTGAGCTAACGAAAGCGGCAGCGTGGTGCTGACATCAATAACGCTCGGATCAGTATCATTGTTCTGTTAAAGAGACAGTTGCTGGAAGTAAGGTGCTACTCGTTTTCTCTGTTGATATCAATGTAGTTGACAATGTCAATTACATTTCGTATATTGATTGACATTGTCAACTAGTTGCCGTCGCCTGTTGAACAGGTGGAGCGAACTGCGCTGTTTGGACGCAATTAGTTGGTTTCAACATTTATTACAAACAAGGCAAAACGATTGAAAGAAAAACAACCGATATTAGGCCGTAACGGCACCTTATTGTTTCTTGTACTGATCAGCGCGTTTCCTCCGCTGACGGTCGATCTTTACCTGCCGGCTCTGCCGCAGATGGTCGCCAACTTTAATACCGACCAGTCGATGGTAAACCTGACCTTGAGCGTTTATTTTGTTGCCTATGCGGCAGGTCTGCTGTTTTGGGGGCCACTAAGTGAAAAGCAGGGCCGCAAGCCCATTTTGCTTAGCGGCGTGGTGCTGTATATCGTTGCCAGTTTGTTCTGTGCGGTGGTCGCCAATATTGAGTCGCTGATCTTAGCTCGGTTACTTCAGGCCTTTGGTGGTTCAGCAATAACGGTGGTCGCGACCGCAGTGGTGAAAGATCTGTTTGACGGCCGCGAACGTGAGAAAATCATGGCGACCGTGATGTCTTTGGTGATCATTGCGCCAATGGTGGCGCCAGTATTCGGTGCTTTTTTACTTAAAGTCGCCTCTTGGCGGATGATGTTTGTCACTCTGGCTCAGTTTGGCGTCATAGCGTTGATCTTTTCGCTCTGCTACAAAGAGACATTACATGAGCGCTATCAGGGGACGCTGCTTAGCTCCTGGGGCAGACTGGGCTCGGTACTGCACAACACAGCATTTGTGAAGCTACTGGTGATTTTCTCATTGGCTCCAATGGCGATGATGGCGTTTTTGGCGGCAGGCTCATACATCTATATTAACGATTTTGGCCTGACCGAGCAGCAGTTCAGCTACGCGTTTTCATTTAATGCGCTGGTGGCCGCGTTTGGCCCGACCATTTATATGAAGCTGTCTCAGCGCGTTTCGGCTGCAAAAATTATCCGAGCCTGCTTCGCGGCGCTTATCCTATGTGGGGCGCTGATGATAACTTTTGGTCATAGCTCACCATTTGTGTTTGCCGCGCTGGCCGCGCCAGTAACGCTGGCAATTATCACCACCCGTATTCCGGGAACCAACTTGATGCTGGATCAGCAGGATAAGGATACTGGTTCTGCAGTCGCCCTGATCCAGTTTGTCGGCATGATAAGTGGCTCTGTCGGTATGATGTTGGTGACGCTGCACCCAGAGTCTTTGATCTTTAACTTGGGGGTGATTCAACTGACGATTGGGCTGCTATGCAGTTTGGGTTGGATGTTGGTACGCAAAAAAGAGTATGTAACCGCTAACTTGGTCAGCCACAGTGCGGGCTAATGAGAGGTTTGTGGGCGGTTGAAAAGCCGCTCGGCATTATTACGTCGTTTTAGCGCCGATACGGTTTAGCCTGTATCGGCGTTTTTTTTTATTCAGGCAGTGAAGCCGCTTTCAACTTGCGTTTCAGGTTACCCATAAAGCGGCCAAAATGTGGCATTAACTCGGCGAACAGCGGATTTTTGCGCTGTTCCATCATCACTGGGCCGAGCAGTTTTAACCCAACCGCGAATCTGGCCGCAGTGTTGGCTTCCAGCCCACTCGATTGTTTCATTTTGTCGACGATGGCGAACATATCATCACGTTCTTCAAGCGCTAGTTGCATGGACTGAATAGTCGTTTCTTCTTCAGGGTGGATATGTTCAATGGTGACTCGGTAATGGTGTGCGTTTCTCATGGCTTTCGCTCCAGTCTTGAATTGGTCGTGAATATAATTGATAATATCAACTATATTATATTGGTTGATAAAGTCAACTATGTTCAAGTAAGGATAACTTCAATGCCGGAAATTAAATCTCTGGAGAACGTATTTCATCTGGTCCACCTGCTTAAGCGCCACCTACACGGCTACATAGAAAAAATGGATTTTGGTGTCGCGCCCATGCAAGTGAGAGTAATGAAAATCATCAACCGTCGAGACGTTTGTACTGCGGTTGATATTGCCCAGTTTCTTAATCGAGACAAGGCGCAGGTCACACGCTTGTTGAAAACCTTGATCGATCAGGGGCTGGTTGAGAAAGTGCCTAACCCAGAAGATAAACGCAGCCAACGTCTACTGATTAGCGAAAGTGGTGCCGCGATTTTGGATAAGATCACCGAGCTAGACACTAGGATCAATGCGTTGATGGCTGAAGGTATCAGTGAAGAGGAGCTACAGGTGTTTCAGAAGGTGGCGGGGAAAATGGCTCAGAACTTGGCGAAACCAGAGTAAAGGCTCGGCCGTAAGATAAGGCCTCTCTATCAGAGGGCGCAAGGCCCTCTATAGATAATATTAACGAGCCAGTGCGACCATGGCGTCAATAACAGGGTGGTGGTGCTCGTTTACGCCCGCCATGTTGCCGTATTTAGGTTGCTGGCGGTCATTTTCTAATGGGTGATGCCAACCAATAGTGTGTTTGACAAAGTGATGAGCAAACTCTTCAGACACTTCTAAGCAACCCGCTAAAACGGTATCGACATAGGTTTGCATGATCGGCATGTTCAGGCAGGGTGGCTCTGGATTCTCTCTGACATAAACCCAAATGGTTCTGCTGGTATCAATAGCTTGCTCAGACTCTATTTGGTTGGTGGCGATTTCTATACGCTGATAGCCATGCTCGCGGCGATCAAAATCGGCTAGCGCGAGTTCGTCGACTTCAAGCAATACGCCATTGACTTGCCCATCACCTTGATTAACCACCAAAGGAGACAGCGCATAGCTGCCGTTCACTTTCCCCCAGTAACGCACTAAACCGTGAGCGATAACAGGAATGGCTTGGCCTGTTTGCCCCGTGCGCTGACGTGATGCGGAATTCATTAAACTGCCATAACCGAAAATATACATAGAGCGCCTACTGATAAATGTGTTATCGCCAGTATAACCGCGTGGCCGATTCGATCAATATTTTGCCCTTTGTCTTACCTATGCAAAAGCGAACAAGGATCCGGATGTGACAATTCGCCAAGAACCACTATATTTATAAGGTGGCTATGTTAATAGTTGGAGAGTGAGTAATGGAACTGAAAAACGATCGCGGTGAAATAGCGAGATTAGCAGATGACTTAACCCTAAAAGAATTGGTTGATATGGGGTTCTCTTTAGATATCTGCGACGAAGCGTATAACCCAAAAGAGCATTGGGGGGTGAGTGGCCAAAAGGATAATGAACGCGAGTATCCAGATAAATAAAACCACAGAGTAATCGATGTAAAGGTCAGCACAGTCTGGCCTTTTTGTCGTTGTTACAACACCTAACCGAAAGTGGGTGGTTTTTTAAGCCGATGTTTACAGCTATGAAACATCTCACATTAATTGGTCTAGTTTAGAGGCATGCTAGTCTCATCGCTGCTTAATTTGGGACAATTTTGCATATACCGATTCGAAAAATGACCTGGAAGACGAGAGGGCGGTTAACCCGCCCACTCTAAGAACGTTTTCACTAAAAATTCTTTCAGATCTTTAGGAGTCGTTTATGCCTATCAATAAAATTCGTAATATCGCTTTTGTTGGTCAAAGTGGTGTTGGTAAAACTACTTTAGTCGAGCGCCTGCTGTTCGAGGCTCACGCTATTAATCAGCTTGGTAGCGTTGAAAAAGGCAACACCATTACCGATTTTGACCCGCAGTCCATTCAATATCACCACAGTATCGAAGCCACCCCCGTTGCCCTCGCGTGGCAAAAACGCCGTTTAAATATCATCGATACCCCGGGGCTTGCTGAGCTTCTTGGGCGTACTTTTAGTGTTTATCCCGCGGTAGAAACCAGCGCGCTGGTACTCGATGCCAATACCCCGCTTAACCAAGTGTCTGATCGCTTATACGCTTTTGCTTGCGAGCAGAAAAAGTGTCAAATGATCGTAATTAATAAGATCGATTTGAATCCAGGAAAATTGGTCGAACTGCTGGGGGAAATTGCCAACCATTTTGGCGACACCTGTTTGCCGATTAACCTGCCATCAGCGGATGGAAAAAGCGTGGTTGACTGCTATTTTGAACCCGATTATGACGCCGCGGTGATGTTTGATGAAGTCTCCAGCGTACACGAACGTTTAATCGATCAAGTTATTGAAGTCGATGAAGATTTGATGGAGCTTTATCTAGAGCAAGGTTCGGAGTTAACGCCAACCCAGCTTCACGACCCATTTGAAGAGGCGCTTCGCACCGGGCACATAGTGCCAATTTGCTTTGTGTCGGCAGAATCTGGGGTGGGCATGGAATTGCTGTTGAAAACGCTCGTCGAAATTATGCCGCTGCCCTTTGAAGGCAACCCTCCTTTGTTGCACAAAAACGGCAAACAAGTGCCCGTTGACTGTGAAACCTTAGAGCATGCGGTTGGTCACGTATACAAAGTGAGTGTCGACCCTTACATGGGTAAACTGGCCTATATTCGCATGTTTCAGGGTGAGATTAATGCGGGCAGCCAGCTTTATGTCGGTGATAGCAATAAGTCGTTCAAAGTGGGGCATCTATATCAACTGCAAGGTAAAAAGCGTATTGAAATTGCCAGCGCAAAAGCGGGCGATTTCTGTGTGCTAGCAAAAGTGGATGACTTGGTGTTTGATTCTGTCATACACGACTCTCACGACGAAGATAACGTGAGCATGCAAACCTTAGATTTCCCACAGTCTATGTATAGCTTAGTGGTTCGGCCGAAAAAACGTGGTGATGAGCAAAAGTTGTCGGAAGTGCTGAATCGCGTGGTCGCCGAAGATCCATCGCTTAGAATTGAGTACCGTACCCGTACCAATGAAACGCTACTCAGCGGCCAAGGCGAATTTCACCTCAAAGTCGCACTAGAAAAGATGGAAAATGTGTTCCAACTTAGTGTTGATACCGATCAGCCAAGCGTTGAATACTTTGAAACCATCACCAAGCCTGCTGAGGCGCAATATCGACACAAAAAGCAGAGCGGTGGAGCTGGTCAGTTTGGCGAGGTGCAGTTAAAAGTTCGTCCTCTTGAACGAGGAACAGGCTTTAAGTTTATTAATAAAGTGGTCGGCGGCGCTATCCCAACCGCGCTTATTCCCGCAGTAGAAAAAGGTATCCGCCAGGCGCTAGAAGAGGGCGCAATATCTGGTAATCCAATTAAGGATATTGAGGTCACGGTATTTGATGGTAAGTATCACTCGGTAGATTCCAAGGAAATTGCCTTTGTGATTGCGGGTAAAAAGGCATTCTTGGAGGCGGTTAACGCTGCCGATCCCATCGTGCTTGAGCCTATTGTTCAAATGGATCTGCACGTGCCAACCGAAGCGGTTGGGGATGTCACCGGTGATTTATCGGGTAATCGAGGATTAATAGAAGGGACACACGCAGAGCCAAACGACTTCATCTTGCTCAAAGCCAAATCACCAATTAATGAGCTGCAAGATTATGCTCGCCGACTACGAGCATTAACCGGTGGAGAAGGAAGCTTTAGCATGACGCTAAGTCATTATGAGCCCGCCCCGCCAGCGGTGCAAAAACGCGTTTGTAAGGAGAGCGCAGAGTAAATCTCTTAACGCTTTATTGCTCAGTTAACAGCCTCGCTTTGTGCGGGGCTGTTTGTTTTATTCTCGCGGAGAACGAGAAAAGCTGAATACAGAGACGGGCTTTGCCCTGAGAATCCAGAAAGAGCGAAACAGTGATTTTTTACTGAAAAATAATGGTCATCTCGGAATTGAGGGACGAAATGTCCGAGATCTACTCAATGCTCTCACAAACCATCTTAAAGCCACGCGCGGTAAATAGATCTCTGACAACAATGCCCACCCTCGGCGGTCACGTTAACTTATGAGGGTGCATTGTTTCAGAGATGACGCGCTTGGGCGCTAGCTGGCTTTAGGGTAGTAAAGAGGGCTTACGCTAGTAACTTGCACCTCTGACACCTCTACTACATTCCAACCGCACATACCTACTTAAATAAATTCAGGTCATCTCGGAATCGAGGAACGAGATGTCCGAGATCTACTTAAGGCGTGCGCTGACTTCTATAAGGACAGGCAAGCGAATTTAGACGGAGATTAATGTGGTTCCTGTCACAGTGTTTGGGTAAAATGCGACGAGGTTCACTTTTAATTTTTTAGGTAAGAAGATGTATAAACTGGTTGCTTTAGATATGGATGGCACCTTACTTAACTCAGAAAAGCAGATTTCTGAGCGTACCAAACAGACCATTGCAAACGCGCGTGCGCAAGGTACCCAAGTAGTATTAGTGTCTGGTCGCCCAACCGAGGGCATGATGGATTATGTAGAGCAATTGGGCATGACAGGCGAAGACGACTACGTGCTAAGTTACAATGCCTCTGTGGTGTTAAAGGCAAAAAGCGGTGAGATTATCCGCAGCCGAATTTTAAAAGGTTCAGACGCTAAGAACTTAGCCAGTCTTGCTCACGACCTTGGCGTCCATGTGCACGCGTTTACCGCTCGCCAAGGCTTGATCACCCCAAAACAGAATTACTATACCACTCACGAAGCCACTGTGAATGGGCTACCCGTGAGTGAAGTGGATTTCGCCACTCTTGATGACGACGAAGCCGTAATGAAGGTGATGATGATCGACGAGCCAGAGCGATTGTCTGCTGCGATCAACAACATGCCAGCAATAGCTACCGAGCAGTACACTATGGTGCAAAGCGCGCCGTTCTTCTTGGAGTTCCTAAATCCAAACAGTAACAAAGGCGCAGGCGTTGGTATGCTAGCCGAACACCTAGGTATTGACGCCAGCGAAGTGATAGGCATGGGCGATGCGGGCAACGACAAACACCTCATCGAGTACGCAGGCCTTGGCATTGCGATGGGTAACGCCACCGATGACATTAAAGCAATTGCTAACCACATTACAGCATCGAATGATGAAGATGGGGTGGCGATAGCGATTGAGAAGTTTGTGCTTGGAGAATAAGGGAAAGGCAGGGAGAAGGATTAAGGTCGCGTTCCTTAATTGCAGAGGGTGTTATTGGGGGAAAATCCCCATTTAAGACCCCTCTCTATCCCCAAATCAATTTTGTTCATTTAAACTGCTCATTTTTGCGTCACTAGACTTGCAATAGCAACAGATCGGATTTGAAAACCCTGCTGTTATTGGGTATTTTAGCGGCTCAAGCACAGCAGGGACGTGTTAGCGATTATTCGAGCAGCGGTTAACCGTTGCGATCATTTACCACTTTTGGGCAATAACAATGAATATAGATCGAACTGATAATAAAAAGCGCCGTATCTTGAAAAAGCTGTATCTTGGTGAGTTCGCGGTAAAAGGCTTTGAAATGTCTTGTGAAACAAGCATCAAAGATTTTGACCAATACGATCTGTTTGTTGACGATTTTGTTGAATTTCTAGAAACCCAATCTCTTTGTTTTGCTGGTGGCGGTTTTGAACTATTCGAAGGCTTTATCTGTGGCCTAGCTCGTTATGGTTCAGTCACTCCCGAGCAAATCCAAGCCACCGAGCAATGGCTAGGCCAGCGTAGCGAAATCAACAGCTGCCAAGTTAGCGAGCTGCTCGACGCCAATTACCTATAAAAGCTCTCATAAATAGATAATACCAAAAGGTATTGCGCGTTCTAGCAACATAGAACGCGTGCTTTGTGGCACCTCAAACAAACTGCTCGTACCAGTTTGTTGCAGTTAGTGCCATAATATTGGTTGACCAATTATTGATATTGAGCAATTATTTTGGCTAATTGATTTACCAATTTAATAAATAATAACAAATTGAGATCTAACTCTAATGTTGTCTAAGCCGTGGTTTCTATACTGTTTGGATAACCTTTATTAACGCTAAAACTAACAGTAGCTAACCTTGCTAAGTTCACATCACCCTATAACAAGGCCTTAAGGCCAACATAAGATGTGAATGTACCTACATACTGGAAGATTATAGCCTCGTAACTAAGGGGACTGTCTATGAAAGTCACTTTCAATGGACACGATTACACGGTAGACCAAGAGCAGTCTATCTTAAGCGCCGCTAAATCCGTGGGGGTAGAGATCCCAACACTTTGCGGTTATAGCAACCAAGAAGAAAAACAGCCATGCGACATCTGTGTGGTTGAAGTGTGTGGCAAAGGCCAAGTTCGAGCTTGTGAAACCAAGCTAGAATCTGGAATGGCGGTGACCACCCAGTCACCAGCGTTGAGCGAGCATCGTCAGCAGGCCCTAACGAAGATCCTCTCTGATCACAACGCCGATTGTGAAGCGCCGTGCCAAGTAGCGTGTCCTGCTCATGTCGATATCCAATCTTACCTGTTTAGCATTGCTCAAAACGAGCACCAGCAAGCGGTAGAAGTGATCAAAAAAACATTACCGATGCCGATTTCGGTCGGCCGTGTTTGCCCAGCATTTTGCGAAGCAGAATGTCGCCGTAATTTGATTGATGATTCCATTGCTATTCGTCATGTGAAGCGTCACGCGGCAGACATCGATATCGAAATGGAAAACCCAATCACCCCAGAGCAAAAGCCAGCCAACGGCAAAAAAATTGCGATCGTTGGCGCAGGCCCTGGCGGCTTAACTTGTGGTTATTACCTAAGCTACGCGGGTTTCGACGTTACGGTGTTGGAATCCATGCCAAAAGCGGGTGGTTGGCTGCAGTACGGCATCCCAGAATATCGCTTGCCAAAAGCGCTCCTTGACCGTGAAATTGCCCATATGTGCAAAGGCGGAATGAAAGTTGAGTGCAACAAAGAGGTGGGCCGAGATTACAGCCTAAGTTCATTAAAACAAGATCATGATGCCGTGGTACTGGCGGTTGGCGCTTCTAAAGCGGTAACGGCGCGTTACACCGGCA
>Ga0070725_10000253_pt1 | contig 41983 bp, 33 predicted proteins | sample tdDd002_FD_69781 | JGI IMG/M metagenome (GOLD analysis project Ga0070725, IMG submission 69781) | Marine sediment microbial communities from the Atlantic coast under amendment with organic carbon and nitrate - tdDd00.2 | ecosystem: Environmental > Aquatic > Marine > Coastal > Sediment | place... | reverse complement strand
GCCTTTGTGGTTTTTAAAGGGGACTACCCGCCTTAACCTAACTGGAAGTGTCTCGTCAATGCAACAATGTCGACATTGCGAGGGAATAATTGTAAGCGACTCGCAAATAATTTGATTGGCCACGGAAGCGGTTAAAGAGTGTGCTAGATTATTTATACGGCTCAGATAAAGCCGTAGTAGTACATAAAACAGTAACACCAACGCTTCTGCTAACTGGAAGGCGAGCAATACCTGTCTCCTTTGCTCGCCACTCTATTTAAAGGCTCGTGCTTTGCACGGGCCTTTTGTGTTTTTATTGTGTAGCTCATTTGTTCTGTTTGTAGCTTAAGGTTTAACGGATGTGTAGGTTTTTGTATCGTATTAAGTGTTGTTTATATGCAATAGCTAGTACACAAATTGCACTCTTATTTCTCGCTATAAAAGTGTGAGCACGATCAAGAAAAAACTTGAGTGAGGAGAGTAATTTAAACGGCATTCATATCTTAGAAGGAGACAAGTATGACGGCTTATCAGAATTTTATTAGGGATACACTCGGGATCGCGTTAATCGTCTCAACCATTTTAGCGGGTCTCAGTATTTTTTTGGATGTGCTAGGGGTGTTGGCGTATTTGAACCATGAAAGTCACATAGCAACGATATTCTTCCATGAATCGTTCTACTTCCTCGGTTTTCTCATCCCTCCGTACTTTATTGCCAAGTACATTAACCGCCCAGACATGCTTGCCGCAGCGCAAGCGTATCAACGCGCGAAGAGTCAAGCTGAGCAATACTAACAACGATTACTGTGTGAGCGCCAGTGTTGGTGGCAGAGAGAGTCGCGGTAATTGATAAAAGTAATCGGAGACTTGAGAACGAGTAACGCTAAAAAAGCAAAAAAGCAAAAAAGCCAGAGCAACCGAAGTTGTTATGGCTTTTTCCCTCGCAGGCTGAACTGTGATTCAATCACTAATGAGTTACTTTACTACTATTAGCGTTAAGGCATTCTGTATAAACTAGTGCGTTGTATTGTGAGGCGTATTGAGTAAGCTGTTTGCGCTTCTCTATATCCTCATCTTTTTGAATCACGTCACTGATCCCCTCTATGATTTTAACGCCGCATAACTTGGCCGCGTTTGTTCTTTGCTTGGTTGCGACTCCAGGCAGCACTGTTCCTCTTCCTGGAACTTGGAATAATCTAAAGTCACCTTTCTCGATCGAGAGTTGAGCATCCTTAGAAGCCTGTTCCTGAGCATTGCATGCACTTAGGAACAGTATTGATATGATTAAGAGTATCCTTTTCATATAACTTTCCTTCTAAATAGGAGTGGCAGAATTAATAATGTCAGGAAGTTTATAGTGCCCCCACTCTTGTCATCAGGATCTGGTGTTGTTATATCATCGACTAGCACCACAATAGTGATTGTAGCTTCGGCCGTTTGTTGTGCTTCATCGGTTATAGTGTAGGTAAAACTTTCGCTACCATTAAACCCTGAAGCAGGTTGATAGCTTACCTGAGTGCCGGTATTAATCACGGTGCCTGTCCCATTGTAACTGACAGCACTGATAGTTAACGTACCGTGACCGGAATCGTTTTCCAGAACATTGAATAGTGTTGCTGCACTATTTTGACGGACACTGTATTCATCATTGGTCACCACTAATGCGTCGATAGTATTTGTTACTGAAATTGTCACGGTGGCGCTACCTGTTTGCCCAGCATCGTCTGTTACTGTATAGGTGATGACTTCATTGCCAGTGAACCCGGGAGCAGGTTGATAGCTTATTTGAGTATCGGTGTTGCTCACTGTTCCAGCACCGGTGTAATTGATGGCATTGATGTTTAGTGTGCCTTGACCTGAATCGTTGTTCAGAACGCTGAACAAGATGGTTGCACTATCTTGGACAACGTTGAAAGTATCATCAGCAAGGAGCAAGCTTTCCGGGGCGGTTATCGTAAATGCATCAGACAGAGCAAAGAATATATTGTCACTACACTTAATCATTAGGTAAGTGTTTGCAAGAGAATAGGAGGAAACGTTAATAGATTGAGAGCCATCATTATCTGTTGATGATAATAAGGTTTCACTAAAACTGGTTCCGTTATCCGTAGAAAGCAACACGTCAACTTTTGAACAGTTTACTGGCGAGTTGTTGGTTCCTGCGGTATCCCACTCAACCTTAGTCACTCCGGTAATATTTGCTCCAGATTTAGGAGAAATAACAGAAAATGGCCCGCTACTAGAGTCCACATTGATAACCATGTTATCACTCGAAACGCCACCATTACCATCTCGTACTGTCAGCCTAAAATTAAGATCTCGGTTGGCTGTAGCGTAGGTCTCTCCTTTTGCAAGGGTTCCACTTATTACATCCGACAAACGTGGGATATAACGTACAGGCTCGGGCACGGGAGCCCAGTTCCGGAAAAGAGGACCACTGCCTAAATCAGTCGTAAGATTTGAATTACCTGTGCCAGCATCCATCTGCTCCCATACATAGGTGAGACTGTCAGTCGTATCTTCGTCGGTGGCAGAACCGGTAAGTAACAGAGGGGTACTTGCCGGGACAATATAATCATTACCTGCATTAGCAATAGGGTTTTGATTGTTTTGTGTTTCTGTGGTCCCGCAACTTGTTGTTGCCAAGTGCGCATTGATTTCCGCAATGCTAGCGGCATGAAAATAAGCATCTGAATTGGCTTGTAAATCATCAGTGCCGCAAATGCCTGCATAAGCCATTATGGTGCTACCACTCCCGGGCTCATAGGCGGTACTATTGTTTCTGTTTGAACCCTCGCAGTTTGATTGCGTACCATTAAAGGTATGATTTGCACCAAACTGATGCCCCAATTCATGAGCCACATAATCGATAAAAAAGGCATCTGTTTCAGGCTCAGTTCGCCCTGTGACCCCTTCTCCTTTGTAAGAGTCATTACAGGTAGCTCCCAGATAGGCTAGCCCACCACCACCAGTAGTAAATAGGTGGCCTATATCAAAAGCATCATTGCCAAACTTGGTAATTAGATCTGTATGGTTTGTACTAATATCTGCGCCTGCATTATGATCGGTAAACGGATCAGTGCTGGCATTGGTGTAGATATTAAAATTGACGAGTTTTAAGTTTACCGCTAAATCTGAATTGTATACCTCATTGACCCGGTTAATTGCTGTTGTAATCGCTGCGCGAGTATGCGCTTCCGTTCCTCCATGGTACAGAGCGTATTCACCAGAAGTGGATACAATTAGGCGGTAGGTGCGTAATGTAGTGTGTGTTTTGGCTAAGGACTTCGCTGTTATACCTGCGCTTTTTTCTGTTAGGTAGTTTAGGATCTGGTCCTGGAACGGGCTTGAGCGCTTATGAATATAGGAGGTATAGTATCCTGAACCATCTGAGGATGGCTCAACGTAAACATACTTTCCATTGTAGCGGAACATGCCATGAAACCCTTGTTGAGTGTAATCAAAGCGGCCGCTAAACTCAGAGTTATCGCTATGATAGCCCTTAAATGTTTTCAGATCCGGATACAGAGCTTCCATCTCAGGAGACAAAATGGAGTTGTAGGTAAGAAAAAATGTTGCGATTTCACCATTAGGTAGAGGAACTTGAAGTTCTAGGTTGTCGCCTGACTTAGAGCCCGCTAATTTTTGTTCCAGTAGCTCAGTATTCACTTTAAATAGTGCTGAATTAGATGCTTGATTGCCAGTCGACTTAGAAAAGGTGACTGGCTTCCAAATATCAGCAGCCACGCTGTTTGCACTTATGCAGATAGAGCCAGCGATGCTCATGGCAATGAGTCTTTTTTTGGAGTTCATCATAGCTACCTAAATATATTCCTTGTAGTTCAGAGCTCAGGCTCTATTTTATGTTCTAGTGAATGTGCAGTTGGTTTGGTTCTGTTGAAAGCCTACGGCAGTAGCAGAAGAGAAGTGCTCGACTCAGAGTGCTTTAAAAAACCAATGATTTTTAAGTGTAGAGATAAGCAACTAATATTGTAATGCGATTGGTTTTGAAGTGTGATATTGACCGAGTGAATGGGAGGGTTCACTTTTATCATATGCTTTTATCTATCATAACCTGAGATCACTTACTGAGTAGTATCAGTAAGGGCTTTTTCTTATGACTGTTACAGCGCTGTGCTTAAACTTGCCAAGTTTTTCAACTTTGTATTGCTTGGTTTTCTATCTGAACTATGCAACAAAGTCCGATCAATGGTATCTATCAAGCGCAAGCTTTAAGGTGTGTTCGGCTTTCTCTCTGGCGAGGCTTTCTTTCGGGAAGAAAGGCATAATGCTATTATTTATTGAGGTTACCAGTTCATTTACCTGCTTTTTGCCCATATTTTCAGGCTGGATTTTTGTTAGTATGGTTAAAAAGCTAAGACCTAGGTGTTCGTTGTAAGGATAGAGCTCGTATCCGTCTAAGCAGATTTTACACGCTTTTTCTAAAGACCCTCCATTCATTTCTTTTTTCACCTGCGCAGCAATTTTCTTGCTTTGTAAGTGCCTGTATTGATGATCTTTAAAGCGCTGTGTAATCAAGTGCTCATTGATGCTCTTTTCCATATTTGAGGAAAGCTTATCGCTGCTTTTAATCTTTTGATAGACGTAAGCAAACTCTTTATCAAGCATAAGGTTATCAAGTATTGAAAGAAAATGAGCCTTGGTGGAAGAATCCACTTTGCTGATTACTGGAATGATGTCATTAATCATTTGCAAAGCGGATGACAAATGCCCGTTAAAGATCCTACCATGAAGGTCTATTATAGAAAGTTTGATCTTATCTTCCACGGTAAATTTCTGTTTCAAAATTTTTTTTACTTCAAGATCGAATTTTTTCCGATAAGCGGGCTGAGTATCGTTGCAACTATTTCTCACATATAAAAGTGCCCGTATATAAAGAAGTCGATTCTCAAGCTGGGTTCGGCTGGTACCTTCCGTTAACTGTACCGCTTGTAGAAAACTCTCTAAGCACTTGTCAAATTTTTTGGCAAACAGATACATATGACCCATAAGCCTTAACTTTTCAACATTAAGGCTGATTTGAGTAGCTAGGTTTTCATATTTTTCAATAGCGCCTGCAATGTTAGCTTTAGATATAAATATCTGAGTTTCCACTTCTTGTAAACGGGGAGGAAGATCGGCTTTATTTCTGGATAACTTACTGAATAGCTTTTGAGCTTCTTCTACCTGATCATTGTTTACTAAAGCAGTAATCAGAACTTCGTGTAACCAACTATCATCCATACCTTTATCCAGCTTAGAAAGCATAGAACGGTATAAATTTACGGTGACATCATATTTTCCATACGCAGAAAAAAAATCACCCCGGTACTTTTGGATTGAGTAGTACAGCTCGGGGTAGTTAATCTCAACCATATTACATTTATGCAGTAAGTCTCCTAAGGGCTCAGAATCACTGGCTAAACCTAGCAATCTCATTTTTTTGCGGGACAGAAAAGCTTTTCGGGTTCTTTTCATCACCTCTTGTATAGAACTGGCTCCGTTAACTACAACAACATCATCAATATCTGAATTAAAATTCAACTCAGGCAGAGGAGTGTCGCTAAGCACAATAAAGGTGGCGTTACGGCAGGTCTTGCCTCTGATTTCTGCAAAAACTTCAACGGATGTCAAGCGGGATTTAGGGAATAAATGCTCACTAATAATAAGGTCAAACTTCACCGGAAAGTAAGAGCTAAATGCTGCGCTTGGAGAGTAACAGATATAGATTTTGTGTTCTTTAAAGCCCTGTAGCTTTAACCGTTTTTTTAAGTTCTCTGCTGTAATTGTTGACCGGTTAAGAATAAGGACATGGGCTTCATTAAATACGTTCATTTAACTATGGAATTCCGAGTGGTGTAAAGCTATGGACGCTTATTATACATACAAATTATGTATTAATTACAATCTATTTACGCTGTGACTCAGCGTTGCATTCCAAAATCGATATAAAATCGCATACTTATTCGTGGATCGCTAAATTAGGAAAACTGATAGATATCTATTTCCGTAATGTCTTCTCTGTTGCTCTGGCATCACTGGCGGGGACATCTCTGGTTCTTAGGTTGCTAATTTATCAATGTTGTACGCACAGACTAGAATGAGTGTTGATGCGGTGTAATTGTTAGTATTAGTAATTGTGAGCGTTTGGGAATGACGTAGAGTATTTCCGTGCTTAGCGGAGTAGTCGTAGATCGGCCATGGAATGGACTAAAAAAACAAAGGCCCATGAATTTCTTCATGAGCCTTCTGAAATTTGGTGGCCCCTCGCAGACTTGAACTGCGGACCAATCGATTATGAGTCGACTGCTCTAACCACTGAGCTAAGGGGCCGATAGGGGAATGATTATAGGGGAAGCGCCAAGGCGTGTCTAGATGCTAGAGGCTTGATTTGCGCCTAGTTTTTGCTCACTTAGACGTAGAGCAATAAAAAAGGTGAGCATTTGCTCACCTTTTAAACATCTTTCGAAGTTGAGGGCGAAACGCTTACTCGTCTAAGAAGCTACGCAGTGTTTCTGAGCGGCTTGGGTGACGCAGTTTACGTAGCGCTTTGGCTTCGATCTGACGGATACGCTCACGAGTAACGTCAAATTGCTTACCTACCTCTTCAAGAGTATGGTCGGTGTTCATGTCGATACCAAAACGCATGCGAAGCACTTTCGCTTCACGTGGTGTTAAGCCCGCTAGAACGTCTTTAGTTGCAACACGTAGGCTGGTAGCCGTTGCAGAGTCTAGTGGTAGCTCAAGAGTGGTATCTTCAATGAAATCACCTAGATGCGAATCTTCGTCGTCACCGATTGGTGTCTCCATTGAGATTGGCTCTTTAGCAATTTTCAGTACTTTACGGATCTTGTCTTCCGGCATTTGCATGCGTTCAGCCAACTCTTCCGGTAGTGGTTCACGGCCCATCTCCTGAAGCATCTGACGAGAGATACGGTTCAGTTTGTTGATGGTTTCGATCATGTGCACCGGAATACGGATCGTACGCGCTTGGTCAGCAATCGAACGAGTGATCGCTTGGCGGATCCACCACGTGGCGTAAGTCGAGAACTTGTAACCACGACGGTATTCAAACTTATCTACCGCTTTCATTAGGCCGATGTTACCTTCTTGGATTAGATCCAAGAATTGTAGGCCGCGGTTGGTGTATTTCTTAGCAATCGAAATAACCAGACGTAAGTTCGCTTCAACCATCTCTTTTTTCGCACGGCGAGCTTTTGCTTCACCGATAGACATGCGACGGCTGATGTCTTTGATGCTTTGTACAGGAAGAGAGGTTTCCTTCTCGATTGCTTTCAGCTTAAGAATGCAACGACGGATGTCATCTTCACTACGCTTGATCTTTTCTGCGTATGGTTTGTCTGAAGCCAATACTTCATCTAACCATGCTTCTGAAGACTCATTGCCAGTAAATAGGGCAACAAAAGATTTCTTCGGCATTTTGCCGTACTCAACACAAGTACGGATGATCAAACGCTCTTGAGTACGAACGCGGTCCATCGAGGTACGCAATTCGTTAACAAGGTAGTCAAACTGTTTTGGGATCAAGCGGAACTGGCGGAAAGTATCTAACAATTCAGTTTTCGCTTCAGAAGACATTGCGCTTTCGCGGCCATGCTCGTTGATAGCTAGCTGAAGGTTTTGATAAGTATTGCGTAGCTCAGAGAATTTCTCTGCCGCTAGCTCAGGGTCAATACCTGTATCTTCCTCTTCCTCGTCCTCGGAATCCGAATCGGCTTCGTCGTCTTCATCTTCGAGCTCTTGCTCGGTCAGTTCTGAGCCGATATGGGTTGCCGTAGGCGCGGCAGTTTCTTCATCGTTAGGATCAACGAATCCAGAAATAAGGTCAGTAAGACGAAGCTCTTCCGCTTGAACTTTATCAAATTGTTCAAGGATGTAAGAGATAGTGCCAGGGTACTCAGCAACAGAGCACTGTACCTGGTTGATGCCATCTTCAATACGTTTTGCAATATCGATCTCGCCTTCACGAGTCAACAGCTCAACGGTACCCATTTCACGCATGTACATGCGCACTGGGTCTGTAGTACGGCCAATTTCACTTTCTACGCTTGAAAGTGCAGCTGCTGCAGCTTCTGCTGCATCTTCATCTGCGACCGCCTCATTCATCATGAGGTCATCAGCATCAGGAGCTGTTTCAACAACTTGGATGCCCATGTCGTTGATCATCTGAATGATGTCTTCTACCTGCTCGGAATCTACGATTTCTTGTGGTAGGTGGTCATTTACTTCGGCGTAGGTCAGATAGCCCTGTTCTTTGCCTTTAGCGACAAGTAACTTTAGCTGTGACTGCGGATTTTGATCCATAGACGATATCCAACTTCTGGTCTGGTGATGAATTTAGTTTTGCGAAATGCAAACCGCCAATTTTAACAAATATTTTGCACGCTGCCTATGTTAACTTTGCATAGTAAGTCATCAATTTGTGACGTTTGCTATGCTTTTAGGTCGAGCATGAGGGCGAGTAATTCCCTTTTTTCATCGGCATTAAGACCGATGCTTCTAGATTTCGCTTGTAGCGATTCAATCTGCTTTTCAACACATTGGGCTAATACGTTGTCCAATGAGTCTAAAAATATGTCTTGTAGGTCATCGTCTTCCGCGACGGGAATTTCCCAGCCCGCTAAACGAGACAACAAGGTACTGTGTTGTTCATTGCGCCAATGCTCTAGCAGTTGGCCTGTGTTTATATTGGGATGCGCTCGGCATTTATCAAGTACTTCAGCAAATAAACTTAATCCCGGTAGGGCGATATGCTGCACGCTTGATAAGTCGGGCACCAATTCACTATAGCTCGGGTTTTGTAGCAATAGTGCGATCACCTCACGCATTGGCGTTCGTTTAATCTCTTTATGTGGCTGCGGCGCGCTTTCTGGTTTGGCGTCTTTGGCGATCAGCTGTTGTAACTGGTTATCGTCAAAAATACCAATTCTTTGCCCAAGCAACTTACGTAATTGTAGACGCAATGTGCTGGTTGGCACTTTATTTATCAAAGGCGCCGCTAATGAAGCCAGCTTGGCCTTGCCTTCTTCATTGCCAGAGTCGACTTGAGCTAATAAGGTGTTAAACAGAAACTCCGACAGCGGTGTGGCATTGGCCACCTCTTGCTCGAACGCTTCTTTACCGTGCTGGCGAATGTAGGAGTCCGGGTCTTCGCCATCAGGCAAAAACATAAACTTCAACGTGTTGCCGTCTTTTAAAAACGACAGCGCGTTTTCCATGGCTCGCCACGCGGCCTCTCGGCCAGCTCGGTCACCATCGTAACAGCACACCACCGTGCCCGTTTGACGAAACAGCAGTTGCAAGTGATCGCCAGTGGTCGAGGTGCCCAGCGAGGCCACCGAGTAGTCGACGCCATATTGGGCAAGGGCGACCACATCCATATAACCTTCTACGACTAATACTTGTGGTGGCTCTCGGTAGGCCTGCATCACTTCGTATAAGCCGTAAAGCTCTTTGCCTTTATGGAATATAGGCGTTTCTGGTGAGTTGAGGTACTTTGGTGTGCCATCGCCAATCACGCGCCCACCAAAGCCAATGACTCGGCCTCGTCGGTCACGGATCGGGAACATGACTCGACCACGAAAGCGATCGTAGCGGTTGCCTTTGTCGTTTTCGATCAGCATGCCGCCAGAGACTAACATCTCTTGAGCTGCTGGGGTTTGGCCAAAGTTCTTGCGCACTAAGTCCCACTCATCAGCAACAAAACCGATACCGAACTTCTGCACTATCTCGCCAGATAAACCGCGATCTTTTAAATACTCGATAGCGGGTTTACTGCTCGACTGTTTGAGCTGCGAACGGTAAAACTGGGCGATGCTACCCATCATGTCGTACAGGCTGCGTTTTTGTTCGGTATTGGCTTTTGGTGCTGAGGAATATCCGCCGCTGCGTTGTTCGCGAGGGACTTCAAGCCCTAAATATGAGGCGAGCTCCTCGATGCTTTCAACAAATTCAAGTCGTTCATATTCCATCAAAAAATCGATGGCGTTGCCGTGGGCACCACAACCGAAGCAGTGATAAAACTGCTTTTCTTGGCTGACACTAAAGGAGGGTGTCTTCTCATTATGAAAAGGGCAACACGCGCCGTAGTTTTTGCCTTTTTTCTTTAGTTTGACGCGCGGGTCAATGATATCGATGATATCAAGACGGGCGAGCAGGTCGTCAATAAAAGAACGTGGGATCTGTCCAGCCATAAAACCTAGATAAAAATGAACGTTAAATTTCTAGCTTGCGGATACAAACAAGCCGTGCACTCCAACAGGATAGCACGGCTTGCTGAATTTTTTTTAGGGTTTAAGCGAGCTTAGAACGAACTAAGCCACTAACTTTACCCATGTCTGCGCGCCCTTGAATTTGTGGTTTCAAGATAGCCATCACTTTACCCATGTCTTGCATGCCCGCTGGGTTAGATTCAGCAATCGCACTATCAACTAGCGCTGCTACTTCTTCTTCGCTTAGCGGTTGAGGCATAAAGCCTTCAAGTACTGTGATTTCTGCTTTTTCCACGTCAGCTAAATCTTGACGATTCGCTGATTCGTATTGAGCGACAGAATCGCGACGTTGTTTAACCATTTTTACCAGCACAGCGGTAATGTCGTCGTCAGAGAGTGTAATACGCTCATCAACTTCACGTTGCTTAATGGCTGAAAGGGCTAAACGAATAGTGCCAAGGCGCGGTTTGTCCTTGGCTTTCATCGCTAGTTTTTGCTCTTCTTTGAGTTGGTCAATCAGAGCCATAACTCAGTCCTTATGGATTAAGTTATTAGTACAGGCGAACGCGACGAGCGTTTTCGCGAGCAAGCTTCTTAGCGTGACGCTTTTGAGCTGCTGCTTTAGCGCGTTTACGTACTGTAGTAGGTTTTTCATAGTGCTCACGACGACGCACTTCAGAAAGGATACCTGCTTTTTCGCAAGAGCGCTTGAAACGACGTAGAGCTACGTCGAACGGTTCGTTTTCACGTACTTTAACTACTGGCATATGCCTTTCACCTCAGGGGTTATTCGTTAATGCTGGTACTTTACTAACCAATCACAGATATGAAAGGTCTCTAACCAGCTTGATCAAAAATGGTGCGGAATTTTAATCCGATCACAACCCCTTTGTAAAGTATTATCGCAGTCAGAACTGGTTAATTTTTTTCCTAAGCGGTAAACTTGCGCCAATTCTAGCTAATACTGAGAACGTAATGCGCATTTTAGGTATCGAAACTTCCTGTGATGAAACAGGCATTGCCATTTATGATGACGAGAAAGGGCTGCTTTCTCATCAACTATATAGCCAAGTGAAATTGCACGCCGATTATGGTGGAGTAGTGCCTGAATTGGCCTCTCGTGATCACGTCAAAAAAACCATCCCCCTTATCAAGGCTGCGATGGCAGAGGTGAACTTAACCCCAGCCGATATTGATGGTATCGCTTATACCGCAGGCCCTGGGCTGGTTGGCGCGTTACTGGTTGGTGCGACGATTGGTCGCAGTATTGCTTATGCGTGGGATGTACCTGCGATCCCTGTCCATCATATGGAAGGGCATTTGCTGGCGCCAATGTTGGAAGACACCCCACCACCGTTTCCGTTTATTGCCCTGTTGGTTTCTGGCGGTCATAGCATGATTGTTGAAGTGAAAGGCATTGGCGAGTATCAGATCCTCGGTGAGTCGGTGGACGATGCGGCGGGCGAAGCGTTCGATAAAACCGCAAAACTGATGGGGCTAGATTACCCAGGAGGCCCATTGTTATCGCGTCTAGCAGAAAAAGGCACACCGGGTCGGTTTAAGTTTCCGCGTCCGATGACCAATGTTCCAGGCCTCGATATGAGCTTTTCTGGTTTAAAAACATTTACCGCAAACACCATTACAGCCAATGACAATGACGATCAAACCCGCGCAGATATTGCTTATGCATTCCAAGAAGCGGTGTGTGATACCTTGGTTATCAAGTGCCGTCGTGCATTAGAGCAGACGGGCATGAAGCGAATCGTTATCGCCGGTGGCGTCAGTGCCAACAAGCAGCTAAGAGCCTCTTTAGAAGCGTTGGCGAAAAAAATTGGTGGTGAAGTTTATTATCCGCGCACCGAGTTTTGTACCGATAATGGTGCGATGATCGCGTACGCGGGGATGCAACGACTCAAAAATGGCGAAGTGTCTGATTTAGGCGTTGAGGCTAAGCCAAGATGGCCGATTGATCAGCTTGAAGCCATTAAGTAAGGTGGTTTAATCTAAGCGGCAGTTTACCTTGGTAAGCTGCCGTTTTTATTTGTTAACTACAATCATAATTCTAATGAAATAAGGAAGTCGCATGGCCACTTTTACTCGCCACAACCACTCAATGCACTATCTCGATGTTGGTCAAGGCCCAGTGTTACTTTTTGGTCACAGTTATTTGTGGGATAGCCAAATGTGGGCACCACAGATAGAGGCGTTGAGCCAATCTTATCGCTGCATTGTGCCGGATCTATGGGCTCATGGCCTATCTGATGCACTGCCTAACCAGACCCGCAGCTTGCAAGATTATGCCGAAGATCTATTAGCCTTGATGGATCACCTTGAGATCGACCAATTTAATATTGTTGGGCTCTCTGTCGGTGGCATGTGGGGCGCAGAGCTCACCGCGTTAGCGCCGAGCCGCGTGAAATCTTTGGTGATCATGGACTCCTTTGTCGGCTTAGAGCCAGAAATCACCCACCAGCGCTACTTTGGCATGCTAGACGCAATTAGCGCAGCGCAATCGGTCCCAGCTCCGATTGCAGAAGCGGTTGTGCCTTTGTTTTTTGCCAATAACGCAGCGCAAGATAACCCAGCGCTTGTTGCTGGCTTTTCGGAGTATTTAGCGGGATTAGCTGGCCAACGCGCCGTCGATGTTGCGAGTATGGGCAAGGTGGTGTTTGGCCGCCGTGATCAGTTTGAAGCGCTTGAGAAGTTTGCCCTGCCAGTGTTGATCATGGTGGGCGACCAAGATAAACCGCGCCCGGTGTTTGAATCTCACTTAATGCAGGATGCGATTACGGGCAGTGAGTTAGTGGTGATCCCAAATGCTGGCCACATTAGTAACCTAGAGCAGCCAGAGTTTGTCACTGAAAAGCTTACGGCGTTTTTAGCCAAGCACGCAAGTTAAGCTTTAGATGAGGTACGGTCGCCGACTTTTGGCTCCGTACCGTCATATAAACGACGAATGTTTTGGTGGTGACGCAAGATGATAAGGCAGCACAGCATCGAAACGGGCAGGGTATAATCGGGTTTTACCCACCAAGTAAAAAGTGGTGCAAGCAGAGCGGTGACTAACGCCGCAAATGAAGAGTAGCGGGTGATAAACACCACACACAGCCATGTTCCCATCAGCATTCCCGTGAGATCCAGTCCCATTGGTGCCATCGCGCCGAGCGCAGTCGCCACGCCTTTTCCACCCTGAAAATGAAAAAAGAGCGGGTACATGTGGCCAAGGCAGGCGGCAATGGCCACCAGTCCGAGAATAATATCATCGACTTTTAGATACCAACTCAGCCACACCGGAATGGTGCCTTTTAGCATGTCGCACAAAAGCACCGCGCCGGCGGCGAGTTTAGAGCCGCTGCGTAACACATTGGTCGCGCCGGGGTTTTTAGAACCTGTGGTACGAGGGTCTTTGATTTTAAACAGCCGACAAATCAATACCGCACTCGAAATCGAGCCTAACATATAGGCTGAAATAATCATGATTAGTGCGGTTGCGGTCATAGCTTTCCTTGCTCAGCAAAAAGTAATGCTGAATAGCTGGATGATTTTTAGTATATTTTACGGGTTTTTCTTTCAAATGGGTATCCGACCTGTACAAGAGTTGGTTAAGGATCATAAATGGCGCTAGACAAAGTTTTTATTGAGCAATTAGAAGTTATCACCACCATTGGTGTTTACGATTGGGAACAAGAGATCAAACAAAAGCTAGTGCTCGACATTGAAATGGCGCACGACAATCGCCCGGCGGGAAAAAGTGATGATGTGGTCGACGCGCTGGATTACTCAAAAGTAAGCCAAGCAGTGCTGACGCACATCGAAACGGGCCGTTTTCTGTTGGTTGAGCGAGTGGCAGAGGAAGTGGCGGCGATTATCATGGAGCGTTTCTCTGTACCTTGGGTGAAAATTCGCTTAACCAAGCCTGGCGCCGTCCCGCAAGCGAGTGGCGTTGGCGTGGTGATTGAACGAGGCTCTCTATGATCACCACCTACATTGGCGTAGGTTCAAATCTCGACCGTGAAAAGCACGTGCGCGCTGCTATTGAAGAGCTCGCACAACTGGGCAGTGATCTTCGCTGCTCAACGGTGTATGACTGCGCTGCGGTCGGTTTTGCTAGCCACTCTTTCTATAACTTAGTGGTTGAGCTCAAAACGTCATACTCGTTACATACTTTGATGCAAAAATTACGTGATATTGAGATTAAGTGGGGCAGGCAGCCCGATGCGCAAAAGATGCAGGATCGCACCTTAGATCTCGACATCATCTTGTTCGGTGATACGGTCAGCGCGCAAGCGCCGCAGTTACCTCGAGAAGATATTTATAAATATGCGTTTGTTATTCAGCCTCTCTACGAGCTGTGCCCGCAGCGAGTGATCCCAAGTGATGGCCGCACCGTGGCGCAAATATGGCAAACCCACCGTCAGTTAGATTCATTGGTCGCAGTGGATCTCTTTTAATAGTGAAAAAATAAATGAGTTACTTAGAAGCCTTTATGTTGGCCCTTATTCAAGGGCTCACCGAGTTTTTGCCGATTTCCAGCTCGGCGCATTTGATCTTACCATCGGCAATTCTAGGCTGGGAAGATCAAGGGTTAGCGTTTGACGTCGCGGTGCATGTGGGCACCTTAATGGCGGTGGTGATTTATTTCCGCAAAGAAGTGGTGACCCTGTTTGGCGCGCTGTTTGGCTCGATGTTCAAAGGTGATCGCAGTAAAGAAGCCAAATTGGCGTGGATGATTGTTCTGGCAACCATTCCGGCCTGCTTGTTTGGCCTGTTTATGAAAGACATCATCGAACTTTACTTACGCAGCGCTTGGGTGATTGCCACCACCACCATAGTGTTTGCTTTGCTGCTTTGGTGGGTAGACAACAACGCCAAGCTCAGTGACGATGAGTACGCCGCTGATTGGAAGAAATCGCTCTTTATCGGTGTCTCACAAGCACTGGCGATGATCCCTGGCACCTCTCGCTCAGGCGCGACCATTACCGCCGCGCTTTACTTAGGCTTTACTCGAGAGGCCGCGGCGCGCTTCTCATTTCTAATGTCGATTCCAATTATCACCCTTGCGGGCGGTTATTTAGGCCTTAAGTTAGTGACCAGCGGTGAGCCTATTCACTTCGGCTTTTTGATGACGGGTATCGTGACTTCGTTTATCAGTGCTTACATCTGTATTCACTACTTCCTTAAGCTTATCTCACGCATGGGCATGTTGCCGTTTGTGATTTACCGATTGATTTTAGGTTTTGGTCTGTTTGCCTTTTTGTTGATGGGGTAGGGAGAAGAGAAGATTACAGAATGCGCTGCGCTTATGAGAATACAGAGCGGTCGTAAACTCCCTTTTAGAAACTAGAAACTAGAAGAGCCTAAAAGCACGCCGCTTTTAGGCTCTTTCTGTATTCTCAGGGCGAAGCCCGTCTCTGTATTCTAGCTTTTCAAATCCGCAATCGCCTCGATTCGGCGTCTATCCAACTCATCTCGGATCGCTTTGCCTTTAAACCCATCCGCGACCACATCTTGTACCTCCACCGACAGCGCGGCTTGGTAGGCTTGTTCAAACAACCCTTTTTGTGGGTAAGGTGAGTCGTTACAACCCTGCCTACCTAAGTGGTCGGCTTGGCAGCACAATAGTATTTGCTGAAAGCGCTCAGGCTTGCGCCAGGCGTCGACTTTGTTAAGCAGTTTTAGCATGGTGCTGGGTTTGAGCTCGGCAGCGCGATGGATGTTGGAGTGGTGCTCGCACACCAGAAGCGCTAAGTCGCGGTAGTCGTTAGGCACCCTGACGCGTTGGCACAGTTCGCGAATAAGGCGCTGGCCAGTATGGCAATGCAGTTTGTGGCTTGGCCACTCTGACGGTGGGGTAACGCCTTTGCCAAGATCGTGCACTTGGGCGGCGAAGCGAACCACCGATGAATTACTTAGCGTCGCTGCCTCATCGGCAACCAGCAGAGTATGAATACCAGTGTCGATTTCAGGGTGCCACTTTTCAGGTTGCGGTACGCCAAACAGTTGGTCAAGCTCTGGCAGCACCACCGCGAGGGCGCCGCACTCTTTCAATGCGCTAAGAAACAGGCTCGGCTGCGCGCAGCCAAGGGATTTTTGCCATTCTTGCCACACCCGCTCAGCGGTTAAATGGCTAAGCTCGCCCTCTTTTACCATTTCGGCCATTAAGGCCTGCGTGCTTGGCTCAATAGTAAAGTTGAGTGGGGCCAGCTTTGCCGCAAAGCGTGCCACGCGCAATACCCGCAGTGGGTCTTCACTAAAGGCGGGGGAAACGTGGCGAAGCAGACGCTGCTCGAGATCGCTTTGGCCGTTATAGGGGTCTACCAGTTCACCTTGGTTATTTTGAGCGATGGCATTGATGGTGAGATCGCGGCGGATCAAATCCTCTTCAAGGGTGACATCGTCGGCGAAATAGCACTCAAAGCCGGTATAGCCGTGGCCAGACTTGCGCTCGGTACGCGCCAGCGCGTACTCTTCTTGGGTGTTGGGATGAAGAAATACCGGGAAGTCTTTGCCTACCGCTTGAAAGCCTTGGTTGAGCATTTTTTGTGGGCTAGAGCCAACCACAACCCAGTCTCGATCGTGCACCGCTAAACCGAGCAATTGATCGCGCACGGCGCCGCCAACTAAATATACTTCCAACTTTGAACTCCTAAATCGGACAGAAGCTTTACTTTCCACCCTGCAATGGTAACTTGCCAGAATCTTAGCGAAGAGATATGAGTATGTATAAGGATTTTTTTGGCTTTGTTGAGTCGCCATTCTCAATCGTGCCGAACGCTCGGTACCTTTATTTGAGCCAACGTCACCGAGAAGCAATCACCCACCTGCAAGCTGGCTTAGGCGAGGGGGGCGGTTTTGCTATGCTGACAGGCGAAGTCGGAACCGGGAAAACGACCGTTTCGAAAGCAATGTTGGCAAGCTTACCTGGAGAGGTGCGTGCCGGGCTATTACTTAATCCCACTTACTCTAGCAGCGACTTATTAGAAGCCATTTGCGATGAGTTTAAGATAAGTTACCCCGCGCAGGCTTCGTTGAAAACACTCTCTCAAGCCATTAGCCAATACCTAGTCGCTAATCACGGCGAAGGGTTGCAAACCCTACTGGTGATTGATGAGGCGCAGCATTTATCGGTACAGGTGCTTGAGCAGCTGCGCTTGCTCACCAACCTAGAGACCGATAGCCAGAAACTGCTCAAAGTGCTTCTGATTGGCCAGCCGGAGCTGCAAGCCAACTTACAAACTACGGAACTTCGTCAATTGGCGCAGCGGATCACCGGGCGTTATCACTTATTGCCCCTCAGCGCTAACGAAGTATTGCAATATATTCAATTTCGGGTCGAAAAAGCTGGAGGGAAATCGAAGCTGTTTTCTTCTGCGGCGGTCAACGCCATCGCTAAGCACACCCAAGGCGTGCCGCGTCTTATTAACCTGATTTGTGATAAGTCACTGCAGTACGCTTATCAGTCGGGGGAAACGAGCGTCACTGGCAAGCGTGCGTTAATGGCATGCCACGATATTATGTCTTTCCAAGCGCCAATGAGTAACAGGGCAAAATCGAGCGTTAGCGCAGGTTATCTGCTGGCTTTAGGGGCCAGTTTGCTATTCGCTGGTGGCGTTTATCTTGGTGCGCCGTATGGATTAAACGAGTATCACGCCTATCGAGCTGCAAGCGCTGTTGAGCCCCAAGCGGCACAACCGGCAGAGATCGCTGTTGAGACCAGCTTGCAACCCTATTTAGCTCAAGCTCAAGCTCAAGATAAAGTTATCGCCACCTTAGAGCTGTATAAAGTGTGGGGGCTAAAAGCTTCTGTAATGGATGCCAGTTGTAATACCAAATCCCATGGCCCTTACTACTGTGAACAAGGTCGCGCCAGTTTTGAGGCGGTGGTCAAGGCCAATCGACCTGTGGTGGTGACGCTTGCGGTGGGTCAAGGGCGTTCTTATGCCGTATTGTATCGATTAACCCGCGATAGCGCAGAGCTCCTCATCGCCCAGCGGCGTATACAAGTACCGCGTCAATGGCTAGAGCAACATTGGCAAGGGGAGTACCAATACCTTTGGCACAGCCCCATTCAACAAACGCTTAAACTGGGCTTACAGGGAGCAGGTGTGGCTCAGTTAGAGCGCTTAGTTTCAAGCGCGCTAGGAGAGCCATCGACAGGCTCTGACCAATTTGATGAGGCACTGAAGCAGAAAGTGCAGGCTTTTCAGCGCTGGCAAGGGTTAGGCGTGGATGGTATCGCAGGACACAATACCTTGATCCAGCTCGATAGTGTCCTTAATACCAAGGCACCAAGCTTGAGCGCGACGTTAGGAGTCCAACCATGAAAAATGCCACCATTTTGTTGTTACCCAGCGTTTTCGCCGCTTCATTAGCTTGGTGGCAGTATCAACCCCAAGCGCTTCCTTTAGTGCAACAGCCGTCTCCAAGCCTTGCTCCGACGACTCGGGTTAAAGAGCTGCCTTACCCTGAGTTTGGCTCGTTGGCCGCGATTGAAAGGCGAGAGTTGCTGTCTGCGAGTGTGATACGCCAGCCAGTGACTTCTTCCTCGCACTCTGAAAAGCAACTGCCGACCACAGCTCAGGCGCAAGAGAGCGTTAATGAGCAGGGCGTCGCGCTCGATGAGCTGGATCTTTCGACGTTATCTCCTGAGCTTGCTATGCGGGTACAAAGTGCTTTTAGTTCGACCGAACGCGCCCCGGCCTCAGCGAGCGAGTCACAAGGGGAGAACCCGACGGTATCGCTAGAGAAAGAAAGCGCCCGCTTTAAAGGCCTGTTGCCTGCACTTAACCTGCAAACTCACATGTTTGCCTCAAATGAGCAGAGCCGCTGGATCAAGGTCAACGGTAAGGAAGTGCATCAAGGCGAGTGGATCACCCCTCAAGTGCAGTTACTGACCATCACGCCGCGCACGGTGGTGATTGGCTATGCGGGAGAGCAGATTGAATTGCCCGCCCTGTATGAGTGGCGTGGCTAATCGCCGATTTCGCCTAACGTGGGGATAACAAAAAGGCGACCATTTAAAAGTGGTCGCCTTTTTTTGTTTGCTTAAACCGTAACGGCTAACGAGGGATTACGCCCAACCGTTTGGTGATTTTTTCCGGCTTGGCAGCATGTGCGGCAGCAATAGACCGAACAGCAAACCAAGGCCTGCAACACCGCCACCGTACATGAAGTATTTAAGCAGTAAGTCTTCTTTTTGCGTATCAAGCTTAGCTCGCAGTTCGCGCACTTCATCTTGTGAGCTCAGTAACTGCTTATTCATTTCACTTTGGCTTGACTCTAGCTCTTTGATTTGACTGTTGCGAGCCGCCAGAGATTCTACGAGGCCCGCTTTTTCTTGATCCGAAGTCTGACGAGCAGCAGCAAGTTTCTCTTTTACGTCGCTCAACTCTTTCTCTAGCAGAGGTAAGCGCTCAGCCATGCTTGGCACTTTAGAGACAAACTTACTTTCAACCCAACCTTTACGGCCTTTTGAGTCAATGATCTGGCTATAGCCCGCTTTACGGTCGGCGTTGACTAGGTTGACTTTATCGCCCGCGTTGACGCTACCAATAATACGAAATTGGTTGCTAGGTCCTGCGTGCATGTAGGTAAATAGGTTATCAGAGATGTAGCGGTTTTGAGCATAACTGGCCGGCACTAGGAAAAGTGTCATTACAATCAAGCTAAGTAGTTTTTTCACAATATGTCCCTTAATTGATTCTTGTGCGAGACGACGGCGAGCGAAGAGGCCGTTCTAATCAAATTACAATGGGAGAATAGTAAGAAGTTTCGAGGCTGGGTGCAACAAAAGAGGGAGGCAATGCCTCCCTTTCTGTGCGTTTGAGTCAATTAATGACACAACGTTAACATGGCTTAGCCGAATGCAGCCTGTAGTCCGTAGAAGAAAATTACCGCCAGTAGTGCACCTGCTGGTAGAGTTACAATCCAAGACGCTACAATGTTACGTACCACACCTAGGTTAAGTGCGGCAATACCGCGAGCAAAACCTACCCCTAGTACCGCGCCGACTAAGGTTTGAGTCGTCGAGATAGGCAGGCCAGTACCCGATGCCAGTACAACGGTTGAAGCCGTTGCAAGCTGAGCGGCAAAACCACGGCTTGGTGTTAGCTCAGTGATACCCGTACCCACGGTCGCCATTACTTTATGGCCCATGGTTGCAAGACCCACCACAATACCAATACCACCTAGCGGTAAGATCCACCAAGCAATTGAGCTTTTCGCAGTGATTTCACCCATATGTTCTACGGTTGAAACAACAGCAGATAGAGGACCAATCGCGTTTGCTACGTCATTTGAACCGTGAGCAAATGCCATCGCACAAGCGGTAATCACCATCAATACGCTGAAGATGCTTTCTACGCCAGCAAAGCTGTGGTCGTTTTCTTGATGAGCAAATTTCTTCTGGATGTAGAAGTAACCACCAATCATCACTAATGTTGAGAAGCCCGCTGCCCAGAACCACGCTTCAGCGCCTTCAAGGTGAAGACCAACGTGTTTAAGGCCTTTCTTGATGGTAACAAGTGCAATTACGATAGTCGTAATAAACATGTATACCGGCACAAAACGTTTGGCGTTAATCAGTGGGTTTTCAGTATCAAAGATAAGCCTTTGGGCACTCACGAAAATGGCGTAAGCAAAGAAACCGGAGATCACCGGGGTGATAATCCAACTGCCCACGATACCTTGTACTGAGTTCCAGTCGATAGCTTCAGTACCAACCGATACACAAGCAAAACCGATGATCGCACCAATAATAGAGTGAGTAGTAGAAACCGGCCAGCCCATGTAAGAAGCCAGCAGTAACCAAGTACCCGCAGCGAGTAGCGCAGACATCATACCAAACACCAAAACGTCAGGTTGGTCTGCAAACAGTGACGTTTCAATTACCCCTTTACGGATAGTATCAGTCACTTCACCACCCGCGAGGTAAGCACCCGCGAATTCAAAAATCATCGCGATGATGATCGCTTGTTTAACTGTTAGCGCTTTCGAGCCAACAGAAGTACCCATGGCATTTGCTACATCGTTGGCACCGATACCGATCGCCATCATGAAACCAAATAATGCTGCAATTAAAACGATCACAGTGCCGTAGTTCGCAAGGATATCCATCGTAACACCTAGTTGTTGAAGAACAATTGAGCGTATTTTCGTGCGCGCACGCACGAGGGTAGTGCAATATTTTTGTCAAACACTACTGGGTTAATACACTCGTGGTTATTAAATTAGTTTTTGATTAAGAACGCGACAGCATCAGTTCAAGACGCGCGCCAACGCGCTGCGCTTGATCGGCGATACCACCCATCCATTCTAAAATCTTGTACAGGAACATGACATCGATTGGGTTGTACTTAGATTCAATCGCCATTAATTGCTGACGAAGTTCAATCTGAAGTGCATCCGTATCATCTTCAATGACATCAAGTTGATTGATCATTTCCGCCACGAGCGTGACTTCACGACCTTTGAAACCCGTTTCAAGTAGCTCGTCTAGCTCGCTGATCACGTTTTGGGCTTGATCTGCCGCATCGAGACAACGCTTCACATAAGCTATGAAGTTTTCTTGAAGAGGTTGAGGGATTTGCAGTTGACGACCAACAACACGACCTGAAATGTCTTTTGCAAGGTTTGCTAGTTTATCTTGTTGAGTTAGCAACTCTAACATGTCAGTTCGGTCTACAGGCATAAATAAGCCACGTGGGAGCTTTAAACGGATCTCACGCTTTAATACATCCGCTTCCTTCTCTAGATGAGAGATCTGTCCACGAATTTCATTGGCTTTGTCCCAGTCACCTTGAGCACAAACTTCAAAGAAGTTCACAAGGTGTGAACAACACTCATTTACGCACACAACGTGACGCTGCAAAGGCTTAATAGGGGACTTTGCAAATAACCCCATAATTGTATTCACTGGCATGGTCATTCAACCTTTTTAAAATATAACCCTAAAGAAACAAGCACCATATTGACGGCGAAATCTTAAGCGATGGCTATAAAGTCGCGCATGTTAACCTAATCATCTCTTCATTAAAACTGTTTTAGATCATTATTAAGGTGATAAATCCAGCTTGCTCGGCTGGGGTTTAGGCAATATGCTGTCATGGTCATCCGTTAAAGGTAGAGTTATGGAAACCGAGATAGAACTGAAGTTTTTTGTTTCACCCGATTTTTCAAAGACTTTGAAAGAAAAGCTCGCAAATGAAAAAGTGCTTCAGCACAGTTGCCGTGAACTAGGCAACACCTATTTTGATACCCCAGATAACTGGCTACGTCAGCATGATACAGGCTTAAGAATTCGTCGGTTTGATGATGTGTTTGTTCAAACCGTAAAAACCGCTGGCCGCGTCGTCGCGGGGTTACATCAAAGACCTGAATACAACGCTGAGCATAACTGTAATACGCCCGACCTTTCTCTCCATCCTAGCGATATTTGGCCTTCAGGCAAAGAGAATCAGGTGCTTCAAAGTGAGCTAGTTGGCATTTTTTCTACTGATTTCACTCGTGAGCAGTGGTTAGTCAGTATGGCTGACGGCAGTCAAGTTGAAGTGGCGTTTGATCAGGGAAGCGTCAGTGCGGATGGCAAGGAAACGCCTATATGCGAAGTGGAGTTGGAACTTAAGTCGGGCCAGACCGATGCTCTGTTTAATCTCGCCCGAGTATTTTGTGAACATGGCGGTATTCGTTTAGGTAACCTGAGTAAGGCGGCGAGGGGGTATCGACTTGCACAGGATTATCAAGGAGACACCGAGCGGCCTTTATCCTTAGTCGAGACCCGCGCGACGGATAACGTCGAGTACTGTTTAATCCAATCGCTCGAGCATGCGTTGGAGCACTGGCATTACCATGAACAGATCTACTTTGAGCGCGACTCATTTGCCGCCTTGCATGAAATCTCCTATGCCATTTGCTTTATTCGCCAAATTCTAACCGTATTTGGTGGCATCGTGCCGCGCAGAGCCAGCGCGATCATCCGTCAGGAGCTGAACTGGCTAGAAGAAGAGTTGTCTTGGCTTAAATCTGCCGATTACCTCGATGAGTTGATGGATGACAAAGGCCATGTGTTACGTAAATTGGATGCACAAAAAGGTTTGCTCGAGCAGCTTCAAGAGCAACGCGACGAGTTGCCAACTCGAGAGCACTCGCTTAAGCTGCTTCAATCTGCCCGTTACACTAAATTGCTGCTCGACTTAAGTCGCTGGATTTTAACCCGCGGTTGGCAGCCATTCCTAGATGACAAAGCGCGCGACAAAATGGCGCAAGCGATCCGTCCTTTTGCCGCCAAGCAGCTTGACCGCACTTGGGCAGAGCTGATGGAAGCCTTTCCACCAGAGCGGGCACTGAGTCGTCAAGACTACATTGATCAGAAGTACCGCTTGATCCGCAACCTTTATACCGGGATCTGCTTTGCGTCGTTATTTGATGTCGCGGCGCGCAATAGCTTTCGCATGCCGTGGGCGGATCTGCAACAAGGGATTGACGATCTGCTGATGTTGGAGCCTTTGCAACAGCTATTGGTTACGCTTGATGGCGATGAGCAAAAACAGTTAGAGAAATGGTTGGCTCGCCAAGAGAATTCCATCTTGCATGCCATGGAGCAAACCCGTGCGATGGGGATAGAAGCGGACCCATATTGGCAGTAATGCCTGTTCCTACTTGAATGATTAAGGCCAGCCAACGCGCTGGCCTTTACTTTATTTATTAGCTCATTTATCCGCCGAGCCTGTGTAACGTCACAGCTTGATAAGCTGAGCTGCAGTTGATTATTGTCCTGCCGATAAGTTTTATGTCGCCCTCGCGTTGCATGTCATTAAACAATTAGGATTGGATCACAAATAGCACAATCAATTGAATAAATTTGACTCATAGCTCATAGCTATCAGGTGGTCTTTGCTATCATGCCCTATTCATACGAAGCGTGAAATAAATAGCAACCACCTGAAAATGCTAGCTTCGACCAAGGATGCTGTGCAAAGCCACAGAAAATGTATGAACAATTAAAGTGGAGTGCTGAATATGGCGAGCTTGACGTTTAAGCCGTGGGAAAGAGTGATAACGGATATCCGGTTAGTACCTAAGCTAGTGATCTTGATGGTGTTCAGTACACTGCTGATCATTTCCAAACAGCTTTGGGATGCCAACACCTTTTACGACTCCCTGATCCTTGTGCAAAAAGACCAAGCGATGGAAACATCTCACGCGCAGGCCTCTTTTATTGATAGTGTCATTGAAGACAATGGTGAACAAGGCAAGCAGTTGGCCGCTCGCTCTTTGTTGGCGCAAACCAATGCTAACAGCAACCACTACACTTATTTAGTTGAACGCGATACGGGGCTGGTGATTGGTCACCCAAGTGCCCAGCGCCTTTCTGATTTATCAGTGCAAACGGATTCTGGTCTTAGCTTATCGGAGCTGCTTAGCTCTACTCAGCAAGAGGTCGGCTATGAGCTTAATAATGGTGAGCGATTTGGCTTTGCCAGCAAGTTAGCCGGAGCGGACTGGCTCATCGTTGCTTCACAAGGCGCCGATACCGCACAAGCGATTTATGACGACTATTTACTGCAAATGGTTTGGCAGACCGTGGTGATGATTGCCCTGTTCATCGTGATTTTACTTGGCGCAGCCAAAGTCATGCTGCGTCAGACCCAATATATCGCTCGTAGCATTCAAACCATGGCCAGTAAAGATCTGTCTGTGCCGATCAGCATGGATTGCAAAGACGAATATGGCGATCTAGCTCGTGAGTTAGAAAAGACGCGCAAGCAATTGCACGATGTTATTAATACCCAGATTTCGTCGTCACAAGAGCTCTCTACGCTAACCGAAGTGATGACAATTAGCATGTCGGAGACCAAAGATTCGGCGCAGGAAGAGTTCAACGAAATTGACCAGTTGGCCACCGCGATGAGCGAAATGACCACAACGGTTCAAACCGTTGCCGAGCATGCACAAAGCGCATCAAGCGTGACAGAAAATGCCTCAGAGCAAGCTTCTAAGGGGCAGCGCTTTGTGATGGACTCGGTCGGTAAGATGAATGAGCTTTCTGGAGACATCTCTCAATCAGCGCAAGCGGTTAATGAAGTGGAAGAGCGAGTCGATGCGATTGGTAGTGTGGTCGGCACGATCCAAGGGATCTCTGAGCAAACGAACTTGCTGGCGCTTAACGCGGCGATTGAAGCGGCGCGTGCCGGAGAGGCTGGTCGAGGTTTTGCTGTGGTTGCTGATGAGGTACGTAATTTAGCCCAGCGCACTCAGCAAGCGACGGTCGAGATCCAAGATATGATCTCTCAGCTACAACAAAGTGCCAATAGCGCGGTGGAGCTGATGGAGAAAAGCGTTGTCGAGGCGGCCGAAGGGGTCGAGTTGGTCACCAACGCGGGGGGAGAGCTAAGCGGAATTGTTGAGCAGGTAAGTCAAATTAATGATATGAACTTCCAAATCGCGACGGCGGCGGGTCAGCAAAGCACAGTCGCTGAAGAGATGAACCAAAACCTAACCAACGTACGTGAACTGGTTGAGGCATCGGTAGTGGTGGTCGGAGAGCTTTTGGAAACCTCCGAGATCATGCAAACCAACGCCGAAGAGTTAGATGGAAAAATTCAGTCTTTCAAAGTCTAAAAAATCCTAGCTTGATCAAATTAATAACGCCCACATCAGTCATGTGGGCGTTTTTTTTATGCTAATGTAACCTCTATTCGCGCCGCCGTAACAAGGATTGCTAATGACCCACCCTGCGCTTTTAGAAAACCATGCCAACAACGCGTTAGAGCAAATAAAGCAGCATTACCCTCATGTGTTTGATACCTGGCCAGAGACGCTACGCGTTGAACTGCAAAGCGTATTGGGAATGAGCGACTTCATTGCCGATGCATTGCAGCGAGATGAAAAACTGTGTCAGCGTTTACCTGAAATGCTGGCGGTACAAAACCGCGCTCAAGATTACCGTGAAAAACTAAAACGTCAGCTGGCCAAATGCAGCGATGAAACCAGTTTGCAGCGCCGCTTGCGCCAGTTTCGTCGCCGCGAAATGTGTTATATCGCTTGGCGAGACTTTGTTGGCTCTTGGTCATTAGAAAGTAGCCTTAGCCATGTCTCGGCGCTCGCAGAGGCGATGATTTTTGAAAGTTACGACTGGCTCTATGGTACCTGTTGCCAAGAGTGGGGCACCCCCTGTAATGAGCAGGGAGTGCCTCAGCCCATGCTGGTCATTGGCATGGGTAAGCTTGGTGGTGGCGAGCTGAACTTCTCTTCAGATATCGATCTTATTTTTGCTTATCCTGAAAACGGTGAGACTCAAGGCGCGCGCCGCAGCATCGCGAATGCGCAGTTCTTCACTCGCCTAGGCCAGCGCTTGATCAAAGCACTAGATCAACCGACGTTTGACGGGTTTTGTTATCGAGTCGACATGCGCTTACGGCCATTTGGCGAAAGCGGCCCACTAGTGATGAGCTTTGCCGCGCTTGAAGACTATTACCAAGAGCAAGGGCGTGACTGGGAGCGCTACGCCATGGTTAAAGCGCGCGTAATGGGGCGAGAAATGTACCCGCAGTATCAAGAGCTGCGCCAAATGCTGCGTCCATTTGTATTCCGCCGCTACATGGATTTCAGTGCGTTGCAATCACTGCGTAGAATGAAATCCATGATCACCAGCGAAGTGCGTCGCCGTGGTCTTAGCAACAATATTAAACTTGGTGCGGGCGGTATTCGAGAAGTCGAGTTCGTAGCCCAGGTGTTTCAGCTTATTAGGGGTGGACGCGAGCCAAGCTTACGCGGCCGAGGGTTATTGGAAACATTAACCGCCATCGATGCGTTGGGCTTAATCGAAAGTCAAGAGGTTAGCCAGTTAGAAGAGGGTTACCGTTTCTTGCGTAAGCTTGAGAACCTCAACCAAGCCATCGCCGATAAGCAGACCCAAACCCTGCCCGATAGCGAGCTCGATCAATTACGGCTGACTGTGGCGATGAAAGCCGAGAGTTGGCCGCAGTTGGTCAGTCGCATTCAAACCCATATGGCCAATATCCACCAGGTGTTTGCAAACCTGATTGGGGGAGATGAAGAAGAAACCGACACTGTCGCGAAGCATTTTAGTGAATTGTGGGACATGGCGCATAAAACTGATGTGATTGAACATATTCTCCAGCACGACTTAGCCATAGAGCAGCCCCAGCAGATGGTGGAAACCATTGTTCAGTTTAAAGCTGATTTGGCCAAGAAAACCTTAGGCCCAAGAGGCCGAGAAGTACTTAACCGGCTGATGCCGAAAGTGTTTAGTGCCTTATATAACCATAAGGATGCCGAGTTTGGCTTGCCGCGAGTGTGTTATTTGCTCCACAGTATTGCAACCCGTACCACGTACTTAGAGCTTCTTGATGAGCATCCCGCCGCGCTGACTCAGCTTGTGCGCTTGTGCACTGCGAGCCCGATGATCTCGGAGCAGCTGGCGCGTTATCCGATCTTACTGGATGAGCTGATTGACCCGCAGCAGTTATACAACCCGATCCCTCTCACCGCTTATAAATCTGAGCTGCGTGATTATTTGGCGCGTATTCCACAAGACGACATGGAGCAGCAGATGGAAGCGCTGCGCCAGTTCAAGCAGATCTGTATTTTAAAAATTGCCGCCGCCGATATCGCTGGGGTACTACCTGTGATGAAAGTGAGTGATCACTTAACTTACTTAGCGGAGGCGATCGTCGACGCGGTGGTGAGTCAAGCGTGGCTACAGGTGACCGAAAAATTTGGCGAGCCAACCCACGTTAAAGACCGAGGCAGTAAAGGCTTTGCGGTGATAGGTTATGGCAAAGTGGGCGGTTGGGAGCTGGGGTATAACTCAGATCTTGATATCGTCTTTATGCACGACTGCCCCGTGTCGGTGTACACCGATGGCAAGAAAGAGATCGACGGCCGTCAGTTTTACCTGCGTTTGGCGCAGCGGATCATCCATATTTTTTCTACTCGTACCGCGTCTGGTATTTTGTATGAAGTGGATACTCGCTTACGTCCATCAGGGGCGTCTGGGTTACTCGTCAGCCCGGCGGATGCTTTTGATGAGTATCAACATAACGATGCATGGACATGGGAGCACCAAGCGTTAGTGCGCGCTCGCGCTATCTATGGCGATTCACAACTTATCGAAGCGTTTAATCACACCCGCCAGGCCATTATGGGGCTAGAGCGAGATGAAGATAAGCTTAAACAACAAGTGGTTGAGATGCGCCACAAAATGCGAGATCACTTAGGAGGCAAAAAGCCGGGCCGCTTTATGCTCAAACAAGATCAAGGGGGGATCACCGATGTCGAGTTTTTGGTGCAATACCTAGTGCTGCAGTTAAGTGCCCAGCATCCCGCGTTGATCACCTATTCGGACAATGTACGAATTTTGGAGACTGCCGCTCAGTTAGATATATTGCCTGAACAACAGGTCATGCAGTTGATCTCGGCCTACACCACCGTTCGCAATGAGATCCATCACCGCAATCTATTAAACCAAGACGCCGATGTGGATGAGAGCCGTTTTCAAGCAGAAAGGCAGGCGGTGACTCAAGCGTGGCAAGCGTGGCTTGGTTAACGAAGATAGTTATTTTTTGATGGTTTGGGGATATGTTACCATGGCCGCAGATCTGATTTATTGGAGATAAATATGAAACCTATTTTGCCTGATTACGACCAATCTGGTGTGTTAATTGTTGGTGATGTGATGCTAGACCGTTATTGGTACGGTCCAACAGGGCGTATCTCACCAGAAGCCCCAGTCCCTGTGGTTAAGGTAGAAGAGAATGAAGAGCGGCCAGGCGGCGCGGCGAACGTGGCAATGAACATTGCTGCCCTAGGTGGCCATGCCCATTTGGTTGGCTTAACGGGTAAAGATGAGCCTGCGCAAGTGCTGACCGATAAGCTCTCTTCATTGAAGGTGAAATGTGATTTTGTTGAGTTGGTTGATTTTCCAACCATTACTAAGCTGCGTGTCATGAGCCGTGGTCAACAACTGATCCGCTTAGATTTTGAAGACAGCTTTAAGAACGTTGACGCCGAGTTTGTGTTATCTCGCATGGAACAAGCGCTGCCAAAGGTAAAATCAGTGATTTTGTCGGATTACGCCAAAGGCGCGTTGGAGCATGTGCAAACCTTTATTCAAAAAGCGCGCGCGGCGAGTGTCCCTGTGTTTATCGACCCGAAAGGCGCCGATTTTGAGCGCTATCGTGGCGCCACGCTGCTGACGCCAAACATGGCCGAGTTCGAACTGGTCGCGGGTAAAGTGGCCAACGAACAAGAGCTGGTGGAAAAAGGCCTAGCGCTGATTGAAGAATTTGATTTTGAAGCGTTATTAGTGACGCGCAGCGAGCACGGCATGACACTGCTTCGCCGCGGTCAAGAGCCGTTCCATTTGCCAACTCAAGCCAAAGAAGTGTATGACGTCACTGGCGCAGGCGATACCGTTATTTCGGTATTAGCGGCATCGGTTGCGGCGGGTAAACCGCTCGAAGAGGCGTGTGCACTGGCCAACGCAGCGGCTGGTGTTGTGGTGGGCAAGCTGGGTACCTCAACGCTGTCGACCATTGAACTGGCTGAAGCAGTACACGGCAGCCAAGATACCGACTACGGTGTGATCGGTGAAACCGCGCTAATTGAAGCGGTGAAAAAAGCCCGTGCCAAAGGGGAAAAAGTCGTGATGACCAACGGCTGTTTCGACATTTTGCATGCTGGCCACGTCTCTTACTTAAACCACGCGGCTGAGCTTGGCGACCGTCTGATTGTTGCGGTCAACACCGATGAGTCGGTACGCGAGTTAAAAGGCCCTGGTCGCCCAGTAAACCCAACCGATCGCCGCATGGCGGTCTTGGCGGGTCTTGGCGCGGTAGATTGGGTGGTGCCATTTAGCGAGCAAACGCCGCAGCGCTTGATCTCAGAAGTCTTGCCAACCTTGCTAGTAAAAGGTGGCGACTATAAACCTGAAGAGATCGCCGGCGGTGAAGAAGTGATTGCCGCGGGCGGTGAAGTGCGCGTATTGAACTTTGAAGATGGCTGTTCAACCACAGAGATCATCGAAGCGATCAAAGGCGGACGTGGGTAAGGAAAGCAGAATTCGCTGCGCTCATGAGAGAACAGAATACAGAGTGCGCTTCGCTTGCTAGAGACTAGACACGATAAGAGCAAAAGTGGTTGACGCTTTTGCTCTTTTTTTATCGACCGTAAAACAGACAAGCTTTTCTATAATCTTAGGGCGAAGCCCGTCTCTGTACTCTTCTTTAAAAAAAACGACGCATCACGCGTCGTTTTTTATTCTTTACTTAGCACTTAGCACTTAGCACTTAGTTCTTGGCTTTCAGCCCAGCATTGATATCCAGAATATCTTGCTCGCTCAAGGTGCCCACCGCTTGGCGCAGTTTTAGGCCACTGATGATGTAGTCGTAACGGGCATCAGACAATTTGCTGTTGGCATCGTACAGACGACGAGTTGAATCTAGCACATCAACGATGGTACGAGTACCCACATCGAAGCCCGCTTCGGTGGCTTCAAGCGCCGATTCAGCAGAAATTACCGACTGTTTGTAGGCGCGAATCGCCCCAATCGTGGCTGAAATGTTGTTGTTTTGCGCGCGAACATCTTTTACCACACCGCGGTAAGCTTTTTCTAAGTCTTGGCTTGCTGCCACGTATTTAGATTCCGCTTGTTTCACTTGTGAGGTGGTGTTGCCGCCGCTGTAGATTGGCACGACCAAGTTAACCCCAATGTTGAAGTCATTGTTTGTTAAATTAGACTCAGGCGAGCTGTTGGTTTTATCAGAATATTGGTAACCACCGCTCAACTTCAATGATGGTAGGTGGCCAGAACTCGCAAGCTTAATGGAGTCTTTAGCGATATCTTGGCTAATGCGCTGTGCAAGCAGAGTCAGGTTTTTCTGCTCAGCTTCTTCAATCAGCGCTGCGGTCGACACATCAGGTTTGCTTGCAGAGAAGCGCTCGGTATCAAGAATGTCTAGGTTATCGTGCTCTTGACCTGTGATCTCACGTAGCGACTCGTAGCTGTTGATCAGGGTGTTTTCCGCTAAGACTTCTGACGCTAACACACTGTCGTATTGTGCCTGCGCATCATGAACATCGGTGATTGCCGATAGGCCCACTTCAAAGCGCTGCTTGGTTTGTTCTAGCTGACGCGCTACCGCGGCTTTTTCGGCGCGGACGAACTCTAAGCTATCTTGAGCGCGCAGTACTTCAAAATACGCTTGTGATACACGTAAAATAAGGCCTTGTTGCTGCGCGGCGTAGCTTGAATCGACCTGGCGTGCGCTCATTTCGGCGATCTCTAGGTTGACCCAGCTGCTACGTTGGTAAAGCTCTTGGGTAAATCCGACACCAGCAGAAAGCACGTTGCTCTCGCGTGGTGTACGGTCTTCATTATTACGAGCAATATCATAACCTGCGGTTAAGTTAATTTGCGGCAATAGCGTACTGCGAGAGCTGTTCACTGCTTCAAAAGCGGCGTCGCGAGTTGCGGCCGCACTCAGTAGTTGAGGATCGTTCTGTTTTGCTAAATCGTAAATCTCTGCAAGGCTATCGGCCATTGCAGTGGTACCAAAGCTGCCAAACGCAGCGCTGATTAGAATGGGAAGCAGCTTTTTCATCTTGCTTTTCCTTTGCCTTAAATAATAAATGACGCTACACGAGTGTAACCTATCTTGTTGCTCATTGTGCAATCAATCGTCCGACTTGTCACTATATAGTCCATGCGTACAGCAAAATAAAGTGCATCGTTTAAAAAATTTTGTAATCGTTGTCAAAAAAGTTGAGCGCAATCATTGGTGATCGTGAATAACTGCGGGTACTATTTAACCTTATCGGAGGAATCGATATGCGTCAGTCAGACAACGAATTACAGCAGTTTACTCCCGGCGATGTAAAAATCATCTCAAAGACCCCACTTTTTACTGGTTTTTTTAAGATGATCAAATATACCTTTCAACATAAGTTGTTTGCCGGGGGATGGAGCGCGCCGATAGAGCGCGAAATGTTTGAGCGTGGACACGCCGCAGCCCTTATTCCTTATGACTCCGAGCGAGATCAAGTCGTGATGATTGAACAGGTCCGAGTTGGGGCGTTAGAGCACCATAGCCCGTGGCAATTAGAGGTGGTGGCAGGTATCATTGATACCGATGAATCCGCCGAGCAAGTGGTTAAAAGAGAAGCCAAAGAAGAGGCTGGGGTTGAAATTGGGCTTGTTGAACCAATTACTAGTTATTACCCCTCTTCGGGCGGTTGCTCGGAGAAGCTCGATGTGTTTGTTGGCCAAGTTGATGCCTCAAGCGCAAGTGGCGTTCATGGCTTAGACTATGAAGGTGAGGATATAAAAGTGCATGTGTTCTCTCGCCAAGAAGCTTACCAGCTGGTTAAAGATGGAAAAATTGAGAATGGTGCCTCAATAATTGCACTGCAATGGTTAGAATTGAACCATGAACAACTAAAATCTCGTTGGAACCAAAAATGATCGCGAAACCATACCACGTAGATCTTGCGGCGTTAATGCGTGTGTATGAGACCAATTACGCCAAATTGAATGCTTTGCTGCCGAGTCAGCCGAGTGTCGGGGACGTGCGTTCCTATCAAGTAGCGAAAATGGTCTATCAATTAGAAGTCAACGAGGTGACTAGATACACCACCTTGATCGAAGTGTGCCAAAGTAATGAGCAGCCCGTATTTCCATTACCTAAGATGATGGTGCGTTTGTACCATGACGCGAGGGTCGCGGAAGTGTGTGCCAGTGAGCAGATGGCTCGCATTCATGCTCGTTACGATTATCCTAATAGCAAAATGGCACAAAAAGACGAGAAATTTCAGCTCAACCAATTTTTGGGTGAGTGGTTAACATTTTGTTTGCGTAACGGTATTAGCCGTGCGCCACTATTTTAAGACAGAGTCGAGAAGAGAAAGTCGGGTTTATATTTTGAGATTGCCATTAGAATCGAATCAGAGCATCAAGCTACTACAGATCACAGATACTCATCTGTTTGAGCCCGAAGATGGCTCATTGCTCGGGGTCACAACGCTCGAAAGTTTTCAAGCGGTGGTGGGTGCCGTTGTGGATGCCAAACTCGATTTTTCGGCCATTTTGTCTACCGGGGATATCTCCCAAGACCATAGCGATGCCTCTTATCAACGCTTCGCCGATGGCATAGCACCACTAAAAAAGCCTTGTTTCTGGCTGCCGGGTAATCACGACCATAAGCCGGGCATGCAAAGCGTTATGCCTTCGGAGCAAATCGTCGCGACGTCACACCTTCTCCTTGGGGAGCAGTGGCAAGTCATTTTACTCGACAGCCAAGTGGCGGGCGTGCCTCATGGGCGCTTGAGTGAACAACAGCTGGCCTTATTGGACGAGAAGCTAACCCAACACAGCGATCGTTATAGTTTGGTGTTACTCCACCATCATCCACTTTTGGTCGGCAGTGCTTGGCTTGACCAGCATACCTTGCAAGATGCGAACGAATTTTGGGGCGTAATTGGCAAGCACAGCAATGTACGCGGTGTGTTGTGCGGCCACGTTCATCAAGACTTTGACGTTTTGCATCAAGGCGTGCGGGTGATCGCAACTCCATCGACCTGCGTGCAATTTAAGCCTAATTCGGCTGATTTCGCCCTAGATAATCAGTCGCCGGGTTGGCGCACGTTAGAGCTTACCCCAACTGGCGAGCTTAACGTTGAAGTAGGGCGTTTAGAGGGTGAGAGCTTTAAACCAGACTTCACTTCTGGGGGCTATTAAATGGCACCTAAACCGCCATTACTGCTCTATATCCACGGGTTTAACAGCTCGCCTGGTTCACATAAAGCCTTGGTGATGCGCGAGTATTGCCAGCAGCACCGACCGGACATCAAAGTTGTCGTCCCGCAAATGGCCTGCTATCCACGTCAGGCTAGCGAACAGCTTGAAGATCTCGTTCAACGTTACCAACATGATTATCACATCGGGTTGGTGGGGAGTTCGTTAGGCGGATACTTGTCGACTTGGTTAAACAGTTTATACGGCTATAAAGCGGTGCTGGTTAACCCAGCAGTGCGCCCTTATGAGTTATTGGCCGATTATCTTGGCGAGCAGGTGAATCCTTATACGGATGAAAAGTACTGGCTTAAGGCCCAACATATGACCCAGCTAAAACAGCTCGAGGTAGCTCAGCTAGCACACGCGAGTGATTTTTGGCTGCTGCAGCAAAAAGGCGACGAGGTGCTGGACTATCGCCAAGCGGTGGAGAAGTACCAAGCGTGCCTTCAAACGGTCGAAGAGGGCGGCGATCATAGTTTCATAAACTTTGAGCGTTACCCAGAACAAATCATCAAATTTTTAGCGTTATAATTCCTCACTTCCATTTAGCGCAATGGGGATGGGGTCATAAATTTATCTTTTACTTTCGTCTCTCGCTTGACATCACTTAGTCTGTTCCAGACTATGTTCCATCATAGTTTTGAACACTGCGTATTTGCTGCCTTTTTCTGCTATTAGGTGTATTTTCAATCAGTGTGAGTGAAAAACTTAACAATCTAGCTGCAAATTACATTTTGCAGCCTAATTCATTTGAGTATAAATCCGTATTATGACTGAACAATATAATGCAGGAGCCATTGAGGTTCTAAATGGCCTTGAACCAGTGCGTCGTCGCCCTGGTATGTATACGGATACCGCTCGTCCTAACCACTTAGGACAAGAAGTCATAGATAACAGTGTCGATGAAGCCCTTGCGGGGCACGCGTCCAAAGTACAAGTTATCTTACACGCCGATCAATCTCTTGAAGTCATTGATGACGGCCGCGGTATGCCTGTCGATATTCACCCAGAAGAAAAAATTTCTGGGGTTGAGCTAATCTTTTGTAAGTTACACGCCGGCGGCAAGTTCTCTAATAAGAACTACCAGTTCTCGGGTGGTTTACACGGGGTTGGTATTTCAGTCGTAAACGCCCTGTCTAAGCGCGTAGAAGTCAAAGTTCGCCGTGATGGGCAGGTGTATGAAATTGCCTTTGAGCATGGCAATAAAGTTGAAGATCTGACCGTAACAGGCACCTGTGGCCGCCGTAACAAAGGCACCAGCGTACACTTCTGGCCAGACACCAGTTACTTTGATTCTGGCAACTTTTCGGTTACCCGCCTGATCAACAATTTGCGCGCTAAAGCGGTGTTGTGCCCAGGGCTTGAAATCACCTTCTCCGATAAAGTGAATGGTAACGAGCACCGCTGGTACTACGAAGATGGCTTAAAAGACTACCTAGCAGAAGGCGTAAAGGGTTACACCTTACTGCCTGAAACGCCATACACCGGCGAGTTCTCTGCTGATACCGAAGCGGCCAGCTGGGCGATCATTTGGCAGCCTGAAGGCGGTGAGATGATCACCGAGAGTTACGTTAACCTGATCCCAACCGCGTTAGGCGGTACTCATGTGAACGGTTTACGCCAAGGTTTGCTCGATGCGATGCGTGAGTTCTGTGAGTTTCGTAACTTGCTACCGCGTGGCGTTAAACTGACCGGTGATGACGTATTTGACCGCTGTTCTTACGTATTGTCGATCAAAATGCAAGATCCGCAGTTTGCCGGTCAAACCAAAGAGCGCCTCTCTTCGCGCCAATGCGCCGCGTTTGTTTCTGGCGTAGTAAAAGATGCCTTTAGCTTGTGGCTCAACGAAAAGCCGCAACTGGCCGAACAACTGGCCGAAGTTTGTATTGCCAATGCGCACCGCCGTATGCGCGCGAGTAAAAAAGTGGTGCGTAAAAAAGTGGCTTCAGGCCCTGCGCTACCAGGCAAACTGACCGACTGTTCAGTACAAGATTTAAGCCGCACCGAAATCTTCTTCGTCGAAGGGGACTCGGCAGGGGGCTCTGCCAAGCAAGCTCGCGACCGTGAGTTCCAAGCCGTGATGCCACTGCGTGGTAAGATTTTGAATACTTGGGAAGTGTCTGCCGATCAGGTACTGGCTTCGCAGGAAGTTCATGATATTTCCGTTGCGCTGGGTATCGACCCAGACAGCGACAACCTCGATAGCCTGCGTTACGGCAAGATCTGTATCTTAGCCGATGCGGACTCCGATGGACTGCATATCGCTACCTTATTGTGTGCGCTCTTTACCCGCCACTTTAGAGCGCTGGTTGAAGCGGGGCACATCTATGTTGCCATGCCGCCACTGTTTCGTATTGACTGTGGCAAAGAGGTCTTTTATGCCCTGGATGAAGATGAGAAAGAGGGCGTACTAGAAAGGTTGAGCAAGAAAAAAGCCAAGATCAACGTACAGCGATTTAAAGGTTTGGGTGAGATGAACCCACTTCAGCTACGTGAAACCACGATGGATCCAAATACTCGTCGTCTGGTTCAGTTGACGATTGACGATGATGCAGCAACCGATGAAATGATGGATATGCTGCTGGGTAAAAAGCGTGCTGACGATCGCCGCACTTGGTTACAAAGCAACGGCGACTTGGCAGAGGTTTAATAGATGTCTACAGAAATTACATTTGATGGCGTTGAACAGCAGCCAATGCGCAAGTTCACCGAAGACGCTTATCTGAACTACTCCATGTATGTGATCATGGATCGCGCCTTGCCGTATATCGGCGATGGCCTAAAACCGGTTCAGCGCCGTATTATTTATGCCATGTCTGAGCTTGGTCTTTCAGCTGCGGCGAAATACAAAAAATCGGCGCGTACGGTCGGTGATGTACTAGGTAAATACCACCCACACGGTGATTCAGCTTGTTATGAAGCCATGGTATTGATGGCGCAGCCATTTTCTTATCGCTACCCATTAGTCGATGGCCAAGGTAACTGGGGTGCGCCTGACGACCCTAAGTCTTTCGCGGCGATGCGTTATACCGAAGCCAAACTGTCTAAGTTTGCTGAAGTGCTACTAGGCGAGCTTGGCCAAGGTACGGTCGAGTGGCAGCCTAACTTTGATGGCACCATGAAAGAGCCACAAATGTTGCCAGCGCGCCTGCCACACATTCTGCTCAACGGCATCACCGGTATTGCGGTAGGTATGGCAACCGATATTCCACCGCATAACGTGCGTGAAATTGCCGATGCGACGGTTCATTTAATTGATAACCCGAAAGCCGAGCTTTCGGATGTGATGGGGTTTGTTAAAGGCCCTGATTATCCGACTGAGGCCGAAATCATTTCTCCTCAAGCGGACATCGAGAAGATTTACCGAACCGGTAAAGGCAGCATCAAAATGCGTGCGGTCTGGCACAAAGAGGGCAGTGATATCGTTATTACGGCATTGCCCCATCAAGTTTCGGGTGCCAAGTTATTGGAGCAAATCGCGGCGCAAATGCGAGCGAAGAAGCTGCCGATGGTGGATGATCTGCGCGATGAATCGGACCATGAAAACCCGACTCGTATTGTGGTCGTGCCTCGCTCGAACCGTATCGATTGCGATCAGTTGATGAATCACCTGTTTGCTTCCACGGATCTTGAGAAAAACTTCCGCGTCAACTTGAACATGATTGGTCTCGACAATCGCCCTCAAGTGAAAGGCCTAGTTAAGATCATCTCGGAGTGGATTGAGTTTCGCCGTACCACGGTGCGTCGCCGCTTGCAGCACCGCTTAGATAAAGTGTTGGCACGCCTGCACATCTTAGAAGGTTTGTTGGTGGCGTATCTCAACATTGATGAAGTGATTGAGATCATCCGCAATGAAGATGAGCCTAAACCTGTGCTGATGGAGCGATTTGGCATCAGCGAGATCCAAGCCGACGCCATTTTAGACATCAAACTGCGTAACTTAGCCAAACTGGAAGAGTTTAAGATCCGCGGTGAGCAAGATGAGTTGGAAAAAGAGCGCGATAAGCTGCAACTGTTGCTTGGCTCTGAGCGTCGCATGAACACCTTGCTGAAAAAAGAAATTCAAGCCGATGCAGAAAAGTATGGCGATGATCGCCGCTCGCCAATTGTTGAGCGTGCAGAGGCCAAAGCGCTCACCGAGCGTGACTTGATCCCAAGCGAGCCTATCACCGTGGTGCTTTCTGAAAAAGGCTGGATCCGCCATGCGAAAGGCCATGATGTGGACGCATCTGGGCTTAACTACAAATCCGGCGATAACTACCTTGCCCATGCGCGAGGTAAGAGTAACCAACAAGCAGTCTTCCTTGGCAGCGACGGCCGGAGCTACTCGTTAGAGTCGCACTCATTGCCTTCTGCCCGTAGTCAGGGTGAGCCAATCACGGGTCGCTTGAACATAAGCCAAGGCACTTCAATTAGCCAAGTGGTTATGGGTGAAGACGACCAGCTTTGGTTGGTGGGCTCCGATGCTGGTTACGGTTTTGTCTGTAAAGGCAGTGATTTGTTGTCGAAAAACCGCAGTGGTAAAGCGTTAGTTAACTTGCCTCAAAGCTCTGAACTCATGGCACCTTGTGCGGTGAGCGACTTAGAGCAGGATGAGATTTTGGCCATCACCAACCAAGGCCGTATGCTACTGTTCCCGATCAAAGACTTACCTCAGCTCGGCAAAGGTAAGGGGAATAAGATCATCAATATCCCTTCAGCGAAAGCGAAAGCACGTGAAGAGATGGTGTCGCACCTGATTTCTATTCCACCAGGGGCAACGTTAACCCTGTACGCCGGTAAGCGTAAGCTGGGCTTAAAACCATCTGATCTGGATAACTTCCGTGGCGAGCGCGGCCGCCGTGGTGGCTTGCTACCAAGAGGGTTGCAACGGGTAACACGGATTGAAATAGAATCAGGCGAGAAGACGCCGAATAGCTCAGAAGAGTAAGTTGATATAAAAATCCCCAGCGCCTGCTGGGGATTTTTTTATTCTGTTGGTTACAGCTAATTAAGCAAAAAGCAGGGAGAAGGGGCGCGTTGCTTGAGGGGGAAGGCGAAGTCTCGGAGAGTCTGCCGGTGGCTTTAAGCCCCTTTTGCCTTAACCCTTCCTCCTTATCCCTATCTCTTATCTTTTACCCCTGAGGATCATCCCCAACCGTCACGTTAAGCTTGATCTCTTCGCCTTTTCTCAGCACCGTCATTTCCACTTCCGTGCCCGGTCTTAGCCTTGCGACAATCTCGAGTACGCTATCGCGGCCTTTAACTTGCTCATCGCCAATCATCAAAATGACGTCTTGTTTTTGAAAGCCAGCAAGGGCTGCTGGGCCTGTCGGGTCAATCCCCATCACGATAATCCCACCGACATAATTGCCTCCCAGCAAGCGAGCGGAAACGGCGTTAATATCTTGGCCATCAATGCCAATGTAACCGCGGATCACCCGGCCGTCGGCAATAATTTTTTCCATAATGGTGCTGGCGAGTGAGTAGGGAATGGCAAAAGAGATCCCGTAGGTTTCAAAGTCGGTTGCCTGCTGGAACGAGGCAGTATTAATGCCAACCAGTTCGCCGCTGGTATTGACTAGCGCGCCGCCCGAGTTGCCTTGGTTGATCGCCGCATCAGTTTGGATAAAGGCTTGGCGTCCATCTGCGCTGATAGAAGAGCGTCCTGTTGCCGAGATAATTCCAAAGGTGGTGGTTTGGCCTAGGTTGTATGGGTTACCGATGGCAAGTACCACATCGCCAACTTTAGCTTGATAATCCGGGTTGAGTGGAATGACAGGTAAGTTGTTGATCTCAACTTTTAAAATCGCAATGTCGGTGCGGCGGTCTTTACCGATAAGGTTCGCAGCAGAGTAACGGCCATCTTGCAGGGCGACGATGATTTGATCCGCTTCGGCCACCACATGGTAGTTGGTAATAATGTAGCCTTTTTCGCTGACAATCACCCCAGAGCCTAGGCCTTGGGTTTTGAGTTTTAGCCTATCTTCTTCAACATATTGGCGGCTATAGATGTTGACCACCGCTGGACCCGCTCGTCTTACTGCGTGGCTAAACGAGACTTGTAGTCCTTCAATGTTGTCTTCGATCAGCGGCTTGGGCAGGTTGATTACAGAGCTTCGTAATGAGGGGATAGCAGCAAGTAAGATCAATGCCGCAGCAATGCCTAGCAGGGTTGAGCGGAGAAGAATTTTTACCATAACGCCCTCTCATCGTGACTGGCCAGTATCGACCACGTCCGACTCGGTTCAATAATAGAAACGGATTTGAATACAAACATATGGTTAGAAAGAATAGCACTGCTTGAATGGGAAAGAAAAGGGAAGTTGCTTGGCAACTTCCCTTTCGCTAGGCAAGAGGTGCGCTTAACGAACGACCAGATAAATGGTGCGGTCACCACGCTGGATGTTGAGGGCGAGGACGCCAGGCTTTTGATCAAGAATCGCTCGTAGCTCGGCGAGGTTTTTCACTCTGCTGCGGTTAACCCCCAAAATGATATCTCCCGTTTGAAGTTGGTAAGCTTCAGCCGGTGAGCCTTTGGCGACACTGGAAACCTTGACGCCGCTGATAGCGTCGCTGGCATCGGTGTTGACCAGTTCAGCCCCTGCTAGCCCTTGATGCAATTTATCCGCTTTGGTTTTTGCTTCGCTGGCTTCTTGGAGTGTCGCTTTGAAGGACTTTTTATCCCCATCACGAATGGCGCCTAATGTGATGGTTTTGCCCGCCCCGAGGGTGGCAATTTTAGCCCGCAGTTCACCAAAGGTGGTGATGTTTTTACCATTAATGGAAACTATGATGTCACCCGCCTTGAGCCCTGCTTTATCGGCGGCACTGTCTGGCACCACTTGGCTGACAAACGCTCCTTTGCTGGAGTCATAACCGAGTGCCTCGGCGAGCTCAGAGGTGATCTCTCCACCTTGAACACCTAGCATACCGCGTTTCACTTGACCAAATTCGAGTATTTGGTCGGTGAGGTTTTTCATCATGTTGGCAGGAATGGCGAAACCAATACCGACGTTGCCACCGTTAGGGCCTAAAATCGCGGTATTAATGCCGATCAATTCCCCGTTGAGGTTGACCAAAGCGCCGCCCGAGTTACCGCTGTTGATCGCGGCGTCGGTTTGAATGAAGTTTTCGAAGTTCTCGATGTTCAAGCCGCTGCGCCCTAATGCGGACACAATGCCAGAGGTGACGGTTTGGCCCAGTCCAAACGGGTTGCCGATGGCAACTGTGAAGTCGCCGACCCGCAGTTTGTCTGAATCGGCGAGGTTAATTTGAGTGAGCTTGTCTGCTTGTTCCAGTTTCAGCAGCGCGATGTCGGCCATTTCATCGCCACCAATCAGCTCGGCGTCATATTCACGGCCGTCGTGGAGTTGCACGCGTATTTCATCCGCGCCTTTGATCACGTGATAATTGGTAACAATATGCCCTTGTTTTGCGTCAATGATGACACCTGAGCCTAGGCCTCTAAATGGGCGCTCTTGCACTTGCTCGGCGGGGAACTCGGGACCAAAGAAAAATCGGAAGGCTTCTGGAACACGCTGACTAGAAACGTGCTTACCTTCAACGGCAATGCTGACAACAGCAGGGGTGACGCGCTCTAACATCGGCGCAAGGCTAGGTAATGTGTCGCCACTGACCGCGATTGGCAGGGCTGCGCTAGCAGGCAGTGGCGTGATGATTGAACTTAAGCTTAAGGTTAAGGTTAAAGCAGTTAAGACAAGCAAAGGCTTTTTCATCATAAGACTCCTCTCTAATTGGTGAGAATTATGACTCAATTGCTTAAATAAAGTTCAATTTGAGTTGGTTAAGCTGATTTTCTTTGTTCTTCAACCAGTGGCGTTTCGATGATTTCTTTTTTCTCATCTTCTAATAGCCCCGTTGCACCCTGAGCGTAGTCTTTTGGCTGACTATTCGCATCATCGCTTTCATTTTTCGGAGGGTTTTGCTGGGCAATTTTCTTCACAAATGGGTTGTCTTG
>Ga0070725_10000238_pt1 | contig 43818 bp, 45 predicted proteins | sample tdDd002_FD_69781 | JGI IMG/M metagenome (GOLD analysis project Ga0070725, IMG submission 69781) | Marine sediment microbial communities from the Atlantic coast under amendment with organic carbon and nitrate - tdDd00.2 | ecosystem: Environmental > Aquatic > Marine > Coastal > Sediment | place... | reverse complement strand
TTGTATCAAATGGCGATTTGATTAAGAACCATATCAAGACATATTATTTCGTGTTTCAAAAGGGTGATAATATCCAGAATCATTTAAGTGTAATAGCTCAGCTAAGTGGAAGAGGAATAGATTATCAAAAATCACTCTCAGTTAACCTTTTATTCCAGTTTCCAATAATTTTGTATGGCTTCTTCTTGTTAATATTCATTGTTAGAAGAGTAACAGCGAATCTAAATCTGTTATGGAATAAAGATTACTCATTAAGTTCAGATCAAATCTTTGACAATGAGTATTGGATAGAATCCAGAGTTTCACTTGTTAGTTTTGTTATAGAAGTATCAAAGATTCTTATCATGGTAATTGGCATAATACTTATACTTGCATTCTATACTGACTACTTAGCATATTTCAAATATCCTTTTTTTACCTATGAAAGTGTAAAAGAAGTAATTATGGATGTTTTACATCAAATACGATTTGGGATTGAGAATGGTTTTTTAATTGAGGAACAGAGTTTTATCTATACATATTGCATGTTATTTTTGTGTATAATGTTGCTTTGTTCGATATCAAGGATTGTTAAGAGGGTGAGGTCATCAAATGTCAAATAGAAGGATTGTACTGGTAAACTCATTTAATATGGGCGATCTCGTCATGCAAGCTGGAGTTTTATCATTAGCATCTACTCTCGATCAAGCTGGTCATCAGGTGAAAATAGTTGATTTCAATTATGCATTCCAAACTAGACTAATTGATAAGTCTTTAAAAGTCGAAGAAATTGTAGAGAGTATGGCTCAATATGTGATGGATCATTCACCCAAAATAGTAGGATTTAGTTCGTTGTGTAGTGATTATCATTTATATATTGAAGTAGCGCTTAAGCTTAAAAAGATTGATGAGAGTGTTAAAATCATATTTGGCGGACCTCAAGCGTCTGTGACATCTGAAGAGAGTATAAGAAATTTTCCTTGGATTGACGCTATTGCTATTGGTGCCTATGAAGAGCATATTGTTGACCTTGTTGAATGCTTATTAGATAGCAAGAAGCTTGATAAGGTGGATTCACTAGTATATTTTGATAAGAAAGTAAACAAGGTAGTTGTTCGGAGTAACTCCAAGTCTAGGATTTGCGCACCGAGATTAAAGAAATATGAATTACTACCTTATATTAATGAAGTAAAAGTCGGGATTATTGAAGCTGGCCGTGGTTGTGTTTTTAAATGTAAATATTGTTCAACGAGTAAGTATTGGAAAAGAAAGTACTTGTTTAGAGATCCCAAAGAGATAGTAGACGAAATTGAATTTTTATATAGGACCTTTGGAATAGAGATGTTTAGTTTGCAGCATGATCTATTCACGATAAACCGTCAAAATGTTATTGAGTTTTGCCAACTGTTGATGGAAAAATCGTTGCCAGTAAAATGGGCATGCAGTTCTAGAGTGGATGCTATTGATGAAGATTTAGTGAACATAATGATATATTCGGGTTGTGTTGAAATTTTTGTAGGAATTGAGACCGGATCACAAGATATGCAAAGCTTAATTCATAAGAACCTTGATCTTAATGAAATCATTAGAAAATTTGAGATGCTTAAGCTCTCTGGAATAGAAAAAATAACGACTTCGTTTATGTATGGTTTTCCAGAGGAGAAGTTTAAAGATCTAAATGACACAATGGTCTTGATTAGTAAGATGATGGCTTATGATTTTGTTTCTGTTAATTTATACCATATGACTTATCTTGCAGGTACTGAGTACTACAATGAGTATGAGCGTTGTTTAGAGATTGATGTAAGTTCACATTCAGGTATGAATGTGAGTTTATTTAGTGACACATCTATCAAATTGATTGAATCTAATAAAGCAATATTCCCTCATTTTTACAAGGTCAAAGGCGATGAAGATAAGTATGAAAAGTTAGATGATTTCGTTAACATTATCCTGCCCAACATAAAAAAAGACTTTCCTGTTTCATTTAGGGTTATTCTTGGCGTATTTAGATGGAACGTTCTTGATTTTTTCAAGTATATATATATACATAAGATATCACTTGAAGGAATAAAGAAGTACAGCTATGAAGCATATTTTGATAATTCTAACTCAGGCAATTATAGAAAAGGAGTAAGGACTGAAATCCATAACATTATGAAATTACTTGCTCATACATTTACAGATGATAACGAGAATCGATTTATAAGTGAACTTATAATTTATGAACACTATTTATATAAAGTGTACTCTTCATCAGAGCTGATGAAGGGCGAATTAAACTGCAATTACGATGTTTTTCAAATTAAAAGTCGAAGACTTGATTTTAGGAAATGTAAAGAATTGGGGCTTGATAATGCCATTATTCCACATCGTATAGAAGTGATAAAGGATTATGATAATCGCATTCGGGTTAGGAGATCAAATTAATTCTTTCATACTAAAATGTTGATAGAGTGATTTGTGCATACAATTGTCCAGCTACAACAAATCTATAGTTTGAGCATGATGTGGGATTTGCATAAATTCTATTAACAACCCAAACGATGATTCAATTTGAAATCGATAACAAATAATACTGTATGCTGAATATGATACAAATATAGTTAGCAAATCCAAGGGTAATAATGAAATTTTGAGTAATTATTGAATGATTATGTATATAGATGTATATGGTGAAAATAACTCATGGATATTATTGTATTTTATGGGAGAACATTAGTTGTATTTTGTGTGCATAGCATCTAATATTTATGCAAAAAATATCATTTTGAATTGCAACACCACAGTAGAAATGTGAGTCCTAATCATTCATCTTAAAGTGGAATGATTAGGACTTTTTTATTAGATAGGATTTCAAAAATAGAGTATTACTTAGAGCCATGATCTCACTATATTAGTCGATTAGAAGATAATTTCAAAAAGTATTTGACAAATATGACGATCGGTCATATAATCTAGCCATGGATAAGAAAACGCTAAAAAAAATAGAAATAATTGAAAAGTCCATAGATGTTATGTTTAGACATGGCTATCATGGAACAGGCGTGAAAGATCTCACTGATGCTGCTGGTATTCCGAAAGGTTCTCTCTATAACTATTTTGAGAATAAGGAGGATTATGTTAAAGAAGCTCTCAACTACTATTTTGAAGTAATGAGCAAGCCTCAGTTCGACAGATTGCAGGATATGACTATAAAGCCAACTGAGAGAATCAGGCAGTTTTATAAGATGATGATCGATGATATGATAGAAACACCCGAGTTTGACAAAGGATGTTTTGCAGGTAAAATGACTCAAGAAATGAGTGGCATCAATGATGGCATTCAAGAAGTTCTTAGCCAAATTAACAAGGATATCATCGGTAGGCTTAAATTGAATCTCGAAGAAGCTATTGCAGTTGGGGAGATTAAGAGTAACACGAATACTGAAACAATGGCAGAGTTTATTTTTAACAGCTGGCATGGAGCACTACAAGGTCTAAAAGCAAGCAGAGATATAAACACCTTAAATGTGTTTTATAAAGTTTTAAATGAAGTTCTACTTAAGTAGGACTTCTATTATGAATAAAAATATGACGACTGGTCATATTAAAGTGGCGTATTGTAGTTATAAACCGAAAGGAGAAGAAGAAATGGAAAAAAATATTGCTTTCACCGTACAGTTTGATGTTAAGCCAGAACATCTTCAAAAATTTAAGGACTCACTGAATCACGTCCTTGAAAGTATGACAGTTGAAGACACATTTATATCATGTTACCTGCACAAAGATCCACAAGACAAAACTAAAATTACAGTTTATGAAATCTGGAATGAATCGAGTATGGAGGCATTCTTTGAAAATCAGTTAAAAGTGAAGGCTTATAGACAAGAGTATGAAGCGAAAATCGGTGATTGGTTGAAATCAGATAGAGTGATTTCAATTTTGGAACCTGTTAAAGAATGGCATAAATAGAAATTGGACATTATAATAGCAAAAATAATAATAGTAGAATATGGAGGAAATTAACATGTCAAAGAAAACAATAGAACAAAAAATTCAAGAAGTATGGGATCGCCAAGAAATTCAGCAACTAATGTATAAACACGCTCGTTCACTTGACAGAATGGATGGAGATCTTATGAAGTCAACATACTGGGAAGATGCTATTGAAGAACATCAAGACCCTATTTACCCAGAACTATTCCACTGGAATGATAACGCATGGAAGTTTGTACCTGAAGCTATGAAAGGCTTTACGAATTTAAAAGTCACTCAACATAGAATCAGCAATGTCCTCATTGAACTAGATGGAGATAAAGCGACTGCAGAAACGTATGTATGGGCATATCACGTACATGAAGAGGAGGGTGTTGACAAGGAAGGTATTCTTGGTGGTAGACACTATTTTGATCTTGAAAAAAGAAATGATGAATGGCGTATCAAACACCGTCTCACAATATTCGACTGGAATCAGAACCAAGATGCATCAGCTGTTTGGAGTAGTAAATTTGCTGATAAATACAAATCTAAGAGGGACTTTACTGAAGCTGGCTATGATTTCGTAGAAAAACATAAGAAGCAATAGATATCAAGTAACAATGGACTAACATATCACCTCGATTATACACTCGAGGTGATATTACATGAGGAGAAAATCGTATGTTATCAGAAGCACTTAAAGATTTCAATAAGCAGTTTAGGGATAGTGCATCAGCAGATATCCTTGAAAAAATAGACAAGAGCATTCTGGAGTTGGCAGAGGGGAAGTTGTTTAAAACAGCCCTAAAAGTTGGCGACAAGTTACCAGGTTTTGAGCTGTCAAATGCGGCGGGACGTATGGTAGGTACAGAGGACTTACTGTCTAAAGGACCACTGGTAATCAACTTTTACAGAGGTGGCTGGTGACCTTATTGCAATATGGAGCTTGGAGGTTACCAAGACATTCTTGAGGAGATTCATGCTAGAGGTGCACAACTGGTTGCTGTCTCACCAGAACTTCCAGATGAATCATTATCTCTGCAGGAAAAACTTAATCTTGAGTTTGAAATTCTTACCGATCAAAACAATAAACTAGCCAAGTCTCTTGGTATAGCATTTTCAATGGATGATGAGCTAATTGAAGTCTACAAAAATTTCGGAATTGACTTGAAAGGGACTCAAGGCAATGAAGACTATGAACTCCCGGTGCCTGCTACATTTGTTGTCGGTCAGGACGGAATCATTTCTATGGCACATATAGATGTTGATTATACATCAAGAATGGAACCAGAGGAAGTACTGAATGTTCTTTAGGTGGCAGAATTAGAATCCCGCAACTACAATAAATGGTTTTCACTGATTAATAGATTAAAAGATTGATTTAGATAATTTAAGGAGACGGCTCAATGTTAAAAAAAATATTCGAACCGATTCATATCGGTACGATGGAAATAAAAAATAGACTGGTTGTACCACCTATGGTCATGAACTATGCCAATGAAGATGGCACAGCAAATGAAAGGTTCATTGCATACCTGGAAGAGAAAGCAAAAGGTGGATGGGGCCTTATAATACCTGAGAATTACATCATGGACCCAGATGCCAGGGGATTTGTAAAGCTTCCGGGATTATGGAAGGATGAGCAGATTGCAAGCCATAAGGAACTAACAGATAGAATTCATAAACATGGCGCAAAGGTTGTCGTACAGATAAACCACGCGGGACGACAAACATCAAGAATGATCACTGGGGTTCAGCCAGTGGCACCTTCTCCGATTCCTGATCCAACTATTGGAGAGATGCCAAGAGCACTTAGTGCTGAGGATATACTTGAGTTAATCGCTAAGTTTGGCGATGCAGCTCTAAGGGCAAAAAAAGCCGGGTTTGATGGAGTAGAGATTCATGGTTCCCACGGTTACTTAATCAATCAATTCATGTCCCCATTTTCGAATAAAAGGACGGATGAATACGGTGGAAACATCCGTAATCGTGCTAAATTTGCACTGGAGATCATCAGAGACATGAAAAACAAAGTGGGCGATGACTTCCCAATCATCTACAGAATGTCAGTGAATGAGCTAGTTGAAGGAGGTCTGACAACTGAGGAGAGCAAAATTGTTGCTATGATGCTTGAAGAAGCAGGTATTCATGCAATCCATGCTACAAATGGCGTGTATGCTAGTGCACAGTATATTATTCCGCCTGCAGCTGTAAAACATGGTTGGAGTTCTGACATTTCTGCTGAAATAAAAAAAGTTGTGTCAATCCCAGTTATCACAGTAGGTAGAGTTACAGACCCTCTAACTGCTGAATCCATTTTAACATCGGAGATGGCAGATTTAGTTTCAATGGGTAGAGCTTCACTGGCAGATCCCCATCTTCCAAACAAGGCGAAAGAAGGCAAGTTTGATGATATTGTCAGCTGTATTGGATGTCTTCAAGGGTGTGCTGGTAGAAATGTACAGCAGCTGCCTGTTCAGTGTCTAGTAAATCCAATGACAGGTAATGAAAGTGAGTTCAAACTAGAGCAGACAAAAGACAAGAAGAAAGTACTTGTTGCTGGGGGTGGCATAGCTGGTATGGAAGCAGCTATAGTTGCTGCAAATCGTGGTCATGATGTACACCTATATGAAAAGAGTGAAGTTCTTGGTGGACAATGGCTCATCGCAGCTGTACCCCCTTCCAAAGAGGAACTGAATGCACTCACAGTATGGCAAAAAAAGAAAATTAAAGAGTTGGGTGTTAATATATATCTTAACACAGAACTGACTAAGGCTATTGTTGAAAGTGAAAAGCCGGATGCCGTTATAGTAGCAACTGGAGCAACACCTGTGATACCAAACATTCCAGGCAAAGATAAGGCATTGGTTGTGTCAGCCAATGACGTTTTAAACGGTATAAAAGATACAGGAGAAAATGTACTAGTGATTGGCGGTGGTTCTGTAGGTGCTGAAACTGCTGCGCATCTTGTGAACCATGGCAAGAAGGTAATAATAGTTGAAGCACTTCCTGAAATTGTGAAAGATAGTGAGCCGGCTGTTAAATATTTTCTCCTGGAGGATTTAAGAAAAAATAACGTACAAGTGCTAAAGAATACTATTGTTAAGGAAATCTTCGACAATACAGTTCTTGTCCATGAAATAGAAGGCAATGAAAGGCTACTTGAAAACGTAGATTCTGTTGTTGTGGCTGTTGGCTCAAAATCAGTGAATGAGTTAACTAATGAACTTAAAGAAATAGTTGGAGAAGTGATCCAAATTGGTGATGCTGTTAGTGTTAGAAAAGGCTTCGAGGCAATGGATGAGGGCTTTAGAGTAGCTATGAGTTTATAGGGGTGGGAGTTATGATACAAACTGTATCTAAGTTATATGTTCAACCGGGTAAATCAATTGAGTTTATTGAGATTTTCAAAAAAATGATTGGACCCACTAAAAAGGAAAAGGGATGCCTGCAGTATGAGATGTATCAAGATGAGGACAATGAAACTTTGTTTATAGTCCTTGAGCGGTGGAAATTAAAGGAAGATTTCGATAACCATCTAAAATCGGCACATTTTGAAGAAATAGTCCCAAGAATGCTGGAGCTGCTAGTGAAAGAATCAGAACTTAACGTTACAAAATTTGTTGCTTAAATCGTTACAAGAGAATTTAATGTTAAAAATTATAGGTATTTGTGACAGTACAGTAAAACAAGATATCCTATAAGAAGCATAAGTATTGAGGATCATTCAAATACAATGGTGGTTATTGTAGTTAAGAAACTAATGCCATCTTATGACAGAAGCAACCATACCCACTAACAACACTCCACACATGTTGAAACAGTAGTAGAGCTAGAGCGAATGTAACTTCAATTTCTAGAATTATAGAAAACCTGAATTTGTAATTAAATTCAGGTTTTTTTGTTGTTTATTATTTCAGTGTCTGAAAACAAATATTAAATGAATTTTTCATAAAATCTATTCATACTGGGATTTTACTGAGATATGTATCATTTTGCCAGATATATATATATCGATTTGAATGGGAGTATTAGATATGATGGTTTTATAAAAGAAATCAAACCTCAGATTATAATGGAGGATAATAATTGGGTAAATCATACGTAGTATATCAATTACGAATGACATTTGTGCACTCATCAACAAGTGATGAGTACACGGGAGGTAGACATGGAAGAATTGATCCATATAAAGACCATATCTCAAATTCATGAATTGCTGGGGAAAAAAATGCAGACCATCCGCTCATAACTGTTATTGATGTCGAGTAATTAGCCGCATTTGACAAAGCTGGATCATTATCTTACAGGACTGATTTCTACACTATTGCCCTGAAAAGCGGTGGCGAATGTGAAGTGAAGTATGGCAGACAAACATACGATTTTATGGAAGGGAGTCTGGTTTTTACTAGTCCAGGACAGGTGTCCTCCATAGAATCAGATGGGAAAGGCAAAAGACCAACAGGATGGATTCTGTGTTTTCATGAGGACTTAATAAGAGGTTCAGAGTTAGCAAGTAAAATGGACCATTACACATATTTTGAATACAGTAATAATGAAGCGCTTCATTTATCTCAGAAGGAAAAGGAAATAATAACAAACATTAAGGACATTCTTGTGACAGAGTTTTCTCAGAATCTAGATGTATACTCCAATAAACTTATTTTATCCAATTTAGAGACACTGTTGAATTATTGTGAACGGTTTTATGGTCGTCAGTTCCTAACAAGAAAAGCTGTTATTAAGGAGCGTTTTGTGAAGTTTGAGGAGTTACTAATAACAAGACTTGATGAGGCTGTGATAGAGAGGGAAGGATTGCCTACAGTTAACAATGAAAGAAATAGAAGATTGCTTCGAAATATGGTTGGAGTAAAGGAGTAATCTTAAACAATGATAATGGGAGCATTGTAAGCGCATTACCGATATTGAAAGTGTAGATGTTTATGAGATAAATACGAAGCAAGGTTATTGATCTGGGTGTACTTCTAAGACATATTTGGGGTGTAATGTTTACGATTTAATAGTGAATGAACTATTAAGAATAGATTTTTCAAAATGATCGCCAAACATTATAAAAGAGGTATATAATGCATATAAAAAGCTCAAGCAATTGATTATTTATCACAGTGATAGAGGCGGGTGAGTATTATGCATAAGATCAAACTGGATAATGAGAGTTGGCGACCGGATCGTAATAGCGTAATTCCATTATTCAAGCAAATCTTCGACTTCGTAATCGAAAAAATTTCCAGTGGTGAGTGGTCTATTGGTAGTCGAATACCAACACAAATGGAAATGGCCAAATTCTTTGGTGTGAATAGAAGTACAATACTTGAGGTTTATGATGAGCTAAAGGCAGAAGGATTAGTAGATTCTCAAAAGAGTAAAGGAACCATTATTGTTAATAACACTTGGTCTTTGCTGACATCAAATGCCCCTACTGATTGGAACAAGAAGATATCAAGGGGAATGCATAAACCGAATCTAGATATAATAAAGATTATAAACGATGTCGAAACAGAAAAAGGATTCATCCGTCTTGGGGCTGGTGAGCTTGCCAGAGACATGTATCCATCTGAGTATTTGAAACAGTCACTTCATAGTGTCGCTGAAAACATTGACTATATGGGCTATGATGAACCAAAGGGTTTATTACCACTTCGACTTGAGATCGTTAAGTATCTTCGGAACAAGGGTATTGATACGGATGAGTCCAAAATACTAGTAGTATCTGGTGGATTACAGGCTCTTAATTTAATATCAATGGGTTTATTACACCGCGGTTCAACTATACTCACAGAAAAACCGACATATCTAAAGTCATTAACCCTTTTTGATTCTCATGGGATCAACCTTACCGGTGTAGATATGGACAACAAAGGAATAAATTTGGAACACCTTATTAGAAAGGCGTCTTTGAAGAAGCCTGAACTTTTATACACCATACCCAATTACCATAATCCAAGTGGGATATTGATGACTACTGATCGAAGAAATGATCTACTTGATTTAAGTGTTAAAGAGAGATTGCCAATTATTGAAGATGACGTATACGGTGAGTTGTGGTATGACGCTCCACCGCCTAATCCAATCAAGGCGTTAGATAGGAATGGCACAGTGCTTTATATTGGAAGTGTGTCTAAAACCTTATCAGCAGGTCTGCGTATAGGTTGGATAGTGGGTAATGAAAATGTGATCAACCGATTGGCAGACATAAAAATGCAAACGGATTACGGAAGCAGCAACATTGCACAGTGGTTGTGTTATGAGTTCTTTAGAAATGGTGCTTATGAGAAGTTTTCGGCTGAACTGAGAACACGTTTGAAGAAAAAGAGGGATTTAGTTCTACAGCTTTTGAGCGAACATTTATGTGAGATTGCAACGTGGAATGTACCAAGTGGTGGGCTCTATATATGGGTTAAGTTGAATAGCGAATTTTCTCCATACAAGTTGTTTGAGAAATGTTATGACATTGGTATTGTTCTAAATACTGGAAGCCTATATGATGAATCGAATAAAAACGCATTAAGGATCTCATTTGCCTATGCAACTGAAGATGAACTTAGAATTGGAATAGGAAAACTTGCTGAATTGCTTAAGAATGAGCTCGTAATAAAAAGATGATAATGAAAGACAGATCAGACCCAATGTTGGCCTGGTCTTTTTTTGTTGGGTTACTTTTTTCAACTTTGTTCTACAGTAATATTTCACCACCAGATATTATTTAGTTAAGTTGAATGTAAATAGTGAATGGAGGGAACTTATGAAGATTGCGGATTTTAAAGTAGAACGATGGATGGATGAATATGAAAGAAAATGTGAGATTAATATTGCGGAAAGTTGTGTAGATTCACTTGTTCTTGAAGATGTACTATGTCTGTGTACTGAAAATCATGGGAGAACAAATGAAGCTGTTTATCAGATAAAAAAACAAGAATTTATTAATCATATCTTGCAAATGAAACTCACATACGGATCTATAGAGGGATCAGATTATTTAAAGAAAGGTATACAAAGTTTATACAAGAAGGTTGGTCCAGAACAGATTGTGACAACACACGGTGCAATAGCAGCTAATTACTTAGTGTTGATGTGTTTAGTAGAACCAGAAGATGAGGTGATAACAATTGTTCCGACCTACCAGCAACATTACTCAATACCAGAGTCTATTGGTGCAAAAGTTCATAAAGTACAACTAAGATCTGAGAATGATTTTAAATTGAATCTTGATGAAATTAGAGCATTGGTGAATGAAAAAACTAAACTCATTAGCTTTGCGAATCCAAATAATCCAACTGGCGCTGAACTTGATGTGGAAACTCTAAATGAAATTGCCGAAATTGCCAGATCCGTTAATGCATATGTATTGTCCGATGAAGCATATCGTGGATTGAGTTTAGATAAGGATGATTATACGGCATCAATTGTTGATATTTACGAGAAAGGAATCAGTACAAGCAGTATGTCAAAAACATATGCTCTAGCTGGTATTCGTACAGGTTGGGTATGCGCATCTCGTGATTTGATTGAAAAAATTAACATTCGCCGTGATTATAATCATATTAGTTGCTCCATGATTGATGACTATATTGCAGCGATAGCTTTAGAAAACAAAAGTGCTATTGTAAATAGAAGTAAGAGTATTATAAAAAATAATTTAGAGATTATTGATAGTTGGATTGAAAGAAATCCAGGGTTCAGCTATGTGAAGCCTAAAGCAGGTCCAGTAATTGTGATTAAATATGATTTAGATATGCCTTCCAAAATGTTTTGTAAGAAGCTTTTAGAGGTAAAGAGTGTACTTGTTATTCCTGGTGATGTCCTTGACATTCCAAGCCATTTCAGAGTAGGAATAGGGAATAATTCAGACAGTCTTGTTGAAGGATTATCAAGAATATCTGAGTTCTATAACTCAATTAAATAATTGCTAAATACGTTATTAAGAAAGCTGAGATGATGAAAATCGGACCTGTACTCATGTTTTAGGTTGAGATATCTTCAAACATTCAAATCTCCATTATTCATTTTCAATTGAATGAATAATGGAGATTAACTTGTTAGAAAATACATCGGGTGCTCTTACGGTTCACATTAGCTTAAATCATCGATCTTACGTGACTTTTAGTTGAACAGGGTACACCACATTACATTTGCAACAAGAACTTTTTCAGTAATGAAAAAACCATTGATGCCGAAGGTTCCAGTCCCGTCAATTAATCCCAATTTCAAGATGTTTAATTTTTATTAATGCCCTTTTAAACTAAGGCCTGAAGGGATAATACTCGACACGAATAGTGACTTTTGCAAAGAAAATCGCAATATCGGCGCAGTGACTCTTGCAATTTTATTAACGAAAACAGTGACATCATCTATCTCAAATTTATTATAGAATTCAATGTTTGATGGTTGATTAAGATCAATATCATAAACCTCAATGGTTGGACAACACCCACCACCACTTTTATTTATGGTAAGAGTAATTACCTTTCTTTTCTTTTTTTCTAAATAAGATAAAACATTATCATCAATTCTAATTTTGTAGTTTATTTTCATAATTACACCTCCTACTAACTAGTAAGATGCATAAATCATGCCAAAAATACAAATGGCATGATTTATGCATTATTAGTGTATAAAGGATATAAGGAGTGAGATTATGAATAAGCATACTGAAATGATAAAAAGAAGATATAATCGGGTCTCAAAAATTTATGATGTTATGGACAAGCCAATGGAAATGATGACACCAGAGACTTGGAGACAAGAGATTCTGGAGGGCGCAAGTGGAAAAATTCTAGAAGTAGGTGTAGGTACAGGAAAGAATCTCAAGTATTATCCTAGTCAAATTGAAATTACAGGAATAGATTTTAGTGAAAAGATGCTCGCAAAAGCAAGACGAAAAGCAAAGACTATGTTCATTGAACCTAGTCTGATAAATATGGATGTTCAAAATCTTGAGTTTGAAGATAATACATTCGACTATATATTTACCACATATGTGTTTTGTTCTGTACCAGACCCTGTTGAAGGATTAAAGGAAATTAAACGTGTTTTAAAACGGGGGGGGAAACTTATAATGCTGGAACACGTCAGAAGTGAAAAGTTGTTGTTAGGTTTATTGATGGATATATTAAATCCGCTTGTTGTTAGAATGATTGGAGCAAACATTAATAGAAACACTGTTGGAAATATTGAAAAAGCAGGATTTACACAAGTCTTTGTTGAAGATAGAGTTGGAGATATAGTGAAGTATATTTCTGTTGTTAATGATTAAGTGTATGAAATAACACAATGAGTGTGGGAAATCATACACCTATGATATTTTATGAGGAGAGTATAAGTGGAAGAGAGAAAAAGAGATATAGCTGTACTCGCTGTACTTATAGCACTTGTTACAGCTCTACACTATTTAACAATAAACCAACAGTGGGCTATTCATGATTTTTATAGAAGGTTATATTATATACCGATCATCCTGGGTGCTTTCAAATTTAGACTACGTGGTGGTGTAGTAATTAGTGTGTTGATTTCCTTCTTGTATTTGCCCCATGTATTATTCTACTGGGGTTTTGAAGATATTGGTTTCGTGAATCAGATCCTAGAGATAACAATGTTCTTATTTATTGGTTCAATCACAGGATATCTAGTTGAACAACTTTCTAGAAATAATGTTCTTCTAACAGAACAACTTGCTAGAATCACAGAAATGGAGATTCTAAATGAGAACATTCTAAATAGTATGTCCCAGCCACTGATTGCTGTTGATAATAACAATGAAGTAAAGATTTTAAATAATGCAGCAACAAATACCTATAAAGGCTTAAATCTTCACAGCAATCTTATGGATTATAAGAATCAAGTTTTTGAGAGAGTTCATTTGCCGCTAAAGTGTTTAACCAGTGGAGAAACCACGCAGTTTGATGAAATAATTAGAGTTCCTTATGACGACACTCATGTGGTCAGCCATATTAAAATGTATCCCATTCAAAACAGGGAAAGTAAAATAACAGGCACAGTTATTGTGATTGAAGACATCACAGAAATGTATCAGTTAGAAGAAGAGATACGTAGAGCAGACAAGTTATCAGCAATTGGGGTCATGGCATCTGGTGTAGCACATGAAATAAGAAATCCGCTAGGTATTGTCAAGACAATCGCACAAACAATTAAATCATCAGACAGAATAGATGAAATGGATCTTGAAGGAATAAATATCATCATAGAAGAAGTGGATAGGGCAAACAGTGTTATAAAAGAGATACTGGATTTTTCAAAGGTAGAAAAAGGAGAACTACTTATTAGTAATGTTTATGAACTTGTAAATGACGTTATTAAAATCACTCATAAGTTTGCTGAGAATAATTTAGTTTCGATTGAAACTGATGTTGAAGATAACTTGTATTGTATGATGGACGTTAGCAAAATGAAGCAAGTTTTAATGAATCTGATCATGAATGCAGTTGACGCTATGCCTGATGGAGGCACAGTTAGAATATCAGGAAAAAAACAGAATGAGAAAGTTGTTTTGCAGGTGCTGGATAGTGGTTTTGGAATCTCTGAGAAACAGCTTGATAACATATTTAATCCTTTTTATACGACAAAAGACAAAGGAACTGGACTGGGACTTTCAATAACGCATAAGATTATCAAAGACCACAATGGTTCAATAAAGGTTAAGAGTACCACGGAGAAAGGTACCGAGTTCATAATTGAACTGCCAAATGATAGAGAGGCTAAAAATGAAATTTAAAGTTCTGATTATAGAAGATGAAAAGAATATGGTATGGGCTTTGACTAATGCATTGAAACAAGACGGATATCAGATTGATTCTGTTTTACGTGGGGATCAGGCATTAGAAAATATTGAAAAGACAAATCCTGATTTAGTACTTCTAGACATAAAACTTCCTGGGATGGATGGAATATCAGTACTGAGCGCTATTCGTGAATCGGGTAATGAAGTTCCTGTAATAATGATGACCGCTCATGGAACGCTTGACACCGCAATACAAGCCATTAAACTCGGAGCAACTGACTATTTGTCTAAACCATTTGATCTTGAGGAAATGAAAATCACAGTAAATAAAGCGCTTCAGTTTGGAGAGATGGCTAAAGAAATTGACTTCCTTAAAGAGGAGTTAAGTAGAAACCTCAAGGATACTATTATCGGAAACAGTAATAAAATGATGGATCTGCTTCAAGTAGCAGAGCAAGTAGCCAAGAGTGATGCAACAGTTCTCATCACAGGTGAAAGTGGAACGGGTAAAGAAGTCATAGCCGACTTTATTTATAAGTCAAGTGGTCGAGCTGAAATGCCGTTTGTTAAAGTTAATTGTGGTGCTTTAACTGAAACACTTCTTGAAAGTGAGTTGTTTGGTCATGAAAAAGGGGCTTTCACGGGAGCAATAAATAGAAAACCTGGCCGTTTTGAAAGGGCAGATGGAGGAACTATTTTCCTTGATGAAATTGGCGAAATCCCGTTCTCGGTTCAAGTTAAACTTTTAAGAGTACTACAACAAAAGGAGTTTGAACGCGTTGGAGGTACTGAGACCTTAACTACTGATGTCAGAATTATAGCTGCAACGAACAGAAACTTAGCGGTAATGGTTGAGGAAGGTTCGTTCAGAGAAGATTTGTATTATAGACTCAACGTTATACCAATGGAAATTCCAGCACTCAGAGAGAGACGGGAAGATATTCCATTACTACTAGAACATTTTATTAGTAGGTTTGCAGATAAAATGAAGCGTAAAAAAATCGTAATTGAGGATGAGGCCATGAAGTGTCTTGTAAACTATAGTTGGAAGGGCAACATACGAGAACTTGAGAACCTCGTGGAAAGAATGGTTATCCTATCTAGAGGAGAAACAATAACAATTAACGATTTACCAAAGGAAGTAAAAGTTAAAGATAATCCTGAAAGTCCATTCTATTTACCTGATTCAGGTATAAAGCTTGATGAAGTTGAAAAAGACCTTATTTTTCAAGCCATGCAAAGAACTGATCAGAATCAGACTAAAGCTGCAAAGTTATTAGGTATATCTAGACATACGTTATTATATAGATTAGAAAAGTATGACATAAAATGATTGGGGTGAATATGAGAAGCAAAATTAGTATTAAAATCAGTATTATTGGTTATGTTAATATTTTGATGGTTTTGTTAGTTGCTATTTTTCATGATGTGATTGAATCTATCTCAGAGTGGTTGTTAGTTACTTTGTTGTTTGTGTATGCAATCTTAAATGGTGTTTATATCCAGTATGAAATAAGAAAGCAAGAGAAGTTGCAAAAGGCACTAGAAGATGAAAGAATATTGACTAGCCAAATTCTGAGCACGTTTCCAGTCGGTGTTGTTTTAACGGATCAAGCCAATGATATCAATTACAATAATCCTAAGGCTCTTGAGTTCATGCAATCAAATATGGGGGAAATATCAAATCTAAAAGACGTTGAGTTTTTATCCAAACTGGATAATCAAATTTATACAAATCTCCTTCAAAAAAATGAGCTGATTCAAATTAATGAAGTTGAAATTAATGCAGAGAATAAATTAAGTAAGTATTATCTAAACTTGATGTCAATGCCTTTTAAGCCGATTGGAGATGAACGTAAGTATCAGAAATTGATTGTACTTGAAGATATTTCGAATGAAGTTGTCTTAAGAAATAAACTTGAAAATCAGTATTTAGAGATGTTTAAAAGTTTTGCAAAGATTATAGATGCAAAAGATTCATATACTGGTATGCATTCAACTACTGTAGTTGACCTTGTCAATATTATCTTAAATCAACTGAATCTAGATAAACAGATAGAAAGTGATACAAGAATAGCAGCGGCCCTTCATGATATTGGAAAAATTGGAATACCAGAGTTGATTCTGAACAAGCCAGGAAAATTAACAGACGAGGAATACGAAATAATGAAGACTCACCCGGTTATAGGTTCAGAACTTTTAAGTGGTATATCTGGTTATGAGCAAATATCTACCTACATTAGACACCATCATGAAAGGCCAGATGGCAATGGATATCCTGACGGTCTTTTGAATGACCGAATACCTATACCATCAAAAATTATATCAATTGCTGATGCTTTTGACGCGATAACATCTAAACGTGTCTACAGAGATGCCCGAAAAGTAAAAGGTGCACTTGAAATTATTGAAAATAGTGCTGGAAGGCAGTTTGATTCAGAGTTGGCAGACATATTTGTTAGAGAAATTAGAAAAAAATACGATTCTGTAATTAATTAGACCTGAAATAATAGGTCTATTTTTTTTGAAAAAATAAGTAAAAATGTAAAGTTGGCACGAAATATGCAATATGTATTAGCACATAGAAAATACATCAAAACATTAATTGGAGGTTCAAATATGGAAATTTTGTTTAGAGTACTATTCTTTATTGCATTCGGTTTTATGGCAATGCGAATGATGCGTGGTGGTGGATGCTGTGGTGGTAGCTCACATAGACTGCATAATAATAGTATGAACTCAGGAGGTAGTTGTTGTGGGAACACAAAGGAAGATGGAGATTTAGAATAAATAGTGTGTTAAATGCTACACTCATGTGGCAAAACTCACAATTATAAAGTAGGAAGATTGAGGTGATTGTATGTCAAATAGAATCGAAACTTTATCAATAAATGGAATGACTTGTTCATCATGTGCAGCAACAGTTGAAAAGTCGGTATCAAAGATAGAGGGTGTAAATTCTGCTACAGTTAACTTTGCAACAGAAAAAATAAATGTTGAGTTTGATGAGACTCGTGTAACAATTCCACAAATAAAAGAGGCTGTTGCTAAAACAGGATATGAACTTGTAGAAGATGCAAAGACAAGAGAGATCATAATACCTATACAAGGTATGACTTGCTCATCTTGTGTCATGCACATAGAAAAAGCCGTTGGTGCCATTGATGGTATATCTGAAGTGCGTGTCAATATCGCAACAGAAAAAGCTGATATTTCTTATAACCCAAACAAAACACGTATATCAGAAATTAAACAAGTAATTACTAAAGCTGGTTATACTCCGCTTGACATTGAAGCAGAAAGCTCATCTGATGTTGAAAAAGAAAGACGTGAAAAAGAAGTAAAAACACTTTGGAACAAGTTTCTTGTAGCAATAGTGTTTACACTGCCACTTCTTATTCTAGCAATGGGACACTTGGTTGGAATTGAACTCCCAGAGCTTGTTGACCCAGTGCATAACCCATTTAATTTTGCGTTAACGCAGCTATTCCTTGTTATTCCAGTTGCGATAGCAGGTCGTAAGTTCTATACTGTCGGTTTTAGGGCTCTTGTTAAAAGAAGTCCAAATATGGACTCTCTCATTGCGATGGGAACCAGTGCTGCCATAGTATATGGAATTTTTGCAACATACAAAATATACATGGGTGAACTAGAGTATGCTGGCGATTTATACTTCGAAACGGCTGGTGTAATCATTGCACTGATTCTTTTAGGCAAGTACCTTGAAGCTGTTTCAAAAGGTAGAACATCTGAAGCTATTAAAAAATTAATGGGACTAGCTCCCAAAACTGCAGTTGTTATCAAGAATGATGCCGAAATTGTTATACCAATTGAAGAAGTTGAAGCAGGCGATATTCTCCTAGTTAAACCTGGTGAGAAAATTCCTGTTGATGGTGAAGTTGTAGATGGCTTAAGTACTGTGGATGAATCCATGTTAACAGGGGAGAGTATACCTGTTCAAAAAACGGTTGGAGATAAAGTTATTGGTGCAAGTGTTAATAAAAATGGCATGATGAAAATGAAGGCTACAAATGTAGGAAAAGATACTGTACTTGCGCAGATCATTAAACTTGTTGAAGACGCACAAGGTTCCAAAGCACCGATCGCAAGACTTGCAGATATTATTTCAGGCTACTTCGTACCTGTTGTTATTGTAGTGGCAATTATTGCAGGTGCCCTTTGGTTCATATCAGGTCAATCTGCAATATTCTCTCTAACAATATTTATTGCAGTTCTTGTTATTGCATGCCCATGTGCACTGGGGCTTGCAACACCAACCGCAATCATGGTTGGAACAGGGCGCGGTGCTGAGTTCGGTGTTCTAATTAAAGGTGGAGAGCCTTTAGAGACGGCGCATAAGATTGACATGGTCGTATTTGATAAAACAGGGACAATTACTGAGGGTAAGCCGATGGTAACTGATGTTGTGACGGCACCTGGATTCAATAATGAAGAAATTTTAAAAGTAGCTGCGTCTGCTGAAAAAGGCTCTGAGCATCCACTAGGTGAAGCTATTGTAAATAAAGCAGTTGCGGATGATATAGAACTGCTCAAGATTAAGGAGTTTAAAGCAGTTCCAGGTCATGGTATTGATGTTGATTTAGGTATATTAAAAGTACTACTTGGTAACTTGAAGTATATGAAAGATGAAAATATCAATGTAACACTTGAAGAGCAAGCCAACAAACTTGCTTCTGAAGGTAAAACTCCAATGTTTATCGCAATAGATGGCAAAATGGCTGGAATTGTTGCAGTTGCAGATGTAACGAAGGAGAACAGTGCTTATGCTGTCAAGCAACTACATGAAATGGGAATCAAAGTTGCTATGATCACTGGTGACAATAAACGAACAGCAGCAGCCATTGCTAAGCAAGTTGGTATAGATGTAGTCTTAGCTGAAGTTTTGCCAGAAGATAAAGCTAATGAAGTGAAGAAACTTCAGGAACAAAATTATACTGTTGCCATGGTTGGAGACGGTATTAACGATGCACCTGCTCTTGCACAGGCCAATGTAGGTATTGCAATTGGTTCAGGAACAGATGTTGCCATTGAATCAGCAAGTATTGTTTTGATGAAGAGTGACATACTAGATGTTGTTACGTCAATTCAGTTAAGTAAAAGTACGATTAGAAATATTAAACAGAACTTGTTCTGGGCATTTGCGTACAACACAGCAGGCATTCCACTTGCAGCTGGACTCTTTTATATGTTTGGGGGACCTAAGCTAAATCCAATGTTTGCTGCGGCTGCTATGTCATTAAGTTCAGTTTCTGTACTCACAAATGCATTGAGGCTAAGACGATTCAAACCAGTTATTCAGAAAAGATAGGAGCAAGTATGAACAACAGAAATAACCAAATGGTTGAGAAAAACATGGTTGATGACCATATAGAAGTAGAAAGAAAATCAAAGGGAATTGGACTTAAACATGGTCTACTTATGATTTTATGCTGTCTAATCCCCATAATGCTAGTTGGTGCATTACCATTGATTGGGTTAGAGAACATGTCTTTGAGTTGGTTGTTCTTCCTTTTATGTCCGTTGATGCATATAGGTATGATGTTCTTTATGAAAGAACATCACTAGATAATAACAAATTGTAGGAGGATGAATATGAAAAAGCGAATTATGATTGATGGAATGAGTTGTGGTCACTGTGCAGGTAGAGTGAGTGAAGCCCTTTTAAGTATATGTGGTGTGAGAGAGGTTGAAGTGTTTGTACAGACAAAGTCAGCAGTAGTTGAGTTAGTACATGATGTGGAATCAGCAAAATTTATTGAGGCTATCAACAACATTGGAATGGGTTACACCATAAAAGATGTGTTTGATGCATAATAATTTCCAAAGGGGCGAGTGGTTTCGCCCCTTCCCCCTTCTTAAACAATAAGGAGTGAAAAGTTGAAAAAACACAGCATATTCATAAAGTTAAATCCCTGGGGAGCAGGTCTTGCGGGTTCAGGATTTTTAATAGGATTGTATTTTATAATCCTTTCAGTTGCAAATTCTCCAAGTTATGCCTTTAGCCAATTGCAGGACTTATGGTACTGGTTTTTGCCACTGGTTGTTGGATTTGGCATACAACTTGGTTTATACACATATATTAAGAAGTTCGAGTTTGATCAGCTTCATGGTGCGGGTGCAAGTGTCGCAGCAAGCTCAGGAGTTTCAGCGGGAGCTATGATAGCCTGCTGTTTACACCATATTGCTGACTTACTCCCACTCATAGGTTTATCTGCTACAGCACTATTTTTAATAGAGTATCAGGTTCCCTTTATCATTCTAGGGATTGGATCAAATATCATAGGGATCTCAATGATGCTTACAACGATGCAAGAGCATAGCCTATACCACGAAAGAGGACAGCTGTCAGGTCTATTTAAATTTAATATGAAAGTAGTAAGAGGACTTGCTGTTACCCTTGGTGTAGGGGTGACGCTTATGTCTTTTATAATCACAATGAACAAAGGGTATTTTTAAGGAGAGTCATTAGAGAATGAAGGACAAAAAAAATGTAATTATTGCTGTAATTGCTTTATTGATTATTGGGTCAGGAGCATTTTTCTGGTCACAAACACAAAAAGATGATTATGCAGTTAAGGCGAGTGAGGTTATATCGGAATCTTTAGAAGTCAATTATTCAATTGAAACAGAGGGAGAAAGTGAAGCCTATGCACAGACAAAGGAAGAATCATTAAAAACTCCTAAACCCACAACGGCAAAGGTTAAAACGATCCCCCAAAAACAGGTTCAACAAGCTTCTGTTGGTGCAGTTGATTTAGCAGTGCAGTTTTATAATCCTGACAAAAATGTGGATGATTACTGGATATTCCAAGTCGCTATGGACACACATAGTGTTGATCTTGATCAGATTGATTTACAAGAGTCCATATACTTTATTGATGGAAATGGAAAAATCATAGAAGATGGTTTTACTGTAAAAAAGTCTGGATCAGGACACCATGTGTCTCAGTATGTTGAATTACCAAAACACATCAATGGAGAAGACACAATTTATAAGGAGTTTGAGAGCTTCAAATTAGTTTTCAAAAACATTGACGGTGTTGAAAAAACAGAACTTGAATGGGATATGACTATATATCCTGAAATCTTCGATCATTAAAGCTTAAGATCATAATTCCGCCATAATTCACTTGTATACTTAAGAAAAGATTAGATATGGAGGTGAGGAATATGATGCTTTTCGGTTGGATTTTGATTGCGGTGGTTTTCTATTATATGTTTGCGAATGGCAACAGCAATATGCCGAAACTAAACTCAAAATCACCAAAAGAGGTGTTGGATGAACGGTTCGTAAACGGAGAAATCGATGAAGAGACGTATACAAGAATGAAGAAGGCTTTGGAAGATAGGTGATATGAATGATGTTTTATAATGGTTTTGGAAATGGATTCGGGTGTTCTTTTGGGGTGTTGCATTCCTTCTGGGGTTTTGGAATTGGATTGTTGGTCATTGGGTTAGTCGTAATACTACTAGTTAGAAACGGGAGAAACTCTGGTGGACAAAAAAGCGCACTTGAGTCACTGAATATGCGTTTTGCTTCAGGTGAACTGACGGAAGAGGAATACTTACAAAGAAAACGCGTGCTAAAAGGGAAATAGAGGTATAATTCAAATAGATCGGAGACGGTCTATTTTTTCCTTATGTAAAAGAGTTGCTAAGGTGGATTGATATTATGAAACGTAAGATTTTGATTGTAGAAGACGAATCAAATATAAGAAGCGTGGTTGCAAAGTATCTAGAGAATGCAGATTTTGAAGTGTATGAAGCGCAAGATGGATTTGAAGGTTTATCTTTATTCAATGAGTATAGTCCTGATTTGCTTGTATTAGATGTTATGATGCCAGGAATAACGGGGTTTGAAGTGCTTAAGGAGATTAGGCTCATTTCCAACACACCTGTCATTATGTTAACTGCTAAGCAACAAGAAATTGATAGATTAAATGGGTTTGATTTAGGAGCTGACGATTATGTAGCAAAACCTTTTAGTCCTAGGGAGTTAGTCAAACGTGTTCAGGCAGTTGTTAAGAGAACGTATGGTGAAATAGATGGTCAGGAACGTTTAGAATGTGGAGACCTCGTACTGGATATAAAAAAACAAACATTATATAAAAAAGATTTGGAAATTGAGATTACATCTAAGGAGTACAAACTTCTCGAAGTTTTCTTCTTTAATCAAGACCAGCTCTTATCAAGAGAACAGTTAATCGAAGATGCATTTGGTTCAGAATATGATGGGTTTGATCGAAATATTGATTCGTATATTAAAAAGATAAGACATAAGATAGAGGAAAACTCAAGAAAGCCGGATTACTTAAAAACAAAATATGGTGCTGGATATATATTTGGAGGTGAGTTAGGTGACAATAAGAAGACAACTTAGTCTGTTGATGCTACTCCTTATACTTGTTTCAGTTATTATTAATTCTCTTATTTCTACAAACTATATTGACAGCTATTTCAAAAACTATGTAAGTGATCAGTACGATGAAAACGTGCGTGCGATTACAACTTTTTCAAGAAACATTCTTGTGGAAGGTGTGCAAAATAGAGTAAGAGCTCAGAGTGAGCTTGAAAACTTTGTGGATGACCCAATCGTTGCAATAGCCATTTATGATGCGAGTGGAAATCAAGTGGCGTATGTAGAAGACTCCATGTTCAATATGCACAGAGGTATGATGATGGGTGGCATGTATGATGTTAAAAATGATACTATTACACTCACTAATGGTCTAAAAGAAGTGGGTATACTTGTTATTACAAGAAACGCTGATGTCCAAAGCTCAGAGACTGTGAGACTCTTTAAAATGGCAATGCTAATGGGGACATTGTTATCAGGGGCAGTTGTGCTAGTCATGTCACTTGGCTTGATCTCTTTATCAAGTAAGAGAATTACAAAGGATTTAAGGAACACAGCTCAATTTGCAAGATCTATTGAATTAGGTGAGATAAAAAAGGTTGAAGGTTCAAAAACATTAGAGATAAAAGCCTTACAGATGAGTCTTCAAAATCTATCAAACAAACTAAAGCTTCAAAAAGCTACTAGAAAGCAAAAAACTGATCAGCTGGCCCATGAAACACGTACACCTCTTACGATTCTTCGTACAAACATCGAAGGTGCATTAGATGGTATTGTAGAAGTTAATGAATCTCGCCTGGAAAGCTGTTTGAGTGAGATTGAGAACCTATCAATACTAATTTCTAATATGAATGAAGTAATAGAATATGAAACTGACGAAGTAAATGTAGTAATCAGAAACTATGATATAGTGAAAGAAATTAAGAAAGTCATAAAAGGATTAAATGTTCAGTTTAAGAAAAAAGGTCTTGAGCTCAATTATGATGGTCCAACTCAGTTTGATGTGAACCAGGATAGCGCATTGTTAAACCAAGCTCTTTATAATTTGTTGACAAATGCATATAAGTTTACAAATGAAGGGCGTGTAACAGTAGAACTTAAGCAAATAGAAACCACAGGGTGGTCTCTAATTGTAAGTGATACAGGTATAGGTATTTCAGAAGATGACATGGAGAGAGTCTTTGATGCCTACTACAGAAGTCTTCAAACATCAAATATTGATGGTGATGGGTTGGGATTATATATAACGAAGAATAATGTTGACAGTATAGGTGGTGCTCTAACTGTTGAATCAAGAGTTGGCGAGGGTTCGCAATTCACCATAGCTTTTACTGAGTAAATTGCTGAATACAAAAATGAAAATTTGTTTTCTTAATCATAATTGCGCCACAATTGGTTACTATAATGAACTCATAAGATAACTGAATGGAGGAGAAATTATGAATAAGAAAATTACAGTAAAACTAATGACGGCACTTATAGCGGTAGGCATGGTTGCAGCAGGAACCATTGTATTTGCAGATTCTGAGAGCAATCAGGGATTCTGGTCGAATATGATGGGAGACAACACTCAAAATACTGGATATAACATGATGGGATATACATCAGACAATGGCTATGGTCATATGGGTGGCATGATGGGCGGATTCTCAAGTGATGGAAATTATGGCAATGGTTTTGGTCATATGGGCAGTATGATGGGATCGTATGGATGGGGTGGAAATCAAGAATTTGATAGCTCAGACATTAAACCTCTTGAGGATTTAAAAGTGAACGTCATGAAATATCTTGAGTATTTCGATGGTGACTTTGAAATTGAAGATATCTTTGTTTATTCAAACAGTGACTATTATTTCTCAATTGTAGAAGAAGATACAGGCAAAGGTGCGATGGAGCTACTTGTTAACCCAATTACAGGCTACGTTTACCCAGAGCATGGACCAAATATGATGTGGAACACGGAGTATGGAATGCATGGTTCAAATGGATATGGAATGATGGGCATGATGGGTGGATTCTCCAACAGTTACGATGAAGGAGATGAGATTTCAGTAGAAGTTGCCTTAGAGAAAGCCAATGATTACTTGAAGAAAATTGATGAAGATTTGATAGCAGAAAAAGGTGGTCACGCCTTTTACGGTTACTATACATTCCATGTAAATAAGGGTGAAGACCTAAAAGGAATGATGAGTGTTAATGCTTACACGGGTGATGTGTGGTATCACAACTGGCATGGTAATCTCATTGAACTTATTTCAGTGGGTCATGAATAGATAATAGTTACTCCAATTAGATAACGGCCTATGGGCCGTTATTTAATTGGATAATATATATTTTTATGGTATTCTGAGAAAGTATAGATAAAATTTAGTATAGATGTCATAGTTGGAGGACAGAATGAAAAGTGTTAGAGGTAAGCTCATATCAGGTTTCATGGTTTTAATTCTCCTAATGGGTGTATTAGGTGTATTTGGACTCAACCTAATGGAAAAAGTTAACCACAATATTGAGACAATGTATAACGAACAGCTACTTGGTATCAACTACCTTAAAGATGCGCAGTACAATCTTGCTCTTGTACAAAGGGCGGAAAAGAACGTTTTACTATCAAAGACTCAGAATGAAAAAGAGGAACACATAAAACATTTTGATATGATGTATATGAATGGGATATATTCAAACTTAGAATCTTACAGTGAAATTGCAATTAATGATGCAGTGAATGAAGTCACAAAAAAAATTGATTCCTTTAGACAAATGCAGTCACAGGCTATTGACTTGAGTTTAAATAATCAAGAGGCAGAAGCATTAAAAATTTCTATGAATGGGCTTGTATTATCAAATGAAATTGATGACTTGTTAAACTCAATCATTCAGGAACAAGTAGAAGATGCGAAACATCATTATATGAGTAGCATGGATATGTACAACTCATCAATTAAACTGGTACTAGTTGTATTTATTATTGCAGTTTTAATAAGTTTTTCAATCGCTATACTACTCTCGGGTAGAATCAACATGCACTTGAAGTCAGCCGTGAAGTTTGCAGCTTCAATATCAGAGGGGGATTTAACAGGTGGGCTTGAGTTCAAAACTAGAGATGAGTTTTTACATTTATCAGAAGGACTCACTGAAACAGTAAGCAAATTAAAAAATATTATTTCATCAACTAGAATAAGTTCTGAGGGTGTTACAACAGAAAGTGAGAAACTCAATGAAAGTATTGTATACTCAAATGAGTCTTTAACGATGATCGGAGATGAAATTAGTCAAATTACTGAAATTAATATTGACACAGAAAATAATGTGAGTTCAATCGATACTAAGATCCAGAATGTGCTTGATGACACAACATATATATCAAAATCTTCAAATGAAGTGAAAGTAAGTGCGGAACAATTAAATGACTCATCTCAGACGCTTGGTATGACTTTAAAAAGTATGAACACATCAAACGAAAATATGATATTGTCAAATGTTCGAGTGAATGAGTCTACTGACATTCTTAATCAGTTGGCAGAACAGATTGGTGAGATAACAATAATAATCCAAGGTATTGCTCAACAGACTAATCTACTGGCTCTCAATGCAAATATTGAAGCTGCTAGGGCTGGAGAACATGGTCGAGGATTTTCAGTTGTGGCTGAAGAAGTTAGAAATCTATCTGAGGAATCCACAGAATCTGTTAAAAAGATTGAAAAAATGATCTCAGACATGCAAAATCAAACATCAATTGTGTCTGAAGGCATATCAGTAAATAGTCAACAGATGAAAAACAGTCAAAAACAGTTTTCAGAAATGATGAAGAGTGTGGGTAGCCTAACTTCATTTGTTGAAAAAGTTGTGCAGGATATCCGAATAATTGATGAGAGAATCATCAATCAGGTTGAGTCTGCATCCGAAATTAAAAGTGTTTCATCTCAAATCGTGTCACAAGTAAAAAAAGTGACAGCATCAACACAAGAAATAAACGCTCAAGTTGAGGAGCAGTTATCAGCAATGGATAGTATATCAAACACTTCAAATGAAATGACAGTGCTTGCAAATGAACTTGATAAGACAATAAAAGTATTTAAAATATAGTGAAGGGGGTGCATACGCATCCCCTTTTGTATTATATGCCACAATACCTGTGGCATATGCTACAGTATGAATTTAAATCTATGAACTTCTCTGGATTTGACCTTGTTTATTCATAATTTTAGAACTTCAAAATGGCATAGAATTTGCATTTAGTAAGGGTAGTGCATATTTTAAAAGGAGTGATAAAATGCAACAAGTTGTATCAATAGGTGGATTCCATATATATTTGTTTGGAATAACAATTGCCTTAGGGCTTTTGGCAGGATATTTTATAGCGAACTGGGAAGTAAAGAGAAAAGGACTTGATGAGGGGATATTTAGTGATCTAGCATTAATTGTTGTTTTATTTTCGATTATTGGTGCAAGACTCTACTATGCCCTAGCTTTTAACATGAACTTTTATATTGAAAATCCCTTAGACATATTCCTTCTTAGAAATGGTGGCATGTCTATACAAGGTGGAATATTAGGAGGCGTTTTATCAGGTGGAATATACTTGAAACTAAAAAAAGCCAAGTTTAAGGACTATGCAGATGCTTTTGTCCCTGGACTTGCATTTGGACAGTTTATTGGTAGATTGGGTTGTGATGTGTTTGGAATTCCAATGGAAACACCTTATCCATGGGGCATGCTTGTAAGAGGACAGCTTGTTCATCCGGTACAAATATATGAAGCACTTCTTGACTTGATGCTGTTTGCCTTCCTATGGAGGAGAAGAAAAGATCTGAAATTTAAAGGGCAGTTATTTGTGGAGTATCTAATTGGATTTGGTATAATTCGAGCAGGTGTAGAGTTTTTCAGAGTAAATCCAATATGGTATGGTAGTTTAACTGTTGCTCATTTAACAAGTTTGGTGATGATTGGTTTAGGTCTGTTGCTGTACAGTCTTTTCAAGAATCAAGATATCCCCCCTAAGAGAAGTTATGAGAAAAAGGGAAAATCAGAAATTTTAATGTTCTATGGATATATACTGGGTCTAGGTGCAGGTGCAACCTACTTGTTTTATCTTATTAGAGCTTGATAAAAAGGCAGTAATCATTCAACTTTCGAGTTGAACGATTACTGCCTTTTAGTTTATATATGTCTTCTTGAGATAGTGTATTCAATTGTTTTCTTTTTACTGAATAGATGAATTAAAAATAGGCTTAAGGTGTACAGTATAGCCCCTATTATTAGGGCAATTATATCAGAAAATACACTTGTGTCCTTTGGGAAGAAATACAATTTGCTGAGTATGATCCCTGCAACAATAACAATGAGTGGAACAATATAAAATAAAGCGGCAATTTTTAATATTTTATTTGATTCTGAATCAACGTTGACAACTTCCCCTTGTTTAGCATCAATCGGGTTAGGTGTGGATATCAAAACACCCATTGGGCTGCAAGAGCCTCCGCAGCTTTTGCAGTTGCCACCACAGGCTGATTGCCTCACAATCTGAATAAGGGCATGATCATTGTCTGAAGAAATAACGCGTCCGGTTTGTCTCATACGAATACCTCCTATAAGAATATATAATGCAAAAACTGTGCCAATACATAATTTGGCACAGTTTTTGCATTATATAAATATGAGGTGATGAAAATGATAATTTTTATTATTGCATCAATTATTCTTTTTATTTTACTTGTTATGAACGAAATCAAAAGACTTGCAAATTCCATTCAGGATGACCTTAAGAGAAAAAGAAAGGGACGAGAAATGTGAAGGTTGGTGATGTCATAATTATCATACTGGCAGTTGTAAGCTCGCTGTTAATTGCATTCTTAACGACAGCAAGAGAATATGATTCAGATACATTCAGTTTTGTTGTGAAGCAGGAGTCGAAAATTATATTAGGGTTGACAGTTGACAAAGGGTACCAAGGGAATCATAAGTTTATGTTCGATGATTATTTTGGTGTTGTGGAAATCGATGAAGGCAAAGTTAGATTACAGAGAATGACAACAGATGTCTGTCCTAGACAGATATGCTCTAAGCTTGGGTGGGCTAACAGGCAAGGCGATATTTTGGTATGCCTTCCAAATAAACTTGTAGTAGAGGTAATACACAAAAAAGGAGAAGAAGAATATGGAGCAGATGCAATCAGCTTCTAACTTGTTTACGGATGAGAAATTAGTTAGAAAAAAAGCGGAAATAAAAAAGCACGAAAAGGTGCGTCAAATCATACTACTGGCTCTTTTGTCAGCCGCACTATTTGGAAATGAAGTTCTGCTAACCAGATATTTTTCCGCTGTTATTACAGTGAACATGGTATATCTAGTGGTTTCAGCCGCACTGTTCGGTACAGGTATAGGTGCTTATTTGGCACATATTAGTTTGAAGGACAAAGATATAAGCATGGTATCGAGTTACATTGGAAAAAACATGCTTTTACTTGCATTATCAATAACATTATTTTGGGGCATAGCCTTAATTGGTCCATATATTGAAGGAATCACCTTCTATATATTAGGTTCATCAGCCAGTTTTATATTTGGCGGCATGGTAATGTCTGCGATATATATGAGGCAATCAGAATATGGACATGAGTTTTATTTTGCTGACATGATTGGTGCAGTGGTCGGGTGTGTATTTGTTGTTGCGGCAATGATGGTCTACGAGTTCTACACAGGACTAGCCATTGTATTTTTTGCTATAGCAACCTCATTGCTTGTAACCCAAGATAGAGACAACCGAAATCTTAGGTACATTGCTGCTGGGACCATTGTCATTTTAGGGACATCTTTTTTATCAGACGCCGTACTTGAAAATATGAGCAGTGAGTTTGATGCTTATTACAAAAATCCAAATAAAGGTATCACTTATATTGCAAAAGCGCATCAGTCAGAGGTCGAAGTAATATATTCAAATTGGGGTGCATTTAGTAGGACAGATGTTTTAAAACTCACTGGAGACGACAGTGTCAGGTATGTTTTAACAGATGGCGGAGCATCAGCCCCGATTTTAAAGTATGATGGAGATTTGTCGAAACTAGCGTACATGAAATCCGATGTGACCTACTTACCTTATTTAATGGGGAGCAATGAAAAATCACTTCTAATTGGTAGTGGTGGAGGTAAAGATGTTATTTACGCTCTTTTAAGTGGAAGTGAAGATATAACAGCAGTTGAGATTAACGAAAGCACTATAGATGCAGTAAATGAATCCAAAGATTTTAGTGGTGATATTTACAATCAGAAAGGTGTTAACTTGGTAGTAGGAGATGGTAGAAAGTTTGTTGATGAAACGGTTGAAACTTTTGATCACATTTACTTATCAATGCTTATGTCTAACGCCATTGATAATTCTAGGCTGTCACTTGTTGAAAACTATATTTTCACTGAAGAAGCCTTTGTTTCATATATGGAGGCCTTAAAACCTGATGGTAGAATATCTTTTATGGTGCACAATGGTGTTGAAGCGGTAAGAGTTGCTAACACATGGATAAAAACACTTATTGATGCGGGCGTGCCAGAAAGTCAAGTGAATAAGTACTTTGTGATTGTGAATGGCATGAAGAATCATGGTGGTCAGGTGAGTGCTGTACACATGCCATCAGTTATTTTAAAGAAATCACCTTTAACAGAAGAAGAGTTAACAGCGATTAATGAGTTTCTTGTTACAGAAAATGTAGTAGCCATGCACTTACCATCTACTCCGAATGAACTCTATTATAGGCTTTCTGATGGAACGATGTCTTATGAAGAAGTTGTGAACCAGCTTGATGTTAATGTAAGACCAGTAAACGATTCAAACCCATTTTTCTATAAATTTTCGAATGGTATCCCCAATGAGTTATTTCCACTTGTTTTCATTATAGCTTCCTTAGGTGCCTTTCTTATTTCTAGGGTAAGTCGTGAGAAGGCATCATTATATCATTCGACATACTATCTTATGATTGGAATGGGGTACATCATTGTTGAGTTAGGATTTATACAGTCTTTGCAAAGGTACTTAGAAAAACCAATATATAGTTTTACCTTAGTTCTTGTAGGGATGCTCACAGGAAGTGCAATTGGAGCTCTTGTTTCAGGTAAGATAGGGATAATAAAACGTGTTAGAGATTATTCAGCTGTCATTGTTGGTATAACGGCTCTATCAGGTTATTATTGGTTAAATATCATGAGTTCACAAACAATGATGTTATCCATACCAGAAAAACTAACGATTGTTCTTCCAATAATCCTAGTTGTTGGTTTTTTCATGGGGATGCCTTTTCCATATATGGTAGAGCGAATGAGTGCAGATAAGGTAACTAAAAAGCAAATTCCTCTCATGTATGCACTAAACGGCTATGCATCGATTCTTGGTTCGGTTGTGGCCCTTGTGGTTGCAATGAATCTTGGATTTACATTTGTAATAATTGTGGGATCAGCTATATATGCAACATTAGGTGTATTTCATATAAATGCACAAGTGGTTTAATTTTATTTTTGTAAAGAGAAGACAAAATATTGGTGGTGAGTGTTGTGAATGATTACAGCTTAATGCAAAAAGCTGAAATACACGATAGATTCATGTCTAGTGGAAAATTTGATAAAAATACGAACTTGAATCTTGGCACAATTATTTGTATTCGAACATCACCAATACAACTGCAGGAAGTTTTGATACTTCTCTCAAAAGGGTTGGCAAATGCTTATCTTAATGGTGCCAACGGACGACTTAAGTATGAGTTCGATCCCAAGGGCTCAAAACTAATGATAACCCTTTGGGGAACAATTAATTTTCAATGCGAACTTATGTCATCATTAAAAAATATAAGGAATATAATACGAAAATAATTAGGATGTTAATGTATGACAAAGATCTCATGACATGAATGAACATTAAAATGTGTTAATAAAACAATACAAATAAAGATTAGCTGCATTGAGTAAAGCTTGAACTAAAGCAGCTGTTAAGAAGGCGTATAGAATAGCTTTAGCACCATCAATTTACGTATTATCCGTGTTTAAAAATGTGCGAACAAGGGAAAAACATACGTAAAGCGAATTAGTTAGCAAATCTCAAAAATATAACAGGAGGTGTAATAGTGTATCAATGTCCGATGAAATGTGAAGGTGAGAAAACCTATGAATCGAAAGGAAAATGTCCAAAGTGCGGAATGCATTTGAAAGAAGTTCATGAGAAAGTAATCATGATTGATAAAGACACTCATGTAGAACACAAACACCATAGTCATGAAGGTCATGATCACAATCATGTACACCACTGTACATGTGGAGACGAAAATTGTGATGGTTCATGTGAAGCTAAATGTCATTGCGTTTATGAGGAGATGAATTACAAAAGTCATATAAAGGTTGAAAGTAAAAACACAGAAGGAAAGTTTATATGTCCTATGCGTTGTGAAGGTGAAAAAACATATAATGAACCAGGAGATTGCCCAGTCTGTGGTATGCATCTAACGGAGATTATGTCTTTCGGAGAGTATGATAAGGCTGAAGATTCAGGGATTAAAGCATATCACAGTATGAGGAGTAAGTTTGTATTATCTACGGTTTTTTCATTGCCAATATTTATTCTTGCAATGGGAGAATTGATTCCCGGCATTGATGTAATTGTAGAAAGTTTATTTAGTAAGAAGATGAATCTGATTGTACAGTTATTTTTGTCGCTACCTGTAGTTTTTTATACTTCACTTTTTATATATTCAAAAGCCATAAAGAGTTTTAAAGGTTTAAATTTAAATATGTTTACTCTGATTGGGATAGGAACAGGTGCAGCGTGGATTTTTAGTACAGTGGCAACAATCGCACCAAATGTATTCCCAGAGGCGATTAGAAGTCATGGAGGCTATCCTCCAGTTTATTATGAAACAACAGTGATTATTCTGACTTTAGTTATTTTGGGTCAAATGCTTGAACTTCTAGCACATTCTAAGACAAACTCAGCGATAAAGGAACTTTTAAATTTAGTGCCTGCGACTGCATTTGTAATTAGAAATGATGAAGAAGTTGAATTGCCATTAAGTGAGGTAGTTGTACAAGATCGGATCAGAGTAAAACCAGGAAATAAAATTCCTGTAGATGGTGAGGTTATTGAAGGCGCAGGTGTTGTCGATGAGTCAATGATCTCTGGAGAGCCAATCCCACAAGAGCGAGTTGTTGGGGATAATGTCACAGGTGGTACAATTAATATGAATGGTAGCTTTATTATGGAAGCTAAACAGGTTGGTGGCGATACAGTGCTTGCTCGTATCATTGAAATGGTTAATGAAGCTGCTCTTTCCAAGGCACCAATACAGAAACTTGCAGATAAAGTTGCAGGATATTTTGTTCCAGCTGTAATGCTAATATCTATACTAACTCTTCTCATTTGGGGTTTCATGTTTGATAGTTGGCAACTTGGAATAGTTAATTCAATTGCAGTGCTTATTATTGCTTGTCCTTGCGCCCTTGGTTTGGCAACTCCTGTATCAATAATGGTTGGAACAGGAAAAGGTGCACAAAATGGAGTGCTTATCAAAGATGCTAAAGCTATTGAGCAAATGCGACGAGTGAATACTGCACTAGTTGATAAGACTGGCACATTAACAGTTGGAAAACCAGTATTTAAAGATGTGATTTCAACAAGTAATATTGATAAAATTAGTGTTTTGAAAATTGCTGCATCTGTTGACAAGAATAGTGAACACCCTCTGGCGCAGGCCATTGTGAAAGCGGCAGAGTCGGCAGAGCTTTCAATTGATCCTACAGAAAATTTTAATATGATTACTGGTGAGGGTGTTACAGCTCTTATTGAAAACAAGCTGTTTGGTATTGGCAATGAAAAGCTGATGAAAAGACTTGGAGTTAGTTCGGATCATGATGAATCATTGGTGAGAGATCTTCAAAGTACTGGTCAAACAGTTATGTTTGTAATGAGTGACATAGAGCTTTTAGGTTTAATAAGTGTTCATGACCCAATTAAGGATTCGACTCCAATAGCTGTTGAAAAACTTCATGAGCTTGGAGTGAGAATTATGATGTTGACTGGAGACAATGAAAACACTGCGAGATCTGTATCAAGTGAATTAGGTCTTGATGAGTACATGGCAGGTTGTTTACCTGAGGACAAGTTTAACAAAGTTAAGAAACTTCAAAGTGAGGGTGCATTTGTAAGCATGGCTGGGGATGGAATCAACGATTCGCCAGCTATCGCTCAAGCGGATGTTGGTATCGCCATGGGAACTGGCACCGATGTAGCTATGGAAAGTTCAGATATCACCCTAGTAAGTGGAGACTTAAACGGTATTGCAAAGGCAAAAGTATTGAGCGTGAAAGTTATGAAAAACATAAAGCAAAATTTATTCTTTGCTTTCATTTACAATGTACTGGGCATACCTGTTGCTGCTTTTGGGCTGTTAAATCCAATTTTCGCGGGGATTGCTATGACACTAAGCTCAATATCTGTGTTAACCAATGCACTGAGAATAAGGAGAATAGAGTTGTAGAATTAGTTGATGAGGGTTATATGAGATATTTAAAAAGAAACATATTAGTGGCATTTATCGCATTATTGTTAAACGGGATTTGGGAGTATGTTGTATGTGCATATTTTTATGACAACACAAGTGTATCAAATATGGGAAAATTAATGATTGAAGCCACTGCTGGTGATGTTGCTGTAACAATTTTATTTTTCAATTTTATTGTGATGATGAGAGGAGACGCAAAGTGGGTTTTCGATAGATATGACTACTTGAACTTATCAATTTATGGTATTGCTGCTGCATTCTATTTTGAGTCTAAAGCTCTAAATATTAACAGATGGGCATATTCCAGTGCAATGCCTTTACTTGGAGAGTCTGGTATTGGTGTGCTTCCAGTTTTTCAGTTTGCAATACTTATTCCATTAACATTACTAATAGAAATGGTTATTATGAAGAAGTTTAATTCTCAATTTGTTGGAGGGTGAAGCGTTTGCCATACAGAAAATTTAGAGATTTTGCAATCCAAAATATCCCAACCGGATATCTTTTAATAAGAGTTATATCTGATTCTGATTTACTAGTGAATAGATGTATAATTGAGGAGTGTAATAAGAAGGCCATAGAATATCTAGGCATTGAAGAATTGGATCAGAGTAGTTTAACGTTTACTTGCAGTGAACCAAAATATTTGACAAAGGAAACGGAAGCTATACTATATATTTGTCAAAAGGCTCTCAGCAATGAAATGCATTTCGAGTTGTGTTTGAGTAATGGTGTCTTTGATGTATATATAAGCCTCTTTGATGAGTTTATGACAGTGATCTTAAGTGATATAACTTTGTTATATAATTTGAAAGAAGAGCTAGATAGAAAAAATAAAGAGCTAGCGATAATTAATGCAAATCTATATAACAAAACGATAAAAGACGGGTTAACAAAGTTGTACTCACGTGAGTTTTTAATCGAAGTTATTGAAAAATCAATACAAAAGGTTAAACGTTGTGACTCTAGTTTTACAGTATGTATTATCGATGTAGACAATTTTAAATATGTAAATGATGCATATGGTCATTTGATTGGTGACGAAGTCCTTAGAAGTTTGAGTGAAATTCTATCAAAAAACTTGAGGGTTTCAGATTTTTTAGGTCGATATGGAGGAGAAGAATTTATTTTACTCTTACAAGAAACCGGAGTACAAGAGACATTTGAAATATGTGAACGGATGAGAAGGCAAATAGAGTTAAAAAAGTTCCGAGTAAAAGATGAAGTATTCTCAGTAACTATAAGTATCGGTATAGCGAAATATAAGAACCAATCTCTAGAAGACCTTATATCAGTAGCCGATCAAAAAATGTATGAAGCTAAGAGACATGGTAAAAATAGGATTGTTTATTAAGTGATCTGTCGGATAATATCTGAATATCCAAACGTTAATATACTCGCAAAGTGAGGAACTAGATGATTAATGTTCAGGTATTCACGAACAATTGAATAACCAGTAGATAAAAAAAATGTAGGGAGAAGAACACTTTTCCCTACATTTCTTTATAAGTTAGATCAGTTTTAAAATATTCTAAAAATGTTTATCGGCTTTGAAATTATTCATGTCTTTTCTTAAATAGTTGGTTTGAATCTTTTTAGTCTAAGTGCATTAATCAGTACAGATATGGAACTAAATGCCATTGCACCACCAGCAATCATCGGATTAAGTTTAGGGCCTCCAAATGCATAGAGAATACCCGCGGCAATTGGAATTCCTGCTGTATTATATGCAAATGCCCAGAAGAGATTTTGTTTTATGTTTTTTATTGTTTTTTTACTAAGCTGTACAGCTGTTACAACATCAACTAGATCACTCTTCATCAATACAATATCTGCAGATTCCATTGCAACATCTGTACCAGATCCAATAGCTATCCCGACATCGGCTTGAGCAAGTGCTGGAGCATCATTTATGCCATCACCGACCATTGCTACTATTTTACTTTGGCTTTGTAACTTTTTTACTTCCTTTGCTTTGTCTTCAGGGAGGACTTCGGCCAAAACGATATCAATTCCTACTTCTTTGGCAATGGCATTTGCTGTTTTAGCGTTATCTCCTGTAATCATTGCAACATTAATACCTAGTTCGTGTAGTGCTTTAATAGCAGTGTAGCTACTTTTTTTAGTAGTGTCTGCAACAGCTACAATTCCCTCTAGTGAGTTTTCTATAACAACGTACATTGGGGTCTTACCATCATTTGCTAGCTGGTCGGATTCTTGCTCTAATAAGTTCTCAACACCCTTATCAACTAACAGCTTTTTATTTCCAAGCATTAAAGGTTTATCTTCCACATCGACTTCTATACCATGGCCAGGAATTGCTTTGAAGTTGGAAATTTGGCTAAAACCTAGATTATATTCTTCAGCTTTTTTTACAATTGCTTCTCCAAGTGGATGTTCAGAACCTTTCTCGGCTGATGCAGCTAACTGAAGTAGTTCATTTTCAGTATAGTTACCTTTTGTAATAATATTAGTTACTACTGGTTTGCCTTCAGTGATTGTACCGGTCTTATCAAATACAATAGTATCTATTTTGTGTGCTGTTTCAAGAGGTGCACCACCTTTAATCAGAACACCAAATTCAGCACCTTTTCCTGTACCTACCATGATAGCAGTTGGTGTTGCAAGACCAAGTGCACAAGGACATGCTATAACTAATACTGCTATAAAAATAGTTAATGAAAATACAACTGATTGACCTGAAATTAACCAAGCCGCTCCTGCAAGAATGGATATAACTATAACTATAGGAACAAAATAGCTAGCAATGACATCGGCCATTCTTGCAATTGGAGCCTTTGAACCTTGTGCATCCTCAACTAACTTCACAATTTGTGCAAGGGCAGTATCCTTACCTACTTTTGTAGCTTTAAAATGGATCATGCCATTCTTATTAATGCTGGCACCTACTACACTTGAACCAACCGTTTTTTCAACAGGTAGACTTTCACCAGTAAGCATCGATTCGTCAACAGAAGTTATACCCTTAACAATGACACCATCAACTGGGATTTTTTCACCTGGTTTAACAACGATTGTGTCCCCAACTTCGACCTCGTCAATAGGTAATATTACTTCTTCATTGTTTTGAATAACAATAGCTGTTTTGGGGGCAAGTCCCATGAGCTTTTTTATAGCTTCAGAGGTTTTTCCTTTTGTAACTGATTCAAGATATTTTCCTAATAGGATTAATGTGATTATAACACCAGCTGTCTCAAAATATAGATCCATTGCATAGTGAACTTCGCCTTGAGAAATCTTGTATGTTGCATATAAACCATATAGAACAGCAGAAGCTGTACCAATTCCAATTAAGGAGTCCATATTAGGTGTGCGTCTTAACAGAGCACTGAAGCCAACAGTGTAGAACTTATAACCTACAGTAACTGATGGCGCGACTAAAACAATTTGAATCAACGCAAAGTTAAGTGGGTTCACTTCTGGGTTGATTAGATTTGGTAAATGTAAACCTAACATATGTCCCATTGCAATAACTAGAAGTGGAAATGAAAAGACTGCAGATATAACAAACTTGTTCCATAATGTTTTCATTGCTTTTTCATGTCTCAACTTTTCCTCATCAGAAGATACTGCGACTTCTACGTCTAAAGGATTGTAGCCAGCCTTTTTTATAGATTGCTTGATTTCTGATATTCTGACTTGTTTGGAATTATACTTTACTGTCGCTTTTTCTGTTGAGAAGTTTACACTTGCACTTTGAATACCGTCAAGTTTTTTAAGAAATTTTTCAATGTTTGCAGCACATGAAGCACAGGTCATTCCTTGGATAGGTATTGTGATTTCATTAGTCTCCTTTAGATCTTCTACCGAGTATCCGGCTTTTTTAACAGCATTTTTTATTTCGTCAATGTTAACCGAATTATCATATTCTACATCTAGCTTTTCTGTAGCAAAATTAACATTAACCTTAGAAATTCCATCGAGTTTACCTACACTCCGCTCAACTGCTAGAGCGCATGATGCACAGGTCATACCATCTATTTTCAAATTTTTTTTATTATTTCCCATCTTATTACCTCCATGATCACTCGTAATTTTTAGCTATATCCATAATTGAATACATAAAGGATGGTGTGCCCCAAAATACAAATCGTATTTTGCTCTCAACATCATCATAAACATAATTAAATCTGCACTTTTTGCTCTCAAGAGTGTAGTCAGCTACTATTGCCATAACATCTTTGAGTAATTCTTTCACATTCTCATTTGAAACAAAGCAGTCGACAATTGAACATACTTGCAATGATTCATCTGAGTTGAAGTATTCACTGTCCATGAATATACAGAAATCATCTTTACTTAACTCGTTTTTACTACGAGTATTCGTGTCACATGACTCTAAAAAAATGTTTAGAGAGTCAGGGTTTATTCTCCATGACCCACCAATTTTTTGTGCTGATATTTTTCCGCTACCTATATATCTTCGTACAGTTTTTTGGTGTATTCCTAGTGTTTCTGAGACTTGTTCTATTGTATAAAATTCACTAGTCATTTTGTACCTCCATAATATTGTGTTTCATCTTTAATTGCATAATACTATACAAAAGTGGACAAGTCAATACATCTTGGACAATGATTGTACATTTTTGTCCTTGAAAGCACATCGGTGTACAAGACGGTGAGATGATTTATTTTCTATAAACTAATGAAGACAACTTGCTTTTGCTTCATACATGAGAGACCTAAGAAGGTGGTTATGATAATATAAGTTATCACTTAATTTAATGCACGAAAATTTATACTTGGATTTAGTGTAGAAATGAATAGATTAACTTGTATAACTGTGATCAAATCAGCTCGAGTTTAATGAAAGGATGAGTAACATGAGGAATGTAATTGCATCAGTACTGATTATAATAATATTTCTAGTAGGATGTTCAGATGATAAAGGTGCAGTTCAAAATGAATATAAAAAAATTACACCTGCTGAAGCTATCGAGTTGATGAATGAGGATACATTGATATTAGATGTTAGAACGATAGAAGAGTATGGCAGTGGATATATACCGCATGCACACCTACTCCCACTTACAAAAATACAAGCTGGTGAGTTAGAATTATTGACTGATAAAGATCAGATTATTCTTGTATATTGTAGAAGTGGAAATAGAAGTGAGACAGCAGTTCGTGCCCTTAACGACGCGGGGTATACACAAGTTTACGATTTCGGAGGTATAATTGATTGGCCTTATGAAATTGATCAGTAATTCAATATTTATACAATCAGTAACAATTATCTGAAATTACTCCGAATATGGTATAATTTATACAAGTAATATGCCCAATAAAAAGGTGCATATAAAGGTGTTCGTTAGTATGTATATAATGAGGAATTAATTAATGATTTTAAAAAATAGGATAGAAGAAAGAGAAGTCCACAAAAAACTGGTCTTAAAGATCTTAATGATTGTACCAGTGATATTCTTGATTTTTGCCATTCTTCAAAGAGATGGTGAAGTTGTAAATGGACTTACTGCAATATTAAAGTCTCCAACCATTCTAGTAACAGACTTTATGGAGCTGGGAGGTTTGTCTTCGGCATTCCTGAACGCAGCAATTATGGGTTTACTCAATATATTCTTACTTAAAAAGTTTGATATGAGGATTAATGGTCTTTTAATAGCGGCTCTAATGACAGTTATTGGCTTTTCATTCTTTGGAAAGAACTTAGTCAACATCATACCCTTATATTTTGGTGGGTACTTGTATGCCAAGAACCAAGGGATTCATCCACGTGATGTGATTGCTGTTATTATGTTCTCAACGGGCTTATCCCCAATCATAAGTGAGCTAATGTTTGCGGGTATTATGAGTCCTAATGTAAGTATTATAGTGGGTATTATGACAGGGACTTTAATTGGTTTTGTTATAGCTCCACTTTCAGCACATATGCTTAAGTTCCATGAAGGGTATAATCTTTATAATATTGGTTTCACCGCAGGTATAATTGGGACTGTTTTTACGAGTATTATGAGAACACTCAGTAAAGAAATACAACCAGTAAGTATTCTTTATACAAGCAGTGATGTAAATATTAAAATGCTTTTAGCCCTGATTTTCACTATTTTTATTGTTATTGGTTTTAAAATAAATAAAAATGCTTTTAAAGATTACAAACAACTATTTAATTATAATGGTCGTTCAGTAACTGACTTTACTTTCTTAGTGGGTTATGGTGTCACATTTGTTAACATGGGTGTGATGGGCCTCTTGTCAGTTGGCTTAGTGAGTGCATTAAATGGTATAATTAATGGTCCTGTTATGGCAGCTATTTTTACCATTGTAGGTTTTGCTGCATTCGGAAAACATCCCAAAAACTCGATTCCTGTTATGGCTGGCGTTTTAGCCGGAGCATTGTTACTTGGATTTGATACATCTTCAACAGGCATAGTTATATCCATTCTGTTTTCTACTACAATTGCACCAATTGCTGGGACACATGGTCCAGTTTGGGGATTTGTAGCTGGACTCCTTCATTTATCTTTAGTCACAAATATAGGTGTTATTCACGGGGGAATAAACTTATATAACAATGGATTTTCAGGAGGACTTGTTGCAGGGGTTCTCATTCCAATAATTGATGCATTTAAGAGAGGTGAGTAATATGAGGCATGAAATAAAGAAGGTGAGTAAAATTGTTGATGAACTAATGACCCTCCTTCTAAGAGAAGACACTGACGAAGTGGACTTTAAGGTGAAGAAAGAGCAAGACCACTATAAGATTGTCGTTACAGATTACAACACTAAATTCACGCAAGCTGAAGCTAAAGAGTTTGAAGAGTACTTTAATGTTCAAAGACAACATGAGTATGAGGAATACTTCTGGCAGCTGGTTGGCGAATCTGACTGTGATGTTGAACTCACAATGATTGGAGCCATGGTAGATGAAGCCATTGTAGAACTTCGAGGCAATGACTTATATATGGAAATTATAAGAAAAATATAAATGAGATTTAAAAAGAGTTAAAAATATATAAATAAGACTACCGACTTATTGGATACTAGGGATAAGTCGGTTTTTTATTGTAGAAAATAGCTTTGCCTACTAATTAGCAGATGTTTCGAATGATTTATGTATGCCTTGGATAGATAGACTCAAATAAAGAGCTGATGTGAACAGTTGAAAAATTTTGATTTGTGACAGAGAACCTAATTATAAATTTGTATGAGAATATGACCACGAACAAGCGGAAAGGGGTTATTAATACGAAATTCCAAATAATACTATTTATGGATTTAAATAATTGACAAAAGAACATATGTTCGATACAATGTAGTTGGCTAAATACATAACGTGTTCGAAAATAGGAGGAGATGGAAATGAACAGATTCGATGAAGGTGTAAAACTGATTAAAAAAAGTTGTGGCTATGGAAAAGACAATGTTATTGCCCTTGCAACCATTGCTATAGAACCCAGTGCTGATGGAAATCCCCATCCTTATGTTCGAGAAGTAGATGCATTATATGAAGATGGTGTGTTTTATATTACAACTTGGGGAAAATCAAACAAAATTCTTCAAATTGCCAATAATAAAGAGGTTGGATTTGTTGCCTGTAAAAAAGGTATTTCAGGTAGCGGTATTGGTGAAAATCTTGGATGGGTCATGGACCCTAAAAATGCTGAAATAAGAACAAAACTAAGAAAAGCATTTAAAAAATGGTATGACCATGCAAACAATGAGGAAGACGAAAACTGCGTAATTTTAGCCATCCATATGACACGCGTAACAATTTTCAGAGATGAAGGTGCAACTGTTTATAACCTAGATTTTGTGAATAAAAAAGAAATTGTGTAGATTATTCCTAGTTAGCAAGTAGAATAAGCAGTTGAATCCGTCGTGCCAATTGATCTATACATTTACTAGTGAATGAAAGAAAAGAGTGTACTCCAAGTCTAATAAAGATTCTAATATAGGTTCTAAAATAGGTTCTAATAAAAATTCTAATAATAATTCTAATAATAATTCTAATAAATATCAAAAAATGCTCATTGTCCCTACAAGACAATGAGCATTTTCTTTTGAACCAATGCAATTAGCTTAGTTAGCGACGCATTAAACAAAGTTATAAATTTGAATCAAATTGAGTGCCTAAACTGTTTAGGTGTTTGGTGTGTATGTGTTTTGAATGTTCTCGAAAAATGACTACTATCAGAAAAACCTAGAGACAGAGCTATGTTAGTTAGTGTATCTGTAGTTTGGACTAACAGACCTTTAGCGACTTCAATTTTATAGGCAATAAGGTATTGATACGGTGTCTGTCCAGTAAATTTCTTAAACTCATTTAAGAAATGAAACTTATTTAAATTTACCAAGTTTGCTAACTCATCTATAGAAATAGGTCTAGAAATTTCTTCATCGATAAAGTTGTTTATAACCTGTAAATGTTTCTCAGAGAGGATGGATTGAGTGACGTGTTTTTCTATAACACCTATATTTGAGTAGTTGTGGATGAAATAATTTGAAAACAGCCTTAACCAATTTTCTAAAAATCCTGTTCCAGATGAACTCCACTGAGCCTCGAACAATAAGAGTTTCATCATATGAATAAGTCGTTCATCGTAAACATTGTAGTCGTTTAAAAACTCTATTTGATCCATCGGCAAATATCCACTGAAGTATTTATACATTAAATCAGGGTGGATTGTGAGCACTAAAAACTCAGCAGGGTGGTTATTGTTGTGGCTGAATGAAACATTGGGGGCGTTAATCCATATGTCTTCAACTTGTGAAAAGACAGTTTTCATTTGTCCATCAACTTCTATGTTCCACTCGAATTCATGTTTTAACTCCATTGAAAAGAAGAAACAGTCTGTTGCAACCTCGTGAGAAGTAAAAAAGTCAGAGCGTCCCTTTTCTATAAGAATGCCTGGAGTATTCAGAGAACAAGAAAACTCAATATCAAAGTGGTCCGCACATGTAGATGGTTTATTGGTAAGGGTATCGATAAATTGCAATTTTGTTTTCATAAAAATTCCTTTTTAAAGATTCAATAATTAATAATTCAACTATTGTACAATGATACTCAATTTTGTTCAAGAATGATTTGAAGGGACTTGTTATTATACTTGTGAAAACACGTAAAGAGCACAGTGTAGAAATTGCCTTAGAAAATATAGCTATGATTAGTATAAAGGAGTTCACTATGAAAACAATGATTGTCATAGAACATATGAGAATTTTAAAGGAAATACAAGAAAA
>Ga0070725_10000235_pt1 | contig 44233 bp, 33 predicted proteins | sample tdDd002_FD_69781 | JGI IMG/M metagenome (GOLD analysis project Ga0070725, IMG submission 69781) | Marine sediment microbial communities from the Atlantic coast under amendment with organic carbon and nitrate - tdDd00.2 | ecosystem: Environmental > Aquatic > Marine > Coastal > Sediment | place... | reverse complement strand
GTATGTCCTGGACGTTCAACAACACCACCATTTTTCGCTACAAGTGGAAATATATGGCCTGGTCTATGAAAATCAGTCGGCTCAGATGCTTCATCTGCCAACATCATAATTGTTTTAGATCTGTTTTGTGCCGAGATTCCAGTTCCAGTTCCAACACCATCAACACTGACTGTAAATGCAGTTACATGCTCATCTTCATTCTTTTCAACCATTTGCTGAAGCTTAAGCTTTTCTGCTCTGTCCTCGCTCATAGGTACACAGATAAGACCCCTAGCATATTTCATCATAAAGTTCACTTTTTCAGGCGTGGCATACTCTGCTGCCATTAAAAAGTCTCCTTCATTTTCACGATTTTCATCGTCTACAACAATTAGCATTTCTCCTCTTTGTAGAACTTCAACTGCTTCTTCGACGCTGCAAAATTGACTAGGTACCATGATGTTAACCTCCTAATATAGAAAACCAGCTTGTTGAAGCTGAGACATTGTAATATTATTATCATTCTCAGTACTTGATTGACTAGAATCGTCCATCTTACTACCCGACTGGACTATAAGAGAATGTGCATATTTCAGCAACATATCCGACTCGATGTTTAGAATATCGCCTTCTTTTAACTTTGCAAGAACCGTCTCGCCTTGCGTATGTTTCACCAAGCTTACTTCCAACCAGTCGCTCCCGATCCCATCAATTGTTAAACTCACACCATTTATAGTTATAGAACCTTTATGGACAACATGAGCCCAAAATGATTTTGATCGTTCAAATCTCAACCTGTATGCATCGCCCTCGTTTTTAAGGGAGATCACCTTACTTTGTCCATCTACATGACCGGATACAAAATGACCACCAAGTCGATCACCTATTCTAAGCGCTCTTTCTAGATGAACTTCACTTCCAACCCTCAATCCACTTATCCGTGTTTGAGTCAGTGTAGCTGGCATAATATCAGCATTGAAACCATGATTATCATATTTTGAAACCGTGAGACACACACCATCAACAGCTATAGAGTCTCCCAGCTTAACACCTTCAAGAACTTTAGAAGCAGATATCCTCACAGAACCACCAGCCCCCGTCTTGATAATAGCTCCAAGTCGTCCAATTTCCTCAATTAGCCCTGTAAACATGTTGATCTCCTAACGTTTGCTTCAACCAAAATATCATCTCCAACAGTTTCAAACCGAACCGAATCAAGCTTAACTGCATCTTCCATCAGTGAATTGTTTAAGCTAGCAAACGGTGAATTTACCTGACCACCAACAATTTGAGGTGAAATAAACGCTGCAATATGATCTATAAGACCTTCTCTCATCAGAGCACCTTGCATAATTGGTCCACATTCAGAGAAAATTGAAACGATACCTCGTTTCGCTAAATATTTAAACAACTCTACCAGATCAACGTGTGTTTCTTTTTCTGGGAGTATTACAACTTCTATTCCAAGAGTTCGTAGTTCTTTAATCCATGAGAACTCCGCCTTTGCGGTTGTTGCAATTACTGTTTTTTCCGGATCATTGCATTTCACCAATTTTGAATTTAATGGCAGTTTCCCCTGTGAATCAACAACAACTCTATAAGGATTTTCACCTTCAACCATTCGGACATTCAACATTGGATTATCTTTAATGGCTGTTCCGCTTCCAATCAGGACAGCGTCACTCTCACTTCGCCATTTATGCACCAATGTTCTCGAACCCTCACCACTGATCCATTGGCTGTCTCCCATATCAGTCGCCATTTTCCCGTCTAAGGTCATTGCCCATTTTGTAGCACAGTAAGGCATGCCAGTTTTCATATGTTTTATAAAAACTCTATTCAGCTTTTCAGCTTCTTTTTCAAGCGTTCCAAACTCAACGGTTACACCTGATTCTTCAAGACGTTTTACGCCTTTACCAGATACCAGAGGATTTGGATCCAACATTGCAATAACCACATTTTTGATTCCTGCATTTACAATAGCCTCCGTACATGGAGGTGTTTTTCCGTAATGGTTGCATGGTTCCAACGTAACGTACATGATGTCTTCGTTCTTTATGATCTCATTCGATGATTTCAGATTTTCCAAAGCTTCAATTTCTGCATGGGGTTTACCGTAAGCAGTATGCCAACCTTCGCTTATAATATTACCGTTTCTAACTATAACTGCACCCACCATTGGATTTGGCGATACATATCCAATTCCTTTTTGTGCAAGTTCTAGGGCCCTTCGCATGAATTTCATATGATTCAATTTGCTCATTTTTTCACCCTTTCAAATCTCAATATTGTCATTTCCATATTTTTAGTTTAAAGTTAAAAATCCCCTGAAGAATTTGCTATTCTTCAGGGGATTTGATTTCGTAACTGTGTTTAACTCTCCCTTAATCTAATAATCAACCAATCATATAATTAAATATGCTGAATTGATGAAATTAAAAAGCCCTGAAACTAAAAATAGTTTCAGGGCAAATAGAGACATGTCTTAATAAAACACAATGTCGACCTTCTTTCATCCAGACTTTACTGTCGGTTCTGGAATTGCACCAGATCAGCCTTTCGGCTCGCGGACTTTACCGCCGGTAGGGAATTACACCCAACCCTGAAGGTTACGATATGAACTTGTGAATATGATAACGAAAGATAATCGAAAAGTCAAGTTTTAATCCTCAATCATTAATTCCATCATCACAACATCACCTTTCCAGACCTTGAGTTCCGACAGCAGGTTTCCATCTCTAGCAGCGTCTTCAAAACTTCCACCTGTATTTTCTTCAACATAGAATCGATCGATTCCAAAGTCCAAGTGAATCAGAATTGGTTTTTTCGAAGGACTGTGATCTGTGCCGCTGGCATACTCCAAATAGTCCAGTCTTGATTCAATGAACATACCTTGAGTTGGTCGTTCAAGTTGGATATCGACCACTGTCCAAGATTCATCCTGTTTTTTGATGATTGCATACACCTTTTTGTCATATATTTTTTCCAATTGTTCCAAATCTAAACTCACATTTTCTACGGGAACGGATTCTTCTTCAAACCTTAAAGCTATATAGTCCCCACGGAATATATCTCTTGGATCATAAAGCTCAACTTTAAGCACAATAGACTCACCCATCCACGCTGTCATTGCAAATGGAATCAACTGAATGCCTAAAAGTAAAATCAATACAGGTATGATTATATGCTCTTTTTTAAGCATCTAACTTCATCCCCTTCCGCCTTACAGATTCTAAGTAAACACCAAATCCCAATAATATGATTCCTCCAATGATGAAAAACATAGATTTCGGCATAAAATCATAAAATGTGTCAAAATAGTACCTCAGTATTACAAGCGCTATAAATGCAACCGCTCCAACGTAGCCGCTTTTTACAAGATAAAAAAGACCAAGCAATAATATAATCGTGAAGACAATGGATACAGACGTGCCATCTCCATTCATCAAATCAGACCAAGGGTCTGCAAATGTCAAAACAAATCCTGAGAATCCTGTAATGATCAGCCCGCTTTGTTTCACAACTTCGAGTGCATAAGTCCCGAATGGTGGCTTAAATAAAAGCAGCAATCCAAATAGAAGTATTAATCCCGTTCCCAAAACAAACTCAAGCTCAATATGAGCTAGCATCACTATAATTAATGTGAACAATCCTAGAATGTTCAAAAACACAGCCAACCCTGACCGATATGACTCTTCAGATAGCCGAATAGCGAAGACCACACCCACCGTTGAGACAAACCAGTATGCATAAAAAGCAAATTCAGTCATATTCCGAGAATCCCCTAAGCCCATTATCGAAGCAATAATCAGAGCCTGAAAGAAGTACAACAATAATTTATCTTTTCCAAAGTACAAAACAGTCAAAATACCCACTGCCCAAATCAAAAAGTGCCACGACACACTCCTATTCAAGTGGAATGTTTGATCTGTGAGAAATAGACCTCCACCATATATGAATAACGCTATATAGCGTAAGGCTCTTGCCGTTTTGGGATAGTTGTCATCAAGCATCATTCCAGTCACATAAAATGCAGTCATTCCAACTACGATCAACATCATTCTAAACATCGGACTCATATACTGCCAATTACCCGCAATATATGTAAGAATTCCAAGCCCAATAAGTACTGATCCAACAACAGACACAAGACGTGTCACACCAACGGTCTTCTCAATTACATAAGCACCTTTCATCTCGTCGCATTGCTCTTTAGAAATAAGTCCATCATCACGGAACATGTTCAACTGACGACTTACAGTTTCTTTATATATTCTACTAACTTTAAACTGCATAATATACCTCCTGTCGTACTTTGCTACTTATAAAATACAATTTTTCTACTGTCTGCGTTCATACGACTGCATTCTAGACACTAATATTTGATCGTTACTATTATACCCCAGCGCTAGAATCAAATCTAATTTATTACAAAAAGAACCAGACCGGGGGATCTCCAGTCTGGTTCAGTGTAAAGAGGATTGCACAAGAAACGCATATACGTCACTTGGTGCTCGTTATTTTATTGGTTCGTTTGCATTTTAGGTTGAACTTTTCTAAACAGGCCTTTGTATACTGACCAATCTTTAATCAAGATACGACCCCAGTCACTCCCTGTCATATCTACATGTTTGTTTAACATGAGCTTGATAGATTCTAAATCTGTCTTTTCAAGGACTTCGACCAGATTGACATGGGTCATATTCACATTGTTCTTAAGTGAATTATTTTCATCAAGAACATATGCACAGCCCCCAGTCATTCCCGCTGCAAAGTTTTGGCCTACTGATCCTAAAATTAAAACTTCGCCACCTGTCATATATTCACAACCATGGTTTCCAATACCCTCAACAACGGCATTCACACCTGAATTACGAACTGCAAATCGCTGTCCAGCACGTCCTGCAATATAAGCTTCTCCACTGGTGGCTCCATATAAGCTTGTATTTCCAATGATGGCATTCTCCTGAGAAACGTAGTTTTCTGTTTGAGCAGGTTTAATTGAGATGATTCCTCCGCATAGACCTTTACCCAAGTAGTCATTACACTCGCCAATCAAGTGAAGTTTCATACCCTCTTTCGCAAATGCTGCAAAGCTTTGACCGGCTGAACCCTTAGCGGTTATATCCACCTGAGCGCTTTTATTCTCACGAACAAGATAACCACTTGTCATAGCACCAAAGCTTCGATCTGTGTTCTTAATATCAAGTTCAACCTTATGCGGCCCATCATCAGAACTGCTCTCAATTGCTTCGATCACTTTTTTATCCAACACATCATCTATTTTATGAATTTGAGCCTCAACACATCGCCCATGAATTCTTGTAGGAAGTGTTGGTTTATGAAGTATTGGACTAAAGTCGAATGTGCCTGCATAGCCACTTGCTGCTGAAGGTGGCTTTAATAAATCAACACGCCCGACCATATCATCCATATTCTCAAAACCAAGCTCTGCCATATGCCCTCTAACCTCTTGCGCAATGTTTCGCATAAGATTTACCAAGTGTTCTGGCTTTCCAGTAAACTTTTTTCTTTTCGCTGGATCTTGAGTGGCAATCCCAACTGGACATTGTCCTTTATGGCACTGACGACACATAATACATCCTACAGATAACATAGCTAGCGTGCCAAAACCAAACTCTTCAGCACCTATCAATGCACCAATAACCACATCACGGCCATTTCTCAGTTTACCATCCACCTGCAAGCGCACACGCTTTCTAAGATCATTCAAAAGAAGTGTTTGTTGGGCTTCTGCAAGTCCCATTTCCCACGGCAGTCCAACATATTTCATCGAACTCACTGGTGAGGCTCCCGTTCCGCCATCTGATCCACTTATTTTAATAACATCTGCAAATGCTTTTGCCACACCAGCTGCAACAGTGCCCACACCGTGACTCGCAACAAGTTTCACACCCACTCGTGCTTTTGGATTGATATTTTTCATATCAAAAATAAGCTGTGCTAAATCTTCAATTGAATAAATATCATGATGAGGCGGTGGAGATATTAGGTCTCTACCAGGCTGAGCATACCGTGTTTTAGCAATATCAACAGTTACTTTCGAGCCAGGAAGATGTCCACCTTCACCAGGTTTTGCACCCTGCGCCATTTTAATTTGAATTTCATCACAATTCACAAGATACTCTGCCGTGACACCAAATCTTCCAGATGCAATCTGTTTAACTGCACTGCACTTTTGATTTCCATTAGCAGAACGTTTAAATCGTTTCGGATCTTCTCCACCTTCACCACTGTTGCTGGTAGCGCCAAGTCGATTCATTGCAACAGCAATTGTTTCATGTGCCTCTTTACTCAGTGATCCAAATGACATACCCGAAATGGTGAATCTCTTTAAAATACTCTCAACACTTTCAACTTGTTCTATAGAGATTGTTGACTCACCGTGGATCTCTAAGTGATCTCGTATGGCAACCTTCTGTGTGCTTGTAAGCTCAGCATAAGATCTGTAGACTGCTTCGTCACCAGTACGACAAGCTTCATGAAGCTTTGAGACGATCTCTTTATCAAACATTTTATCTCGACTTTGATTTGATGTTGATTCTTTCTTAGTTTCTTCCTTAGCACTTTGTTCAAGTACGTAAGCTGCTTTATGTCGCATTAGAACATCTTTTTCAATTTGATCAATATCCATTCCACCAACACGCGATGGTGTATCTGTAAAATATGGTTCTATGACTGATTGATGAATACCTACAGCTTCAAAAATCTGAGCACCATTATATGAAGGCAACGTTGATATACCCATTCTTGAAATAATCTTAAGAACACCTTCAGCAATACCTTCTTTATAGGCATTGAATCCAGATTCGTCTTTGCTTTGATCCGTTAATAGCTCGTAAACGAGATAGGGATTTACAGCTTTTGCACCAAAACCAATAAGGAGTGCAATATGCATGACATCACGAGCTTCACCCGTTTCCATAACAATATCTGTGGCTGTTCTTAATTTTTTACGAATGAGATGTTGGTGAACTGCGCTTAATGCGAGTAAACTTGGAATAGGTGCATTATAGTAATTCACACCTCTATCGCTGATCACTAAAATATTATGTCCATTTTTCACAAGTTCCTCTGCACGACTGCATAGTTTATCAAGTGCTAACTTAAGACCATTTTCTTGATCAGAATGGAACAATGCAGGTATAGTAACCGCTTTAAATTCCGCATTGGCAAGTCCCTTTCTGTCGAGATGCCTTATATCCTCAAGTTCTGCAGAAGACAATACTGGAGATTTTATCATTAAGTACTTGTTATCAGTCTCAGTTTCGATTTCATCAAGCAATCGTCCATGAGAACCAATGAATTGTCTTAACGATACAACAGATCTCTCTCTAAAGGGATCTATCGGCGGATTTGTAACCTGTGCAAATGCCTGTCTGAAGTAATCAAAGAGAAGATTTGGTTCCTTCGATAAGATTGCCATAGGTTCGTCTATTCCCATTGATCCAATAGGCTCTTTTCCGTTTTGAGCCATATACGACAACACAGTTGTAATTTCTTTTTTCGAGTAACCAAATACTTTTTCTTTGACACTCCGAGTTTCTATACGCGACCTTTTCACTTCATGTTCGCCTTTAATATCTTTCAGCGTCAGTCGATTTTTGCTCACCCACTCAGCAAATGGTTTTCGGTCTGATAATTGATTCTTTATCTCTTGATCAGGAATCACGCGTCCTTCTAACATATCTATAAATAGAATCTTTCCAGGCTCTAGTGCCGCTTTTGAAATATACGGATCTTTTTCAAAATCAACGACACCCGTCTCTGAAGCGATCACAATTTTACCCGACTTCGTTATGCCATATCTTGCAGGCCTAAGTCCATTACGATCAAGCTTTGCTGCTATCTGATCCCCGTTAGAACAGACGAGAGCCGCCGGTCCATCCCATGGTTCCATAATTCTTGCATGATATTCATAAAAACCTCTCATGGATTCAGACATTTGTTTGTCATTCTGCCATGGTTCTGGAATCATAAGCATTAATGAATAAGCGAGACCATGACCATTGGCCATAAATAATTCAAGAGCATTGTCGAGTGAGGCTGAATCACTACCGCCAGGTTCTATAATCGGCAGTATCTTATGAAAATCACTGCCAAATATTCCTGATCTCAAAACACCTTCACGTGCATTCATCCAGTTAACATTTCCACGGATTGTGTTTATTTCTCCATTATGCGCCAAGTATCTAAAAGGCTGCGCCAGCTTCCAAGACGGGAAGGTATTTGTACTGTATCTTTCATGGACTATGGCCATTGCAGACTGATACGCTTCATTTTTCAAATCCGGATAGTAGCTGTCAAGCTTATAGCCTAAAATTTGTCCTTTGTATATGACGGTTTTGCTGGATAAATTGCATATATAAAACGTATCTGTATAAAGCATATTTGACTCACGAACTAAATTTTCGGTGCGTTTTCTTACTATAAGAAGTTTGCGTTCAAACGAAACAGGGTCAAGACCGCTTCTATCTATAAATATCTGCGCTCCATCAGGCCTCGTTGCTCGTGCAGAATGACCACATTCGAAGACATCCACCGGCACTTCTCTCCAGCCAATCATCTTCAAGCCTTCTTCTTTTAATACGCTTTCAAGTACGCCTTCACAATACAGCCTAGCTTGAGGTACTCTTGGCAAAAATATACATCCTACAGCATAGTCACCTAACTCTGGTAAGTTGATATTTACCTTTGCTAACTCGGAGCTAAAAAAACGATGTGGAATTTGTGTCATAATCCCAGCACCATCACCTGTTGTTGCGTCTGCGCCTACAGCGCCTCTGTGTTTCATGTTCTTAAGTATTGTAAGACCTTTTTCAACGATATCATGCGTTGCTTGCCCCTTAATATCTGCAACAGCACCAACTCCGCAACTGTCTTTTTCCATTGACGGGTCGTAAAGACCCTGTCTCTGGGGACCGGTTGTAATCATAACCATTACCTCCCATTTGCATTCTCTCTCTATTTATGAATATTTAAAATTCATTACAGTCATATTATTGAATTTTCTGTTAATATATTGAGATCGATTATAACATGCATAAACTTGCACTTCAATATGCAAACGTTTTTCTTTTTACAGGCAATCGCTTTCCTTTTTCCAAGCCTTTAACCAGTGGTAAGCCCATTTTCATTTTGTTTCTCTATTCCACTTTGTGAATATTTACTCATTTGGCAACCATAATAATAATTAAATCCAACTTCTTCAACCGTAAGTCTCATGATTTCCCACATGCAACTTTTCAAAATGCACCTTCATTTTACGGCATAAAAAAAGCAGAGGCTCACTTTAGCCTCTGCTTTTGATGCTTCATATTAAAATACTAACGCTTACGTTTACTTTTATATTTTCCGTGCCCTTTTTTCTTCCAATACGCATCCATTTCACGGAGCATCTTCTTATAATTCATAAGTCTGTCTGGATCAATTTCACCCGAGTCAATCGCTTTGTTCACTGCACATCCTGGTTCTGACTCATGAGTACAATCACCAAACTTGCAACGGTCTGCTAAGTCTGAAATATCTTCAAACGCTAAGTTAAGAGCATTTGTGTCACTATATAACTGTACTTCTCTTACGCCAGGCATATCAATAAGAATATGACCGTCTGGTGTTCGAAGCATTTGTCTATGTGTCGTTGTATGACGACCTTTATCATCATCTCTAACAGCACTCGTATGCATAATTTCTTCGCCCATAAGTCCATTGATCAACGTTGACTTGCCAACACCTGATGAACCAATAAGAGCATAAGTCTTATGAGGACGCATAAGATCTTTAACAGAACTATAACCGTCTTCATCCGATGAATTTACCGTTAGCACCAATGTATTTCCAAGTCTTTTTTGTAGTTCATCAGCAATCGACTTAGGATCATCAACAAGGTCAGCCTTCGTTAAGACAATCACTGTATCAGCACCACTACCACTAGCTATAATACCAAATCTTTCGATACGTCTCGGATTCAGATCGTCATTAATCGATGTACAAATAAATACTGTATCTACATTTGCAGCCATATTTTGAATATCCATACCTGTCCCAGCATTTTTTCTTCTAAGACATGTTTCTCTTGGCATAATCGTCTCTATAACCACATCTTCATTACTGTCAGGTCTTGACTGAACTTGAACCCAGTCACCTACACAAGGTGCATCTTCGCCGCTTTCCATGGACTTCTTAAACTTGCCCGAAAGAACAGCTCCAACTTCACCCTTTTCGTCTGCAACCATATAGCGCATATTGCCATCTCTGATTACACGCATAAGTGGTGCTTCAGATTCCATTGCTATTGAAAATGTTTGTGGGGATAGTTTGCCCCAGTTTCTAATTATTGTCAAATTAAAATCTCCCTTCGCATTCGCGAATTTTTCTATTTTATAATGTGAGTTCCGTAGCTGGATTGCATTGCGCAATCCGTGTCTATTTTCGTAAGCACTCAAAGTAAATACGAAAAAACCGATGAGGCAGGCCACATCGGTTAGAAGTCAATTATAAATATCACGCGGTTGCGAAGTTCGAACTCCGAATTTAATACCTTATGATTTACTTTAATTCTACCGTAGTGGCGATTTTATTTGTTTTATTAAGTCTTTTCATTTTCACCACTCCTCTCGCACAAGTCTGTGCTCAGTTGATATTCCAGTAAGTTACTTTGTTAGTATAGAATAATGAAAAAACATTGTCAACCATTTTTTTCAATTAATAAATACGCACTTACCGGTTGGGGACCTCTCACAATTTTTTTACTTATATAGAGAGAGCCTTTTTCATTTGGTCTCACTCGCCAATCTACAAGCATAATCTCCCCATTCACAATTTCTATTCCAGAAATGCCTCTTGGGTGCACACAGCAACCATCGTTAAAGTATGGCACCTCACCCGGATTAGGAAATCTCGGTCTATGAGTGTGTCCACAAATCAGGATAACGCCATGCCGCTTGATAAAATCACTAAAATTACGTTCTATCTTATGTTGTTTCACTCTGTTTTTTGCAGGACTCGCAGGATTTCTAAAACCTATAATATGCATTATTCTCCAAAAGTACCTCATCCAAGCCATCGAAAATCTCCAGAATTGGTCATTTAAAAAGTCCCCTTGATGGCCATGAACAACAAATATCTTTTGCTTGGTTTCTTTATGTTTGAGAACGATGCTTTCATGTACTTCTATACCTGGGAACAACTCTCCCTGTTCTTCTAAATACTCATCATAAAATTCGTTGAGATGCCTCTTAACAAAGTTATGACTTCGAAAATGCATGTTGTGATTTCCATATAGCATTACCAATCTATCGGCTTTATGAAACTGGCTCATTAGCCAGTAAACATCACTATGCGCACTTCTAACATGTTCAAATTTTGCATGCTCCCAAAGTTCGTCACCATCACCAACTTCTACATAAGTATAACCTTCATTGTTATAATGATTCAGCGCATGATAATAAATATTCTGATTGTGAGCAAATTCATCAGAAACACTATTATCCCCCCGATGTACATCACTCAAAAAAACAAGTCTGGACGAATCATCAAATGAAATTTCTTTTGCAGTATTATACGCACGCATCAAACGTTCGTCCGTTCTCATTATCACACCTCCAGTGGTCTCATGATATGTGCAATCTGTTTTAAGGTCTCTTTATCTCTAATGAGCAGAGCGCCTACTGCCGTCATATCTTCTGGTAACCCACCTCCAGCAGGCCAGCCTGTATCAAGAGAAAGCTCCCTTTTCGTCAATTCTTGGATATTAAATCCTAAAGCTTCAAGAGATGGTCTAACCCGGTCAGGATGTCTGCAGTTCATCTTATTAGTCCTTGCGCAGACGTCACAATTTTTGCATACCCCTGCTGCTACAGATCGAATCCCAGGGAATAAGGTCTCAAATTCAAGCAGCCACTGAGTAAATTCTTCGCGTCGCTCAAAAAATATTGTTGTCATAGCTTCATCAATGGATACTTCATTTTCATCAATCAAACCCGATATACTCATGCTCCCAGCTATGACAACTGCATATTGGTAGTGCTCATCCAAATCCAGTACAAATGGCGGACAAGACCAATTAGAATTATAGTTATCACAGTCCAAACAAAGTTCTTTGGCTGTATCTAAATCGATATATTCTTCAAGCACACTCTTACTCATAATTGCACTTCTAATTCTGACATTTTTCACAACACCACTCCCTGGCATCTTACCCGATCACTTTGTATAACGGAACATTTCTTCTTCAGCAGCGATTTGTGCATTAATTGCAATAAGCGCAAGATTAGACGATTGCATATTAACCGTTTGAGATATCTCATTAACCTGCGTTCGAGTAAAAATGTGATAATCCATATGATATCTACCGCATTCTGCTTCCAGTACTTTTTTAATCATTTTATGATTGATAATTTCATTAAGCAGTTCATGTTGATCCAAACTGATCATCTCCTTTATTTCACAGCGCAGCAACTGAACGTCCTTAGTTATATAGTTACCCATTTTTCTGATAAAATCGTAAAAAAAAGCAGATGCAATCAAAATTCGATGCATCTGCTTCATATATATTTTTTTACAATACGCTTAAAACTACTTTACAACATTAAGGGCGTCACCTTCATCAAGATAAGCCTGTCCAGAAACTACCACTTCTTCACCTACTTCAACGCCACCCACGACTTCAAAGTATGTTCCAAATGCCAATCCCTTTTGGATGACTCTCTTTTCTGCTTTCCCTTCGATTTGAACAAATACATAATCTTCTCCACTTTCATGCATAACTGCAATTTTAGGAATGGAAAGTACTTGTTTCGCCATCTCTGTTTCAATTTTAAGTTCTGCAAACATACCAGGTTTCACAATTCCATCAGAGTTTTCAATGCGCACACGCACAGGGTACGTTCCATCATTTCCAGGTATTGGACCGATTCCATCAACAACACCCTCAAGCTCCCCGGCAATTGCTGGAATGTTCACAAATACGACTTGTCCAGTGCTCAGTCTATTGATATCACTCTCTGTAACACCCGCTTCAACAATAACTTCAGAAATATTTACAATTTCATAAATGGGTGTTCCCGGAGCCACAGAAGCACCAACGTTCTGATATTTAGATGCTACCACACCGCTAATAGGTGACTCAACATTCATGTGCTTCAACTGGTAATTGATTTGACTCGTGCTATTCGTACCCCTTGAGTAGTCAAGACGTGCTTTTGACAACATATCTTTAGCTGCATCGTAATTAACTTGAGTCGTTGAACCACTCTCATAGAGAGCCTTCGTTCTTTCAAAACTACGTTTCGCCGTTTCAAGCGAGAGATTATACAAACTATTTCCAATATCAGCTTGGTCCTTTTGAAGCTTTACAAACTCATCATCAAGTTCAACAAGCAACGTACCCACTTCAACCATATCTCCCACTTCAGCATGAAGCGCATTAATCTGACCACTTACAACTGCTGATACAGCTTGTATTTCATCTGCTTCAACCTGCCCAGGCAGCGTTAAGTTTCCGATCATTTCTCGCGTCTCTAAAGTCTCTACTTGAACCGCTTTCATTTCAATCACCGGTAATGTATCATCAGTATTCTTCTCTTCAGCTGAAGCGTTAGAGCAACCAGCCAGAACTAGAACACCAAGCGCTATAATTAATAGTCTTTTCATTGTCGTTCCTCCTTATTCTGTCACTGTTGTTGGCTGCACGTCAGCAGCTTCAGATTTTTTCACCTTACGTTTGCTAAAATTAATTTTAAATTCCTCAAGCATTGTGTATAAAGTCGGAACCGCTACAAGCGTTAAAACCGTCGCCATCATAAGTCCAAATATGAGTGCATATCCCATCGGACCGAAGAACTCTTGTTTTAATGTAATTGGAAGGATTCCACCCGCCGTTGTAATTGTTGTTGCTAAAACAGGCATAAACCTTGTTTTTCCCGTTTCTTCAACTGCGTCATATAAATCATATCCATTTTGACGAAGGTAATTAATATAGTCTACCAGTACAATCGCATCATTTACCGCAATCCCTACAAGGGCAACCACGCCAATGAATGCTAGGAACCCAAAGCTATTGCCTGTTAAAACAAGGCCTGGCATTACGCCGATGAGTCCAAGCGGTACTGCAAACAGGATAATCAAAGGCTGTGATAACGAGTTAAACTGAACAGCCAATATAATATAAACAAGAATTGCTGCAACCACCATGTTCACCAGCATATCCGTAAACGATTCTTGCATATCACCAAGTTCACCTGCATATTTCAGTGATATTCCATCAGGTAAAGATGTGTTTTCTGTCATTGTTTTAAATTCTTCCATGATCTCAGCAGTGTTTGCTCCAGCCACAGTTTGAGCAACTACATTTACACGTCTACGGCCGTCTTCATGACGAATTGTTGCAGATGTTTCAGATTCAATCAGATTTGCAACTTGATCAAATCGAATGGCCTTTCCTTCTCTATTATAGAAGTACATTGATTTCAATTCGTCTTTAGAAGTCATATTCTCAACACCTGAATGAATCACGACATCGATCTCTTGCTGGTTATTTCTGAACGTAGTCGCTTTTAAGCCAGATACAGAGTTACGAATGGTAGACGCAATTGTATAATCATCAAGACCATAGAGTGCTGCCTTCTCTTTATCAATGCGAATTTCAATTTCAGGACCGCCACTCGCTAGTGATGTGCTTACATCACGTGTGCCTTCAATACCTTCTAGTAATTCTGAAAATCTATTTGCTGTTGCTTCCATCTTCGTCAAATCCTCACCAATGATGCCAATAACTATTGGCGCTTCACTTGGAGGTCCATCTTCAAGTTCTTTTACTTCTATTTCTGCGCCAGGAATTGTTTTCACCTGTTCTCGAAGAAGGGCTGCAATATCCATAGATGTTCTTTCTCGGTCATCCGCGCTAAGAAGATCTACTGTAAACCTTGCAATATTAGGTGTTCCTGATGATGATCCACTAAATGTATCAAAACTATCCGCACCAGTGATGCCCACATTTGATACAAAGTTCTCTATCTCCGGATAGTCAAACAATATCCGTTCCACCTGTTCAGAAATTGCTGATGTTTGATCAAGCGTTGATCCTAGAGGTGTAGTAACGTCGACATACAATCTATCGTAATCTGATTGACCGAACATTTCCACCTTCAACACACCAAGCGGAATAAGTGCCATACTGCCAACAAAGGCAATCAGAAGAAGTCCAATAACCGCCCAACGTCTAGAACGTCTGCTAATAATATTTCTTAATTTCTTACCATAATTCTTGATAAATGGGTGTTCTGCATTTTTGTCTTTTCTCAGGTACAGCTTTGCAAACATCAAGCCACCAAATACAGCTGCAAACCCTATGGATAGAAGTCCATAACCGTCATCACCCTTAAATGCTTGTAGAGATAGCACGATTATTAAAATAATTGATGCCACACGTGTTCCATGTACTTTCCAAGCTGGTTTCTCCGAATCTGGCTTAACTTCACCACGCAAGAATCTGGAGCAAAGTGCCGGAGTGATTGTTACAGCCAAGAAGAATGACGAACCCAGTGCAAACATAACCGTAATTGGAATCGGCTTTATGAAAGCACCCATAATACCTGGAGTCAAAGCGATTGGGAAGAATGCTGCAAGCGTCGTAAGCGTTGACGCCATAATTGCAGGAGCAATTTGATTTGTTCCCGCTTCTGCAGCCAGACGTGCATCAAGCCCCTTCATACGGAGTCGATCCACATTTTCCATAATTACAATCCCATTATCAACAAGCATCCCCACTGCGAGTACCATTGAAAACAGCGTAATATTATTAAGCGTCATATCTGCTGCACTTAAGAATGAAACCGCCATCATAATCGCAAGTGGAATAACCATAGATACTATACCAGCTTCACGCAAACCGATAAACAAGAACAATACAACAAGCACTAAGTATAGACCAGAAAATGCATTGTCCGTTACAGCACCAAGCTGTTCGTCAACAAATTCTGCCGTGTCTCCACTCACTTGCACCTTTAATCCATCTGGATAAAGACTGCCCTTTTCATCTTCTAAGATGCTTTTAACGAGGGCACTCGTACGAATAACATCTGCCGTATCTTTCTTTTTTATTGATAATGCCACAGATTTTTGCATTGCAGCATCATCAGTATTCAAATTCACTGCCATTCTCGAATAAGACTCAACTTGCTTATAACCATTTTCAATAACTGCTATATCTTTAAGTTTTATAGGACCTGCGCCTGAATAACCAATGATAACTTCGTTAAGCGCATCTACACTTTCGAGTTCTCCAACAGTTCTAATATTGAAATTCTTTTCGTCCAGTTCGGCTGTGCCTCCTGGATAATTTAAGTTCGAAAGTTCAATACTTCTTTTAATCTGATCCATAGAAATGCCGTAAACCGACAACCGTTTAGGATCTACATGAACTTTAATTTCTCGTTCTAATCCCCCGATAACAAGAACATCTGAAATAACTGATTCCATTTCAAGACGTTGTTCAATGTCTTCAGCAAAAGCCTTTAGTTCTGCCTGTGTAAACTCCCCTGACATATTTACAATCATAATCGGTGCATTATTTGATTGTAGTTCGTTGACAGTAGGTGTCTCAGCATCATCAGGTAGATCGTATTGTGCTGATGTGATCTTTTCACGGACTTCATTCATCCGCTTTTCCATGTCAACGCCTTGTTCAAATTCCAGCCAAATACTAGATACACCAGAATACGAATAGGAAGATATCATTTTGAGATCTTCAATTTCCTCAAGTCTTGCCTCTAACTTGTTTGTTACAAGTGTTTCAACTTCTTCCGGCGCCGCACCAGGATAAATAGTGAACACTTGTCCATACGGCAATACAATTTCAGGTTGCAACTCTCTTGGAAGACCAATAAATGCACTTGCTCCAATAATGATGATTGCAATCAACATCAAATAAACAATTTTATATCGGTCTATGAAGAAAGCAGCCCACCTACCCAACACATTTTTCGGTTGTTGGAGTTCAGGTATGTCTTTCCATTCATTTTCGTTCTTCATGGTTCCCCTCCTCAATATGTTTTTTCTTAATTCACACCCATTTATGATTCCCTGCTCATTTCTAGGTATTGTGAAAAAAGAAAACACATATGATATCCGTATCATATGTGTTACATGTTATATTGACCATCTTCAATTATAATAATAGAGGGGAAATATTAGAAATAGATTAGAACGCTATTAAAAGTGTATAACATCTCCAACCTGTACATCTTTTAAAAACGTATCTGATAAGGCTTCAAACGCAATATGCGCCCCTAAAACATAACCATCAACCTTCCACGGCTCAATGTTTCTATGGACTTCAAGTACACGACCACCTTTGTCGCAGAATACAACATCAATTGGAAATCTCATAAAAAATGTATGAATTTGTTTACACGGAGACAGAGCCAGAACGTAATTTGCATTTTGAGGATCACAGAGCATAAGTCCCTTAAATCTCTCCAAAAAGGAATCTGCCACTTTAATAAATCCGATAGGCATTTCATTTATTTGAAGCATGCTTGTATTCATACAGATCCTCCTAATCTAATTGCTAATACATTTCTATAAATATTGAGATTTGAACCAGCTTATATGATTATTATACACCGATTGAATCAAAATAAATAAAACGGAAAGTCATAAATTGCTATGACTTTCCGTTTCATTATTGGGGGACTTTTTACCTAGGTTTATTTCAAATCACAAAATCTACACGATAGTTCTACCCGAACACTTCCATAAGTCTAATAAGTGCAGGTCCAAGAAGAACAATGATTATCGATGGAAAAATAAAGAAAAGCAGTGGGAATAACATTTTAACTGGTGCTTTCATTGATTTTTCTCTTGCACGCTGTTTTCTACGCTCTCTCATTTGTTCGGACTGGATTCGAAGAATTTTACCAATCGCTACACCCAGTTCATCGGCCTGTATAATTGAACCAACAAGCGCCGTCAAATCTGCTACATTACAACGATCACTCATTCGTCTAAGTGCATCACGTCTTGTTTTTCCCATTCTTAACTCTTTAAGCGTGAGAGAAAATTCCGTAGCTAGAGGGCCTTCTGATTCAGTCGCAACACGATCAATCGCTCCATCAAAAGACAAACCCGCTTCAACACTCACTGTAATAAGATCTAAAATATCAGGAAGTTCAGCAACAATTTTCGCTCGACGTTTTCTGGATTTCAATATTAAGTAGTATTGTAGAAAAATTTGCGAAATCATTGAAAATGCCAATGCCAACGCGAACGATCGTATTATTGAAGCACCTGTCAACAACATCACTTGAGCAATGACCACTGGAAGAACCGCACCAACCAGAACTGTTATGAGTCTCCACTCACGAATCGTTACTTTTGGCGTCAAGCCCGCTTCTGACATTTTTTTCCCTAATTTTGTATTCATACGGTCTGGCATCATACTACCCGTTACACCAATAACTTTATCCGATATAAAAGTCGCCATTCTAGATAACATAACACCTTGATGTTCATCTGATGTATGATCAATTGTTACTTGGCTGGAAATATCCATAAGTCTACTTTGGATTTTGTCAGACGCAACCATCCGACCATAAAGCACAAACCAGCTCAAACTGAACACGGCGAGGAATACAAATAGAATTATTATTAACACAATGATCACCTCTAGACTTCAATGCTCACGATCTTGCGAATTAACAACATACCGATCACTTCATTAACAAAAGATCCAATCAACAGCATCCGTCCTATTGGATGTTGGAATAATACAGAAATATATTCAGGATTAATCATATACATAATTCCAATCAGAACCACCGGCATAAAACTAACAATCATACCAGACAATCTACCTTGCGCTGTCAGTGTTTTAATTTCTCCTTGAATTTTGACACGGTCTCTAATTGTTGTAGAGATTGTATCTAGTATTTCAGCCAGATTTCCACCTGTTTCCTTTTGAATAAGAATAGCTCTGACAACAAGTGCAAGGTCATCACTTTCAACTCTTGCTACTAGATTTTTTAAAGCTTTATCAGCTTCTTGACCTAAACTCAGTTCTTTTAACAGTCGTCTAAACTCATGAGCTATAGGATCAGGCATCTCTCTAGAAACTGAATTGACCGATTGAAGGAAGCTATATCCTGCACGAAGCGAGTTCGACATAATGTTGAGTGCGTCATTTAATTGATTGGTAAAAGCCTTGAGTCTTTTTTGGATTCGAATTTTTGTCATCATTCGTATAAGTACAACACAAAGGATCCACACTACAAAGCCTATAATTATATTTTTAGAGACCAGTCCTATTGCCACTGCAGCGAATAATGGTAAAAGCAGTTTTATTAAAAACCACTCTTCGCCTGTCATCGGCAGATCTGCACGAAGGGCTTCCAATCGATAAACATCTATCCGACTAGAACCAATCAAACCACTATATCGACTGACTGGTTTCGTAATGCTCTTACTTTTATCAATGCTTTTATCTTCTTTGACGTTTATATCACTGGTATATGCCATCACACGATCCATCTTATACGCATCTTGTTTCGACATGAACCCTTTTGATATTCCGAGCATAAAAAACGTCACGCTCATACCTGTGAATATGAGTACCATTAGCATAACTTCACCTCATTTGAAATATAGACGGAGGAATTTTAATGCTTTTTGCAGCCAATTTATCCACGGCTTTTGGTCTCACGCCCGTAAATATAAATTGACCCATCACTTGCCCTTTACTATTCATACCTGTTTGTTCAAATTTGAAAATATCTTGAAGGACAATAATATCGCCTTCCATACCATGCACTTCCGTAATATTAATAATTTTACGACTTCCATCAGGCAGTCGGGTTTGTTGAATAATTATGTCAATCGCTGATGATATTTGATCTCTAATAGCCTTAATCGGCAAGTTCATGCCTGACATCAGAACCATTGTCTCAAGTCTAGACAGCATATCTCTTGGTGAATTGGCATGTCCAGTGGTCAGTGATCCATCATGGCCCGTATTCATGGCTTGCAACATATCTAACGCTTCACCTGACCTGACTTCACCGACTACAATCCTATCCGGTCTCATTCGCAGGCTGTTCCTGACAAGATCACGAATGGTTACTTCACCACGCCCCTCAATATTCGCCGGACGGGTTTCAAGCCTTACCACGTGATCTTGAATGAGTTTAAGTTCTGCTGCATCTTCAATTGTAATGATTCTTTCTGAATTTGGGATAAATGATGACAGAACATTAAGCGTTGATGTTTTACCACTGCCTGTACCACCAGAGACAATGACATTAAGATGCCCTTTTATACAAAACTCTATAAAATCTGCCATCGATTGCGTCAGCGTCCCAAATCGAACAAGGTCAGCAACTTGGAATGGATCTTTCGAGAACTTACGAATTGTAATTGTCGGACCCTCTAGAGCCAGAGGCGGGATAATCGCATTAACTCTAGATCCGTCAGGGAGTCTCGCGTCAACCATTGGTGAGCTTTCATCTATTCGTCGACCTATTGGTGCTACAATCTTTTTTATAACATGAAGCACATGATGATTGTCTTTAAACTTAGCATTCGTTTGAACAAGTTTACCATTTCTCTCGGCGTAAACTTGATCAGGCCCATTCACCATAACTTCTGATACATCAGGATCATTTAACAGACCTGTAATTGGACCAAATCCGAGAATCTCATCCATAATTTCACTTACAATTTTAGCTTGTTCTCTCTGGTTTAAATCTGATGATTCTTTAAAAACCTGACTTTCAATAAGGCTCTTTACCTCAGCTTCATATTGATTCAGATCACTTTTTTCTTTTGAAAAATCGATATTCAATGAATCTATTACTTCATTCTGAATTTTTATTTTAAGGGCATCATAAGGATCTGATTTAACCGGTCCAGTGGTGCTCGTAGTTGCAATTTTCACGTCATCCGTTTTATTTTTAAGTCTGTCTTTTAGTGACATAGGTTCACACCCCTAACGGCTTCTCATATACATTCTTAGTCTATTTTGCGCATCAGCTTCAACATGTCTTTCATAAATTTTGACCCCTTCATACGTTTTTCTGCTGCTATAGGGTCTCCTCTATTGATCATTTCTAACATGTGTTTTCTCTCATCGCTGACTTTTGCTGAAATTTCGACACCCAGTGCTCTCGAAATATCCGCATCTTTAATTTTTTCTTTGCCCGTCCATCTGTTCAAAACCAAGTTGACTTTGTCAAAGTCATAATCCAGCGATCTCATAACATCAAGACCAAGTCTTGTGTTTTTTATAGAAAGCATATCTGGTGTTGAAACAAAGAATATTTCATCTGATAAATCAAGGGCTGATAATGTCACTTCTGAGTAATTGGTTCCAAGGTCTACCATGACGTAATCATACTTCGTCTTTAACCAGTTCAAAAGTGTCTTTATATCTGAAGCTTCAATCCCCTCAGCTTGATCTGGCCTTTTCGGAGCAAGAAGTACATCCAATTGGTCAGATTGTTTCATTATAGCGCTTTCGATCTGTTCATAGATGTCTTCAGCACCCGGCTGCAACGCATCATTCAACGTGACTCGTGGTTTTATATTCATGAGCATGCCCACATCTCCAAATTGAAGATCCAAATCAACCAGGATCGTTCTTACACCTGTTCGTGAACTCAATATGACAGATCCATTCATCGCAAGTACAGATTTCCCGACGCCGCCTTTCGAACCATAAAATGAAAATATTTTTCCTTCGGATCTATTTATATCTGAAAGATTTGCACGTTTTGGTCTATTCTTATTGTAAGCACTTCGAATGGTTTCACTAAGTGCGTCCACATCAAATGGTTTAACGATATATGACCGCGCACCGCTGTCCATGGCCTTTCTTAAATATTCACTTTCATTTTGAACGGACATCATGACAATAGTTACATCTGGATATTCACTCGATAATTTGTCTGCGGCTTCAAGTCCGTTCATTTCAGGCATATTTATATCCATAAGAATGACATCTATTTCCTCTGACTCATACTTTTGAATAGCTTCAATACCATCTGAAGCATCTGTAACAACTTCAATGTCATCTTGAATAAGTAGTATCTTTCTAATTAACTCTCTGGTTTCCTCATGATCGTCTGCAATCATTACTTTGATTATATCCATGTTCACCCCACCTTATTTATTGCAAGTCTTCCCAGTATATTGGAGGTGCATTTGATTCTCCATTATCATCTTTACCCCTGAGAACCACTTCGATTACACCAATATTCTCTGCAAGCACAACTTTTTTAGTCGCTTCCATTGGAACTTCAAATGTAATGGCATATCTATCCGGGATTTCTTCATGTCCCGTTTGTCCTTGAAGCGTCACACGACTTATTGATAACACACGGATATTTTCAAGAAACAGTTGTGCTTGATCTTCTCTTACGACGATCTCTTTACGTGTTTTTTCTGGTAAAAATACAAGTAAATCGACATAATCTCCGGGAACAATTAAATCTGCCACTGCTTGAAATTGATCTGACTGAATACTGATTGCACGATATCCTTTTGTAATCACAGATGGCAATATGTCATCTATATGATCTCGAAGTCTCGATACTCGAATAGGCTCTTTTGTAAAAATTGAAGCCGCTGCATATTTACCGACTATTTCATCTAGTTTAAGCACAGCATCATCAGGTACAGCTTCTTTCGGAAAGTCTTTCACTTCGAACATGGATGGTTCTAGCTCTGTATACGCTTCAATTGTCTTTATCGCAACTGGTACTTTAATAAGTTCTAATTCACCCGGCTGAGATTTTTGACTGTTCAAGAATACAAAGCTGCCAAATGCTGCAAGTAGTCCAAATATCAGTGCCAACAGAAAGTATTTTATTCCACCACTTCTCATATTTTCACCCCATTAAGGTACTAATTTCATCCCGTATAATCCATAGTCTGGTGCACTTTCGTCAACAATTCCACCACCAGAATATTTAATAAACCGTCCTTGTATACTCGTTTGACCGGATTGAGACCCAATCTCTTCTATAAAGAATTCTGCAAAACCTACAACCGTCACAGGACTGCTCCCGCTAACCTGTAGTGTGTTCACAATTGGCACGACCCACAACCTTTTTGAATCTCTTTCAAAATTATCAAACGTAGAAGCATCACTGCTCAAGTAGTTATTCAGCGGGTTGATCACCGAAGCCATATTTCCTGGTTCTGTATAAATCACATCGCCAATTTCAATTTCTCCAGTGTATCCATATATCAAATTGTTTCTATAATTAAGTGCACCCGTTCCACCAAGTCCGACAGCACCAAAGTTTCCATGATAATTATCCGCTGCGTTCAACTTCAAATCCACCAATTGTCCGTAACCAAGTACCTGAGATTCAATGACCAGTGGTCGAATGCCCGAACGTACTTTTGAAACACTTCCGACTCTTACTTTAGACTCCACGCTTACACTCACACTATTCCGATTTATAAGCGGCCCAAAAATTGTATTGAAAGTTTTGGTTGATGCAATCTGAAGTCCTTTACCGTCAGAGTCCACGATTACCGTTGCATCACTTAACGTTATGCTATTCGCTGTCAGATAACTTCGAGCTACATGTATGGCTTCCGACGTTGATCCAGGCAATTCCTGTGCTCCTGCAAGCGCCGCTGCATCTAGCGCATTGCTGAGTCGGGCTCTTTCGAATGTGATAAGGCCCACATCAACACCCACAACTGCAAAAGCAAGTAATACTGTAATAGATACCGTCAATATAATTGACGCAGATCCTTTTTCATTCTTATATAAAAGCACACTTTCCACCTCACTCAACACGCATAGACATATCTGCTGAGATACCAATACCATTCCCATATATTGCACCCACAAAAGGCGTTATTGGCGTAAACTGATAAGTTACAGTCACTGTAATTTGATCTCCTGACGCTCGACTGCCTGCAGGCGAAATAGCCACTGTAATTTGTGAAGAATCAATGCCGGATGCACTCGCAATCGCATGCGCTTCAATTTCTGCATCATTGCCACCAAGAGCGCCTAATCTCACCGATTCTCTTGATGCATGTTCCACTTCATATGCTGCATGTACAAATCGACCAGTTTCAAGCATTGCAAAGATCAATAGGAATACTAGTGGAATGATCAGAGCGAACTCAACCAACGCCTGCCCTTTTTCATTTTTTAGGATTTCCCTCATAACACTCACCTCAAACATCGAGAGCCTTACAAACACATTGCTTGTAAGGCTCTTAGTACCCATCATTCAGGCTAATATTCAATCTAGATAGTTTCTTTATTATTGTGCTGTAAGACTATTAATAATTGCCTGGAATTCTGCAGTAATTGTTGTGCCCATAGTAATCATGATTGCGATAACAGCAACTGCAATCAAACCAACCAACAATACGTACTCAACCATACCTTGACCTCTTTTGTTTGAAAGTACTGACCAAGCATAATTCATAAGATTTAACATAATATCCTCCTTATTGCACCCAAGTAGTTCGCCCAATGTTTCAACCCAATTTATACTGTTTTGTTGTCTGTTTTACTTCTTGGTATCAGTATAGCGTATCTCTTAGCAAAAAAATAAAACGAAAAGTCACATGTTGACGTGACCTTTCGTTCGAATATCGTATGACTTACGTCCTTATTCGTTATTTATTTGCCATAAATTCGGCAAGATTGTTGTTAATAGCATAAAGCGTAGCTTGCACACGGTCCTTTACACCCAATTTTCTAAACACACTGCTTGCATAATTCTTGACTGTTTTCTCACTTAAGAAGAGTTTTAAAGCAACTTCCTTATTGGTCATTCCCTCAGATATACTGCTTAGAACATCCATTTCTCTATCAGTTAGAACGCTAAACTTGTTACTTTCATGAGAATCATCATGCTTATCAGTGAACGTATCTACAAGAAGTTTAACCAGTCTCTTATCAATAAAAGACTCTCCACGATTTACTTCACGAATAGCAGACACAATATCAACTGTATCTGAATCTTTTAGAATGTAACCTTCTGCACCTGATGAGATACACTCTAGTAACGTTTTACGGTCATCTGCAACAGTAAGCATTACCGCCTTAGTATCACAATCAATATCATTCATGGCCCTTAGCACTTCTAAACCTGTCATATCTGGCATATGAACATCTAGCAAGATTATATCCGGTTTCAATAGACAGACTTGATCTAATGTCATTTGTCCATCAGATGCGTCACCTACCACGGCTATATCTGGTTCAAACTCTATTATTCTCTTGATTCCTTGACGAATCAGAGCGTGATCATCTGCGATAAATACTCTAATTGGAACGGTAGACATCTAGCATCACCTCTTTATTTATTGGTATTTTAAACGTCAGCTCAGTGCCCACGCCAATCCGACTAATACATGTAAACTCTCCGTAGAATTGTTCAATTCGTTCTTTCATTCCACGCAATCCATAAGATGCCCCTGCCTCTTTGATTCTTTCAAAGACTTGTTCAGTATCAAAACCATTACCATCGTCTTTGATCATTACATCTACATATTTCGGTCCAAATGCTACCCTTATTTGAACATGCGTAGCTTCAGCATGTTTCTTAATATTATTAAGTGCTTCCTGCACAAGTCTAAACACGGCTATCTGAACAACCGAACTTGTATCTTTACGTTCAGTACCCGCTACCAGTTTTATATCAATACCCAATTGTTTTCTGAAGTCAACGATCAGACTTTCCAGTGCAGGAATAAGTTCATGATCATCTAACAGGCCAGGTCTTAATTCATAAATAATATGTCGAATCTCTTGAAGAGTTGATCGAACAGAGTCTTTTAGTTCCTCCAGTTCAATGAAACCAAGAACGACATCCTTCTTTATAACAGCCTTACATATATCAGCTTTCATAACCAAATTTGCTAATGATTGAGCTGGACCGTCATGGATCTCACGAGAAATCTTTTTCTTTTCATTTTCCATTGACTCAAGAAAACGAATACCAATCTCTATAGAACTCTCATCATCGCTTACTTCTACATTTCCAAGCTCGCCGGCAAGAAAGTTCATCGCCACGCTCACTTGACCAATTAATTTTTCAGCACTTCTGAGAATATCTTCAGCTTGTTTTAAGTTGACTTCAAGTGACGATCTACGCGTACGTAGTGATTTCTCTTCTTGCTCTTTCATTTTAAAAGCAATTCGAACTTCAGACGCTTTTTCGTAAACCTCTTGAACATCGCTTTCTGAAAAAGTTCTGAAATTTTTACTCACTTGAACAAGACGCTGTCTCATAATCTTGTCTTTAACTTCAAGCTTATCAACCTCATCGATAACAGCTGCAATTTGCTTTTGAACTTCCGATAATTCAGCTTTTATACTTTCAACTTGAGTTCGAGCGTTTTCAACAATTTTATAAATTTCATTTTTGCTGCTTTCAATTGATTTAAGTGTTTTATCCACAACTTGCTTAATAACATTTACATTTACGGACATGAATGATGCTCCTCCAGTTTAACTTAAACTTTACATTATATATAATACCACATATTAGTGGTTTCAATTGACGATCTGGATAATCGTATTATGATTTTATCATTTATTCTTATACTCCGAGAATGAAGCCAGTAGTAAATCAACCATTCTGCCATAGCTTTGGATACCATCTTCTTGGCCATTCATTTTCAAATAGGTATCATTTAAATCATTGGAAGCTTCTTCAAACCACCCATCATACATTTGCCAGAACTCGCGATTTCGATCTAAATCACCTTCAACCAGTTCACTGATTCCAAGCATAGCCTCTTCCCAGAGCACACTGTCTACTTCATAAAGTGCATTGGACAAATGGATAAGAGCCAACATGTTCCCGGAATAATTTACAAAGGGCTGATCATGACTAAGACTCGCCCTAACAGCTACATAATTTGCCTCATCTTCGCGCGCTACACCCTGAAGGTGTGCTATCTCATGAGCCTCCACAACGGGCAGCATAAAATCAACTTGCATAGCATTTACATTAGGCTCCGAGAAAAAAGGATTATATATCCCAGCAATACCCGCATAACTAAAGAACAATGAGCTCGCAAGGTATTTTCCTCGCCCTTTGACTTTTGACACAACTTGCAGAGCCTCAGGCAGTTCGGTATAACCGGTCCAAATATCATATCTTCTCTTGAAATCATCTTCTTTTAATGTAAGACGAATGGTGTTTGCTTCTTCTATATGCCAAATTAAGACGTTATAAAGTTCAGAAGATTCCCTTGGGCGAACATCTAAATTCAAAGTAACACCCAGTGGCAATCTAGAGTAATTGAGCCCCCAAACAACTTGAAAGAGTAAAACAAACAATAGTACTGCACTGGGTATATGTCTGATTCTCAATTTCTGTTCTAAATCTCTACTGATTATCATCGACCGCATTTTCATTTTCTTAAGGAAAATCGTAATAATTTTTATGATAGTTAGTGAAATGACAATAAAAAGCACACTTTCACCGAGTGAAAATGGAAAAATTGAGGATGTTTTCGAAAGAATCCCAGCGATAATGGGATATATTGATTGAGAGTAATACCGCTCAATCCACTCTGGTTTAAATGTCAAAATTCGAATCACAAATAGTGAAATTGATAATCCAATGATCATTTTCCATCTTTTAATATCCACTTCAATCACCTCACAATATATTATTATAACATAAAAATACAGCCGAACTCTTTGGCGAGTCGGCTGTTTCCATTCTTATAAACACTCTTATTTTGTATTATTATTAAACTTTTTTACTACTCTCCCATGACTTGAAAAACAACTTCTCTTACTCGATCTCTGGTGTCGCACTCTACAAGCAAGAGGTTCTGCCAAGGACCTAGGGTCATTTTATTTTCAATAAATGGAATCGTAACAGACGGAGACAACAGAGCGGCCTTAATATGACCTGATCCATTATCATCATTCCATGAATCATGGTGCATATAGTGGATTAACTGACCGTCTTCACTTGTATATGGCGATATTTTATCAAGAGCACCTTTTAAATCATGCTCAACAAGACCCAAATCATATTCCATGATTGTAAGTCCTGCGACGCCACCCGTTGTAAATCCTGTGATAATACCTGATTTGATCCCTTTTTCACGCTCAGCTTCATTAAGAGCCGCTTGGAAATCGTCAGTTATATCAACCATGCCCATGTTGGCCTTCGTATTGTAGGTCATTTTCATTGTAAAAATCAACATCATCACTCATTTTCTATATATATTTCTGAACGCACTTCAATCACCCCGGATTACTCATACAAACAATGATAAAGGTGTACTATTAAAATTTTGATTGTTCAATGGCTTCCATTATATTGGGAACCACTTGCTTTTTCCTTGAAACAATCCAGTGAACAAACATACCTTGCTCTGGTTCTACTTCAAACGCAGCTTTAAGAATAGTCGGATCATCTGCACAGAAAAACATATATGATCCTTCTTTTATAATATCAGTTGCTAAGAACATTGTAATTGAATTCTTTTCTCGTTCATGTTCAAATTTCATTCGTTCAATGAATTCCGACTGCATTTCCAATACGGGATCAATATCTATGGTGAAAACTTGACCAATCCCGATTTGGGAACCGTCCACTTCAAACACTTTGAAATCTTTAAATAAGATATCATCCACGCTTTGTCCATCAAGCCGACTGCCTTCTTTGAACATAGCCATAGCATACGATTCAATATCCATATCAAGCATTAAAGATAGGGCTTTTATTGCACGTATATCTTGTCCGGTTGTCGTTGGCGACTTCATATAAAGCGTGTCTGAAATAATCCCCGATATAAGAAGACCAGCCGTTGAACGATCTATCTCAAAGCCCGCTTCTTTGAACATACTATAAATAATAGTACACGTACTTCCCACAGGAACATTACTAAACCTAATTGGCGCATTGGTTCTCACAGCACCAATTTTATGATGATCAACTATTTCTACAACATCTGCTTCTTCAATACCCAAGGCACTTTGTCCGTATTCATTATGATCCACCATAATGACACGTTTACGCCTTGGACGCAAAATATGACTTCTGCTTATGTATCCATAGTATTTATGATCATCGGTCACGATCGGATAGAATGTATGTCTATGATAGCGCATGGTATCCTGTACATCACCTAATTCATCTCTAAGTCCAAAACTAATAATTCCAGACTTTATCATTATCGAAGACACCTGATTACACGATGTAAGCTTACGGGAAACCGTATATGTATCCATATCCACTGAAACAATTGGGATGCATTTCAACTTTGCCTTATCTATCAAACTCGTAGGAACATCTTTATTCCCAGTAACTATTATCAATTGAACATCAGCTTCAATAGCGAGCTCAATCGTCTCATACCGATCACCGACTATGGTAATACAATCCTTACCAAGCTTCATTTCTTGTTCAAGTGTGCGGTGATCAAGCGCCATTACGAGAATTCGACCGTCAATAGGACCTTCAATACCTGTTAACGAACGCCCATTTAAACCCGACAAAATATTTTCTGTCGTTGTTTTAAGGGTGTATATATCACCGCGAATCAAATCCATGGCAATATCCTTCATGGTTAATAGACCAAGCATTTTCTTCTCATCATTGCAGACTGGTAGTGTTCGAACCTGTCTTTTTTCCATAATATCATACGCATCTAATATTGATGTCTCAGGCGTTACCGGCTCAACCATGTCAAGCTTTAAATCCTGAACTTGAGTTCGTACATTCTCAAGAATACGGGGCGGTTGAACCTCAAACGTATCTAGTACAAATTGAGCTTCACGCGGCAATGGTCCCAGCGCGCATGCTTGAGTGTTCATACCGTCCATCTTCTTCAATCTTGACATTGCCAGTGCTGAACAAACTGAATCCGTATCTGGATTTCTATGTCCAAAAACTAAAACTTTATTTTTTTCCATCATCATTCCTCAATCCTAGGTAAAGTCATATTCTCCATTATATCAGAGCTTTGCCCAAGAGGGTAACGAAATCGTTGCAATTCACTGGTTTTGCGAAGAAATATCCTTGAATGTAATCACAATTATGCTCTCGTAGAAACTTAACCTGTTCCTCACGCTCCACGCCTTCTGCCACAACACTGCAATTTAAGTTTTGAGCAAGGTTTATAATTGAGTGTGTCAACTCAACCGACTTATCATGATCTGGAAGATCCTTGATAAATGATCGATCGATTTTTATCTTACTAAGTTTTAATTTATGAATGGTTGATAGTGACGAATAGCCAGTTCCAAAATCATCCATAGTCAATCGTATGCCCATTCCATGAAGTTCGTCTAAAACAGAAACTACCTTATCAAAATTTCGAATGTATACACTTTCTGTAATCTCAAATTCAAGCAATTCTGGCGGTACATTATATTTCTCAAGAAGAATTTTGACCTGATTACAAAAACCTCGTTCTTCAAGTTGAGTCACTGAAATATTTACCGCGATGCCCTCTGATAAGTAATCTCCAAATGACCATTTTTGTATGTTTTGTAGCACACGTTCCAACACCCAATACCCAATTTCAGGCATAATACCAATGCGTTCAGCTATTGGAATAAAAATTTCAGGAGACACACGGCCCATTTCAGTATTGTTCCACCTCAACAATGCTTCAGCACTACAATAATAATTACAGTTCTGACCAACAACACCTTGATAGAAAACATCAAACTCGTCTAACTCAACAGCTTGTTTTAAACTTTCTTCCATTCGATTTAATGTATTAAAACGGTTTTCAATCTCCTTGGAGTAGAATTCAAAACTGCTGCCCTGAATCTCTTTCGCATGATAAAGTGCAATGTCTGCATCTTTCATAAGGTCAGCCAAGTTGTCAGCATCAATTGGATATACCGCTCCCCCAATACTGGCATCCAGTTTTACAACTTGATCATCCAGTTCAATAGGGCGTCCAATCACACGAACAAGCCTCTCTATAATTCCTGAAATTTGACCTATTTCAACATCTTTAAGCAGAACTATAAACTCATCTCCACCAATTCGTGCAAGTATATCCTTCGATTTGAATGTTGATTGTAGTCTATATGAGATCGTTTTAAGAACTTGATCCCCTTGATCATGTCCATAAATGTCATTTATTTTTACAAATTCATCCAAATCTAAAAGAAGTATGACTTGCTTCACACTTTTAGGTGTTGCAAGCATCTCTTTTTCAGCTCGTTTAATAAAGGTTGCCCGATTCATCAATCCTGTGAGTGTATCTGTCTTTGCTAAGTGTTTTATTTTCGCCTCTTGCGCTTTGTATTTTGTAATGTCATTCATAACAGAAATATAATTTGTGACTTGATCTTTTTTGTCTTTAACCGCTGCAATTGTTAACCAAGCCTGGTAAAGTTCACCCGTTCTCTTTTTATTGTTCACTTCACCTTCCCAGTATCCATCGTGTAACAGCTCATGCCAGAGGCTTTGATAAAATAGACTATCTTGTTTTCTAGACAGCATAATATCAGGTTTCTGACCCATTGATTCGGATAATGAAAATCCCGTTATACGTTGAAAAGCTTGATTAACCCAAATAATAACACCGTTTGGATCTGTAATTAGCATACCTTCATCAATATTCTCAAATATCTTATTGATAAGTTGCAGTTTAAAAGCTGCTTTTTTCTCAGCATCCACATCAAGATATACGCCAACAACTGCAGAGGTGACACCGTTGTACATAAGAGGGAATCCGTTGATTTTGTAAGTTTTTATTCGCCCAGACTTAGACTTTCGATACACTTCTTCAAATATATTATTACCTTTTTGTACTAATTCGTGGAAAAACTCGGCTTCTTCAACATACTCCCAAGGACAAATTAATGGAGTTATATGCCTATTCAGGACATCTTGAATCTGATACTCAAACTCGCTTAAAAAAGCTGCATTCACAGCTCTGATTCGCATATCCGGATTGAATACAGCAACCGGAATCTGTAAGTTGTGGAACAAAGATTCAAATATGTTTTGTTCTGAAGTCGAAATACGATTATATCCTGCCACTCTCGCTTGGGTAAGTGGCTCATTTATATCTGTTATAATCGAGTACAGTGCTGTTTTACCATGGTACTTGATAGGACCGCTTAAAACCTTAACATCAACTACATCACCAGATGCCAATCGATGTTTAAATAGAAAATGGCCACGTTTTTCACCCTTGGCCTTTTGCATTTCGATCTTTATTTCATCAGATGACAAAATATTGATATCCGAAATATTTAATTTCCGTAGCTGATGCACTGTGTATCCGTAGAAGTTTGATGCTTGGATATTTGTATCTAGAATAACGCCGCTTTCAGGATCAATTATAAGTATAGCCTCTGTGAGGTTATTAATTATATTTCGTGATGACAAAAAGTTTTGTTCAGCCTTTGTTTTAAGTTCATTCCATTCATCTAGATCTGAAATGACAACACACTTACAGTCTGGGCAAGAATCTAAAATACATTCTGGAAGCTGTACTGAAATAACTTCTGAGTAAAAATTCTTCCCTGACTTTTTTTTATGTATCCACCTGAATCTATGAGACTCTATTTCATTCTCTCCACCGAGAAAATCTTGATCTCTTTCAATAACATATTTACTTTTCTTTTCAAATTCTGATGTAATATCTACAAGTTTCAAATTTAACATGTCGTTTTGGAAATCATATTCAAATAAATCTGCAGCCTTTTTGTTTGCAAATACGATAACACCTTCTTCAAAGATTAAAATAGGATCACAGATGTTTTCAAGAAGTTTGAAGCCATTGTCTACTTTCCCATTAAAATAATCAACTTGTAAGGACATTGAACCACCTCCACTACTGACGTGTTTTTTATATATCCAACTGGTAATAATGCATATCATAATTATTCTAAAGATCAACACACGATCAGCTGCTAATACTCTCTATAACTCTACCCATTCAAATTGATCAACTACCATTTTTTTCAGATTGGTTGATTTTTTACATCAGGATAGTTATTACAAACTCCTAATAAATATTCACGTATCCCCTATTGCTTTATTCTCTATATGCATTATAATAAACAATGTTGTATATTTATTCGTCGAAAGTGAGTTGAATCTTATGGAATTATCATCTAAAGTATTGTCAAAAGCACCAAAGCAAAACGTATTAAAATGTATTATCCCCTCTTTTATTGGAATCCTTCTCTTTATGGTCCCGATTACAGTTGGTGGTGAATTAACGATCCCAGTGGCCGCTCTATCTGGTGGTTTACTCAGCCTATTGTCAAGTTACTTACCTCTCGTCCTGATTTCAACAATGTGTGTAAGTGCAATTATGACTATCATCTACAAGATGATTCTAAAGTCATACATACAAAATAAGTATCTTACGTCACTTTTCGATACTTCTGCCATTTGGTCATTCATTCGAATTATCGGTGCAGTTGCAGGGGTGCTTACTTATATGCATATGGGTCCTGAAATGATTACGAATGGAAATACAGGCGGCCTTATTTTATTTGACCTCATGCCCACACTGTTCTCAGTGTTCTTTTTTGCCGGTCTGTTTATACCGCTTCTCATGGATTTCGGTTTATTGGAACTAACAGGTACGTTACTAAGCCGTGTTATGAGACCAGTTTTTAAGCTTCCAGGGCGTTCATCGATTGACTGCATGGCGTCATGGTTAGGTGACGGAACCATCGGCGTCCTTTTAACCTCACGACAATTTGAAGACGGGCATTATAGCGAACGTGAAGCCGCAGTTATTGGAACAACATTTTCTGCAGTATCAATAACGTTCAGTTTGGTCGTCATCTCTCAAGTTGGCTTATCACACATGTTTTTACCATTTTATGCTACAGTGCTATTTACAGGAGTTGTAACGGCAATAATTATGCCTAGGATTGCACCTCTCAGCCGTAAAGCGGATATATACACCATTGATCAACAACATAACGAAGACAACCTAACACTCAAAGAAGGTTGGGAACTGGCTATAAATAAAGCCAATGATAATGCGCAATTTTCTAAAGTTCTTATTGGTGGTCTAAAAAATGTTTTCGATATGTGGTTAGGTGTTCTTCCTGTTGTCATGGCCATGGGTACAGGAGCACTTATATTGGCCGAATACACGCCACTATTCCAGTGGTTAGGCCTCCCTTTTGTTCCAGTCCTTGAATTCCTAGGTCTCCCCGAAGCACAAGCCGCATCTGAAACCATCCTTGTGGGATTTGCAGATATGTTCCTACCTTCTGTTTTGGCAGCATCCATCCAAAGTGAAATGACACGTTTTGTCATAGCTTGCCTGTCAGTAACACAGCTCATTTATATGTCAGAGGTTGGCGGACTTCTACTGGGTTCTAAAATTCCAGTTTCATTGTCTGAACTGATAGTTATCTTTCTAGAAAGAACAATAATATCTCTACCAATAATCATTTTTATTGCAAATATTTTATTTTAATTATGATCATAAAAAAATATGATTTTCATTTCTTAATTCTTGTGCTAGACTGAATTATTGCCTATTGGGTACTTACAAATCAATAGGCGTAATTTAGGTTGTACTGGAGGTAAAATAATGCTAAATAAAAAGTCTGTTCGTGAGGTCTTAGACATTGCCCTTTACGCCGGACAAATCATGTTAGAAAGCGGTGCAGAAACGTATCGTGTTGAAGAAACAATTGAAAGAATTTGCATTTCGAAGGGTTTAACCGCCGTAAACAGTTTTACAATACCAACCGGGATATTTTTGTCATATACATTTGAAGATCAGGACTTTTCTTATGTTCGCAGAATTAAGACGAGTATAATAGATTTGCACATCATATCTATGGTCAATACATTTTCAAGAACCTATGTCACTGAAGATATTCCTTTTGAAGAATCCATGAAGCAATTAAAGTCAATTAGAACAGCCCCTCACTTTCCAATCCTGTTACAATATGTATCAGGCGGAGTTGGTGGTGGTTTCTTTGCACTTATATATGGTGGAAGCCCACTTGAAGCATTCCTGGCATTTGTAACAAGCTTCTTTGTTGTATTGACTGTACATCAAATCGGGAAAAGAACACGCGCTTTCTTCTTAAAGAACTTAGGTGCCGGCATGGTCAACACAGTACTTGCAATTCTCTTTGTCGAGCTCTGTAACTCCTTCGGTCTTACTGCTGATATAAACAACATCATCATCGGCTCTGTCATGCCCCTTGTTCCAGGTGTGGCAATAACGAATGCTTTACGTGACTCAATATCCGGCGATTTCGTCTCAGGGGTTTCTAAGCTATCTGAGGCCTTTGGAATAGCGCTTGCAATTGCACTTGGAGTTGGAACAATCCTTCATATGCGCCTATTGATGACCGGAGGTGTTTTATGATTTTTTTAACTGGGTTTTATGCATTTCTATGTACTATTGGATTTGCAATATTATTCAACATTCCAAAACAGAACATTGTACCATCCGGTCTAGCTGGAGCGCTCGGATGGGTTGTCTATACAAGTGCTCAAAACGTTCTTGATTCTATTGTTTTCTCTGCATTTCTAGGTGCATTTGTTGTCGGAATCGTAGGAGAGATTTTTGCAAGAATATATAAAGAACCCGGAACTATATTTGTGGTTCCAGGCATCATCCCACTTGTTCCAGGCTACGGACTTTACTATGCAATGCTTAAAAGTGTTGAAAATGATTACGATGCAGCTATTCAAGCTGGTCTTGAAACATTCTTGGTGGCCATAGCAATTGCAAGTGCCATTATTGCATCCACATCTATTGGTCGAATGATCAAATCTGGTTTACGAGTGCGTCAACTAAAGAAACAATCCTTAAAATAGAATTATTTATGGAATCCATAATAAAAGGAGCACAGCTTAGGCTATGCTCCTTTTTCATTTAATTTAATTTTTTTTAAATCAGTTCTTTTATACGATCAGCCACATAATCTTTAAGTGGTTGATCTTCAATAGTTACGATTGAGTCATCCATTAGATCCGGCTTAACACGGAAGAAATTGATGATCACTTTGTTTTCATCTTTGTAGTATACATCATGATGTCCTGGAATAAAGTGAACTTCAATTGTTTCAGGTGCACCAGATGCAGTCAGTTCTTCAGCCACATCATCCAGATTAAGCTGCTTAAGTGGAGCAACCATCATATCAGTATACTCAAGGTCTTCCATCATCCACATGTTGTTGTTCCAGAACTTACGCGATTTCTTCGAAGTCGTGTTCAGAATCTCTCGGTTTGAAATCGCACTCAAAACTTCACGCGCTGCTTCAGCGTCAAAATCATCCTGGTACAAATGCTTCATTACGTCATAGTCTGTAATACCAACCATGTACGCCTCGCCAACCTTTTCTCTTTCATTCGTTGCTTTCCAAAAGAAAAGCATAGATTCAATAACATCAAGCTTTACATTGATTCTTGTCATTAAAAACATCTCCTTACATAAGTATATGTTCACACAATTTTGGGTTCAACCATATTCATTATACTTGAGATGCCCACATAATGTCATTGAAAATATTTGAGAGTTTGAAAAATCGACTATTTTAGATGAATTCCATAGATATTTGAACCATCTTTTATTTCAGAAATTGCTGTATCACTGAGCTTGTAACAACCTCTTGAGACTCTTTCGAACCATCCGTAATGATTCTTCTGAAGAATCGTAGCCGTCTTTTCAATACCTGTCCTATTCTTGATTTCTTTTAATGTCAATTGACCTTCTTTTTCAAGCAAACAACCTATTTGAATACACTGTTCACGATAAACGGTCATAATCTTTTCACGTGTTACGCCGCCAATATTAAAGTCAGCAGATCTATTTTCAAATTCATACAATAATGATTTTTCTTTTTTATGACTTCTGTTATATCGCGAAAATTCCGGTTCTTGAATACACTCTACAACGAGGCCCGTTTTCTTTGTATAAACGATGATCAAACCGACACTCAGTCTTTTCAAAAGCTTTTTCATGTTCTGAAAAGCTTTACTTCTTCTTGACTTATAATTCACCAACACCGCTGCATATACAAAATCCGTCATACGCTGGCGTTCTAATATCTGATACACCAATTTGAGATTAAAACTGGTTTTCATTTCGACGATTATAATTTTATCGTCTTTCACCCCAACAATGTCAGCATGATTGACTTCACCTCGTATTGTATAACCATCCGCTTCCAAAAATTCTTTTAACGGAAGGTACATATCTGACTCTTTCAACAGCGTCACCTCTAAATATTCTTATAAATTCGCATAATATACACCAAATCATTCATCTTCTCATACTCAAAGTTCCAGTGGGCGTCACAAATCACGTGACCGAAGTGATCTTTTTTATTTTTAAAACTCAACGCGGTTTCTACCTCTGTCTTTTGCTCTGTATAAAGCCGCATCTACCCGTTGAATCAATCCTTCAATGTCCTCATCTCTATTAAGCTGAGCCACACCGAAACTACTTGTAATAGCATTAACACCTTCAAATCGTTTAGTTTCGACTATAGATCTAATAGTCTGGGCAAGATTCACGGCCTGTTTCAAGCTGGTATTTGGGCAGATAATCATGAATTCTTCGCCACCCCATCGACCAACCACATCCACTTTTCTAATCGAACCCTTTAGCAGTTCAGATAAGCCCACAAGGACTTGATCACCAACATGATGTCCGTAAGTGTCATTGACGTTTTTGAACTTATCAATATCAAGAAGAATGATAGAAAGAGGTGATCCGTATCTCATATACCGCTCTCGTTCATAATATAGATTTTCGTCAATTTTTCTTCTATTAAATATTTGTGTGAGACCATCTGTAACTGAAATGACCTGTAATTGATTGTTGAGACGCTCTAGAGTACTGTTCTTTTTTTCAAGTTCTACAGTTCTGTCATGCACCATTTTTTCCATGTGCCTATACATCATCGCGTTTTTTAAAGAAATAGATATTTGTGTAGACAACATGTTTAATACATCCACACGCTGTTCTGTAAAAGCACCCACAGCTAAATTATTCTCAACATACATAATGCCAATAACAACCGTTTGACGAATGATAGGAAAACACAACATTGATTTGACCTTGTTATCTTTAATGTAAGGATCACTCGCAAAGAATGCATCTTCAATAGCACTCCTTAACAAAACTGCCTTTTTCGCATTCATAACATAGTTCATCACTTGTCCGGGAAGACCAAGTCTCCTTACGTCCCCAACATCTTCTTTAAAGACCATCGCTTGTCCAACCTCTTTGCGCGCCCCTACAATTTGACCATCATCCAAGAAATTAACTACAACAGCCTTTTCAGCACCCGCATTCTCGATTAGAATTTCGAGCATATTCTCAAGCAAAGACTCATAAACAATCTCCTTAGCAATTGCTTGTGAAGCCTTCAAAATACTACGAAGATCAAGTTCTACATTAATATCTTTCGTCGACGAAGTCTCATGAATCGTATAAATTGACTTACTAACCTTAGTATTTTTACTAAGTTCACTCCAGTTTCGTTGAAGTCTATCAGCCTTGTTGCTCGCACCCCATTTTTTATATGCAACATAAGCAGTTTCTGTGTAATACTCAAATAATTCTTCATTTCCACAGCCATGATAATACTCTGCAATAAGTTCTCTATAAAGAGCTTCTTCATTAAGATAACTTGCTTCTGCAACGATTTCCAACGCCTCTTCGTATTTTAATTGGGCGTCACAATTTCGTCCTTCGAAACGTGCAATTTCAGCTTGAATAACAAGATATCTATGTTCGTAGTTAAAATGTCCCAACTCACGCCATGTTTCCAGCTTCAGTTGATTCTCGGAAACAATCATCATCATTTTAGATTTTTCTTCCTCAGAGGCGTCGTCCCTTAACATTTTAATTCTAATCAATGAGTCAAAGGCATAGTAATATGGAATTAGAATAAGGCCAACACCTGCATCAAGATTCTCTTCCACTTTTCGGGCGTATTCATAAGCCCTCTCATAGTTTCTAAACATCATTGCCAAATACATTTTATGATAATAAGTCACAAGCAATGCTGTTTTATGACCTCTTAATTCGATTTCTTCAAGCATTACAGATTCCTGAAAAGCCTCCCCTTCAAGCAACCAAGGTTCATCTACTTTTTCCAGTAAATTTACAATTGTCTGAAGGTATGCATTTTGGAATGTGGTTTGTGTGCCTTGCTTGATCACTTCCATACTATGGGTATAATTCTCAAATACCTTTCTGGTACGATTGAGTTCATTCCCTGAAAAATAGTAATTAAGACAATATCCATGACCAGCAAATCCTGCAAAAAGATGATCTCCTGACTCAAGACCCATCTGATAAGCCATTTCCAGTGTATTTGTAACTCTATCCAAATGATCTTTGAAATGCATGACATGAAGGGCAACCATGTTATACGTCTTTGCCATCTCACCTGTTGCATTTAAATCATTCACCAATTCGATAGCCAAGTCTCCAAATTCTGTTCCGCTTTGAATATCACCTATAATCCCGCAAAGTAATAGTGCATATAGTGAATATCCAAACGGTGAGTGGATCGCATTTCCTTTTTCGATTGATAGTTCTACCATCTTACAAACCACAAGGGGCAGCAGTGATGGTGCAGCATTAAAAACAATCGGAACAATCGCAGAGAGAATAGACATGACAGCTTTTGTTTCTTTATCTGTCATGTTTTGCAAATTCAGCAAGTCTTTCACCGAATCAAATTTTTGAATCAATGCTCCCACCGTTGCGAAGGCAGCACCCGCATCATCAAATGTTGGTTGAAGCGGAATATCCACCCCGAAATCACGGATGATGACAAGGGCAACTTCCACGCCTTTAAGATGATGATTCTGTGACATGCACGATTGAATTTCTAACCCATATACCAACGATTTATCAATGGTTTTTTCGGCTTTCAACTTCACAATTTCAGTTAATTGGTTAAGTAAATCAAATTCACCCGTGAGATAATACGCTTCCGCTAACCGATTATGCAGTACAAGTGTAAAATCATAGGTATCTGTCCAAGCGTTTTGGGGCATCATTTCATATGATTTGTTTAAGTAAACAACTGCATTTTCATACGCCAAAGCATCTAATGATTTTGCCCCTGCTTCAGAATACAACTGAATAAGATTTGGGAAAATATTAATCCAATCTCGTTCTCCGGATTTCTCAATATGATCAAGGAAAGAAAACAAATTCTCCTGAATTAAGAAAGCCTCTTTGTGATCAATATATAATTTAACGATTTTAAAATGACACGTTGTTCTCTCAGTCTCATTTAAAGCCTCATATACAGCTTGTTGCACTTTATCGTGACTGAAATCAAATGAGTCATCTGACGATTTTAGTAAGATATTCTTCCGTGCAACTTCAACGAGGCCCTCTTCAACAATTGCTCTATCCAGACCGCTAATAAGAACAAGTTCAGCCACCTTAAATTTCCGACCCAAACACGCTGCATAAGCCATTAATGACTTTGTATATTCCGAAAGTGCATGAAGACCACCTGTGATAAATTCGAGCACATTGCTCGATGCCTCGATTTCTTTAGCTCGGGTCTCATCAAGCATCCAACAACCTTTATCCTGATCGAACCGAATTATTGAATCATGATACATTCTCATTATTGTTTGCTTTGAGAAAAAAGCATTTCCATTGGTTTTTGCATATATAAGTTTAGCCATTGCAGCAGCCGAATCAAATCCATAGAAAGTGTCTTTCACCATGTCCACGACATCTTCGTTTTCTAGATTGTCTAAATGCAGATACTGTAGGTCAAAACCTCTCGACTCAACATCTTGCAAAGTCATTTGTAGCGGATGAGACCTCGACACCTCATTGTCCCTATATGCGCATAAAACATATATATACTCCAAGTCTACATCTTCGAGAAGTGTCTTCAAAAGCGAAAGTGACGCACTGTCAATCCATTGTAAATCGTCAATAAAAATAACAAGTGGGTGATCTGAGCTTGCAAAAACTTGAATGAATCTATGCAGCACATAATTGAATCTATTCTGCGCCTCTAGACCCGACAAAGTAACCAAAGCTGCTTGCGGTCCGATAATATTCTCAAGTTCTGGCAACATATCTGTTAATAGTTTTCCGGAGGATCCCACCGCTTCTTGAATTTTAAGTGCCCAGTGTTTTAGGTTCTCAGTATTTTCAGAGAGCATCATCTGAACAAGGCCACCAAAAGCCTCAATGAATGCGGCGTATGGGATATCTCTTTTAAACTGATCAAACTTACCCGTTATATACATCCCACCCGTTGAAGTAACAGGTTTAAACAACTCTTGAATTATTGTTGTCTTTCCGACACCTGAGTAACCAGTAACAAACATATTAAGACTGCCGCCTTGGTGTACCACGCTATAACCAGACAGAAGTGTTTCGACTTCATGATCCCTTCCATAAACATTTTGCGTAAGTACAAACCGCGAAGAGTGATCTTTCAGGCCCACATTAAATCCTGAATATTCGCCGTTTTTCAACATGCTTTCACATTTTTTCAAATCGTAAATCAGCCCACTCTCAGACTGATATCTTTGAGATGCATCTTTTTCAATCAACTTCATAATAATATTTGAAAGCTCTATCGGAAGATCTTTACGAATCTGACAAGGCGTTTTTGGAACGACAGCAATATGAGAATGAATGAGTTCTAAACGATCATGTGACGTGAATGGTTTTTGTCCTGTTAGAAGTTCATACAACATCACACCCATTGAGTAAAAATCTGAACGATAATCGATAAGACGGTTCATTCTACCAGTCTGCTCAGGTGAGATATAACCTAGTGTTCCCTGCAATATGTTCGGACTACAAAATCCTTGCGATTCATGATCTACGACCTCAGAAATATTGAAATCAATAATAGTAAGTTTTTTAGCGTTATTATCATACATAATATTTGAAGGATTAATATCTTTATGAATGACACCCATTTGGTGAATATATTCTAGATTTCTAGCACATTTAATGGCCACATCAAAAAATAAGTCGAGTTGGATACCATTTTCATTAATATAGTGTCTGAGTGGTTCAGATTCAATATATTCAAGTACCAAATAAACCTGTCGACCCTCATGAAAATCATAAACATCCACGATACCTAAATGATTTAATCTATCCAAAATTTCATATTCCTGACGAAACTTTGTAGTACTATACTCAGATAACGTTTCGTTTCTCAACGCTTTAATCACAACAGTTCTATCTTCAACATTGTCTATAGCCTTATATATTTGAACCCGATCATTCTCATGCAGCAATTCAGTGGCTTCATATCTCTCAGAAAATCGCATAGTACCCCCCCATTTACTCATTTCGTTGATTTATACCCCTATTTCTGCTTGTATATTGTTTTCACACAAACTTCACTTATTTATATAATAATATATATCGTATACAGCCACCATTAAATTCTAATCAAAATGTGATGGAATTTTGATGGAATTCTAAACGAATTATTAACAATCTTACATCTAGTATTGGTCAGTACTTCACTGTGTTAGAATTGTTTGACTATCATTTGAACGGAGGAACATTATGCAAGATTTCAGTATTCTTGTTGTTGATGACGAATCAAAAATAAGACGTGTTGTGTGCAAGTATTTAGAACACGAAGGCTATAAGGTCGATGAGGCTGAAAACGGACTGATCGCACTTGAAAAAATAATGAATAAAAACTATGACTTGGTACTTCTTGATGTTATGATGCCTGAAATTGATGGCTGGACTGTTTGTCAAGAAGTAAGAAATTGCTCTGACACCCGGGTCATTATGCTGACAGCACGCGGGGAAGAGTATGATAAATTATTAGGCTTTGAACTTGGTGCAGATGATTATATAACAAAACCTTTTAGCCTACGCCTTATGGTTGCACGTGTTAAAGCTGTGTTAAGTCGTAATCGTAATGGTTCAATGCGTTACAATGACCTTCTTAAATTTGGTCCGCTCTGTCTCAATGAAATGTCACATCAAATTTTTCTTGATCATGTTGAATTAAAATTGACACCTCGAGAGTACGAGCTACTTTCATTCATGCTAAACAACCAAAATATAGCATTATCACGCGAAACTTTACTCATTCGCGTCTGGGGATACGACTATAGCGGAGACTATAGAACCGTCGATACACATGTAAGACAGTTACGGGATAAACTAGGTGTTCATAGAGAGTGCTTGCAAACGGTTTGGGGCACAGGCTACAAATTTAGTTTAGGAGACTAACAATGAAACACATACTACAAAAATTATGGCTTGGCATAATGACCCTTATCATTCTCATAATTTCCATCGTATGGCTATTTCAGGTTGGGTTGCTTAAGGACTTTTATATCTCACAAAGAAAAGGCCTTCTCATTGAAGAAGCGGTCTATTTGGCCGAATCGTTTTCTACATGGGATTCTGGCACAAAACTTCCATTTGAAGTCAATGCAAAACTTACGACGCTTTCAAGTATATATGACACACGTATGCTGGTTCTTGATGCCAACAATGATTTTGTACTTCACCCCGATATAATTCCACAGGAGTTCATGAGCTTAGACTTGAATAGTACTAAATCTTCTGTTAGGCCGCCCAATCGAGGATTAAACAATTTTTTCGAACGCTTAGAAACACGCTCAACCACCGCTCCAACATTTAGTATAGTAAAGACAGAATTCCCACCCAATAACAGCATTTTAGTGACAGCACCTATTTATTTAGATGATATATATAAAGGGAAAGTGGTTCTCTTTATGCCTTTGGCCCCTATTGACGAAGCCACAGAGATTCTTCAAAAACAACTCAGTATTATATCGATTATTTCTTTATTCATAGGTTCATTGGTTGCACTGCTTCTCTCGTCACAATTCACCAAACCAATATTAATCATTAAAAATGCAACCAAGCAAATTGCTTCCGGGAATTTTAATATTTCAGTTCCTGTGACAACCAAAGATGAAATGGGCACTTTGGCAAAAGATATCAATGATATGGCCCTTCAGCTCGGTAAAACAGATCAATCTCGCCGAGACTTTGTCGCAAATGTCTCACATGATTTAAAAACACCAATAACTTTGATTCAAACATACACTGAATTCATCATTGAAAAAAGCGCTCATCTATCAGAGGAAGACAAAGAGTATTTAGAGGTTATACACGACGAGTCAATGCACCTCAATCATATTGTTGAAGATCTACTCTATCTTTCAAAAATAGAATCAAATGCAGTCAAACTCGATTTAGAGCCTACCAACTTGCGTAATACAATCGAAACGACAGAACG
>Ga0070725_10000234_pt1 | contig 44252 bp, 35 predicted proteins | sample tdDd002_FD_69781 | JGI IMG/M metagenome (GOLD analysis project Ga0070725, IMG submission 69781) | Marine sediment microbial communities from the Atlantic coast under amendment with organic carbon and nitrate - tdDd00.2 | ecosystem: Environmental > Aquatic > Marine > Coastal > Sediment | place... | reverse complement strand
ACCAAGTCAACGCTCCTATCAACATGGTTGCTCGGTGTTCTTATATTCTTTGACGACTATGCCAATTCACTTATTGTTGGTAACACAATGAGAAGCATTACCGACCGTCAAGGTATTTCAAGAGAAAAACTTGCTTACCTTGTTGATTCAACGGCTGCGCCAATATCTTCAATGGCTCTCATTTCAACATGGGTTGGAATGGAACTGGGACTTATTCAATCTGGCCTATCTGACTTAGGTCTTGAAATTGGCGCATACGATGTGTTCCTGAGATCTATTCCTTTTAGATTTTACAGCATTTTAGCACTGCTCTTTGTTCTAGTTATCATCTTTACAGGTAAAGATTTCGGCCCAATGCTCAAAGCTGAACAGAATGCTCAAAAGGCACTGGCATCAAAACAAACAACATCAAAATCAGAGATAGAATCTACTCGTTGGTACAACGCCCTTGTCCCAATTGCACTTGTAGTTATCGTTACACTCATCGGACTCTACTATAATGGTGGCGGATTCGAAGGTAAATCACTTAGAGATGCATTTTCAAACGCAGACGCAAGTGTTGTTTTGTTATGGTCTTCATTCTCAGGGATTATTCTCGCTGGTCTAATGTCTAAACTACAAGGCGTTTTATCCATTCAAGAAATCTCAGAAGCCTTTGTAGAAGGGGTTAAATCCATGGCTGTACCTGCTATGATTCTTGCTCTTGCATGGTCACTAGGCGGCGTAAACAGCGAACTTGGCACTGCAAACTTCATGGTAAATACCATTGGAAAGTCTGTACCTAATTTCATGATCCCACTGATTATGTTCTTAATACCAGCAGCAGTCGCATTCTCGACAGGCACTTCATGGGGAACAAACTCCATTGTAATGCCGATAGCAATTCCTATGGCATACATGGCTGGTGGCGAAGCATTATTGATCCCAACAATTGGCGCCGTACTAACAGGTGCTGTACTTGGAGATCATATTTCACCTATTTCAGACACTACAATCATGTCTTCAATGGCTTCTGGTTGCGATCATATATCACATGTTAAAACACAGATTCCGTATGCACTGACAGTTGGTGGAGTTGCTGTCATCTTTGGCTTCATCCCTGCAGGTTTTGGATTTAATCCGTTTATTTCACTGATTGCAGGCATAGTGACACTTTGGCTTATAGTTAAGAAATTCGGTTCAGTTGCAGGAAAATCTTCGAAAATACCAAACCGAACACCTAATAATAGCTATAGACAGTCTGATTCATTGACTTAACACAACTGACTGGAATAGTTAATCATTATAAAAAATCCCCTCTTATTCACATAGAGGGGATTCACAATTTTATACTCATCTTTGCTATTTATTCATTTTTGCTTTTAGTGCCTCTAATTCATCCATCACATCGTCATCACTCGACTCAAGTGCGTCAAATTTCTTTTCAAGGTCATCACCACTGAGCGTTTTGTTAAGTTCAGCACTGGCTTCAGCCCTAGCTTCCATATCTCCGACTTTATCAGCCATTCTATCAAATGTATCAAATGCACTCATATTATCAATGTCCGACACAGTAGATTGGATTGATTCTTGTGCTTCAGCTCGTTTTGCCCTAGCGACAAGAATACCTTTTTCTCTTTTGGCATCTTCAATCTTATCTCCTAAAGCTTTTAGGCTTTTCCTGAGCGAATCATTTGATCCTTTTTGAGCTTCATATTGTGTTCTATATTTTCCAACCATTTCAGTATGTATTTTTTTACGGCCTAAAGCTTCAAGAGCCAGTTGGTCATCATCTTTTGAAACAGCAAGTTCTGCTTTCTTTGTCCAGTTTTCTACTTGACCTTTTTCAGCCTGCATCGCCATTTGAAGTTTCTTTTCCTCAGCAATCGCGACAGCCACTTCGCTTTTCGCTTTATTAAATTGCTCTTGCATATCCATAATCAATTGATTAATCATCTTCTCAGGATCTTCAGCCTTTGAAATCATATCATTCACGTTAGATTTGAGAATCGTACTGATTCTGTCGAACATTCTCATATTACACCCTCCTCATAATTGCCTAATTTCGATTTGTCAATTCAAATTAGTATAGCATATATTTTTCTCAGCTTCCATAATTCTCCTAGTAATTAATTGTAATTTAATGAAATACATCATTCATGCATTTCCCAAACATAAATCGGCTCAGTTATTCCCACTCGCTTCTGATACCTCACTATAAGTTTCAATAGGCTTTCAGAAATCTCCGACTCAGGACCAAGCAGTTTCACTTTATCAAGTGTGCTCACTTCACGACTTACGATCATCCCAATACGAAGTTCATGCAGCGAAATCGTTTTTTCAGTCTCGCGCTTAATCCCACTCTCAATCCTTATTAATGCGCTTAACAACTCAGGATGATACAATTTACTTCTAAGTTCAAGATTTTCAAAGACAACCAGCTGATTCGTAAATTCATTTGATAATTCAAGATAGCTCAGTACCAGTCTAAGTAAGTTCACGCCAATCTCAGCTTGCGTCCACCCTTTTAGAGTTCTCTGGAAAAACTCCTTTGAATGTGGTTCATACCATTTTTCAAGAATATCAACAACAGGCTCCATTCTAGGTATTTGTTCTATAAGATGAATCCCATATTCCACAGAATCACGATGTTCTAAAGGCGTGATTGCGCTTAGATCACCTTCAACATATGCATCTAGCATATCATCAGACAGTATCACATATCCGATCCTTGAAAGAAGTGCAGCAATTTCATAAACCCATTGATCCTTCAATTCAAGATCTTTAGCCACTCTTCGAACGATTTGTCTCATGAGTGTAGCTTGTTGAAAAACCACAGGCTTTGTCGTGGATAGAATATCGATCAATATATGTACACTGCCCATGAATGTTTTCGACTGGACGTCCTCTAAATCATGGTTAGTTTGAATAAGTTGGAGTTGTGTTTGAACTTTAGCCAATACCTCTTCTTCCTGAAATGGCTTTGTAATATAGTCAACGCCGCCAGTTTTAAATATTTTTACAACACTCTCCGAATCAGAATAATCTGTTATGAAAATTATAGGAATATCCTTTATTCTCATATCTCTTTTAAATGCATAACAAATTTCATACCCGTCCATTCCAGGCATGTTTATTTCTATGATGACCAAATCAGGTTTTTTGAGCACTGCAGATTTCAGCGCAAGTTTTCCACTCAACAGTGTTCGGGTTGTATATCCGTTACGTAAAAGCAAACCGCTTAAGGTTTTCAGGTTTTCAGAAATATCATCAATAATCATTACATCATACATTTTCGTCACCCAACCCTCATCAATGTCTTGAATTGAAAAGAATCACCTATGTTAATTATTCCCTATACTATATATCCCCTATTTTAAATGATTGTAACCACCAATAAACACATTCAAATCACCATCTGCGTATTGACACCTATTGGTATAATGATGTACCATATTGGAAATAAAACACAATTAGGAGGTTGTCATATGAGTGTAGAAAGCGTTAAGGCACATTTTGTCCGCGAGAATTTATCTCTTGAGGTTACCGAATTTAAAGTGAGTACCGCAACAGTTCAGCTTGCCGCGGAGGCTCTAGGAGTTGAACCCGGCAGAATTGCAAAAACAATGGCTCTGCGGTTAAAAGACCGAGATATCCTAGTCCTTGCTAAAGGTGATGTGAAACTGGATAATAAGAAATTCAAATCAGCATTTGGTACGAAGGCTAAATTTGTGAAAACTGAGGATGTTGAAGAAGTTACAGGTCATCCGATAGGTGGCGTATGCCCGTTCGGACTCGTTAAACCACTTGACGTTTATCTTGATCAATCACTTAAAATATATGACGTCGTATACCCAGCAGGAGGAACACCTTCCTCAGCAGTTAAAATTGATCTAGAAACGCTAGAAAAAGTAACACAAGCAGTATGGACTGATGTTTGTGTCAGCTTAGCTTAGATTAGAATATAAACAACAAAAGTATCTAAAAAAAAGCCAGATGATCATAAATCATCTGGCTTTCTGTATGCAATCAAGCAATCCGTTTGAGGAAGGATCTTAACCTGAGATTATCACTGTTTTCAAACATATGCTCCGGTGTGCCTTCATCGACAATCTTACCATCGTCCATAAATATAACTCTATCAGATATTTCTCGAGCAAACGCCATTTCATGTGTGACTATAAGCATGGTTACTTCTTCATTTGCAAGGGTTTTAATAACCGACAGAACCTCTCCAACAAGTTCAGGATCTAGTGCTGACGTGGGTTCATCAAGAAGTATCACTTCTGGTCTAAGCGCCATCGCTCTTGCAATCCCAACACGTTGCTGCTGACCACCAGACATTTGCGAAGGCATACTTTCTTCAAATGCCGATAGACCGACTTGCTCTAGTCTATGCTTGGCAATTTTCGAAGCCTCTTCTTTGGAATAGTCATTATTCACCGTAAGTCCTTCCATTACATTCTCGAGTGCCGTTTTATTTCTAAAGAGATTGTAGTTCTGAAATACCATAGAAGCCATTTTTCGAATGCCTATTTTTTCTTTAGATGATGCACGATGCATGTTTACAGACATATCTGCCAGTTCTAAAGTGCCTTCTTCTGCTTGCTCTAGGAAATTTATCGTCCTAAGCAGTGTCGACTTTCCAGATCCGGAAGGACCAATAATCGTAACGATTTCACCTTTTTTAACATGAAGGTCAATTCCCTTTAAAACCATATTCTGACCAAATGACTTTTTAACATTCGTGAGTTTTAACATTAAATCGCACCACCCTTACTGAATTTCCATTCCAAGTGCTTATTCATACGAGTCACAACGAGGGTTAATACCCAATAAATTATTCCAACAGCTAAGAACGTTTCTAAAAACCTATACGAAGCCGCTGCTTTCATTTTCGAAAGCCCCATAATGTCTTGTAGACCAAGCATGAATGTAATAGCAGTCCCTTGAATTAGACTAATGAATGTATTACCAAGGGGTGGAATTGCAACCTTCAACGCTTGAGGCAATACAATTCTTTCCATAGCTTTCAGGTCGGACATGCCAACAGACAGCGCTGCTTCAAGTTGTCCTTTATCTACTGCACTAATAGCAGAACGAATAACTTCTGAAATATAAGCACTCGCATTTATGGATAACACTATAACTGAAGCTTGATAAGCATTTAATACCGCCAACTGCGGGAAAACCTGCGGCATCCCGAAGAAGAATATAAACAATTGAACCATTAATGGCGTACCTCTGAAAAATGAAACATACAACTCAATGAATCCTGTTAACACCGTGTTTTCTATTCGTCGAAGCAGCGTAATGCCCGTTCCAATCACAAGTCCGAGAATCATGGATATAAGTCCAACAGAAATTGTAATTGGAAGTGCTTTAATTATTGCGGGTAACACGTCAATAAAGTATTTAATATCAAAACCACTCATAAGTCACCTATTTTTCTGTAATATTGATTTCAAACCACTTTGTCGAAATCGCTTCTAGAGTGCCATCCTCACGCATATCTTTCAGAGCCGCGTTTACATCTTGGATAAATGCTGTGTTTTCTTCTGACTTTACAAATGGGAAGGCATTAAACATAAGCTCTACTGGCTCGCCTCCAAGCTTTAGATTAAGACCTGACTCTTTAATCGCAAGTACACCAGCCAATTTATCATTTAATACTGCATCTATTCTACCTAAAGAAACATCTTGCAAAGAAGCTTGGTAGCTCTCATAGGTAATCACTTCAATTTCGTTATTCACATCAAAAGCTTTAACCATTTCTTCGTAGTTTGAACCCAGGCTGACTCCGACTTTCTTTCCTTTTAAGGTTTCAAGATCAATAATGCTGTCATTGTCACCCTTTACAACAAGTTGTGCACCATAGTATACATAAGGGTCTGCAAAGTCATACTTCTCAAGACGTTTTTCATTAACTGTAATTTGATTCGAAATTGTTGTGATCTTATTCGTATCTAATAGTCCAAACAAACCACTGAAATCAGCTGTTTCAAATTGTACATCTCGACCTAGTCTTTTACCGAGTTCTTTCCACACTTCCACGTCGAAACCAGTCAGTTCATTGTTTTCATCAATAAATGTGTACGGCTTGTATCCACCGCTCATACCAACTGAGATTGGCGCTAATTCTGATGTTTCAGTACTTGTTTCCGCTTCGGCTAAAGCTTCTGGAGCTGATTGCGCCTCTACATTTGTGTTCGCATTTTCAACATCCTTGTTGTTGCCTGTATATACAACTGCACCGACTACGACTGCAAGACCTAATAGTATTAAAAATGATTTTTTCATTGTTTTCCTCCGAATTTATATTGTATTTGATTTAGACTAATTACAAATTGTAGAAAATGTGGCCACATCATCTACATGTAAACTTGATGTTGACGTCTTTTTTGCATAAAAAAAGAAGAAGGCGTGTTAACACCTTCTTCCTAAGTATCTGTATCATTAATTCGATCGAATCATGACTCATATCAGGTTAAAGCTATTCCTCACACACTAAATTATTGTTGTTGTTTTTTTGAGTACCAAAACAGCAACAACAGCATGTGTTGAAGAAACTTGGGGAATCTGAATTTTTATTATTGATTGAATTTTGAATTGAATTTGTTTTTAATAAAATCATGATATTCCCTCCCGACTGAGTAACTTTGATACCATACTAATACAGTAGGGATTAAAATGCAAGCTTTATTTTTAAATTTCTAGTATTTAATCAGTTAAAAGAACATACTCAAGAGACTTGTAGCAAGGATCAGCATAAACGCGCCACCAATTCTCGATGAGATTTGTGCGAATGGCATAAGCTCCATACGTTTTGAAGCTGAAAGTACTGCAACGTCGCCTGTACCACCCATATTCGCCATACAGAGACCACCTGTAATAGCTGCTTCTATTGCATAGAAACCAAGGAAATGTCCAGCAATACCAGAACCAATAGCTGAACCGGCAACGGTTACAAATACCAAGACTACATAGATTACACTGAATGAATTAATAACGGCATTAAGGTCTGTGTATGCAACACCAATACCTACAAGAAGTGCTGGTGTGAAGTTCTTCATTACGAATCTAAACCATTGGTGTGCAGCCTGCTCGTATTCTCTAGGCACAATACCCAGGACTTTAACAGTGGCCACAGAAATAATCATTAGTGCGTAGGAATGAACCGGTAGGAACTTTCCAAGAATCTTTCCAAGTGCGAAGAATGCAGTCGCCATTAAAATACCTTGGCCAAGTTTTGCTAAATCAATTGCTGATTCTTGATCTTCTTCAACAGGTATATCGGTCTGATCTTTCATCAATTTACCATCACCTGTAAGCACTTTATGCTTCTTACCTATTCTATTCAGCATACCACCAATGACAATTGCAATTGCATTACCAAGTGCAAGCGCTGGTACCATTTTTGACATTAAGGCTTTAGGATCAACTGCAAGAGCATCACCAAAGATTTGTGAAAGCGGCACTGCGCCAGCACCCATTCCACCACCCATGATTGGAATACCAATGTACATAATTGCTTCTGAGAAACCGTATCCTAATAACATGCCTACTGTTCCTACCATAAGAAGTGAAACAACCACACCACTTAAAATAATTGGCAAATAACGAACAGAAGCTTTAATAAGAAGTTTTCTGTTCATACCTAATATTGAGCCTGTAATAAGTGCAGCAATATAGAAACTTAAGAAACCTTCACCTTTCATGAAATTGACCATAATATCTTTTGTGTACTCTGGTAAAACGCCATATGTTACGAGTGCAGCAGATGCGAAAATAATGACAATTGGGCCACCGCCTAAGTAATCTTTAATGATTGGTGTTCGATTTCCAAGTTCGTTCAGAACAGCACCGATAACCATCATTACAGGTAGAGCACCAACCATGCCTTTAGGAAGAGCTCCTAAATACACAGCTACAAGTGTTATGAGCGCAAATATACCAAATACCCCCACAGACATCCCCATTAATTTGAATGATTCCTTTTCACTGAGTCGTTCTTCAATCTTAACTTCTGCGACTTTTACTTTTGTACTCACTTCAAATTCCCCCTCTTCTAATGAATGTATTAGTTCTCTTTCATCATACTCGTGAAAACCTTTTCAGTCCGTTTTTCTAAATAACCAATACTTTAATGCAAATAAAAAAAGTTTTGATAAATTAATATCAAAACTTTCAGGCAAATAGGATGTCTCTTATTTAATTTAGTTTAGATAGAAGACATGGTTTTCTTTTTATACAAGTATGATGGTCGTCCGCGCGAACCATACGACATTTCAATTTCAATCTCGCCAATCTTTTCTAAGTATTCAAGGTATCGTCTTAGAGTAACTTTAGACATTTCTATTTCGGTTGCAATGTCATCAATGGTTAATGCCCCCGAGGAATCATCTATGAACCGTTTCACACGTAATAAAGTCCGTTCATGAAGTCCTTTCGGCAACACTGTTTCTGTCTCAATTGACCGCATTAAAAAAGCTGTGTCTACATGCGTTTGGCTGACAGGTACACCTGACTCAGATATTGCTTTGCGTTTCAAGAACAGATCAAGTGATGTTTTTAGACGTGAGAATTCAAAAGGTTTTATTAGGTAGTCTATAGCACCATGTAGAAATGCCTTTTCAACTTTGTCCATATCTCGTGCGGCAGTAATTAATATGACATCTACAGACTCACCCTGTTCTCTCAGTTCAACAAGAAACTCAATACCGCTTGTTTTAGGTAAATAGACGTCTAGGAAAATAAGATCTGGGTTCTGCTTAGCGAGAATTCGCCGCGCCTCTTCCACATCATGAGCCACTCCAATACACTCAAATGCATAATGACTGTCAATATATCGTTTATGAATTTCAGCAAGCATTGGATCATCTTCAATAACGAGCACTTTCCACATGTTTTACTCCCCCAACTTCATAATGGCTGTTGCTTCTACACCTTGTCCCGGTTCACTTACCAACACCAAACTACCGCGATGTCTTGTAACAACGACTTCTACAAGTGAGAGTCCAATTCCAGAAGACCCTTCTTTAGTCGTTACACCACGGTTCTTAGACAATTCGCAATCAAAGTCTGTCATACCAGGTCCGTTATCGATAATCTGACAAATGACTTCATCGTCAACATTCTTCAAGTAAACTTGTATCTCGCCATCCACTCTCGAAACACGCCCCATAGCTTCAATAGCATTCTCTATCAAGTTGCCTATGACAATAATCATATCATCGTCAGGGATGTCACACGCACTGGTAAGTTCACTGTCTTCGGTTAAGTATAAATTAACACCTTGCTCTTTTGCTCTGTTGTATTTACCGATGAGAAGTGCGCTGATTGTGTTGTTTTCTATTTTATCTGAAATCATCCTGCGTATATTTTCATTGTCTTGCTCGACACCTTTTATATAGTCACGAGCTTTGTCATGATCACCCAGCTGCAAAAGACCCGAAACAACATGCAGCTTATTTCTGAATTCATGCGTATTGGCCCTCAGTGCTTGCAAGATGATTTTTACACCCGTTACTTCTTCAGCCATTTTTACAAACTCTGTACGATCAAGGAATGTTGCCATTGCACCAACAAGCTCGCCGTCCTCATATATAGGTATACGATTCGCAAGTATAAATGTTCCTGAAAATGCGCGTTCTTGACCAATTTCAGACTCTCCTGTTTCAAGAACTCTTATAAGTCCAGTGTCTGGGAAAATATCTAGAATGGGTTTACCAATAACATTGGTGTCTACTGATTTAAGGATTTTCAGTGCCGATTGATTAATAAGCGTAATGTTCTTTTGTGTATCTATTGCTATAATACCTTCCCTAGCTGTAAAGAGAATGGCTTCTTGATTTCGGTATAACCTGGCAATCTCATCAGGTTCTAGATTCATCAGGCTTTTTTTAATAGATTGTGCAATGAAAAACGCTCCAATGCTTCCAATGAGAACGCCCCAGAATGCATATACGGTAAAATTCTGTTCCATTTGACGCTGCCGTCCGAGCACAGTGTTGTACATATGACCTGTCATAACAAAACCAACTTGCTCTCCATCTTTATATACAGGCTTAAAGGCCCTGACAGAACGACCAAGTGTGCCTGTTGCGACAGAGACATAACTTTGACCACTTTCAACGACTGCCCTTTCGTCTCCACCCACAAATTGTTCACCCAATCTCTCTTCATTAGGGTGCCCATAACGAATCGAATTCATGTCAGCAACTGTTATAATGTCGACTTCCTCAAGTGAATTAAGCAATGCTTTAATGAAGGGTTGAATGTTTTCAGAAGTTTTTAAGGACAGCCCGTCTTGAACCTCTGAACTTGTGGCTATGACATTTGCTACGTTCATAAGGTTCTTTTCCATTGCGTCTTCCGAACGCGAAAATTCCCAGCGTCCAACAAGTGTTCCACTGATTATTAGCGTTAATATTATAAGTCCAATCGTCATAATAGAAAGCTTCATGTATAGCTTCAAAGTCAACCACCTCGTTTCACAGCATTTATTATGCATTATAGCATATTGTCAGTCGCACTTCGCAAATAAAAAAGCACCAGTCTCCCACAACTGATGCTAAAGCGAACATTATTATTTTTCTCGATCTGCCAATACTCGTATTGAATTAACTTTATGAAACAGCACTGGTTGAATAGCCTCATATGTCATATTTTCAGGCAGACCATCAAATACTTTTACATCTTCTATTTCTGACTCTGGTAACTCACCAATAACACTTACACGACTAAAGAAGAGTCGTCCGTAATTTGTTTCTCTTGTGCTTGTCACTGAGTAATCACAAACTTCTTCAATTTGAAATTCTGTAGCTCCAGTCTCTTCAAACAGTTCTCTTTTAGCCGCTTCAAGAGGCGTTTCACCCATTTCAATATGACCACCTGGAAATTCCCACGTGCTTCGTTCACGATGTCTTACACAAACCCATTTGCCTTTATAAAGTGCCGTAATCACGACAAACTTCAGTTCAGGTTCCAACGCCGAACTTATGTCATGTAATTTTACATCCATCAATAATCACTCCACCATTTAGTATCTTTTTTTAACACACCATACGTCTTTCTTCTCTAATTATAATTTTGTCTTGTATTCATACAACCCAACAACCAATTACCAGTTTACCACAATTAGTAATAATTGCCTACAAAATTGTCTGAAATTTGCAAAAAATCTCTCGGTACATAACATATACATAACAAAAATCTCCAGTAAAGTACTGGAGATTTTTTTAAGTTAATATCATCACCCACGGGTGATCGGATCCATATTCATATTTAAGTGCTTCTACCAACCAAGATTTTTGACTATCTTTCATTTTTGGTACCACAAGGTCAAAATCAGCCTGATTGTCTTCAGACAAATACTTTGATTTATAGAGCAATACAATTTCAGGTGCAAGGTATGGCATGCCTTCAAAGCTATATAAAGCTTTACTAACCTCAAGACGAATTTCTGGATTCCTATGGTATACAAAGTATCCATTTTCACTTGAATTAAGAAGAATCTCCAGGAAATCTAAATCCTTTTGCTCTTCACGCTCATAGTGATAGAAATTGTATGCTGATTGTTCATCAACTTTTAGATAATCTAGTGGATATTGTTCATTCATACACCAAAGATTATCATACTCAAACTCCTCATAGTTATCTGAATCAACTGGCAGAAATCCTTGTCGTGTAGGTGCTTCGACTTTCCATCCGTTGGTTTTCATATAATCTATGGTTTCTTGTAAGTCTTTTTTAAAAATCATAATATCAAGATCTTTGTGCGGCCGTGTTTCCTTTGCCAGAAACAAGTCAATTGCCCAACCACCACAAAAACACCACTTTGTTTTCATACTGCCCAATATCTGACTAGTGGATTTTAGTAGTTCAAACATAAAGAACCCCTCTTTTGTCATCCATATTTTAGATATATCATTATACCAGAAATCCCGCCAAATGGCGGGATTAATTTTAATTTCGTAATATTTGCAATATTATAACAAACCTATATTCGTTAGCGGGAATAGACGAACGAATACTTCACCTTCAATCTGTACTTCGCTAACTAAGCCAACTTTAGCACTTCTACTATCTAAACTATTATGTCTATTGTCTCCCATAACAAAGTAGTATCCTTCTGGAATTTCTTCAATAAAAACATCCCCAGGTGTCGATGAATTGCCTATATAAGATTCTTCAATCTCTATCTCATTAATATACACAACACCATTTTTTATCAAAACTTGATCACCCGTTGTTGCGATGACACGTTTAAGCAGTGGCTTAAAATCACCGATTTTCCACCTTTGTACAATATTCATTTTAGACAATTCAGCTTCTGTCAATTCAATTTCTGATCTGACAATCACAACGTCACCTTTTTCGACGTCTGAGAACTTACTATAAACAAGCTGATCTTTTTGATGAAGCGTTGGTTCCATTGATTGTCCGTAAACCTGTGTTATATCTCCAAATGTTGTTAAGACAACAAATATTAAAATCGCCAATACAAATGACTTTGTCCACTCTTTAATTTCACGCATAAGTCTTTTCATTTTCATGTCTCCTACTTCTCACTGATGTCAATTCATTGCTTTTGATATTTTTTTTCTGACACGTTCCATATCATCCAAGCCATAAATGGGCTAATAATTAAATTGGTTATAAATCGTATTACGGCCATATGTGATGAAGCTATTCCATATGCCATATACTCCAATAGAAAATTTACTATAGAAAGAATAAGTGAAAAATAAATTGAAAACAGGATTATGAATTTCACTTTTCCAACACGTCTGTAGCCTTCCCATCTTTTTTTCCAAGCATCTTTATTTTGATTAAACATTTTAAGTCCTCCAATTCTTTCAAGTTGTCATACCTATTATACAGTTTATAACCTAAAATAAGACAACATTTTCGTTACAAAATAAAAGAACCCAAACTTCGGGTTCCAAGTGATTGAGGTCCGTACCACTTTCACATCTATATTTAAATCGAAATAATCTCGTTTTCAACCCAAACAATAGTCTCATTGCTAATGGGTTCGAACACGTTAAATTCTAAGATATTGGAGTTCATAAGAGTGTATACATATCGTCTTTGTAAGTAATAATCATATTCATTTCTTGCAAGCTGATCAATGAGCTTAACAATACTCGTACGCCCACGAGTAAACAAAACAGATACGATTCGTTCCATTTCGATATGAGGCACATTCACTTCATCATAGAGGGTCAAATAATCCACATTGTCTTTTAACACCTTATTGGATGGATCAAGGGTATTCTGGAGATTCAACGAGTTTGCGATTACCATAAGATCACTCCTGACGTCTAAATGCACCTTTTCTATTACCCTACACTTATATTATCGGCTCATTTCGCATTAAATTTACACCTTTTTAGGATTTAATTTGTTTTGAATACAATAAAAACTCCGTTACAAATATAACGGAGTTTTATGCTTACTAAATAGAATTTTTTAGTTATTATAGATGGTCATAAAGACTTTCTGTAGAGTACTCAGGGTCGCAAGTTACATCTATTCCAAGCTTTCTGAAGTTTTGCTCATCATTAGTGTTAAGAATTACAGTAGAGTGTGCCTGACAATCTTTAAGCATTGGAAGCTTATTAAGTGCAGCCTGTGCCATTGGATTTGTAGCGGCACAAATACTCAGTGCAATTAGAATCTCTTCACAGTTCAGAGCGGCATTTTTATTGCCTAATGTCTTTGACTTCAGATTAATAATCGGCTCAAGGATCACTGGTGAAATAAGGTGCATTTCATCATCAATTTTAGCATAGTGCTTCACAGCGTTTAAGATAACAGCTGCTGCTGGATCCATAGTTTCAGAACTCTTACCTGTGATAATTGTTCCGTCTTGAAGCTCAAGCGCCACTGCAGGGCACATTTCACCTTTGTTTGAACAAGACTTTAAGTGAGCTGCTTTTTCACGAGCAGGAATAACAACAATTCTGTCTTCCCCTTTTAGGTTTAACTCTTCCATAATCAGCTTTGATCTCTGGAATGTTTCTAGATCAACATAACCTTTTTTGTATTCACAAGCTGTCTTGAAATATCTTCTTATAATCTCCTGACAAGATGCTTCTTTTATCGCATCATCATCTGTAATTCCAAAACCTACACGGTTAACACCCATGTCTGTCGGAGATTTGAACACTGAATCTTCACCAGTGATTTTTTCAATAATTCTTCTAAGCACTGGGAATGTTTCAATATCTCTATTATAGTTAACTGAAACATCTCCGTATGCATCCATATGGAATGAATCAATAAGATTAACGTCTTTCAGGTCAACCGTTGCTGCTTCATAAGCGATATTCAGTGGGTGTTTTAGTGGAACATTCCATACTGGGAATGTCTCAAATTTTGAGTACCCAACTTCACGACCTTGCTTGTGCTCATGATACATTTGGCTTAAACATGTCGCAAGTTTACCGCTACCAGGACCTGGTGCTGTAACAACCACGATTGGCTTCGTTGTTTCAATATAAGGATTCTTGCCATAACCTTCATCGCTTACAATTGTATCAACATCTGTTGGATAGCCTTTTGTAGCACGGTGTGTATAAACTTTAATACCACGACGTTCCAGCTTAGTCATAAATACCGTTGTTGCTGGCTGGTCATTATAACGTGTGATTACCACGCTGTTTACGTCTAGGTCGTATGATCTTAAATCATCGATGATTCTAAAAACGTCCATGTCATACGTAATACCAAAGTCTCCACGAATCTTGTTGCGCTCAATGTCTCCTGCATAGACACAAATAACAACCTCTACTTTTTCTTTAAGCTTATGTAGAAGCTTTATCTTGGCATTGGCATCAAAGCCCGGTAATACACGCTTTGCATGTAAGTCGAACAGTAATTTTCCACCAAACTCAAGATACAGTTTATCGTAGTTATTTACTCTTTCTAGAATAAATTTTGATTGTTCTTCAAGATATTTCTCTGGATCAAATCCTTTTTTAAACATTTCCTGCCTCCAACCGTGCTTTTAAATAGTTAAACAATATAAACATTATGTATTAAATTAACGACTTGAATACCTTCATCATTTGATCAATGTCTTCTCTGCAAACACCATGATGTGTTACAAATCGGTATTCCTCATCTTCCATACCACTAATCTTAATACCCTTTTCAAACATGCCATCAACAAGTGCTTGCTCTGAAATAACAGACTCCGACAAAGTAAAGAATACCATACTTATGTCAAGACGGTCTTTAAGAATTTCAACACCCGATATCGATTCTAGTTGTTCAGCCATATACTTTGCATTATCATGATCATCTTTCAATCTGTCAACCATGTGCTTCAATGCATATAGCGCAGGTGCTGCAACAACGCCAGCTTGACGCATTCCGCCACCCATTAGTTTTCTGTTCTTTCTTGCACGATCAATGAACGTCTTTGAACCAACAAGTATTGAACCCACAGGGGCACATAACCCTTTTGATAGACATACATTAGCAGTGTCAACAAGTGCAGTCAGTTCCTTAACATCTACCCCCAGCGATGCGGACGCATTGAAAATTCGCGCACCATCAAGGTGTACTGGGACGTCTCTTTTAATAGCCATCTCACGAACTGCTTTCATGTCTTCTAGTGAAACAACGCATCCATTGCCCAATGCGTTTTCAAGACAAATAAGTCCTGTTTCAGGATAATGAATATCATCAATACGAATTAAAGACTCAATTTTATCGACTGGAAGTCTTTTCTGATCGACTAAGTCAAACGTTCTAAGTTGAACACCAGCGATAACTGCCGCTGCGCCTACTTCGTGATACATAATGTGAGCATCTGCAGCAACAATGACTTCGTCACCTCTTCTTGTGTGTGTCAGAAGAGCAAGTTGATTACCAAATGTTCCACTAGGAACAAAGATAGCCGCTTCTTTGCCAAGCAGTTCAGCAGCAAACGCTTCAAGCTCATTTACAGTCGGGTCATCGCCATAAACATCATCGCCAAGAGGAGCATGTAACATTGTTTCTTTCATTTCTTGTGGTGGTATAGTCACTGTATCGCTTCTAAGATCAATCCATTTTTTATCCATAATAGTACACTGAGTTATATTTTAACCCAGTGTTCACCCCCTAATTAAGTATATATATGTCTTAGTTTTTATCCACTATGAATATTATATTCCTCATTCCCCTTTGTGTAAATCAAAAGCGGCCTCAAATGAGACCGCTTTTTCATTTTTATTCTAAATCTTGAAAATATCAATTTGATTATTCAACTCAATTGAAAGTTCATTCAGTCTTTCAGCGTTTCTTGCAACTTCTTCAACCGCTTTCGATTGCTCATCCATTGAATGACTCACTTGTTCAGTACCTGCCGCAGTTTCCTCTGAAACAGCTGAAATATTGCTAACAATCCCAACAATTTCATCTTTGTTATTTGATAAACCGTCGAGTTCTGTTGCAACCACTTCAATTTGATCTGTAATGCCTTCCACTGACGTGAATATCTGATTGAACGAATCAGTTACATTTCCAACCGCTTCGTTCTGTTCATTAGAAATCTCACTCACTTCGTTCATAATCTTGACAGTATCTTTACTCTCTTGCTGAATGCTTGTTACGATTTCACGAATTTCATTGGTTGCACTGCTGGAATCCTCAGCCAGTTTTCGAATTTCATCTGCAACAACAGCAAAACCTCGACCGGCTTCTCCTGCTCTTGCTGCTTCAATAGAAGCATTAAGTGCAAGCAAGTTGGTTTGCTCTGCAATCGATGAAATCGTTGCAATGATATTTGTGATCGCACTTGCTCTTGTGTCTAGACTTCCAACAGCACTAATAACCTTTTCATTGGAAGCTTTACTGATATCTGATTTTTCTTTAAGCACTTCAAGGGCTGCTAGTCCAGTTTTGTTCATTTCGATTGCGACTTCAGCATTCGATTTCATAGCTGAACTATTCTCCATGAGTGTGTCAAACTTATGATTAATTTCACCAGCAACACTTGCACCTGTTTCTGCGTCCCGTGCTGTGTCTTGTGTGCCTTTACTGATTTCTTGAACTGTTGATGCCACTTGATCTACAGTTGCATTGGTTTCTTCAGCCATGGATGCTAAATTTGAAGCTGCATCAAGCATCTCTTGCGAAACGCCTCTGGCTTCCCCGATAAGTCCTTTAACGCTTAAAGTCATTTCGTTGAGTCCGTTTGCAAGAAGCATAGTCTCATCTTTTGACTTCACGCTAACCTGAACTGTAAAATCTCCATCTTTGATTTTCTCAGTTGCCTGCAATACTTCAAGAACGGGTTTACTGATTCCATTCCCAACTATTCTAGCGGCAATAAACGCGATAATGACTGCAAATACTGCAATACCAGCTAAAATCTTTAGAATCATATTAAGTATTTTAAGCACTTCTGATTCAGGAACACTTGATGCTACAATCCAGCCATTATCTAAGTGTGAGTATGCTGCAACAACGCCAGCACCGTCATCTCTGTCATAGGATGTAAAACCTGTATGATTATTATTCATTTCATCAAGTAGAAATTGGAAATCTCCTTGATCAAGAATGTTTGCACCAAACTCAACACGAGGATGTACCATTGTTCTACCATCTGGATGCATTAAGTATAAGTAGCCAGTTTCAAACAGCTTTACTTCAGCTAACGTTTGTGCAACACTGTCCAAATATAAATCCATGCCTACAAGTGCAATGATTTCACCATTTTTCGTTACAGGTGTAACATACGATGTAATTATTCCACCAGCTGCAGATTCATACGGGAACGTCCATAGAGTGTTACCATTTTCAATAGGCTCACTATACCAAGGGCTATAGTCGTCATAGTACTCCATTCCAAACGAATCTTGCAAAGTGAATTTGTCATTATCACCTCTGAGCATCCACATATCAACTTCTTGATCGAACAGTCCCACATTATAATACACATAAATACTGTCTGTAAGATCTGTATTGTCTCCAATGCTTTTAAGACGTGGTATCAGTTCTCTTTTTAGAGTGTTTAAGTATAGTGGGTCTGATTTCGCCTTAGAAACATCAGTCATGACTGACACTTCTTGGACCAAGACGCTCACAGCTGTTTCAATATTTGAAAAATCCTGCTGGAACTTGTTTACGCTTGATTCAACCTGCCCCACAGCAAATTTTCTCGACTCTTGCCCCACATTCTGATAGAGCAAGTACCCCATAATTCCTGCAATGACACAAACCACGATTAAATTTGTGAATATAATGGAGAATGCAATCTTACTTGAGATCTTTTTACTTCGTTTTTTATTCTTAGTTGCTTCAGCCATACTCAATCCCCTTTCTTCATAAATCTATACGCCCCATTAACTACTACCTGGGATAAACTTTCACTCATAGTGTGACAGTTTATAGTTACCCTCAGTTAATTGTCCTTAACCACCAAACCGTTATATGCCAATCGATTGGTAAGTTACCTTTCAACAAGGTAAGTGTCTTACTTCTGTCGAGCGATTTGCATAATAAAAGAGAGGTGTGAAAATACATCTCTCAGATCGTAGACAAACAGCTTCCATGCATTATCACTCAAAACGAACCTCCACCACTCTTACTTTTAGGGCATAAAAATACCCTATGAATAGACTTTTTCTTATGTCTATTTCATAGGGTACAAGTTAACTTTGAGGCATTTTTTTTATTAGCGGTACATTAACTCAGTGACTGTCACTTCTGGATGACGATAAGATAAAAGTTTTTTGCGGTTCATCTTTTTAAACGCTAGTGATTTTTTAGGACAATTGTTGATACAGCTAAAACACATTTCACATTTTTTTTCAAAAACAGGTTTACTGTCTTTCATCTCAATGTTTGCTTTTGGACAAACTTTTGAGCATAGAGAGCAACCAACACAATCATCATTGGCCTGAATAATTTTAAATCCAAGAGCATTTTCCGTGGCAGCCCCAAGTGATTCGACAATTTGGTATGAGATTCCCTTAAGTCTGTTTGGTTTAGGCATTTCACGACTTACCATATCCATAATTGATGTGAGATTCAGCTGAACTGATTCCTCCGCTTTTGAAAGTGTTGAACTGAGCTTCTCTGGAGTATAAGTCATAACTGCACTGTTACTCGGAAAGTGTGTTCCAAATACATTTGAAACACGAACGTCATTTTGAGCCAAAATATTTTCAATTACAGGTATCGCCACACCAGTAGAACCACTACCACTATGCGCATATAGGAAAGTATATGCATTGGGTGATACACGCAGTTGTTTAGCAAAAGACTTAACAATAGCAGGTGCCGTCACTGCATACGTTGGGTAAATGACGCCAACACGATCAGCGTTTGAGTAAATCACATTTGACAGGTTAAGTGTATTTATTGGAATCAGCTTTGTTTCCTGACTGATTGCTTCTAAACTTTTCTTGATGGATTTTGCAACATGTAGTCCGTTTCCTGTGCCTGTAAAATAATAAAGTTCTGTTGTCATAACTTCAGCTCCTTGTTTTCGAATGTCACACACTTGTGCAACTTTATGAATTGAAGTATAATAGACAAAATTACGAGAGTCAACGGATTGAGCCAATCTTACACATATTGCAGTAATGTGTGAGATTTTCGCATAAAGAGTTGGAGGAACACGTTATGGAGAGAAAAAGAGACCTGTATTCCAGCGCTATTAGATCACGTAAAATGATTAGAGAAGCGTTGATAGAACTAATGGCTGAAAAACATTTTAATGATATTTCAGTAAGTGAAATTACGAAAAGGGCCGATTTGGTTCGAAGAACATTTTATGCTCATTTCAAAACAAAAGAGGATGTGCTTATAGCATACATCGATGAGCTCATATCAGAATCGATTGAAGAAATCACAGAGGGTGTTCAAAGATGCAGCGGAAATTTACCACTTGTTTATTTTAGACTTTGGTATGATCACAAAGAACTTACTGTTCTTCTAAAGAAAAACAATCAACTGCTACTTCTTAAAGTGTTTGAAAAATACATCACTCATATCAGTAATCAGTTTAATGCTTTCAGCAATATGGGATTTAGTAAAGGTGCTGAAAAGTATGCGTCAAATTTTTATGCAGGTGCAATGTGGAATATGCTCGATTTGTGGTTGGAGGAAGGTATGAAAGAAACGCCTGAAGAATTATCCGATCTGTTTTCTGAACTATTTCTGATGGGTCAACAAGTTGAGAAAAACGCTTGTGATTCTTTAGCTTAAAATAGAAACAACTTCAGTGTATTCACACTGAAGTTGTTTTTATTTTATTCATTAATTTGCATAATCATTTTAATAGATACTGCCACATACAGCAGATAAACACCTAGAAAGATCCATGGTGCTCCCATGTAAGAACTGGTCTTTAGAAATACCATAGATATCACCAAAGATACGGATGACACTCCCCACATAAGTTTGTGTTCTGAGCTAAAAAGTTGTCTCTGTCGCCATATGATTAAAAAGAATGCAGTTGCTACTATCGTTAGAACTGACAAGCCCCTTAGTGACAGTAGACCTTCTTCTAATTTCTGATTGCGAAACATAAGACTGCGTTGAACACCCATGCGTTTTTTCGACAGATATCCGAGTAGTGTTCCTCCTACAATGAGGATTCCACTGAGTATTGATAAAACTCGTGTAATCAATTTATTCATAATTATTTCGACTTAGGTTCTCCTGTTGCAACTGGATTTCCGTCGGTCTCACTCCACTCTTTCCATCCACCATCGTAAACAGATACGTTCTTCCAGTCCATCGCAAGTGCATAGAACCATGTTTCAGAAGCTCTCCAACCTGTACCACAGTAGAATGCATTTGTGTTACTCATAGTGATATCTTGCTTTGCCCAACGGTCAGCCATAAATTCGTAGTTCACCATTGTGTTGTCCGGTGTACGGTAGTCTTCCATGTGCCATGGGTCTGAACCGGCAAAACCATATACAGCGCCATCAATTCTACCCGCAGCTTCAATATAGTCATATCCGCTTGTTTCGCCTGTGTATTCAACCCAGCTTCTGATACTTACTAGACGACCATTCTCATCTGCAAGAAGATCTTTGGCTTCAGGCATATCAATAATATACTCTGGATGTTGAGGTATTGCCACACCAAAGGCTTCAACTGAAGTCTTATCCACGCCACCTTTAGCAACTTCCAGGTTTGCGTCTTTCCACGCTTGGAATCCACCATCTAGAATACGAACATCTTCTACGCCTGCATATTTAAGCATAAGTGCTATACGAGCTGGAGGTGTCGTATCGTCACCATAAAGAACCACTGTCATATCTTTTGTAATACCGTTTGACAGTACCGCTTTCTCAATATCAGCATCTGATCTACGGTTCCATAGAGGACCTTCTTCAAAGTCATCAGTATTGATATGCGCAGCACCTGGAATATGCGACTTTTTATAGTTGTCACCTTCACCCCAGCTTACTTCGTAAACCTTTATACTGTTATCTGCTAAACCTGACTTAACCCACTCAGGGTGCACCAGATACTCATAGTTAGGCATTGAAGACATTTCAAGTGTACCTTCAGCAGCCCAAGCTTCGACGCCATCAGCATAGACCTCTACGTTATCATATCCTAGTTCTACAAGTTTGTCAGCAACCGCTGTTGCTGACTCAGTGCCGTTTCCATATGTAACAATCATTTTATCTTTTGATATGCCGTAACGGTCGAGTTCGGCCTGAATTGCTTCATTGTTTTCAAGCTTGTTCAACCAGCTTGCGCTGAACACTGTAGCGCCAGTGATATGACCACCACGCATTTCACCGCCAAGCTTCCAACCGTTGAATGCATACGTTGAACGCGTATCTACAAGAAGTGCTGTTGGATCATCAAGTAAACTTGCTACTTCTTCAGTTGTGAGGCCACTTACTTCGGCATCATTTGTTTCTACAACTGCTTCTTCTACTTCGTTTGTTGGTTCAACTTTTGTCTCAACTTCCACAGGTTCTGCTGGAGCACATCCTGCTAAAACAGATAGTGCTAAAATCAAAACCAGTGCAATAGATAATGTCTTTTTCATAATTTCCCTCCTGAATTGTATGTAACCTCTCGGCAGCTCATTTTATCAGATCTATCACCCTTATATGCATTGAATGATTCTATACTTAAAATCTAAATATAAGATTTTTGAATACACTCTTAGACCGCTGTACATCATGGTTCACACACTGTATAATTCTAAAGATGAATGATATTAGTTGTCGGATGATTCGGATAATTTACGGGTGCAAATTATGATATTAAATGCAGAGACAAAACTTCAAATAGAACAGGAGTCACAAAAGTGCACAGGATGTAAAGTATGTATGAAAAACTGCCCTATGCTGGGTGCCTACTGCAGTGATCCCAAACAACTCCTCCAAAACTTAAATTTGGAGGGATTTAACCATACATCTAAAGAAGCACTTCAAATGCCATTTAGTTGTACTCTTTGCGGCTCGTGTGATCATGTTTGTCCACATGGTGTCGAACTAAGTTCCGTATTCTATAATATGAAAAAAGACATAGTGGCTCAGATCGGGTTTCCACAGAGCTTTGGTAAAAATGCTTTAGAATTTCACCAAAAGAACAGTTTTTCGAAAGTGTTCACTACACAAGTGAAACCGAATAAGGTGAAATCAAGGAAAATCTTCTTTCCTGGCTGTAGTCCATCGTCTCATAACCCAGATCTCATAAAGAGAATTTACAACCACTTAAATTCACACGATGAGTTAGACATCATGCTTAAATGCTGTGGAAATCCAACGAAATCTATTGGAAACCACAAGCAATATACACTGTTTAATGATTTGCTGGGGAGTGACTTCGAGACTCTTGGCGTTGAAGAAATCGTTGTTCTATGTATGAACTGTTACAACACACTCACGAAATCGTACCCCCATATTAAAGTAACAACAATCTGGGAAGAACTGCTGAAATATGGCCTTCCCGACCATAATGAAGAATCTTATAAAAATATAGATATTACATTTGCTCTTCATGACCCTTGTCCCACTCGGCATCATAAAATAACTCACATTGCTGTAAGACAGGTCACTGAACAAATGGAACTTAAGATTGATGAATTCAAGTTTTCGAAAGAGAAAACAGTTTGTTGTGGTTCTGGTGCAATGCTTGGTCTTGTACACCCTACTCTTTCGAAACAACATAAGGTTAAACGTTCAAACCAAGTGCAGAATGAACACATTTTAACATACTGCCAGGAGTGCGTTGAATCTCTAAAACAAGGTGATAAGAAAACCATTCACCTTCTTGATTTGGTCTTTCCAAACAATGACGTAAAACAATGGAATCAAAGGACAAAACCCGTTCTAAAAAAATGGATAAACCGACGCAAAATGAAAAAAATAAGTGACGGACTTCGCATTGAGTATTTAAAGAAAACAACATAGCCTTGTTATTGTTTATAATTTATAAAACAGTTATGACGATAAACAAAACGAAGGAGCTGTTTATGACAGCTCCTTCGTTTTGCTTTATAACTCGTTATGTACATTCTGGTTATAAACAATTTCCTTACTTTGAAACCTGACGCGCCTTATTAACTATTTTCATATAAACATCTATAAGGTACGGTTCATTTGAATATTCATGTAGGCGATCTACGTCAACCCATTCAACACCGCTGGTTTCATCTTCATTGAGTATAAACTCATCACTTTCGTCAGCTATTAAAGCGTAAGATGTGTTCAAATGTAAATGAGCTGACACATAGCGACCTCTTTTTTCATGTCCGTTCACGGTTAGAATATCGATGGCTACCATTTGTTCAGTTAAAGGTCTTACACTTTTAACACCCGTCTCTTCAATAGCTTCTTTGATAGCTATTTCTAACATATTCACATCACCATCAGCATGGCCGCCTGTCCAAGTCCAAGTGTTGTATATATTATGATGGATCATGAGAATTTTATCTAACGCTTCATTCAGAATAAGCCCTGAACTCGTCATATGAGCAATTTCATTCTCTCTTGTTAATATGTTATGCGGATAGTCTTTAATGTAATTTAAAATGATTTTTTTATCATTATCCTCTTGTTCATTGGATGGTTCGTACATAATGATTTCGTTTAAATAAGACATAATACTCACCCCTTATCATTTATTTAAGTCTAAATACTGATATTCCAACAAGTACGATCAGCAGACCGCTAATTTTTGTCATTGAAACAGGTACCTTGTCCATACCGAATAATCCCAAAGCATCAATCAAGTATGCAACGGCCAACTGTGCAACCATTACAATCATAACCGCTTGTGCTGCACCCAGCATCGTCACGCCTTTTATGACCCCAACAACAATAGCAACACCAAGAGCACCGCCCAATAAATACAACTTATTGATTTCAGTAACCTTCGATAAATCTCCAGTTCCAACTGCAAACGCAACGATAATACTTGCAATAAGCCCGACAACATGTACAACGACTGTTGCTTCTATAGCACCAACACTATCACCAACACGTGTATTGAATATACTTTGTAAACTGATACAGACGCCTGCAAATGCTGCAAATAGAATACCTAACATGGAAAAACCCCTTCCTTTTATAGGTTCAGTATAAACTTAAAGGACATATGCCAACATGACATATGTCCTAATAATTGTTACAATTATAAAATTTTAAGGAACCATCGTCAACACTTGTCCTGGATAAGTAATCTGAATCACTCCACCCCAGTTGCACATAAGCTTTGAGGACTCATTAAGTGCTGGCATGTTTGCCACCAACACCGTTGGTGAGCCAGGCGCCCAAGGTGCCGCTGTACTTGGAATACACGGCTGCGGTGTCAACACGCCCATGGCAGCTGAAGTTGCCGCTGCAACTTGTGGATTTGCAAGTGATTGACACGTTCCAAAAGGCGGTATATTCACCATTGGCTTATAATCCATAATATTTGCATAAGGCATACTGGTTAGAATTTGATTTGCAGGCAAAACAGTTAGAGTTCCCGGAGCAGATCCAAATGAACAAAGAATTGCTGCACCGCCACACACGAATACACCCATCTCTATCCCTCCTTAAACTATATAAATTAGTTCTATATCATGAATACGCCAATATCATTCCATTTCCCTGCATTCACTTGAAATTCACCGATTTTTTCTTTGTTCTTGTACAGCTTTATTGCCGTTGTTTCTGAGTCAAAACGAGGTAGTACCAACATAAAACGACCATCATCATAAACTCTAAATGTTTTGAATTCGCATAATAACGAGTGCGCTTCAAGTGGTTTCTCTAGGTTCGGCGATACCACAAATCCGTCATCCTTTTTCTCAACAAGCTCAAATGCATCTCGCGGGTGTCCTTCAGCTTCGAAGAACGTACGACCAAGCATAATCTGCGGACTTGTCATATGAACCGAAAGTGCATTTCCAGTCTCCATTTCCCTTTTTAAACGATAAGTCTCTGAAGAAGAATCTATCACAGCGCCATACTCATCTTTTAAGATTTCACTCATATCTTCATTTTGAAACTGACCTTGAACCACAGTCGCCCACTTAGGCATTGAATACCTCAGTGAAGGTTCAAGTCGTACCAGTCTGTGAACAAAATGACCTTGTTGAATTTGCTGCATCTCATCACTTGTAAGAACAACTCCCACAAACTGATATAAATCACTCTCAATTTTAACAGTTTCGAACGGATCAGGTATATTGCAAAATATGATCAGTCCATTTTTATTCTTGGTGGGTTTAACCAATCTGTCATTAATAATAAATTTCAACTGACACGGTTGTACGAGTTGCTGTGTGAGGTTATCAACAAGCTCTAAAACCAAGTCTGTTCGCAAGCTTATATGTGCTCTCTCAGTCCAGTAGGCTGTCACTATGCTCACGACCTTTCATTCATAGTAATTTCAATATTAGATACAGGCTTAACAGTCTTAATTCGAGTGGACTCTACATATATTGGAGCTACTTTGTAGAAGACGCTCAGCTGATAAGGAACATTTGGAAAGTGCCAAATTCTCTGTTTTTCTTCAAATGTCATATTGTGCCGTGATATTTCTATACTTTCGTTGTAGTCCGAAAGTGAACCTACGAGTTGATCTGGTGAAAGTATGGCCTTGTCATATAGGGATTGAACGCAACGTCCAAGTGCTCTTTGTGCATCTATGCCTCTTTCCCTCGGATCAGCATTGGAATATGCAGTTAACATATAATAGAGAGTGATAGACATCGGTGGATACTGCAATTGATCTGAACTGCGTTGTATCCTGTTTCGGTTCACAAACTCACCATTTTCTTGAACGTCATAGAGATGAAGGCCCACTTTGATGTCAGCTTTGTCCCCAGGTGAACATGCTGCAATCAGGTCTTTTTTTCTAATTGGCTCCGGTACAAGGTCCGCTTGAAGGATATTGATGATTGATTGTGTAACTTCTGAAATTACAGTATATCTTCCCATATTTTACTCTCCAATCAGATTAGGTACTATTATGACTCTTAGATTATCGAATCGTTCATCTAGAAACTTATCAATATGCGCACTCGCTGATTCAAACGGTAAATACGAACGTCCGTCTTCTAATACAGGTACGCCTTCGAGTATAGTTTCCTCTCCACCAATAACTGCAATGATATTGTCTATAACAATTTCTAGGGTCATATTGTTTGCAATACCTAAAGCCTTACGTTGTTTAGGAATCCAAACAGCCTGACCACCAATTTGATCAAATAGTGATTTCACGCCAATATACGTTGTTCCATTTCTTTGGAAACCATCTGCTCGAATAATTACAGTTCCTGTTAGAACATCAACTGCAGATTGGTCTTTTTCTACATCTGCAAAATCGCCAAGGACTAATGCTTCAATAATGCCCTGCGCATCGCCAAATACGCCTGCGCCAATCAAATCACCCAAAAGCGCAATTTCAGCTTTCGCTTCAATTAAAAGTGCTTCAAGTTCTTCAAGTTGCGCTTGACCGTCAAAACCATCTGGCATAACAGGAACAAGAGCTTCTAATGCTTCTACTGAAGCAAGTGTCAAATCTGCATTTCCCGCTTCTGCAAACAAAATTGTAGCATCTAGCAAATCTGAAAAAGCATCCAAAAGCTGCAAGTCTTCCGGATTAAGCAGTTCTTTAATAGTATCCAGTTCATTTCTAGCTTCACCAAGTTCTGCTATAGCTGCTGTTAAGTCAGCTAGCGAAACAGTGAATTCTTCAACCTCTTCACCTGTACCATCGCCGGCTCCGTCTGCTCCAGCACCATCAGCACCAGTTCCATCATCAGTACCATCCGCTCCTGTACCATCGCCAGTTCCGTCTGCTCCGATTCCAGCGGCTTGACTTTCCTCAAGTGCCGCTAGAAGCGCATCCACTATTTCTGGTTTCATATCCGACTCTGGTACTGCAATAAGAGCCGCGGTGAGCGCATCCTTGTATTCGTCTAGAAGAGTCTCTTGTAGATCTTCATCGTCGATCGCTGCAAGGAGCGTATCTAAAATATCTTTCCAGTCTTCAAAGACTTCAATCACAGCACCGGTTTCTTCATTAAGCATTTCGGTAAGCACAGCTTCCGATTCACCCTCGGCTTTTGCTGTGTCATAAGCTTCAGATGTCCCCTTTGCAGCTTCCAGTAGTGCAGCATTTTTCGCTTCATCCAGAGCATCCGTTAAACTGTCTATCTCAAGTTGTGTGGCAATTCCATCCGCTCCAGTACCATCGTCTGTTCCATCGACTCCAGTACCGTCACCAGTTCCGTCTACTCCAGCGCCATCTCCCGCTCCGTCAACTTCTGCACTAGGGCCAGGACCAAGAAGTGCGTTAACTTTTGCTTCAGCAACTTCAATTGCATTGAGAGCTTCAAGATATGCACCAAGAGCTGCCTGTGCATCTCCATTAGACTCATCAATGAAAGACTGCGCCAATTCAGTGATCGCATTTGCAGCACTTAAATCTCCATTCTCCAAGGCCTCAGCATAAGCTTCGTTTAACAAAGCAAGTTGTGCTCCTTGTTGTGCTTTCGCATCAATTTGAGCTTGTACAACAGCATTATCCTCCGCTGAAGCTGCAGCTACGTCACCCTGACTCTCAGAAATGGCGTCAAGGAGTGCATCAGTAATTGCAGGCTTCATATCAGACTCAGGAATCGCACTCAGAGCTGTGGTAAGAGCTCCCATATAATCATTTAATAGATTATCTAGTAAGACTTCATCCTCTATTGCTCCTGTGAGCATGTCTAATATATCTTTCCAGTTTTCAAAGGCTTCAAGTACGGTACTTGTTTCCTCATCAAGCATATCAGTAAGCACTAATTTCGACTCACCCATAGCTTTGGCTGTGTCATACATTTCAGAAGTTCCTTTTGTGGCTTCAAGTATGGCCGCATTTCTCGCTTCATCTAGTGCTTCTGTTAATATTTCTATTTCTAGTTCCGTTCCTGTTACAAGACCAAGAGCCAGTTTATCCGCCGCCGCTTGTTCGTCTGCTGCTGCTAGTATGGCTTCGAGATTACCAGATTCAGCAGCGTCAGCTAATTTGTCAGCTGCCGCCTTTGCTGCTTCCTCTAACGGATTTGTTGGTTCGCTACCACCCGCTTGGCCTTCAAGTTCACGTATTCTGTCTAATATTTTTCCATGCGCTGTCCATATTTGATCTGAAAGTACGCCGTAATCTAGAGTTCCAGCACGCTCTCCAGCATTGTTAAGTAAAGCAAGCTCATTATTCAAATACAACAATTCACGTTCTATTGTTGCTGCTTTAAGAGCGTCATCTAGTACATGGATGGCACTTTCATCAACGCCGGCTTTTTGACGCATTTTAGCGCCACTGGCTTCAATGCCATCAACTTTAGCATCACTGTCTTTATATGTTTTAGAATTCAAAGCCCCTAATACACTATCCAGTATTGCTTTTTTATTTCTCGCAACATCATAACCATCATCGTCGTCATCTAATTCTTTGAGTATCCCGATTTGTTTGTCTCTCTCAGTATCGAGTGGTGCCATTCCGTCAAATGCAAGTGGATTTGATAGTGGATTTAGCTGACTAAAAGTCTTCTTGTTGCCGCTTCCAATTTCATAGGTTACACCATCTGCTTTTATCCAGTGCGTTAACTTAAGCGCATTAATATCCGCTTCGCCTACAAGTGTTTCAGATGTTTCTAATATGTCAGAAACGCCACTGCCATTCGTAATATTCACCCATAAACCTTTAGTTGTGAGTTCTGAGCGATAAAACATCTGGTCTTGTCCTGAGCTTTCAATTGTCTTTTGTGCGGTTCCAACAGCAGTGGGACTAACCGCTGCAAAATCGATAATATACGTTCCAATAATCAATGATTTCTTTGGAATGTCTGTTGCTGAAGGCCGTGACAATGCTCCAAAAGTTACACTTGTCGTTAATGTCATAACAACCAAAAGCATTATCGTGACACTTCTAAATAGGACTCTGTTTGATCTGTACTTTTTCGTCATTACCCTGTCACCACCTTATTGTGCCTTCGTCGCTGAATCAATGACGAGGCGTCCTTCGTTTGGATTTTCACCAGGTTCGAGTGTACCCGTAAATACAGGCTTTTCTCCTTGATAAAACTGAACGCTGTATCCTTTAACATCAGCAAGTACAAAAGTTAATCCTACAACGGGCTGATCGAGCTTTAACTTTTCAGTGAACTCAGCGCTGTCTAATTTAATCAGGCTATAAACATCTGCACCAAATGATTTTTCAGGTGTTAGATATAAGCTTCCTATGCCTGTAATGTCATTGCCAATAATTTTATAAGTTCCAAATCCCTGACCAGATAGTGCATTAATTTTTGCTGTTTGATCTACTGGAATCAACTCAAGAGTGCCTGCATAGTCAGTACCATCTATAAGGGCTTCATAGATCATAGCTTTGTCTTTGTATATTTTGACTCTGAGTACTGATGAGTCTGCAAAAAGAATTGGCATATGCTCCAGTCTTTTTTTGATTTCTGTTAAGCCGCCAACTTTTCGACCGTCTTCAAGCTCCAGTTGGAAATGCGTGGCTTCAATTGTTTTAGGAAGATATATACCGAAACTAAATCTATATTCTGTATATGGCACTTCTATTGTCCATTTCGGTGCGTCTACCTTTTTCTCTACAGGCTTTACTTCTGTCTCCGCTGTTATTGGAATTGAATCCCCCGCGACATATACGCCCGAGTCAAAATCAATTTTAGACAGCTTTCCACCTGTTCCGCCCACTGTATAAAAATCTAAGGTATGAATAAACTTATTGTAATTAATTAGATTAGATAATGCTGTTGTTTCAGCTCCGACTACAGCGAGTCTTGCCGCTTCTAGCTCAGCAAACGACAGAAGTCCACGCTTATTTTGTTCAAATGCTTTTTCATAATTGGATGCTTCCTTACCAATACTTTCTATTGAATCTTTATAAGCAGCTTCAAGTTCTTTCACTGCGTCATATGCACCTTTTATTTTTTCTATAAGCTGCGCCCTGGCTGCAGCTTCTGTAGTACGCTGTTTATCTCTATCGAGCACAGCAACAAATAAAGCATACTTTTGATCTTCAAAATACCTCAGTGCTGTAAACTCACCTTGGAACCACCTGAACGGAATACTAATCGTGAAGAACAACAGGTTAATTTTAAAGACTGGAGTCCACGGCCGATCAATATCATCAAGCATGGCATTGTAGCTTTGCAGGAATTTGGCTTTATTGGCCCTTGCTTTTCTTATTTCAGGCAGTACGCGATTTACTTTAGACCCATACCGGCCTCTGTAAATGTCAACGAGTTCATCCACTTTTTTCTCAGCGAGTTTTCTGGATTGTACGACTGTGTAAAAGTCAAAGTCATTTTTGAGTGTTCGGTCTATGAGTGGTTGAATATCATTTCGACCTAGGTTTGCATAATAAAAATCAGTACCAAACTCTGCAACATTGAGGACATTCGTTTTACACTTTGTGCCTAATTTTTCTTTGAGTCCATAGAATTTTTTTGACTCTTTGGCCAAAAGTTTTTCCAGTGTTTTTGTTTCTTCTTTGGCGGCCTCAACATCGTCTTGCGTTGCATTGCCTGTCTTCAAATCATTTTCAAGCCGTTTTTGTGTTGCCTTTTGAAGTACAAGCTGGTCACCTAAACTCTTTACTGTACGTTGTTGAAGCACTGTGTCCAAATAGAGCTGTTGTATTTCAAATTTTATTTTTTCCATAGTGAACTTTAGCTTACGATTTAGCACATCAATTTCATGGTCAACTTTAGGTATTTTCATAATGAGTTCGATTTCTTTTGGAAGTCCATGTTTTTCTGGAAACTTTATATCAAACAGCAAAGAAAAACGAACCGTGGTTTCTTTCTTTCGTATATCACGAAGTCCTTCCACGGCTTGTTGTCTTTCCATGTTTTTCTTAATAATATCAAGCTGTATTTCTTCAATACTTTCACTGCTCATTTGAGCGAGCTTTATTGCACGTCCAAGTGTGAGTGTAGACGCGGCGTAAACAGGCATTCCCACAAATGACATTAAAACAACCTGAGCTGTCAGAGTGATAGAAACTACAACACTTAGAAATGACTTTTTACTCATTTGAGATCACTCCGATCTCATAAAGCAGTATCTCCCCAGTGCTTGAGTTGCGTGTAATTTTGATATTTAATCCTTCATATTCATAATTTTCAATAGAGTAACTCGACGCACCATCTTTATCTAACAGTGGTGTGTCTTTATCCATGATCCAACTATATTCAACCCAAGGATTTGTCCAGTCAGTTTCAACAAGTGGACCTGCAACTTGAACAGATTGTTCACCTGATTCTTCTGAGATGATATCAAGGTGTTTTTGAGCGCCATAAAATACGATCCCATCTACAACCGGACCTGTCTCAGTTAAGTGTGATCTAACAGAAAACGAAAAATCATCGTAATCAAGAATATAATTTAAACCATCATCTTCACCTAGGACGCTTACGCCTGCGACTGAGAATCTTTCTCCCAGAGATGTAAGGTCTTGACCAATGAGTGGCACTATATCAAACTCACCATTATGGAATGTACCCTGATAGAGGGGATTTCCAAGAACACCATAAAGGATTCCATCTCCTTCAAATTCGCCTGTTCTAAATCCGCCTTCATAGTAGATGCGGCCATTCGGACGTAGAAGTTCTCCGTTTCCGTCGTAACTGCCGCCTGAGAATGCACCTACGTAAATAACACGCCCTTCTTGAGTGTATAGCTTTCCATTTCCTTCAAACAAACCCTGATCCATTGTGCCTTTATAACGCAATCGACCATTGTCATGGTAAAGCAATCCCTCACCAGATGGGAGGTCATTGCTAAACCCACCATCATACTTGGTTGAACCGCTTGATGTGTATATTTGTCCTGCACCTGATTTTTTTCCAAGCTCATAGGTGCCTTCATACAATTCTTGGCCTTCTGAATCAAGTTCGATTCCATACCCATGATAGAGGCCATTTTGAAAACTGCCTTTATATTGCAGACTGCCGTCAGGTCTAAATAGACGACCGTCTCCTTGATAGGCTCCTTTTGCAAAAGAACCATCATAGGCTGCTACACCGTTTTCATAATAAACCTTGCCGTGACCTTCAAATAGATTGGCACTAAAACCGCCTTCATACAGTATCTCGCCTTCTGTATATAGTTTGCCTTGTCCATGGTACAGATCTTGAACCAAATCGCCTTCATAACGAATTTCGCCTTCTTTGTCATACAACACTCCAAATCCTTCAGCGAGACCAGCCTTCATTTCGCCCTCATAAAGTGTTCTTCCTGTTCTAGACACTAAGTTGACACGTCCATCAAATCCTTTTACACGAGCATCTGTGATCGCGTAAGTAGGTGTATACAGACGACCAGCAGCCCAAGGCATCACAAAGTATAAAAAACCTATTGGAAGAAGTATAAGAAGGATCAGCGCGATTATTAGAAATCTCTTTGATAAGAAACGCCTTCCGACTTTTACATAAGCTTCCTTTGAGTCAGGCTTGTACATTGCCGATTTCTGAGCGCCTTTAACAGCCCCTTTAACGAACCGTCCCACACGGTTCTTTAGAAAGAGGCGTTTCCGAATTTGTCTATAAAACAGTCTAAAAGGTCTGAGTACAGCATTTTTAGAGACCTTCATAATATATTCAAGAAGGTTTTGCATTGTGACACCTCCGATTTATGCAAGGACCTAACGGGCTTCTTGAGTCAAATCCATAAGAACGAGTATTGTATCTTGTTGTCCTGCTTCTAACATATTTTCGCACTTCATCAAATACATATGTGCAGCGGCGTCATATCTGTTGGTACGAAGGACACGAATAAATGCTTTTCTCGCTTCATCAATACGTCCTTCCTCAAAGTGCTCCACACCCTCTTCAAAATGTATGCGACTAACTTGTTTAAGCTGTCTCACTTGAATTGGATCTGCCTCGAATACGTCATAAATACCAATTGGCTCATCAACACCTTTAAGCTGAACATGGCCAAGGAAACGCATCTCATAGCTGTCCGGGTTTTCTAATTGATGATATGCAGGTTCTGACAGAACCACACGAATATCACAAATATCTGCAAATGCTTCGAGTGTAACCACGTGGTTGACCTGATCAGACATAACCGATGTGGCCATTCTATTTTCCTCACCAACAACACCAATCAAAATAGAGCCTTCATGAACACAAATACCTGAGTCCATCGATTTTCCATAACTTGCATTTTCTTTTCTTATTTGCTCGGTTGCTTGAATGGCTGAAACAAGTGCCTTGTCAATCGATTCAAACAGACCAACCTGACCTGAGTCTCTGAAAGCACCTATAGTTCCGTCTCCATTTGTAATACTATTACCAAACACACCGTATGCTTCGTTAATATATTGCAAGCTTTCTTGAGGTGTCATTTCAGCTGAAGTTTTAAAGAAGTCTCTCAGGTTCATAAATACAATCGCCATGCTTTGTTGTACTTGATCACCAAGTTCGACCTCTAATATACTTTCTTTACCTAACAAGTCGAAAAACTTTTGAGGAACAAATTTAAAGTATTTTTCATTAAGGCGCTGCATATTATCAAAATGCTCTGCAATCGAAACTGACATTTGATTAAAGAGCTTGGTCAAGACCCCAATTTCGTCGTTTGAATAAACCTCAATAACTGTGCCCCACTCGCCTTGTGCAACCCTTGAAACTGATTCTGTAAGCGATTTTAATGGGCTTAAAAGTTTCGTAATGAAAGCCGTTAGAATAATTAAGATAATAAGCACTGCACCTAAATTGAAAAATAGTATTTTCTTATTTTGTTCAACTAGATATTGTGCATAGGTTTCTTTGCCTGTACCAACCTCAAGAATGCCAACAACTTCACCTGATTCATTTAAAATAGGTGCTAGAGCCACCATCCATTCACCCAATACATCTTTTTCTTCACCAACAACAACATGTTGGTCTTCTAAAACTTCTTCATATAGCTGATAAGCTTCCTCGCTGTAAAGATAATCTGCAGGCGTCATGGTTTTAACGTCACTCACAACAACAAAGAGGCGTCCTTCAATATACCTATAGAGCACACCATAAACCCAACGTTCATATGCAGATTCTTTTATTGTGTTAAAGTGTGAAAGGTCTATATAGATTTCCTCTTCAAGTGCCGTATATTCAGGACTTCCATGATCTGCGGCGGAGTTAATCGATTCCAATTGTTCAATGTTTATTTGACTTGACTGAAGCGTAGCCAAATGATGAAGCTCCGCATACAGATCATCTTCAGCCATTTGACCAAAGAGAGCATCCGTCTGAGTCCATAACACAAAGCTCATTAGAAGCATGAGTGGGACAAATACCACAGTAAACTTAAACAATACTGGTTTTCTTTTTTCTGTGATTCTCTTATAAAGCACCCATAATAGAACAAGAACTATACCAAGTACCAAACCAAAAATTGCATTTCTGGATGCCCTGTCTTGAATAGCGCTCCACTCATTTAGAAATGAGTTGAGTAAAATGGGATTTCGTCCTGTAAGCAAGACAACTTGTACACCTAGTTCTTCTGATTCAAGGGTGTAACCAGCCATATCTCCATTGCTGTTCATTGCAACACCATTAAAGCTCATGTCGCCACGAAGCGCATCTTTCATACGATCAAAATCTTTATTAACTACAATTGATAAATCACTCGCATTAATTTGAATCACGTCGTCACGAATTGGGTCATAATAATATGTACCGATATTTTCATTGTATTTAAGTTTTGTCGGTAAAGCTTTTGTTCCAATTGGATAGACTTTAAATGGTGTTTCGTCTTTTGTCGTAAAGAAAACTTCACCTGTCATTGTTCTAAACAGGTATTGATCTTTAGAGGTCATAATCAACTCATCTATTTTACGTTCATCTTGGAGTATGATTTCATAGATCTCTCTGCTTTGATTTGCAACAGGATCATAAGCATAAACCATCGCTTTCTCATGTGAGTCATCAGATGCTTTATACACATAAAGCTGGCCCTCTAGCTCGTTCATAGAGAGTATTTTTTCATATTCAGCGAAGTCACCCTCTTTTGCATAATCAAAATCAAGGATATTTGACCACACTGAAAAGTCCGCTGATAAATAGCCGACGCTTTCTTTCGTTAAGAAGTAAGTCGAAGCATTGTACTCTGCCGAATGTATGTAGAGACCACCATCTTTTGATGCTTCTAATCGGGAGTGCGTTTGAAACCTGCCAGAAGTGTCATTTTTAAAAACGTACTCGTTCATGACTTTTCCGTTTGGATCGACCTTCATAACACGCCATTCATTAGGTCTGTTTATAATTCCAAGAATGGGTTCACGCTGAGTTCTTTCAAGAATGAACACATCACCCTCTGCGTTCAGAGCAATGTCTGTCACCTCGGAGACTTCTATCTCAGCTTCATTTACTGCTGTTACACCAAAGAACGTTAAAGCCAGTAATAACGGTACGATTATTCTCCATTTCATGCAATCACCTGTCTTTTCTCGTATTCAACGCTTCATTCATAATATAGGCATTTGAGCCTCCTGCTAAAATAAATATTTCTAAAGATTCCCCTTAGCTGGCTTAAATACTACCCTCTGGTGATAAATAACTAACAGATAATAAACTTCAAACAAGGAGGATTAATCATGCCAAGTCCAACAACCATTGATCAATTGACAATTGAAGAATATATGCACAATACGAGCGCTTTAGCTGCTGGACTCAGTAGAAAAGACCTTGATAATACTGCTTATATTAGTATGATTCGTTCTTCGCACAACATTCCAGTTATTATGCATGCACTTGAAAAAGACAATCGTGCTGCAATAAAAACACTGCAACTCAACATGTCATTGGTTCAAAATGTTTTGGTCGTTTACGCACCTGCATATACTGGTGTCTCCTTACGTAGTTACGCAAATACACAACAACCTTATGGGACTTTTGATCTGATTGAAAAACTCGTGGCTGACTTTGCCAAATATGAATCTTTGGTGCCTTCAATATATATACAGCTCTTAAACGAGAATAAATGCGTTATAGATTCAAACGGTATGCCTCACATTCAGTTTTGGATTGATGACCTATCTGTGTTTGAATCAGATAATCAAGAAGATTTAAATTCGCTCAAAGATCAAAAGTTGGCGAATGTACTCAGAGCGGCTTATTCTGATGATTTTACGCCTAAACAACTTGTTGAATTCACGAGTGATGTTGAAGATGGTCACTATGCGAATTGCCTTCAAATATTGAATGCTCTCAGAATCGCAAGAACAGCCTATTTCAACTCTGATTCAGAAAGAAAAGGAGAAGTAATCATAAAGCAACTATGGGGTCGCATGCAGAAAGGCATGCTGCCAATTGTTTTACTCTTACTCGTCATAGTTTATGGTTTATATTGGTTTTACTTTTCAAAGCCACCAATATCTACAACAGTCTATAAATCAAGAATTGGCGATGTTGCTTTTGTGGCTGAGCCAGCAGTTGGACAAAAAGACATTCCGTCTGAAACTTACATTTTAATGTTCCCTGAGGAACCTGCTGCTATAGAAGATCAGACAACACCAGCGACCGATACTCAGCCAGAACCACCTAAGTCTGAAATTATAATTATCAAACCAGGTGATAATTTAACTAAGATATCTCGGGAGTATTATGGTGATGGAAGCTATTATTCACAACTCGCAGATTTCAATAACATTCAGAATCCTGATTTAATCCCAGTTGGATTGGCTCTTGAGATTCCGCCTCTTGAAGTTTTACTAGGAAATGATTAGTTACACTTCACACCAAGTTATGTACCTCTGGTACGTTTCATGTTATACACCATCCAAAATCGAAAGAGCCGCTGTTAGATATTCATCTAACAGCGGCTCTTTCATGTCTCTCTACTTACTCAACTACTATATGATTGGGAGGAGTATACTCTACTTGTTTTTCTTTTGATTTGAAAATAGAACAAACACCATCATTAATGCGATAACACCTATACCAATAAGACCTAAGCCCTTTTGTGCACCCATGCTTAACATAACTGCAATAACAACAGGACCAATCATTTTACCAATATTCCCTACAAATTCAAAATGTCCTGATGCTGATGACTCACCCATAGCTTGGGCGGCTTCTAATTCTAAGAAATAGCTGTTGTACGCAGCTTCACCGAAGCCATCAGAAAAACCTAATAGTATTACAGCAATCAGTGCACCCGTTAAATTACCCGTAACTGCAAATGTCAGAAGTGAAAGTCCTGTTAGTAAGCTTGCAAAAGCAGCGGCTGTTCGTATACCCAACTTTCTTTCGCCGATCTGCGCGAGTGATGGTCCAAGATAAATGATAATGAGCCCGTACAATGTAAACGCAAGACCAATAACTGATGTAGACAAGCCTTGTTCTTCAGCAAATACCGGGAAGAAGTATTCTAAATACATTCCCGCAATATACGCCGGAATCAATACGGCTATAAAGAACAACAGAACTTTTGGACTTGAGTAAAACTTAGCGACTCCAATGGTTGACTTCTCAGCTTCATGTTCAACCTCTAAGTTTTCAGGTTGACGCATTTCAATAAGAACGAAAATGAGACTGATCAGGCCAAATGCAGCCATGACATAGAACACTGTTAACATGCCTATTTTGTCAGCTAAGTTGGCGCCCATTACGACTCCTACATTCATACCGGCAACTGCACCAGCAGTAAGTTGTGCAAATCCATCATTTCTAATAGCAGTACTCGACCCAATATTTACATATGCTCTAAGCGCCATAAACATAAAGCCTGTACCGACACCAGCTAGAGAACGCATGCCAATGAAGTAAACAATGTCTGTTGCAAATGTCGTCAAAACTGCAGCAACCACAACTATGAACGCTCCAATTGTAAAAGTCCGCTTCCAACCTTGTTTTTGTGCGTAGTAACCAGCAAATACCATCGTGATCCCGCTTGCTAAAACTTCAGCTGAAATCGGAAGACCTATGACAACCGATTGATCAAGTCCAAGTAATGGCCTTAATAGATCTTTTGCGAGTAAAGGTATAAAAGCAAGTGCCATATAAACCGTTATAAATACTAAGAAAGACAGTGGCCTGATCATTGCAATATCCCCATCATCAAGGAATTTCCCATGCGGCTCAAGCTCTTCTCTTTCCTTACGTGCTGTAACCAGTTGATTCAAGAATGTAATTTCAACCGACATAAGCACAATGACAATAACCAACGTTAGAAGGTCAATCATCAAATTCCTAATGATTTCAGCGGTTTTTTCCTCAAAAATGTAGAGGTTTGTTCCAACTTCAAACACACCCACAATTTCGCCTTCGGTATTATAAACCGGAGCCATCGAGAAAAGCCATTCACCATCATTATCAATTTCAGTATCACTTGAGATCCCGCCCTCGTGAGCAATTTTGAAGAAATCAAAATATGGATCTGTAATGTATGCATCAAAAGGATAATACGGAGTCATCGCACCATCGTTGTATAAAAGACCAAATACACGATCGTCTTCAATTCTATATAACGCGGTGTACAAGTTCTCATTCCAATGATCTTCGTTATAGTTTAGAACTTCATTAAGCTGATCAAATACAAGATTGTAATCGTCCCCTAAGTAATCTCTGGGTGATCCAATTCGCTCTACGGCGTCACCGTTTATAACCTTTGAGAGATTTTGAGAACTCAGTTTAAGGTTTCTCGTAACTTCATCTGCATAGAGGTTGTAAAAATTATCAATCGACATATTTCCAACCAAGTAAGCCGTCAAGAAAATTATTATGACAATGGCTCCGATTTTTGGCAACAATGCAGGAATTTTTCGATTCATAACATTCAAATATAAGTCAATCAACATGATGATTGTTACGATGATCAGTGTCACTAATGCAACCCAAATTAACCAAGCGCTTGCACCAACTCGACCACCAGGTTTAATGTCTGATGTGCTCGTCAAAACGTAGCTTCCGTTTTGTGGAATTATTTCTATCGCATCATAGAAGTTGCTTATTCCAATATGTCCGTCTAGCGATAACGATATGTTATAATACGTTTCATCTCTGTCTTCAAAACCCGCTTCTCGAAGTGTTTCATGAGTCATAACAATTTCTGAATGACCATCTGGGTTTATTTTTCGAACACTTCCATCGCCGAGATTGGTAAAATACATTGATCCATCTGGGCTGAATTCTGCAGACCAAGGCAAAATGAATTTTATATCAAGACCCATGTCTGATCCATTAAAGATCACACTAACTGTGCCATCTTCTTTTATTTCTTCAATGAATCCGTCTCTTGTTGTTACAGCAAAACTCTCATTTTTGTAAAGAGTAACATCTTGGACTCTAAAACTGGAGTCTTCAACTTTTACTTTTCGAACCAGCTCTGCTTCGCCATTTACAGGTGACTTAAAATATAATATGTCGTCATCTATAGCTTGGAAGAACGAAAGTGTGTCACTTGACCAAGTTAAACCCATAAGTGTGGGCACCAAAATATCATCTCTGTCGTGGACCATATAGAGAGGTGTTTCAACATACCGACCTTTTCTGTCATAACTTAATATCTTTTCATACTCTATAAAGGAACCCGACGGATCCCAAGCGTGACTTAAAACATAAATCCGATCATTCACCGGCAGAATTTCACTCGCAAAATAGAAATTTTGCATACCACGGCGTCCTCCATGAAGAACGAAGTTAACTTCTCCATTTTTAGCGCCTATAATTCTCTTGTTTGAATCATCGATGACATATTGACCGAGTTCATCTGTCGCATGATAGGACGGAAAAATCAAGGATATGTTCTCTGTTGGATCTTTTCTGAAATCTGAAAACATCTGAAACAGTATTGTCGCTGATATTACAATAAGAAGTGCATAAATTCCAAACCGAACTGATTTTTTCAAGTTCAACCCTCCCTTGTGTTGTTATCGTCATTGGTAAAATAGGCCACGCCTTTTTCTATTAATCTACATGGGCGAAATAAAAGCTTCGCTTTTCGAAGACCGGGTATTCCTAAGTCTTCTTCTCTATTTGAAAATTTATATTTGTCTTCATACATCGTGGCAAATTCTTTTATAACAGCCACATACGCTCCTTTGTAATCACGAAATGCCTTTTCAATTAATACAAGAAACATATTCTCTGTTATTGCTTCGCCAAAAGAAAAAGCTACAGGTCTGTTATCTATAGTTACTATACATCCCTGTGTGTCTAGCCGGTCCCAGTTGTTTAGAACTCTTTCAATCCCTGCCCTTTCTGCAGAAAATACAGATTCTTTTGACATCCCTTTATACCAGCGTTCCATCATAACGATTAATTGACTGACGTCATTATTATCTAAAATGCTTACGCTTATATTATGTTTATCCAAAAAACTATAATACATGTCCTTTTTTCGCTTGAGTTTTTTCGTGTCAAGCTTTGAAAGGTCATGAGATGGATACACATATTCATACTGGTCTCGTAATAATTTAAATTTTAATGGAATGTTTGAATGATTCTTCAGTTGTAGATACTGCTGCCTGGTAATGCTTCGAAATGTTAGAATTTCGCCTCTTTCATTGTAGTCGTCAAGAAGCAAATCAATAACCCTACTTAAGTCACCATAACCAACAGGCATATGAACATATGGCACAGTTTCATTTGGAGCTTGCAATTGCACCACAAGATACCCCTCAATCTCTGCATAATTTATCTTATAAGCATCTTGCCAAAGAAGGAGTTGTGTAAAGTTATAGTCCGAAAGTTCGGATTTGTAATCTTTATAATACTTATCTATAATATCTTTATCTTCAATTTCTATATCCTTCCACCCAATCATAAAATAACCCTCCTTGCCCTTATTTTGTCTATACCCACATGTCCATCCATGCAGAAAAAACTATAAAAATATTTATATAGCTTTAGATTCAGCATAAAAATTTGAATTTTTACTCATGTTTTGGCTTCTTTTGGGTATATTTTCGAAAGAGAAAGGGGTTCATTATGACAACAGATCATCTAAATATATTGAGACACCCATTTAAAACTTGTCAAACTGTTGAAGTCTACTTAGAATCTTCATCTCACACAGCAGAGCTTACCCCGGTACAACACGGCCGGATGCTGCTGGCTTATGCAAGAGCATCACTGCTGCTTGACTCTATCCCGCTCGATTTGGAACAGATTATAGGCCTCTATCAGCTTATGATGAGAGATGGAACAGATCATGATAAATTTGAAACACGTCTGTACATTTCAGATGTTTTTCTTTACCTTGATGACTCGAAAGCATCACTACAATGGTTAGACTCATTGGAAAGCGACCGCGTACTCGGCCTTTCACCTGAACAAGCCGCTCGTATTCACATGCGTTTCTGCCATGAGTTTATGAAAATGCAACAGCTTCAAATCGCTTATAATTCTGCGAAAAATGCGCATACATTGTCGCTTATGGCCGACTCACCCGAATTGATTATAAATACTCTGATGCTTTTGTCTACTGTTTCAAGGCTAAGTGGTGATTATACTCTCTCTAGAAATTATATTAAAAACGCACTTAAACTGGCTGAAACTCACAAAACACCGTGGTTCTATGGAAAGTGTCTGCTTGAACTTGGTGAAGTTGAGCAGTTTCTAGGTGCAGGAAAGAATGTTGTTCTCATCTATAAAGAAGCGCAATCCAACTTCTTAAAAATGAATTATGCCGGTGGTTATGCAAGAGCCTCCATGAATATTCTTACTGAGATTTCGAAATCAAATCCTGAGGAGTTTTCAACTCTTTTAGAAGAAGTCTGTATTTCGCTTGGGCAAATGATCGGCTCAGATCCTTATAGATTATGGATAAATGTCCAGGCTCTTAGCCTTTATGACCACCTGCTTGAGTCTAGCGTGATTTCTTCAATGACCCAGGTCCAAAACATGTTGAGAGAGCAAATTCAGACTCATGTTAAAAACAATCATGATCTAGCCAAACAGATGCATATTGAATTTGACCTAGCAATACATGAAATTGAAGTTCTTAAACAAGTGGAAAGCAGTACGAGACTATCTGTTGGAGCTATTGATTTTTATAGATCATCCATGAATAAAAGAATTGATACGGTCTCTCATGAAATTAGAAATGCTGTTTCGATTTTAAAGATGAGTGTTGAAGCCGTGAAGGATGGTCATATTGACTTAAATAAGGGCATGATTGACACCATGCTTAAGAAGATTGAATCTATCGGATCAATTGTTGATGGTTTAGATCTCGAAGAGTCGCAATTGTCACTTGAGTCTGAGAAGACACTTCTCTCTCAAACAAGTGTAGACCACATAGCAAGCTACTGCGAAATGGCTTATGCCTATGCTGATGATCGTGTTCATATTCATCGCGACGAACAGCTTGATGATGCACACATTGTGGCAACGCTACTACCAGTGACGCAAGTGATAGACAACCTAATTTCGAACGCACTGAAATACTCTCCTGGTTCTACTAAAGTGCACATACACTACAAGTCTTCAAATAACTTCGTTACATTCCACGTACTCGACCAGGGCTGTGGTATTTCTGAGTCAGATCAAATTCATATTTTTGAGCCATACTACAGAGTCAGTGACACAACCGAAGAAGGATCAGGATTAGGACTTCACTACTGCCGTCAAACCATTCAGATGCTAGGTGGAGAAATTTGGGTGGAAAGTCACCTTGGACGCGGTTCTGAATTTTCATTTAGCTTACCGATTCGACTCTAGATTTTTTAATTAATTCATTCCATAATAAAAGCGATTGTCTTTGACCCAAGGGGCTGACAATCGCTTTATTATTTATTTAACCAATGACATTTTCACATAAATGCTCATTGAACTTATAACCATGATTTCTCTTGGTCATAACGAATGTTTTATTTGGCTCTATCTCGTTTAGCTTCTTCCTCAAATTGCTGATATGAACGAGAACACCTCTAGTGTCTCCCATAGAATTCTCAAGCCAAAGTTTTTCATAAATATCCTCAGATGAAAAATACATTCCTGGCTGTTCAGCAAGTATTGACAGAATTTGAAATTCTGTTTGAGTGAGCGGCACTTTATTTGAGCCTACATGGACAGACTGATTTTCATGATCTATAGTAATATGATTGAATCTAAGTATTGATGATGAGTTAGTATGAATGCGTTCCTCGTGCCGTCTTAAATGAACACGAACCTTCTCAGTGAGAAGCTGTGGGTGAAATGGCTTAAGAATATAATCTTCCGCACCAGATCTTAACCCGTTGATCTGATCTTGAACTCTCTTTTTAGACGTTAGAAATATAACTGGTACATCGCTGATCTCTTTGATTCTATGAATCATTTCAAAACCTGAAATATCAGGCAGACCCACATCGAGAAGCACCAAATCTGGTTTGTTATTGCTTATGTACCTTATTGCAGAATTGCCATCTGGTGCATGATCAAGCACTAAATTTTCTTTGTCAAAATAAAGCTTCGTTAAATCATAGATTTCCTGTTCATCCTCTACCATGAGAATACGATTCATACCTTTCATACGCGCGCCTCCTGTTATTTAACAATCACGAGCACATATGGATGAGCCAACGCTTACTCTTTAGGACCGCCTGTACCATTTGAACCTTCTTTATTCATATTGAAGTTCACTGCACGGCCTGGAATAATTGTTGAAATGGCATGCTTGTAGATCATTTGTTGCTTGCCATCGCTATCCATAACGATTGTATAGCTGTCAAATCCCTTAACATATCCTTTGATCTGATAGCCACTTACTAGAAAAATTGTGATTGGTGTGTGATCCTTTCGACAATGGTTCAAAAAAATGTCTTGCAGGTTAAGTGCTGATTTCATATAACCCCTCCTATGC